>Ga0183095_10612_pt1 | contig 87058 bp, 82 predicted proteins | sample BioMet4_FD_130346 | JGI IMG/M metagenome (GOLD analysis project Ga0183095, IMG submission 130346) | Microbial communities from bioreactor (seeded with sewage sludge) at LBNL, California, USA - Biofuel metagenome 4 (v2) (version 3) | ecosystem: Engineered > Bioreactor > Anaerobic > Unclassified ...
ATTTATCTTTATTTTCTTCTTCCTGTTATGCACATCCAAACTTGTTGCACCAATCAACAGCTTTTTAGCTCAGTTCTCTTCGGTGATGACAATCTATACGGGGGAGAAGGCTGGCAAGCTGACGTTTGCCTGGATCAATACACCGGGCATCTGGATCTTCCTTTCCGCAATCCTTGGTGGACTGCTGCAGGGAGCACACGGGAAAGACTTTGTCATCGTACTGAAAGAAACGTTACTGCAGATGAAGGAAACAATGATCACGATGCTGTGTGTCCTTGGCTGTGCCAAGATCATGGGTTACAGCGGAATGATTGCTGCCATCGCATCCTTTGCCATTGCATCGACTGGTTCTCTGTATCCATTGTTTGCACCGTGGATTGGGGCGCTGGGAACGTTTGTGACGGGCTCCGGCACAAACTCCGGTGTTTTATTCGGCGGGGTCCAAATGAAGGCCGCAGAGACCTTACAGCTCAATCCATATTGGATGGTAGCGTTGAACTCCTTGGGCGTCGCCGCAGGGAAGATGATTTCTCCACAGTCCTTGGCCATTGCCTTAGCAGCGGTGAACGCAAAAGGAGAAGATGCGAAATTGATGAAGAAGATCCTGCCATACGCATTGATCTTCTTAGTATGCATGTCAGTACTGGCGCTTGTCGGGACAAAACTGCTTGGTTGAAAATTGAATGAAAAGAAATTCAAAATAATGTAAATTGTTTCTTGACAAATGTAACAAATGAAACTATATTATCTTTACATTCGATGAACAGAAGAGTACTTATATTGGAACTTCAAGCGAGCCGGAACAGAGTGTGAGTCCGGTAAGGGAAGATAGAAGGAAGCGCATCTGGGAGAAGGCCTCATGAATGCATAGTGAGGAACGTACACCTACGTTACAGGGAAGAGTGATTCGTTCTTTGAACGAGTAACCAGTGTGGTACCGCGATGATAAGTCGTCTCTGGAAATATTCTAGAGACGGCTTTTTTTATATCTCAGGGGAGGTGAAGGACATGGAAGAGCGACGAAAGAACTTTGTTTCATACAACCGTAGTACAACAGACAACAATATGAGCAAAGCTCGAGGGAGAAAGAAAATGAAAACAGTCAATTCAATGATCAAAACATCCGCAGCCGCATTCTTAGCCATCGCACTCACCGCATGTTCCGTATCTGCATCCACACCAAGCACCAGTGGAAATAAAACAGGAACGGACAGTTCTTATGCATATCTCTTAGATACAACCGATTTAAAGAAGCCGGAAGTCAACACATCCAATGCAACAGGCGTCTTAGCCAACGTATTGAAGAAAGGTGTTCTGACGATTGCCACTTCACCAGACTATCCGCCAGTGGAGTTCGTAGACGACGAAGGAAAGGTCTGGGGAAGCGAAATGCAGTTAGCGAAGTATGTAGCCGACTGCCTCGGTGTTGACCTGGATATCGAAACCATGGACTTCTCAGGGACACTGGTTGCCGTCGATACAGGAAAAGTAGATCTGGCCTTCTCTGGTTATGGCTGGAAGAAAGACAGAGCAGAATCCTATGAACTGTCCGTTGGTTATGAAGGAGATCCAAGTTCGACAGAATCCGCAAAGCATACGTTGATCACAACAGCAGCGAATGCAGATAAATATCATTCCTTAAATGATTTCGTTGGTTCACATATCATGGCACAGGCAACTTCTTTACAGGAAATGTATGTACAGGATGAAATCCTTGCTTTGGATAAGAACAACACCACAAATTATGAACCAGTCGCAACACTGGATCAGGCAGTCTTAGGATTAGCTTCTGGCAAATGTGATGCCGTTGCTTTAGACAACAGTACGGCTGAGAATTATGTCAAATCATCCGATGGGCAGTTTGCTTTGACAAATGTGTACTTCGACCTGACGCCTTATGGGGATTATCAAGGAAATATCGCAGCCGCAAAGAAGGGTGAAACAAGTCTGATCGATGCGGTCAATACCATCATCCAGTCTGCGAAGGACAATGGCTATTATGAGACATGGTATAAAGCAGCCAAAGAACAAGCAGGTGTTACAGAATAAACCAATCAGGAAAGGAGTGCAGTCATGGGAAAAGGTTTAATTGAAGTATTTATTACATACTGGCCAATTTTCTTAAAAGGACTTGGCGGAACATTGGAATATGCCTTTATCGCTGTCTTCTTTGGATCCTTGATCGGTGCCTTGATTGCACTGCTGCATCTATCGAAGAATAAGATCTTATCGGCGATTGCCGGCATTTATGTCAACATCTTAAGAGGAACACCATTACTGGTACAGATGTATATCTCCTATTACTTTCTGCCAATGGCATTTCCTTCCTTGAACAATATCGATAAAGTCTACTATGTACTGCTGGCGTTGATCCTGAACTCCAGTGCATATGTATCCGAGATCTTCCGTGGCGGTATTCAGTCTGTCGATGTTGGACAGACGGAAGCAGCGAGATCCCTTGGTATGAGTGCATCCCACTGCATGAAGAAGATCATCCTGCCGCAGGCCATCAAGAATATCTTGCCAGCTCTTGGCAATGAGTATATTTCCATGATCAAGGAAACTTCCTTAGCGGGAACCTTCATGCTGTATGAGCTGATGTATACCAAGACACTGCTTGCCAATAAGTATCTGATCTGGCAGCCGTTGTTCATCATTGCCGGTATCTACTTATTAGTAACGCTGACACTCTCCTGGGGTGTCAAGCAGATGGAAAAGAGGTTGAGTGTCAGTGACTGAGATGAGTGAAGCTTTGATCGAGACAGTCGATCTCCATAAGAACTTTGGTGACTTGGAAGTGCTCAAAGGTATTAATGAGACGATCCATAAAGGTGAAGTCGTTACCATTATCGGACCATCGGGCGGCGGGAAATCAACTTTCCTGCGGTGCCTGAACTTGCTGGAAAAACCAACCAGCGGTTCCGTCATCTTTGAAGGAAATGAATTAAACAATGCGACCAATCTGGATGACCATCGGCAGAAGATTGGAATGGTCTTCCAGCAGTTCAATGTCTTTCCACATTTGGATGTACTGGCGAATATTACCATAACACCGATGCTGGAAAAGAAAGTATCCAAAGCGGATGCGGAAGCAGAGGCAATGGAATTATTGAAACAGGTTGGCTTGGAAGAAAAAGCACACGAGTATCCAAGAAAGTTATCGGGCGGTCAGAAACAGCGTCTGGCAATTGTCCGTGCCATGGCCATGCATCCAGATGTGATGCTGTTTGATGAACCGACTTCCGCTTTGGATCCAGAAATGGTCAAGGGTGTCTTGGAAGTCATCCAGCACTTAGCGGAATCCGGCATGACCTGTGTGATTGTCACGCATGAAATGGGCTTTGCAAAACAAGTCAGTGACCGTGTCCTCTTCATTGACGGCGGTGTTGTCGCTGAAGAAGGAACACCGGAAGAAGTATTTGATGCACCAAAGAATGAACGGACCAAGGAATTCTTATCACAGGTCCTCTAGGGAGGAAATATAAATGAAGACAACGTTTCAATATGATCACTATCTTCTCTATGAAGAACTGAAGAAGGATCTGGAATATTTTGCCAGCACTTACCCGCAGTATTGTCAGCTGGCAGTGAACTGTGTCACGGAAGAGAACCGCAACCAATATGTCGTGACACTGACGAATCAGAAAACAGGAGATGCACTGTCCAAACCAGGATGGTATCTCGATGGAAACATTCATGCAGGGGAAGTGACGTCTTCCATGTGTGCCATGCATACCATTGATTATCTTCTGACTAATTATGAAAGTGATCCAACCTGCAAGAAGATGCTGGATGAAGAGACCATCTATGTGATTCCAAGAGTATCTCCAGATGGTGCGGAGAAGTTCTTATCCAGTGCATATACACTGCGCTCGGCACCAAGGGATTATCTCAGCAAAGACGGTGGCGTGAAGCCGGAAGATCTTGATGGGGACGGGGTCATCCGTATGATGCGGATTCCAACGCCGTATGGCGCATGGAAGAAGGATCCGGAGAATGAAGACTCCATGGTACTGCGTCAGCCAAGTGATACTGAGGGAACATTCTATGACATCTATCCAGAAGGTGTGATGGAAGATTACGAAGGTAATGAGAACCTGAAACAGAAGAAACCAAGCTGGGGATTGGATTTCAACCGGAACTTCCCATTGGGATGGTTCCCAGATTCCCGTCAGGCAGGGGCTGGCAAGTATCCGCTCAGCAATCCAGAAAATAAAGCAATTGTGGATTTCGTCTTAGCACATCCGAATATCGGCGGTGCTGCGATTGGACACACAAGCGGCGGTCTGCTGTTGTATCCTCCTGGAACCAGACCATCCAAGAGCGCACCAAACAAGGACATTGAATCATTCCAGGCAATTGCCGAGATGGGGGTTCAAGAACTTGGATATCAGCCGATGAATATCTTTGACTCTTTCATGAGTGATCAGGAACATTATGATTCGGGCGCTTTGGATGACTGGTTCTATCAGTCCCAAGGCATTCCTGCATATACCATGGAATTCTGGGATGTTGCGACCAAGAGCGGTGTTCCGCGTGAGTGGAACGGCAAACCGGAAGATCCGAAGAAGTCCATGCAGCGTTTCAATGCAATCCTGAAATGGGTCAAAGCAAATGCACCAGAACACTATCTGGCTTGGCAGGAATATGATCATCCATACTTTGGAAAAGTGGAACTCGGTGGTTACAATATTAAATTTACGGTCCAGAATCCACCGCAGGAATTCCTGCAGGAGGAATGCGAGCATGATACGAAGTTCAATCTGCGATTTGCCAAAGCGATGCCGCATTTGACGATGGAGAGTATCGCAAGTGAAAAGCTCAGTGATGATCTTTACCGCATCACCGCTGTGGTCGGCAATCTTGGGTATCTTCCAACCAATCTCACCGATGAAGCTCTTACGCTGAAGGTCGATCATCCCGTCACCTTGACAATGGAAGGCGGAGAAGTCGTCGAAGGCAAGCAAGTCACCGAGATTGGCAACTTGTCTGGTTACTCGCGCACCTTGACCGGATATGGCTATGGAAATCTGACAACTTGGGAAAATGCTCCAGCGAAAAAGAAAGTATCCTGGATTGTCAAAGGGAAGCCAGGCAATACTTTAGTTATCAAAGCAGCGAGTGAAAAAGCAGGAACTGCTGAAAAATCGATCCAATTATAAAAAAATAGAACAAAGATGCATAAAAGTGCATTTCAGTTCTGTTTTTTTCTTTTATAATGAATATATGAAGAAGCTTACATCCCCTTCATTTCATGATGAGTGTATCCCTGCCAAACTGAATGAAGAAAAACCAGAAAATCGAATTGATAATCATTCCTACATTGATGAAGACTGTGTGCTTGACCTTTCGGAAAGAGAATATAACGAGTGTACTTTCACACGTGTGACCTTCCATGGTGCTATGCAGAAGATGGAATTTGTGGATGTCATTTTTGAGCACTGCGATTTGAGCAACGTGAAGATGAATGAATGCAATTTTCGCCGAGTCTCGTTCAAGTACTGCCGTTTAACGGGATGTGATCTCAGTGGTTCGCAATTCCGTGATACATCCTTTGCCTACTGCCGTGGGTGGTACATCAACTTCAATGAAGGAAAGATCAATACGTTGACGTTATCCGAGAGTATTTTTACAGAAGGATCCTTCGGAATGCTGAAATGCAAGGAACTGCATATTGAGAACTGTGACCTGTCCGGCACAGAATGGACCGATACCAAGATGAAGGATCTTGACTTCAGTGACTCGATCATTGACGGCATCTTAGTGACTCCCCAGAACCTGAAAGGCATCATTGTGAACCCAGAACAGGCCGTTATGATGGCAAAATTGCTGGGAATTCAGGTAAAATAACGAGTTTTCACAAAACTATCACAATATTCACATGAATCGAACACAGCAATTTGGTACATTAATAGTGTCTTAATAAAGACATAATAAGTTCTTTCCCTCCCGCAGCAAATAGAAAAACACATTGAAATTCGAAAGAAGACTTGTGCCAGCAAGTCTTTTTTCATGCTCTATCAACAAATTTCTTCATTTGTATAGGGCTTTTTTGCATAATACTATATAAAATAGAATCGTTTTATAAGGAGAAAAAATATGCTGCAGGCAATTGTAATATTTATTGGCTTATCGTTAGACAGCTTTATCGTAATGATGCAGAAGGGTGCCCAGCTGGCGAACTTCTCAGTTGGCAAAAAAGCGCTGTATGCGCTGGTTTATGCGTTGATCAATGACTTTATGTTGATTGTTGGCTATGGCCTCAGCATGACCTTTAAGGGTGCGATTCCTGATGGAAAACTGGAAGTTGCCATTGCATGCTTGATCATTGTCGCATGCGGAGTCTGGCTGATGACAAAGTCCTTTAAGTCAAAAGACTTTGTGGAACGTGTTGATCATGAATTCAATATGCGCAAGCTTCTTCGCTTATCGGTATACACCAGCATTGATACGCTCTTTATTGGTGCAGGATTTTCCTTATTAGGCATTGCTTTTACCAGTGCCATCTTATTAAGCTTCGTGATTTCGTTCATAACAGTTTTCTTAGCGATGGAGATTGGTTATAATTTAGGAGCAAGCTATCAGAGAACCATGGGTATGCTTGGGGGAGCGTTAATGGTCATCTTCAGTATGTATTTAATGGCAGTGCTTGTACTGAAGTTTGTAATGTAATCTGAGGTAGATAAATGGAATATCATAGAGGGATCATGAAAGTCTCTCTTGCAGAGAATCTGCGTGCGTTGATGGTAAAACATCTTTTTGAGAAGATTACCATTAAGCAGATCTGTGACGAGACGGGGGTAATCCGTGCGACATTCTACAATTATTTTGAAGATAAGTATGATTGTCTGCAGTGGATTGTCTATCATGATGTAATTGAAAAGAATGAGACAAAGCTGGCAGCCGGCGATGTGACCGGTGCTTTTTCGGACCTGCTGCATACGGTCGATGAGAATCGTGCTTTCTATACAGCAGCGTATCGGAACGTCACGGGACAGAATAGTTTTGAAGATATGGTGCGGGCACAGTTTGTGGACTTATGCATCACATACTTCAGCCGGTACCGGGATGAGAATGTTTTGCCAGCCTATAACAATGAAATCTTAGCGCATTACTATGCGGAGTCCTTAGCCTATCTTGTGAAGCTGTTTGTCTTCCAGGATGCAGGAAAGATGAGTGTCGAAGAGACGATCCAGTTAGGATACGATCTGTTAGGACATTCGATGCTGGATTTTATTGCCGTAACAAAAAGAACGATCATCAAGTGATGACCGTTCTTTTCTTTTATGAGAAGGAGACAAATTCTTCGGCTGGTTTTTGATAACGGGCAACGCGTGAGGCATAGAGCACCACGGTCTCACCGCCGTTTTCCATCGGGATTGCTTTGAGCTTTCCTTCGACTTCGATCCAATCGCCTTTTTTCATTTCCTGGATCTTCACACCGGTAACTGTGATTCCGCACAAAGAGGTATCTGCGGCACAGCATACCATGGCCTGACGGCCGAGGATGAATGTCTGTTTGTAGCCGGGAATATTATCCGCATAATAGCCGCGCAGAATGATCTGCTTGCCATCATACTTCTTTGGGTCTTCCACGGCATCCATATACCAAAGACCATAATCATCATCTTTGATATCAATGACTGGTGCGTTGATATCGAATGGCAGACCGCCGTCTTTTAATTCAACAGGTTCGCCAAAGCTTCCTTCGTAATAGATCTGTGCCTTCCGGTTGATGGCTTTGATATTGCCCCGCAGCATGGATCCGGATGTTTCGGAAGTACAGCGGTTGCAGATCACGGTATCGGAATAACGGATCTGTTCGTACATCATCTGACGCAGCGGACCCATCATCGAATTGAAGGTGGAGGCATCCACTGGTGTCAGGATCTGTACCAATGGCCAGTAGTCCGGCATTTCATTCAAGATGCGCTCTGGAATGGCAAGCGTGCCGTTCCATTCAATGAAGACTTGGGAAGGATGATAGATTGTATCCAGTTCCTTCATCTTATCGTTGGTCAGCGTATCAACATCTTCAACATATTCAATGAAGGTATGATGTTCATTCAGCCATTTCTCATCGTATTCTACTTCACCCTGTTCCAGGCAGATGATCAATGTCCGCGAGACACCTTCCATGAACTGCGGATCGGATAACGTATCTTTGATCAAGGTTGTTTTTCCGGCATCTAAGAAACCGGTAAATAGATAGACAGGTGTTGCCATATTACTTCACCTGAAAGAGCTTCTTCATGAGTTCCACGTCAACGTGTTCCCCAATGACAGTGATCAGACCAGTATAGGCAGGGGCACCTTCACGGATGTCGGTGTCACCTGGAACATAATCAAAGAATAACCAGGAGCCATTCTCACTTGGGACAATGCCCTTGGCACGGACGATGTTCTCGCCCAGTCCTGCCAAAGCTTCCTTGATCTGTGCTTCGGTGTAGTGATTGATGGTCTCAATACCGATGGAGTCAAAGACATCGTCGGCATCCAGTTCGTTTTCATGATGGTGGTGATGGTGATGATGTTCGTGTTCGTCCTCACCGCCTAAATGGATATGGTTGCCTTCGGATAATCCTTCGTTGGCTTCTTTTTCTTCATGACCGTGTTCATGATGATGTTCATGTTCCTCATGCTCGTCATGGTCGTGATGATGTTCATGTTTGTCGTGATCATCATCGTCATCGTCGTCGTCATCCTCTAAGTCGCCTAAGCCTTCTGGGAAACCGGAAGAAGAACCTTCCATCGCTTCAAAGATCGCATGTCCGTTCAGGTCATCCCATGGTGTGGTAATGACGCGGGCATCTTCGTTCAATTCATGAATGATGTCGAGGTCTGCCTGAATGACTGCTTCTTCCACGGTCTGTGTCTTGGATAAGATGACACAGGATGCCGTTGCAATCTGATCATCAAAGAATTCTTTAAAGTTCTTGTGATAGATCTTGCAGCGCTTGGCATCTACAACTGCACTGTAGCTGTTGAGCTCCAGTCCTTCCACGGATTTTACAATACGTAAGATATCTGATAGTTTGCCGACACCAGACGGCTCAATGATGATCCGCTCTGGATGATATTCTTCGTTGACCTTCTTCAAGGCTGCCTGGAAGTCACCCTGCAGTGTACAGCAGATACATCCGCCGTTGACTTCATTGATTACGACACCTGCTTCTTTTAAGAAACCGCCGTCAATGCCAATCTCACCAAACTCATTCTCTACTAATACAACTTTCTGTCCGCTGAAGACATCCTTGATCAGCTTCTGTATGAGAGTCGTTTTTCCGGCTCCTAAGAAACCAGAGATTACGTCTACTTTTGTCATTTCAAATTCCTTCTTTCTTCGTGCTTTACTATTATATCAAATTCGTCAAATCGAGACACAGAAACGCTCAATTTCAGGCATCGATATAGGAAACAAAAGGAAAATCGAGTAGAATGGGATTATGAACGAAGAATATTTCAGAGCGAAAAAAATGGGCGATCGGGAGATCCGCCGTGCCCGCAGTGAAGGAAGAGATCCGTATATTGCGGCCTTAGACGAAATTGTACCGGAAGCAGATACGCTTTCTCATGATCGTATCGGCATTCAGGAAATTCCATTGCGGATGATTGCTGGAACCAAGACGGTGGCACGAGCGAATGCATTTGCGCGCAACTTTATGCCTGTTATGCCAGCCCGTACGGAGATGGCAGAGAAATGGGCGAACCTCTATGATGCCCAGATTGAAGAAGGCATCCGGGATCCAATCCAGGTCTTTGAATACATGCTGCATTTCTATGTGCAGGAAGGAAACAAACGTGTTTCTGTTTTGAAGTACTTGGGTGTTCCTTCCATGGAAGCAGATATTACCCGCATCATGCCGAATCCTTCCGAAGAACCGGATTATCTGATGTATAAAGAATTCTTGGAATTCTATGCCTGTGTACCAATCTACGATATCGTCTTTACCAAACCTGGTTCCTACCGCCGGTTTGCGGCAATGGTCAATCAGGACCTGAAACATAAGTGGGACCGTGACTTTATCAACGTGATTCGTGGCGCGTTCTTCCGTTTCTACAGTGTCTTTCAGCGCAAGGGCGGCAACAGTCTGCCGATTACGCCAGGCGATGCCTTCCTGCTATATTTGCAGGTCTATCGCTTTGACTCTTTACTGGACCGTTCGAAATATGATATTGAAGAACGGCTGAATGAAGTATGGAAAGAAGTCCTGCTGGAATCCAAGGATGATAAGGTAGAACTGATCAAGGAACCAATCGAAGAGAAGAAGAATTTTATCTTAGGCTCTTTATATAATGAGAACCATCCTTTAAAAGTGCTGTTTGTCTATGGCAAAGATCCAAAGACCGATGCCTGGGAAGCGGCACATGAAAAAGGACGGGTGGAAGTCGAACAGTACTTTGGCGGCAAGATCAAGACCGCCGGAATGCTTGCACACCCATTGAAAGAGAATCCTATCCGGATCAGTGAAGAAGTCAAGAACTACGATGTTGTCTTTACGACACGAAGAGAACTGATGACAGATACTCTGCGGGTTGCGTTAAAGTATCCAAATACACGGTTCTTTAACTGCAGCATTTTCCTGAATTATCATTCCGTTACCGGCTACTTTGGCCGTATGTATGAAGCGATGTTCCTGATGGGACGCTTGGCGGCACAGAATACGAAGAATCATAAAGTCGGTTATGTTGCCAATGCACCGGTGTTAGGCCGGATGTCCGAGATCAATGCGTTTGCGATTGGGGCAGCGCTTGTGGATCCGCAGATAAAAGTCTATCTGGAATGGTCAGGGAAAAAAGAAGGCAGCTGGCAGGAAGACTTTGCGAAGAATGATATTAAAGTCTATGCTGGTCCGAATCTTGAAGATGAAGAAGATAATCAGCCGGTCCATGGTGTCCGCGTGATTACCGATACTGGTGTAGAAAAGATTGCGATTCCGGTCTGGAATTGGGAACTGTATTATGAAAAGATCCTGCAGATGATCTTAGACCGCAACTGGGACCGTGCGAAGAGCGAGAATGGCAATACAGCGATGAACTGCTGGTGGGGCATGGATACTGGCGTCATAGATGTTGACGGTATGGATGGCCTCGACTGGACCGTACGGAAAGATCTGAATATCTGGAAACGGCTGATGATCAATAATGCATGGAATCCTTTTGAAGGAGAACTGCACAGTCAGAACGGCATGGTACAGATGGACGGCATTGAACGGTTATCCTCCAATCTGATCATTTCGATGGATTGGCTGAATCATAATATCATTGGCTCTATTCCTACGTTGAGCGAACTGAACGAAGACATGCGTCAATTGACCATGGCCAGTGGTGTGAAGGGAACGGATGATCTATGAGGATCCTCTGCATCGCAGATGAAGAAGACATGGGCTTATGGGATTACTATTCTCCAGAGAAGCTGAAGGGAATTGATCTGATCATTTCCTGCGGCGACCTGGATCCTGCCTACTTGGAATTCTTAACGACTGTGGCAAATAAAACGGTACTGTATGTCCGCGGCAATCATGACACGAAGTATGACCGCAAGCCGCCGCTGGGCTGTATCGATATTGATGACCAGGTCTATAACTATAAAGGACTGCGTATCCTGGGGCTGGGAGGCTCCATGCGGTATGGCGATAAGAAAGATATGTACAGTGAAGCGGAGATGGCAAAACGGATCCGCAAGCTGAAAGGCACGTTTTCATTCACCAACGGCTTTGACCTGCTGGTTACCCATGCCCCTGCCGAAGGCTATGGGGATCTGAGTGATCATGCGCATAAAGGATTTGCCTGCTTTAATGAACTGATGAATACGTATCATCCGAAATATATGCTGTATGGACATATTCATCAAAGCTATGGTGAATTCTGCCGTGAACTGGAGCATCCAAGCGGTGCCCAGCTGATCAACTGCTGTCATAAATATATTCTGGATGTGCCAAAGGATGCGTATCCGGAAGAAGGGAACACGGGTTCCTTCTTCTATGACTGGGCCATCCGCCGCCAAAAAAAATAATTTTTGATTACGTCAAAAATAAAAAAAGAATATAATACAACACGTAACAAAGTGTGTGGTTGTGAACTTTCAAATCAAACTGAAAGGAATCACCGCACCTTTTTTTATAGAAAGAGGAATTATGCCGAAAACAAAAACACAAGGATTTATCTTTGGTCTGATCATGTCCTATGCCATGGCGTATGGCATGGAAGTCTACAACATCGCAATCAAGGAAGGATTCAATCTGAATATTGGCGGCTTCTCAACAATGACAAACAATGTCTTTTTAGATGCATTGATCGAAGCCTCGTATATGGGGCTGATTGTGGAACTGTTCTCCAGTTTGTTTGGCAATCATCTGGGAGCATCTATTGCCGCAACCCATATGGATGCGTCCAAAGAGAATCCATATCTTTGTCAATTGATGCGTCAGGCTTGTACGGTCATGATTATGTGCCCAGCAATGAGCCTTGCGGCATCCCTTTTATTCAATGTCATCCTTGCACATGCAAGCATCGTCAATTTGCCGGCAATCTGGGTAGGTACTTTGATCAAGAACTTCCCAATGGCCTTCTTCTGGAATATGTTTGCGGCGGCGCCGTTTACACGGTGGGCGTTTGGCAGACTGTTTCCACAGAAGGGATAAAGAAAAGCCATGCTGGAATGATTTCATTCCGCATGACTTTTTTAGTAATTACAGAGAATTGGTGATGATCTGTGCAATGTCCTTCTGCGTTAATGGAACATACGCATGTTCGAGATTAGAACCTTCGGCAATATGTTCTGCCATTTCATCGACTCTGCTTTCATCAATGCCGAGATCCTTCAGATGCATTGGAATGTCGATGGATTCGAAGAACTTATAGGTTTCTTCAATGGCCTTGTTGGCAATGGTCTGCTTGTCGAGCGATGCATCAATACCGAAGACATTGATGCCATACTTTACAAAGCGGTCAATGGTCTGATCGGACAATACATACTGCATCCATCTTGGCGTGATGATGGCTAAGCCTTCACCATGGGTGATGTCGTAGTATGCACTTAATGCATGTTCGATTGCATGGAGCGGCCAGCCGGATTCGCTGTTGCCCAGTGCGAGAATTCCGTTGCAGCCATAGGTGCAGTCCAGCATCAGTTCGGCTCTTGCCCGGTAATCATCTGGATGTTCTAAGGCAATACGTGTGTTGTACATTAAGCTGCGCAGTTCCGCTTCACAGAAACCGTCATTCAGCAATGTGGTATCTGCTGCAAAGTACTGTTCCATGACATGATTCATGGCATCTGCACATCCAGCAGCAGTCTGCTTCTTGGATACGGTAAAGGTATACTTAGGATCCAGCAGGGAACAGACCGGATATAACAGATCATCGATATAACCAATCTTATCGTTGGTCTCTGTACGGGAGATGACACCGCCGGCATCGTATTCACTGCCGGTTGCGGCTAAGGTCAGAATGTCAACGATTGGCAGGGCGGCCTTTGCCTTGACCTTATACGAGATCAGATCCCATGGGTCGCCATCATACTTGGCACCTGCCGCAATGGCTTTACAGCAGTCTAATACACTGCCGCCGCCAACGGCTAAAATCACATCGATATCGTTCTCTTTACAGATCTTTACACCGTCCAGTACACTTGGATCATACTTTGGGTTTGGCTGAATGCCGGAAAGTTCATAGACTTCAAATCCTTTCAGCATTTCTAATACATGGTCATACAGACCAATCTTCTTGATACTGCCGCCGCCATAAGCGAGCAGTACTCTTTTTCCTAACGGCTGTAATACTTCCGGCAGTTTGTCGGCAGCACCGTCACCGAAGATCAATCTCGTTGGTGTCTGATAATCGAAATTCTGCATTTATTTTTCCTCCTTATTGATTTTGCAGCAGTCTGGTTCATCCCAGGTCAGTTTTCCGCTCTTGACCGCTTTTTTATAACGCGAGATCTTGTAGTCCAAGCGTTCGATTGTTTCCTGGGTCTTCTTCTGCTGCTCGAGCAGGAGACTGCGCTGCTCCTGCAACAATTCCAGTCTTGCGTGCAGAGTGGAATCACCCTTTTGATAGAGCGCAACGTATTCAATCATGGTTTCGACCGGCAGTCCTGCATTGCGCATGCAGATGGCCAGCTCGACCCAGCCAAGATCACTCTCCTGATAGTCCCGAATGCCGCCAGCGGTACGGTGCACGGGTGGAATCATGCCGACACGTTCATAGTAGCGGAGCGTATCCTGAGTAATGTCATACTTCTCACTGACTTCCTTGATTGTCATACGATTTCCTCCTGACAGATACCACTATAATGTCTGGAGTTAACTCCAAGTCAAGAGCTTTGCCAAAAATATTTTTTTATCTCTGCGGACGATGGTCTGCATCTTGAAAATTGGAGTATGATTTTTATAGGAGAGAACTTTATGGAAAATCTTGTGACGAAGGAAGGCCCGCTTTTAAACGAAGACGGAAGTCTTGCCGAAGCGGGATACGCAAAGAAGCTCATTAAGACATACAATCGTGCCGCTATCAAGGCGAATCCATTACGGATCAAAGAATGGGACTATTATCTGATCTATGACCAGAAGCGGGCATTATGTCTGACCATTGCGGACAACAGCTACATGGCCGATGCTTCGGCAACCTGGATTGATTTTACCCGGCCGAGTGAGATTACGAACTCAGTCATGACCGCGTTCACGTATGGAAAACTGGATCTGCCATCCAGCTCTGTCGTCGGCGATGTTTCGTTCCATAATAAAAAGATTGATATCACGTTTGACAACGATGGCACCAAGCGGAATCTCTGCTTAAACTATCCGAACTTTGATCATGGCCGGACCTTAGCCGCAAATATTGAACTGACCGATGTCCCGCAGGACACCATGGTCATCATGACACCCTATAAAGAAGACCCAAAAGCATTCTATTATAACCAGAAGATCAACTGTATGCGGGCAAACGGTTATGTTACCTTGGGGACAGAGATGTACAGCTTCCGTAAGGGAACGTATGGTTCTCTGGACTGGGGCAGAGGAGTGTGGACCTATCAGAATACCTGGTACTGGTCTTCGGCTTCCGGAGAGATTGACGGACACCGCTTCGGCTTTAATTTAGGATATGGCTTTGGCGATACGACCGCGGCCAGTGAGAATATGCTGTTCTATGATGGCATTGGTCACAAAATTGACCGTGTGGAATTTCAGATTCCAAAGACAATTGACGGGAAAGATGACTGGCTGAGGCCATGGACCTTTACATCTAATGATCATCGTTTTGAAGCTGTTTTTGAGCCAATCCTTGACCGCAGTGCATTCACGAATGCGCTCGTGCTGAAGTCGGATCAGAATCAGGTCTTCGGCCGCTTTACCGGTCAGGCAGTCTTAGATGACGGCACCGTCATTTCGATGGATCACTTCCTCGGCTTTGCGGAAAAAGTATTGAATCGCTGGTAAGAAAAAAGAATATGCCCTGCGCATATTCTTTTACTTTTGGAATTGTTTTGCGATAGTCTGATACATCACTGCTGGATCAATTGGCTTTGAGATGTGCCCATTCATACCAGCCTGCATGCATGCCTCGACATCTGAATCATAGGCATTGGCAGTCATCGCAAGAATTGGAATGGTCTGGCTGTCTTTTCTGGATAAGTGACGAATCTGCTTGGTAGCTTCAATGCCATCTAATACCGGCATCTTCATGTCCATCAAGATGATCTGGAATTGTCCCTCTGCACTGTTGGCAAAGGTATCGACACCTTCTTTGCCATTCGCCGCGACGGTAATGACCATGCCTTTTTCTTCCAGCATTGTTTTGGCAATTTCGGCATTGATAGGATTGTCTTCACAGAGCAGTGCATGTTTTCCCTGCAGCAGGTCAATGGAAGCTGCTTTTTCTTTTTCCTGTTTTGTTGGGGAAGATTTATCGACAATAAGTGTGATGTAGAAGACAGTACCTTGATTGATGTGGCTTTCAACACGTAATGTGCCATGCATCAGCTTGACAAGGTTATGAACAATCGCTAAGCCTAATCCGGTTCCCTGCGTGTTGCGCTTTGCCTTGGACTCTTCTTGGGAGAAAGCTTCAAACATGTGTTTCTGGAATTCTTCACTCATTCCTTCGCCGTCATCATAGACACGGAAGTTGAGCTGCTTGCGTCCATCAGCGGTATCTGCACTGGTGCACTGCAGACCGATATGACCGCCGGCCGGCGTGAATTTCACGGAATTGGATAAGATATTGAAGAAAATCTGGTTGGTACGAACAGGATCCAGATAGTACAGTTCTTTATCATCGCAGCCAGTAATCTCAAAATGGATTCCTTTTGCCTGACATAATGGTTCAATGATGGCTGTCAAACGATGATCCAGATCTTGTAAGGAATAGGATTCTGGATGCAGTTCCATCTTTCCCTGTTCCACTTTGTTTAAGTCGAGAATATCGTTGACCAAAGAGAAGAGGAACTTGCTGCTTTGATCAATGTTGTTCAAATACTTATTGGTCGTATCGGAATTGGTCTGTTCCTTAGCAAGCAGGACAGAACCATTGATGACATTCAATGGTGTGCGGATATCATGGCTCATGCGTGACAGGAAATCGGTCTTCGCCTGATTGGCTTCCGTCTCGCGGGAGATACTGATGCGCAGACGCTGATTGGCACGGTCCATATAGAAGAGATCTACTGCCATCAAAGTAAGCAGCAGGACCATCATAACGATGTTGTAGGACAAATCGAAGGATGGATTATGGAACGAGGCAATCGGTACACTGGTGACGGCATACCAGGAGATTCCTTCCACCGGACTCAGGATATAGACACAATCCTGACCAATGCTGTCTTTATAATAGTAGACTGCAGCATTGTTCTCCTGCAGTGTTTTCAGATCGGTGTTTTCCTGATCCAGGTTCAATTCGTTATAGACATAGAAGTAACGGAACAAGTTATCGGATTTATAAGTGCTTGACCCAAAGATATAGTCGCCATTGGAACTGACCAATACATTGGAACAACCGTCAAAGCCGACTTCGATATCCATGAGATCTGCAAAGGCTTTGGATTTGTAGACGCCCATTAACGTATAGTGCTGATTCTCTAAAATAATGTGCTGATAGAGGCCAAAGCATTTGGTGGCTGTATATTGATCTGTGAATTCCTGGGTGTAATGGAAAGATGTGTCCTGGTCATCCGTCTCTGCAAAGATCTTCTTCAGACTGTCATAATCATTGGAACTGTAATTGACGGGGATGAAAGCATTATTTTCCTTGATGGCAACATAACCTTTGTTGTTGGTGCCAATCAGTTCAAAGTTGGCGTTGACATCACTGTTGGATTCCCCAATGAAAGTCAGGGCATCTTCTACAGTGCTTTCATGGATGTTGATGTACTGTACGATGTCTGCTAATTTGGTCTTCTGATTATAGTAGAAGGAATGGCTGACGGCAGCAGTGGATTTGTTGATGTTGGAAATATCATTGATGTTCCCATCGTGGAGCTTCTGATGATAACTGACCGTATAAAAGTAGAAGACAGCGCCAATACTGGCTGCCAGCAATAGATTGATGCATATGATGACAATGTTCCATGTCTTTTTCTTATGATCTGTTTTCATCACTCAGCTTAATCTTTCTTTACCAGTGCTGTTTCAAAAGCATCCATGTAATACTGCAGCGGATACATTGTTCCATCTGCCTGCATGTACTTAGGATTATTTGCCTTTGACACATCCGTGCATGTTTTCTTTACGACATCATAGAAGACATAATCAAAGGTGACCTGTCCTAATTGGGAGATATGATGGTCATCGACCGCAAAGGATTTCTTGATGACATCTAATGCATCGGTTGTATTTGAAATGATATGCTGCTGAGAGGCAAAGGTCTTATTTACCTCTTTCGAGAATAAGTAATTTAAGAATTCCAAAGCCCACGCCGTATTTTTACTGTTCTTATTTATGGCTATTCCAGCTGCTGGTGAAAGATATGCATAGCCGCCGTCATCACCTACGGGGGATAAGATGAATTGATAATTGATGGCACTGTGATAATTGTCTTTTGTTTTATCCAGAGTGGTCTCTAAAGACATTGTACCTGGCACAAAGGCAACCTGGCCAATATCATCAATCTTTTTTGTTTCCTGATCGGTCGTAACAATATTGAGAAAATTCATTGCCAAGGTTGTGTCCGTTCCGTCTTTGAATAAATTTAGATTTGTTTCAACGGTCTTGTAGTCATAGTAGCCATTGGATACCAGCTCATATAAACGAGAGACAGGTTCTTTCAGCAGGGCAGAACTGCCAGCTTGATGCGTATTGATCTGTGTATAGACTTTCTCATAGTCATCCGCATTCGCAATCAAGTTTGCGGTATATGGATACATCAGCATCACGCCGAAGTTGCCTGGGTTTCCCTGCAGAGGAATATAGCCCTTTGCCTTCAAAGCGGCACAGCAGCTGAGCAGTTCGGCATAGTTGCTTGGAACTTTCAGATTCAGGGAATCCAGCAGCGTTGTATTGACATAGATGCCGCGGACTTCACCGCCTAAAGGAATGGCATAGAGTCCGCCATTCTCACCACTGATCGTGAAATTGCGAATCAAACCTTCGTATGTATCCGTCAGTTTCAATGCATCGGATTGTTTGCTGAGGTCCATTGCATATGGAAGATACTGCGAATCAGAAGTGATGTTATTGGTGATAAAGAGATCTACATCTTCATTATTGGTTAAACGGGTCATCATGGATTTGTCATAGTCCTGCACATATTCATAATTGATATGACAGTTTGGATACAGTGAATTAAATGAAGATATGACAGTATCCATCGCACGAAAAGAAGCGGTCGTGCCCGTTAATGTCAAGGTGACCTCTTCACTGGAAGATAAAGATTGATTCTTTTGATAGCTGCTGACAGGTGTCTGAGAGCTGCATCCACCTAGCAGGGTGCAGAGCAGTGTACTGCATAGTGCAATCGTTCCTGTAGTTTTCATATCGTCCTTCCCCCTGAACAACATGGCAGATAACCCCAATTATGAGAAACAAAAGTATTTCCTGTAAAATTATCATAGCATGTTTTGTTTCTTAGACGTTCAGCAAGTTTCTGAACATTGAATTGTGAAAGCAAAAAAAATTCTAACAATAGGCGATTTGTGATTGTTTTATGGGGTTTGTTTCGTTAAGATTAAAGAAGTAAATCAAATCTAGGCTATGAATAACAGGGGAAAGCTTCATAAAATACGATTTCTCATTTTGACGTTATCATTGATCATCTGTACGTTCTCTTTACCGTGGACTTTTAGTCATGCGGAGAGTCAGACAATCAAGATTGGCATCTTGTCTATGAGCGGTTATGCGTCGCAGAACGATGATGGAACGTATGCTGGTTCAGATGTTGAATTTACGTATAAGATTGCGCAGACCGCTGATCTGAATGTCGAGATTGTTTTGTATGAAAGCGGCAAAGAAGGATTGGACGCTTTGGACCGTGGTGAAATTGATGCGATGTGCAATGTCATCAAGACCACGGACCGAGAAGAAAAATATCTATTTACCGCGCAGGAAGTCGGCAGTCTGCCGTTATCGATCTTCGGCCGCAATTCGGATCCGGAACCAGAGACACCAGGGTTTGATCAGTATGCTTCGATGGTGTTCGGTGTAGAACGGGATACGAAGATCAAAGACTACTTTGAAGATTGGTGCACGGCAAATAAAGTGACACCGACCATCAAGGAATTTGATTCTTTAAGTGATATTGAATGGGCGCTGGATCAGAAACAGATTGATGCCGGCGTATATGGCTCGCCGTATGTTGACGGATATCGTACCCTGACGACATTCTCACCGCAGCCATACTATTACATATTTAATAAATCGAATACAGCATTGAAGGACCGCTTTGACGATGCGATGGCATCCATCCTGAATCAAGATCCGCTGTACCGCAGTAAATTAGAAAATAAATATGCTAACCGTCTCTCCCATGAAATGGAAGCACTGACGCTGGAAGAGAAAAAATATATTCTAGATCATCCGAACATCAAACTTGCGGTATTGAAGAATGACCAGCCGTATTATGCCAAGGATTCTGCCGGCAATGTATCCGGCATCATTCCGGATTTCTATGATTTGCTCAAAGAAAAACTGGGACTGACCTTTACCTATGTAGAATATGCTTCGGAAGAAGAAGCGGTGAATGCAGTCAAGAATGGCGAAGCAGATGTTTTAGCGATGTACAGTGATGGACAAATCTCTGCCTATAACAATGGCCTGCGGGTGACATCTCCTTATGCCAATGTGGATGCGGTCTTAGTCACTCACAGCGGCATGACCTCCAGTGATATCGCCACCATTGCCGTCAAGAAGCGGACAATCAATGCGGTCGAGAAGGGCATTGGTGCCAATCTGAATGCGACGTTTATTGGCTACAACAATGGTACCGACTGCTTTACAGCTCTGAAAAAGGGTGAGGTTGACGGCATGATCTGCGGTCAGCCAAGTGCGAACTGGCTGATCAATCAGTCCAACGTCTCCTCGTATTCCGTAACGACTATCTCTTCCGGTGCTTTGGAAATTGATGGTGCACTGCTCTATTCCAATACAACACTATGTTCCTTGTTATCCAAGGGAATTACATCGGTATCGTATAACGTCAATGATCTGGTGACGAACAATACACTGCCGCCGGATGGCATCTCCGCTACAATTTCACGCATGTCGCCGAGTGCACTGCTGATTCTTTCCGTTGTATTGGGAGCTTTAGTAATCTCCCTTGTCTGGACGATGACACTGCTGCTCAAGCATCAGAAAGAAAAGAATGCCATCATGCAGATGAAGGCAGAAAATGCCAAGAAACAGATTGAACTAGCGGCTGCGGAAAAACAGACGGAAGAAAAGAACCGTTTCTTCTCCAATATCAGCCATGACATGCGTACACCATTGAATGCCATTATCGGCTTCTCGGATGTAGCAGCGCAGGAAGCTATCTCACCGAAGACAAAAGACTGTCTCGATAAGATCAAGTCCTCTGGCCAGCTGCTGAATGATCTGATCAATGATACACTGACGATTTCGAAAGTGAACAGCGGCAAGATGGTGCTGCAGAAGCGTGCAGTGGATACCAGTGAGATCTTTGATGTCATTAATTATTCCATCCATGAAATGGCAAAGCAGAAAGGCGTCAAGTTTACGATGGACCTTTCTCAATGTGAGCGCCGGGTCATTGAAGTGGATCCGCTGAACTTAGAAAAGATCTTATTAAATCTGCTGACGAATGCCGTGAAGTATACGCCTTCCGGTCGTACGGTGGAACTGATTGCGAAGATCGTACCGAATGGTACGGATACGCCAGAGACGATCTTTATTGTTCAGGATACCGGCATCGGTATTTCCTCACAGTTCCTGCCGCATATCTATGAGCCATTCGTGCAGGAAGACAATACCGGCGGTGAATCCAGCGGTACAGGACTCGGTCTTTCCATTGTAAAGAATCTTGTAGATCTGATGGATGGCAGGATTGAAGTGACAAGTGAAAAGAATGCAGGTACCAAATTTACCCTGCATTTCCACTTCAAAGTAATCGATCAGCCATTGGAGGAAAAAGCAGAGATCAAAGAGTATGCAGATCTCGCGGGGAAACATATACTGCTGTGTGAAGACAATCGATTGAATCGTGAGATTGCCGTAGAACTTCTGAAGAAGAAGGGTGCTGTCATCGATACTGCAGTGAATGGCAAAGAAGGTCTGCAGAAGTATCTTGGCAGTGAAGAGAATTATTATGATGCAGTGCTGATGGATGTGCGGATGCCGGTCATGAATGGCTTAGAAGCGACCAAGGCAATGCGGCAGGCAGAACGCAGCGATGCCAAGACGATGCCAATCTTAGCGATGACGGCGAATGCCTTTGAAGATGATATTAAAGAATGTCTGGGTGCAGGCATGAATGCACATATCGCAAAACCAATTGAACCAGAGATCATGTTCCGGGCAATTGCACAGGCAATCAAAGCATAAGAAAATGGTGTTTCCAAAATGGAGACACCATTGTTTTTATTTTACGGGAATATACTTTTTTACATTCTCAATACTGATTGGCTCGTAAGATAGACGAATGTATTTGCCATCTTGAAGCGTATACGTTGTTAACGGCTTCTTTGATGCCAAGGAATAGGCAAGGTCTGCCATAGCCGATGCCTGACCTTCTTTGTTGTTGTATACCGTACCAGCCATCTCTCCGTTGGCAACGGCTTCCAGGCCCGGTTTGGTGCCGTCAATACCGACAATGATTGGCCATTGTTCCTGCGGCATGTTTGCGGCTTTATAGGCATCGATCACACCTAAGGCCATATCATCATTGTTGTTCAATACCATTTCAATGGAATCTTTGTATTGACTGATCAAAGCAGCCGTGCGGGTCTGTGCCTGCGATTTGTTCCAGTTGGCAATTGGGGAGGCAATCTTATCAACCTGCAGACCTGCATCTATCAATGTCTTGACTGACTTTTCAGTACGCACAATGGCATCCTGATGTCCTGCTTCTCCTTCCATGACGACATACTGAATGATGCCGTCACCGTTCTTATCTGCTGCAGGTGAGTTCTTCCATGCCTTGGCGGCAATCTCACCTTCCATGACACCGGATTCTTCTGCATTGGCACCGACATAATAGAGACCGGACCATTGCTGCAGGTCTTCTGCGACGAGTTCACGGTTGAAGAAGACAATCGGTACATTATTCGCCTTCGCAAGATCAATGATCTTCTTTGGTGCGGTGCGGTCCACAAGGTTGACGCAGATGACATTGCAGCCATCCTCAATCATTTTCTCTACTTGTTTATTCTGTGTTGTCTGTGTTTTTGATGCATCGTATTTTTCCAACGTCACATCTGTTTTGTCTGTGATATCCGCATCGAAGTCATCCATCAGTTCTGAAATAAAAGTGTCGTAGGAATCATATACGGTCACGCCAATCTTGATTTTGCTGGATGATGAGGATGCTGTTGCACAGCCGGATAATACACTGAGAGCCAGTGTACATGCTATTAATCGTTTCATCGTTTCCTCCTCTACCCAACAATTGGGAATATCATTTTCTGATTCTCGGTGCTGTAAAGATTCTCTTTGGTGATGGTGAAATAGTCAACGGTAGAATCGGTAATCTTATACAGGTGATCATTTAAATACATTGCGACTTTAGATAAACTAAGATATCCCATGGTATATTCATTTGGTACGATCATGCCTGCAATCTTTCCGTTGTCGAGATAATAGATGCTCTTATCGGAACATCCTACACCATAGAGCTGCGGTTTCTGTTTTTCATCTTTTAATAATGCGGCTGCTTCTTCCAAGGTATCGTTATCCAACGCAACAATCGTTGTCACTGGCTGCTCGCTCAGTTTGAACGGCAGTTCTTCCGTGGCGGTGACCATCCAGGAGACGTTGATGTTCTTCTCCGCAAAAAGATTTGCTAATGCCTGGTAACGTGCTTTTGCAGAATAGGAGTCACCGGTCACAATCCCGATGTTCTCTTTGGTGCTGTCATCGCTGCGGTCAATGACCATCTGGGCAAGGGCTTCTCCCATCCCGGTATTGTCATCCTGCGTAACACTGTAGGATTTATTGGAAGGGGAATCTTCTAAATCTGCTTCCACGATTGCTAAGGTTGTCTTATGGCTCATATCGGTAATGTAGTCCTGCGAGTCGGTATCGTTGACCAGCTGTAAGATCACCGCTTCGGTGCCATTCGCGACTTCTTTATCAATGACTGCTTTTTCTTGAGAGAAGGTACCGAGTTTTGTTGTAGTGACATAATTCAAGTTGATATTGTAATCCTTTGCCGCCTGATCCAGACCAGCGCGGAAGCGAATCCAGCGGTCAGAGTTGCTGTCGTTGACGATGACGGATACCTGATGGGAGGTATCACTAGAAGCAGATGCCTGCGTTGCCTGGGATACTAAGATCAGTAATGCTGCGACTAAGGCAACAATGATCGAGATATAAAGTTTATTGTTTTTCATGCATTGCCTCCGGGTCCATCGTGCCATTCTCTAAGCGTTCATGATTCTCTTCTGTATAGAGAACTGCCGGCAGATGAATGGTCACTTTTGTGCCATGGTCTGCTTCACTGGCAATGGATAAGCCATAGTTCGCACCAAAGCGCAGCTGGATCCGTTCATGGACATTGATCAGTCCGACACCAGAACCATGATGCGGCGCATGTTTGTTGCTGCTGTCCAGGAGCTGATCTACAACTTCCTGCGGCATACCGAAGCCATTATCTTCCACGGTAATATAAATATCGTCATTTTCTTTCCAGCCGGAGACCGTGATCATACCATCTTCATCCATGTTCTTAACGCCGTAGTAAACGGCATTTTCCAGGATTGGCTGAATGATCAGCTTCACCGTACAGTAATGCTGGATTTCAGGATCGACATGGAAGGTGACAATGAAGGAATCTTTAAAGCGCGCAGTCTGAATATTCATGTAGTTCTTGGCATGCTTTAATTCATCTTCAATTGGAATGATCGTATCTCCGCGTGAAAGAGAGATCCGGAACAGACTTGCCAGCTGGGTGACCATGAAGACAGCATCTTTCTTCCGTTCACTCTCGATCATCCAGACAATGGAATCCAAGGTGTTGTATAAGAAGTGCGGATTGATCTGTGCCTGCAGGGCATCCAGTTCACTCTTGCGTTTCTGCTCCTGCTCGACCACAATGTCATGCATTAACTGTGCATTGCGTTCTCGATAGCCTTCCAGCGTACGGCCTAATAACTGTACTTCACGGGAACCGCCGTCATAGTCGGCTGGAATCAATGGCTTTCCTTCTTCCGCGGTCTGAATGGATTCATCCAGATCGGTCAAAGGACTGGAGATTCTCTGGGCAACCAGACGGTTGATCAGAATGATTGCTAAGATCACGACAATGATGACCATCAATAAGAAGTAACGGTAGTTGTTCATGCCTAAAGAGAATGTCGTGGAAGGAATGATACTGACCATCTTCCAGCCGGCATATCCAATCGTATCGTTAATGGAAGTGCGGGAAGAGCCTTGATAGATCTCTTCGTGGACTCCGTCATCGTAAGACGCTTCCTGAATATTGTTTTCCGTATAGAGACCGGCATTGATCTGCATCTGCCGTGGATGGTAGATGATCTCGCCTTCACTGTCGGTCAGATACAGATACTGTCCGTTTGTTTTATCGTTGACTTCATTGAACATCTGTTCAATGGAGCTGTAGTTCATATCAACTAACAGCACACCTTCCTGCGGTACGCCGTTGGTCGTAATGACTACTGCACGGCTGAGGGAGATGACCCAGTAATAACGGTTGGTCTGTGAATCAAAGAGGTTCTGTACATGCGGTACCGAGAAGTGCAGGTTCTCTTCATTCTCTAAAGCGTTCAGGAACCAGTCTTCCTGTGTGACATCCAGACCTTCTTTTTGAACTAAGGTTGGTGCAGCCGATAACAGCTGTCCATCTTTGGTATATAACGCGAAGGAGACAAGGTTGGTGCTGTTGGCCTCATACAGCGTATTCATTTGATCATTGACGTTGCTTTCGCCAAAGTCTGTATCTTTGATGGCATCGTAATAGAGCGCATCCGAAATTTCACGCATGGTCGTTAAGTGATTCTCCAAACGCATGGCAGCCTGTTCGGTCAGACGTTCGGTACTGTCAGTGATCATTTGGCGTGAATGTTTTTCAAACTGCTGATACAGAACAAAAGAAGTTAAAAGGACAGAACCAACGGAGACCACAGTAAAAGTGACGAGGATAATACCACGGATACTTAATGGGGTGGTATTTTGTCTTCGTTTGAAAAAGAACGTTCTTGGTTTTGTCTTTTTCTTTTCTGCCATAACTGCTAATGTTTTCCGTTCTTATATTTCGATGGTGAAATGCCAAACTGCTTCTTGAAGACGTAACTGAAATAGTTTGGATCACTGTAGCCGACTTTCTGTGCTACTTCGTATGTCTTTTCGTCCTTGTCCAATAGATCAACGGCTTTTGACATCCGGATATCCGTCAGGAAATTGGTGAATGTTTTTCCGGTCTCTTTTTTAAAGACCGTAGAGAAGTAAGCAGAACTGACTTCCAGATATTCACAGACCTTTTCAACATTCAGATCAATGTCACTGTAATTCTCATAGACATAGTCCTGTGCTTTGGTAACAAAGGTCTTGGTCGTGCTCTTCCGGGTCTCCTTCATCATTGCCTGCATGCGCAGACAAATCTCGAATAACCATTTCTCCAGCTCATCTTTTTCCATACGCTGTACGGTCATTAGAATATCTTCATTGGACTGGAAAGTCTGTTCAAGATCCAGCTGATTGTTTTTCGCAAACTGAGACAGCTCACTGACCAGTCCCATCACAAAGATATGATATTCCTGAATGTTGGAATACGTGCTGACCACATTGGAAATATAATCATGTACTGCATGTTTTAAGGATTCGGCATCATTGATGCGGGTGACTTTAAAGACATGCTGCAGCTGATCCTGCTCATTTCGATGCGGTTCTGCAGATTCCTGCGGAGCAATTTCAGTGATGTTGATTGCTTTGCCAGTACCGTATAAGACACGATAGGACAGGGCGTTGCGGGCACCGGTATAGGAGTTGTCAATCTCGGATAAGCGGCTGCATATCTGACCGACACCAACTGTAACGACTGCTTTGCATACGGTCTTTGCCAAACGGCAGAATGCATCAAGATCATCGGTCAATTTCTGTACCTGCTGTTCATCGGACAACTGTGCTAAAGCAACGGTATTGCCAAGATTGGAGAAGAACTTTGTCTCCCATTTCTGGTCCAGACGTTCCTCTGCTAAACGGCGTACAGCGACCGCTAGCAGCATTGTTGAAATACCTTCCGGTACATGCTTGCTGGAAGTATGAATGACCGCAATACAATAGTACGGACCATGCAGATCAATCTGATAATCCTGGATATTCTTTTCGATATCTTGATCTTCAATCTTGCCTTCTACTAAAGAAGAGTAGAAGTTCTCCTGTAAGACAGGAAGGCTCTCCTGATAGTAAGTCTCCAGCAGTTTGGCATTCTGCTTCGCTTCTAATTCTTTATCCAGAGAATCTTTGATTTTTAAAAAGATTGCTTTCAATTCATCGGCATCCACCGGCTTTAAAATATATTCTTCGGCTTGGACATGAATGGCTTCTTTAACATATTCAAATTCATCAAACCCAGAAAAGAATACGATACGGATATTTGGATACTGTTTCTTCAAATGCCTGCTTAATTCCAGACCATCCATGTATGGCATCTTGATATCCGTCATGACGACATCCGGCTGGTTCTCTTCCGCACGGTCCAGGGCATCTAAACCATTGGCCGCATAGACCGGTAACGAAAATCCCATGCTCTTCCAGTCAATTTTGGCAATGATGGCATTCGCAACTTCTTCTTCATCGTCTACAATCAGTACAGAATATTCATTCATTTTATTACACAACTTTCCCATTCGAAACGGGCATTGCGGCACAAGGAAATCAGGAATTTATGTTAGGGCAGAAATGATGCTGAGGCGTCCGTAATACCAATCTTTGTCTCTCATTGTAGCGTATGCATACATCGTTTGACAAGCATGCCGATTATCTGTGTTAGTGGATAATCTATCCTATTTATAGGGCTTTTTAGAGGCTCTGATCAAGAACGGTAAAAATAATAACATTTGTTGAAAATGATTTCTGTGAAAATCAGAAGTGATTTCTTAGAATTTCTTTGAAAGCGCTTAGAATTTCTTCGAATTGCTGGCAATCAATTTTTGGGATGCTAGTATGAGAATATCAGAAAGCGCTTACTCTTTGGTAAGCGCAGGGAGGAAAGAAAGAGTTATGAAGAAAGTATTACCTATCATCACGACAGCGGCTATGCTTTTCTCACTTGCTGGATGCGCAAGTGGATCAGCTACAAGCTCAGCTGCAACAACAACAACCGGTGGAAACGCTTCGAAACCATTATGCTGGTTCAACCGTCAGCCATCGAACAGTTCCACTGGTGAACTGGACAAGACAGCATTAACATTCAACGACAAGACATACTATGTAGGTTTCGATGCTACACAGGGTGCAGAATTACAGGGTAAGATGGTTGCTGAGTACATCACAGCTCATGCAAAGGAACTGGATCGTAACGGCGACGGTACAATCGGTTATGTATTAGCAATCGGCGATATCGGACACAATGATTCCATCGCTCGTACAAGAGGTGTTCGTTCTGCTCTTGGAACAGCTGTGAAGAGTTCCGATGGCAAGGTTGATTTCCAGCCTGTTGAAAACAACACAGATGGATCTTCCAAGGACGTTCAGGATGGTACAGTTGCTGGTCTGAAAGTTCGTGAATTAGCTTCTCATGAAATGAAGAACTCTGCTGGTGCAACATGGGATGCTGCTACAGCTGGTAACACAATCGGCACATGGTCCGCTTCCTTCGGTGAACAGATCGATGTCGTAATTTCGAACAACGATGGCATGGGCATGGCTATGTTCAATGCTTGGTCTAAGACAAACAAGGTTCCTACATTCGGTTATGATGCAAACAGTGATGCTGTTGCAGCTATCGCTGAAGGTTATTCTGGAACAATTTCACAGCACGCTGATGTTCAGGCTTATCTGACACTCAGAGTTCTGAGAAACTCTCTGGATGGTGTAGATGTTATGACTGGTATCTCCACAAAGGATGATGCAGGAAACGTCTTAACAGATGCAGATTACAAGTATGTTGCTGATGAGCGTTCGTTCTATGCTTTGAACCTGAAGGTTACAGCTGACAACTATAAAGACTTCTTAGATTCTACAGTTACTTACAAGCCTGTTTCCAACCAGCTCGATTCCACAAAGAGCCCTTCCAAGAAGGTATGGCTGGATACATACAACAGTGGTGATAACTTCTTAGGTTCCACATATCTGCCTCTGCTTCAGAAGTATGATAAGTTAATGAACCTGAATGTTGACTACATCGCTGGTGATGGCCAGACAGAATCCAACATCACAAACCGTTTGGGCAACCCAAGCGAATATGATGCATTCGCAATCAACATGGTCAAGACAGATAATGCTGCTTCTTATACAGCACTTCTGAAATAATAACTAATTGATCCCGATTTAATATCAGGGGGATGGAAAACTCCCCCTGATACTTTTTATTGAAATAGAGCAGTTTCGTGTATTCTGCCCAGCAAAAGGGGTAAACAAATGACAGAAAAGAAAGATGATATAATCCTTACAATTCGTGGCATGTCGAAATCCTTCGGACGTAATCGCGTTCTGGATCATATCAACATGGATGTAAAACGGGGTACCGTTATGGGACTGATGGGCGAGAATGGTGCCGGAAAGTCTACGATGATGAAGTGCCTGTTTGGTATTTACCATAAGGATGAAGGAGAAATTACGCTGGACGGCCGTGTCGTCAACTTCTCAGGACCAAAGGATGCCTTGGAAAATGGTGTTGCTATGGTCCATCAGGAATTGAATCAGTGCTTGGATCGCAGTGTAATTGATAATTTATATTTGGGCCGTTACCCAATAAATTCGGCAGGCGTTGTTGATGAAGCCCGCATGAAGAGGGAAGCAGCTGCATTATTCAGAAGTCTGGACCTGACCGTCAATCTGACGCAGCCAATGCGTAAGATGAGTGTCTCGGCAAGACAGATGGTCGAGATTGCCAAGGCAATTTCGTATCATTCCAAAATTATTGTTTTAGATGAACCAACATCTTCTTTAACGGAACCAGAAGTTAAGAAATTATTTAAGATGATGCGGAACTTAACAGCACAGGGCATCTCTTTGATCTACATCTCTCATAAGATGGATGAGGTCTTCCAGATCTGTGATGAAGTATCCGTACTGCGTGATGGACAGTTAGTCCTCACAAAGGATGTAAAGCAGACGAATCTGGATGAACTGATTGCCGCCATGGTCGGACGTTCTCTGGATAACCGTTTCCCACCAGTTGACAATACGCCTGGGATTCCGATTCTTTCCATTCAGCATCTTTCGACAAAGTTCAAGCCATATCTGCAGGATGTCAGTTTCGATGTCAAACAGGGTGAGATCTTCGGACTGTATGGACTGGTTGGTGCCGGCCGTACAGAGCTGCTGGAAACAATCTTCGGAGTTCGTACAAGAGCTGCCGGCCGTGTATATTTCGGCGGCAAACTGATGAACTTCAACAGTTCAAAGGATGCCATGGAACATGGCTTTGCACTGATTACAGAAGAGCGGAAAGCAAATGGATTGTTCCTGAAGGGAAACCTGGTCTTCAATACAACACTGACAAACCTGAATCATTACAAAGCAGGGTTTGCATTGTCTGATGATAAGATGCATCGGGCCACTGAGAAGGAAGTTAAGATCATGCATACCAAGTGCATGGGTGCGGATGATATGATATCCAGTCTATCTGGAGGTAACCAGCAGAAGGTCATCTTTGGTAAATGGCTGGAACGTGATCCAGCGGTATTCATGATGGATGAACCGACAAGAGGTATTGATGTCGGCGCAAAATATGAAATCTATGAATTGATCATCAAGATGGCAAAACAAGGGAAAACGATTATCGTTGTATCTTCGGAAATGCCGGAAATCTTGGGTATTACAAACCGTATCGGTGTGATGTCGAATGGGCACCTGGCAGGAATCGTCAATACAAAGGATACCAACCAGGAAGAGCTTCTGAGACTGAGCGCGAAGTACATGTAAGGAGATAAGAGATATGAGTGAAAATAAACATACATTAGATCAATCAAAGATTCTGACTGCCGAACAGGAAGCAGAACTTGTTAAGCCGATTGATGAACATGTTGGTGAGATTCAAAAGCAGATCGATGCGCTTCGTGCTGAGGGAGAAGAAAAGATTGTTACACTGAAGAACCAGATTCAGCTGTCTAAGGAAAACAAGGCCCTGAATAAGGAAGAACGTGCAAATCTTATCGCTGCAGCAGAAGCAGAAATTGTAAAAGCAAAAGAAGTTGAAGCTACCAACAAAAAAGAAGTCGACCGTCTGATCAATGAGGTCGAAGCGTATTTAAAAGACCACTATGAAGCAGACTATGAAAGCAAAGTAGATGACAGCTGTGAAGCACGCAAGGCTTTGGCAAATGTTCGTTACAGCGAAAAGTGCGCTGCCATCGAACAGGAGCATAAGGACAACCTGGCTAAACTGAATAGCAGTGATCCAAACTACAAACAGGAAGTCAAGGATGAAAACTACGTCTTCAAGAACAAAAAGTTCGATGCGAAGATGAGATATGACAAGGAACTGCAGGAAGTCAAAGATGCCAAGCATGATGCATTCACGCATAAGTATCATCTGATTGACTTGGTCCGCAGATCTAAGTTCACCTTTGCTGAGAGCAGAGCACAGAAGAGAGAAGCAAACCGTTACAGTTTCAATCGGAAAGACTTCTTATTGAAGAATGGTCTGTATATCGTCATCATGATGGTCTTCATTGTTCTCTGCATCATTACACCAATTATCAAGCATACCCAGCTGCTTACTGTAAGTAATGTCATGAACATTATGCAGCAGGCTTCTCCACGTATGTTCTTAGCCCTCGGTGTTGCCGGCCTGATCTTGTTGACAGGTACCGATCTGTCCATTGGACGTATTACTGGTATGAACATGGTCATTGCAACTGTTATTATGCATAATGGGCCAAATACCGGTACTGTCTTTGGTAATTTGATCGATCTTAGTGCGATGCCTGCATTCGGAAGAGCGATGCTTGCTTTATTGATCTGCGTTTTGTTCTCCGTGATGTTTACATCAATTGCCGGCTTCTTCACAGCCCGCTTCAAGATCCATCCATTCATTTCCACGATGTCCAACATGCTGATCATCTTCGGTCTGGTCACCTATGGTACAAAGGGTGTATCCTTCGGTGCCATTGATCCTAATATTCCAAAGATGTTCATCCCACAGGCAGGCGCTGTGCCAACAATCATCCTATGGGCGGTTGCCGCAATTATCATTGTCTGGTTCGTTTGGAACAAGACGAAGTTTGGTAAGTATCTGTATGCCGTTGGTGGAAACCAGGAAGCAGCTGCTGTATCAGGTATTTCTGTATTTAAAGTTACACTCGGTGCCTTCATGATTGCTGGATGCTTATATGGCTTCGGCGCATGGTTAGAGTGCATGAGAATGGTCGGTTCTGGTTCTGCTGCTTATGGACAGGGCTGGGATATGGATGCTATCGCAGCGTGCGTTGTCGGTGGTGTATCATTCACTGGTGGTATTGGTAAGATCTCCGGCGTTGTTGTTGGTGTCCTGATCTTTACAGCATTGACATATTCGCTGACAATCTTAGGTATCGATACAAACTTACAGTTCGTATTCGAAGGTATCATCATTCTGTCAGCAGTAACACTGGATTCTCTGAAGTATGTACAGAAGAAGTAATTGAGTGGTTCAGTGAAAAGAAAATCGCTAATCCTATATGGATTAACGATTTTTTGTTTAGTGGATGTGAGACAGGATCTCGTCTCCGCCCTCAATTTTGGCTTTGAAGGTGTCTTCCATGATGGTACGCAGAACAGAAGCCTCTTTCTCTAAATACACCTCACGCGGCAGTAAACAGGTCACTGTGTAGATGTCATTGGCAATGCGGACAGCTTTGTTGTGATCACTGACTTTGCCAAGGCCCATTAGGGTGGAACCATAAGAAGCTCCGTTGATGGATGTTTCTACGAACATCTCCGCAAAGTTCTTCCATTCTTCTTTCTGCAGATCATCCATCGTTGTACTCAGGACACCCAGTCCGATGAAGTACTTGCGCAGGTTGTTCTGCCGATGCTTCTTATTTAAAAAGGAAGAGGATTCACTTTCTGCCTTTAACAGATTCCAATTGTAGAAGTAGCCGTCAACTTTCTGTTCCTTGACGCCAAAGCGCTGCAGGAAGATGTCATAACGCCTTTGATCAATGGTGGAATCTGGATGGATATCGAGATAACGGCGGATGCATTTATCTCGCAGAGGGACATCACTCAATTGATAGAACTGGATAGGCCAATCTTTTAGATAGTCATCCAATGGTTTTTCATTTTTCTTTTTTAGACTGAACATGTAATTATTTTACCATACTTGGCTTTATAAAATGAAAGCGTTTATCAAATAAAAAAAGAGATATTTCCGACCGCATTTCTGCGATGAAATATCTCGTTTCAGTGCACCAGACAAGACTTGAACTTGCACGGGTTGCCCCATACGCCCCTCAAGCGTACGTGTCTGCCGATTCCACCACTGGTGCGTGCTTGAGTATTATATAATGCCATATTGTACAAAGTCAACGTGATTTATGCTGTTTTTGTTGTAATTTGCGGGCTTTGAATTTATAATTGTTCCGTTTCCCAATGTTTATATTAAATAAAGAAAAGGAGTGTGAACAATGGACTATCAGAAGATTATTAACATCGCCGTTATCGCACACGTAGATGCCGGCAAATCCACTCTGGTCAATGCATTCCTCAAGCAGTCGCATGTTTTCAAGGACAACGAAAAAGTTGTTGACTGCATCATGGATTCCAATGATCTGGAACGTGAAAGAGGAATTACGATTTATTCCAAGAACTGTTCAGTACAGTACAAGGATTATAAGATCAATATCGTAGATACACCAGGCCACGCAGATTTCTCATCCGAGGTTGAGCGTATTATTAAGACTGTCGATACAGTTATTTTACTTGTTGACTCAGCCGAAGGACCAATGCCACAGACAAGATTCGTATTACAGAAGTCTCTGGAATGTGGTTTAAGACCAATCCTTCTTATTAATAAGATGGATAAGCAGGACCAAAGAGCTACCGAGGTCATTGATGAAGTATATGACTTAATGCTGGAGCTGAATGCGACAGATGATCAGTTAGACTTCCCAATCCTCTATGGTGTTGCTAGAGAAGGTATCGTTCGTTATGAGTGGGAAGATGCCAATACAGACATTACCCCATTATTTGAGACGATCATTCATCATACCCAGACTTATCCGAATTTAATGGATGAGCCGGTACAGATGCAGATTTCTGCCTTAGCTTATGATGATTATATCGGCCGTTTAGGAATTGGCCGTGTATACAAGGGTGTCCTGAAGGAAGCAACTGAATATGAAGTCTGCAACGCTGCCGGAAGTGCAAAGAAGGGCAAGACAAACCAGATCTTCATTTATAAGGGATTATCCAGAATTGGTGTATCCGAGATCCAGTGCGGTGAGATCTGCATGATCTCTGGTATTCCTGATATCGATATCGGTGATACCCTCTGCCCAGTCGGTGCACCAGATCCAATGCCAGCCATCAAGATTGAAGAACCAACGCTGTCCATGAACTTCATGGTCAATGACTCACCATTTGCTGGTCAGGTCGGTAAGTTCGTTACATCACGTAACATCCGTGAAAGATTAGATAAGGAACTGGAAGTCAATGTCGGACTGAAGGTTGAAAATACAGACTCTACAGATACCTTCAAGGTATCCGGCAGAGGTGAACTGCATTTGACAATCTTACTGGAACAGATGAGAAGAGAAGGTTTCGAAATCGCTGTATCCAGACCGGAAGTTATCTTAAAGAAGATTGATGGTGTGACCTGCGAACCAGTGGAAGAAGTCGTGATTGATGTTCCAAACGAGTATTCTGGTTCTGTCATCAGTACATTGAATGTCCGTAAGGGCCTGCTTTCCAATATGGAAGATGTTGGCACGTATACAAGAATCACATACATGGTCCCAACCCGTGGACTGATTGGTTTCCGTTCAGACTTCATCAATATGACTCATGGCGAAGGCACCATCGTTCAGCGTTTAGCGGACTATGAGCCTTGGAAGGGTGAAATTCCACAGCGTGAGAATGGCGCACTGATCTCAACCGAGACAGGCGGCGCAATGACATACGCTCTCTGGAATATCCAGAACAGAGGTCAGTTATTTATTGATGCACAGACACCGGTCTACGAAGGCATGATCATCGGTGTATCGGCAAAGAATATGGATATGGGCGTCAACCCAATCAAGAATAAGAAGATGACAGCCGTTCGTTCGACTGGCAACGATGAAGCTATGAAGCTTGTCCCACCAAAGATCTTAACTTTGGAACAGGCAATTGAGTTCATCAACGATGATGAGCTGGTAGAGATCACACCTACGGATATCCGTATCCGTAAGAAGTATCTGACCGCCATTGATCGTAGAAGACACGCAAGAGAACTCGGCAAGCTTGACGACGAATCCGATGAATAATTGAGGCACTGGAAAATTCCAGTGTCTTTTTTTAGAATGAATAGTATGCAGACAAGAGAAGAAGCGTTGTACAAACTAAAGAAATCGAAATTCCGAGCATCCTTTCACTTGAAAGAAAAGGATAAGCGTTATGTTCAGGAAAAGGGACGTGATGTAATTGAACAGCATGCCAGGGACTTTGTAAGGGAACGTTTAGCACCAGCTGTAATTAATAACGATGGCAGGCAGACGCCGATGAAGGGGCATCCCGTTTTTATTGCTCAGCATGCAACGGCTTGCTGCTGCCGCGGTTGTTTAGCGAAATGGTACCATGTGAGAAAGAATGTTCCGCTAAGTGAGGAACAGCAGGAACAGATTGTACAGTTGCTGATGGCGTGGATTGATGAAGAAATGAAAGAGTCCGTTAGTGTAGAAATGAAGGATGGATAATCATCTTGGCAGACTGTGCTGCTGATTTCAGACAAAAGAACAGGGGCTAAAAATGAACCCTCAAATTTGGACAAAACCAACTTGGAGGGTTCATTTTACTTTTTTTAAAAATCTATAATTTTTAAGCCTTTGAGTTCCTGGATGCCAAAACCAGGCTCTTTGCAGGCATGAATAACTGGTCCAGCAAACACAGAACCTCCAATGACAGGATCTTCACTGCATAACGCAGGGCCATCAAGATCGATTTTTGTGATGCAGTCTTCGGCACAGGCAAGCTGTACAGCCGCATTGACGCTGACTTTGGCTTCCAGCATACATCCGAGCATGCATTGTGCACCTGCTTCTTTGGCATATTGTACGATCTTTAAAGCATTGTGGAGACCACCACATTTCATTAGCTTGATGTTTACCATATCTGCCAGATGTTCTTGATAGATCTTTCTGGCGTCTTCTGGTGAGAAACAACTTTCATCAGCAACAACAGGAACTGGAGAATGAGCAGTCACATATGCAAGACCTTCCAGATCAGCTGCTTTGACTGGTTGCTCAATTAATTCCAGATTGATTGCATGTGACTGAATTTCCTGCAGCAGATCAACTGCTTGTTGGGCATTCCATGCTTGATTTGCATCGGCGCGGATAATGATATCTTTTCCAACTGCCTGCCGTACCGCAATCAGCCGTTCAACATCTAAGGATGGATTGATTCCGACTTTAATCTTTAAGGTCCTGAAACCTCTTGCAATCGCTGCCCGAGCATCAGAGGCCATGACGGATGGATCATTGACACTGATAGTCAGATCTGTTTCGATAGAGGATCGCGTACCGCCAAATAATTGATAGACTGGTTTCTTTTCTGCTTGACCAAGCAGATCATAGACGGCAATATCTACGGCTGCCTTAGCGCTGGTATGATGTTCCATACATGTATCTAAAGCAGCAAAGAGCCTGTCTAAATCATTCAGGTCCTTACCGACAACTGCCTTACGGATTGGACCCATCAAGTCTGACAATAACGTTTCTTCAGTCTCACCGGTGATTGCTTTGGTAGGCGGAGCTTCGCCGTAGCCAATCGCACCAGTGTCTGTTTCAAGAATGACGATAACATCACGGATTTTCTCAACAGTACGAAGAGCTGTTTTGAATGGCGTAATCAGAGGTGCTTCCAGAATGCCGCATTTTAATGTTTTAATAATCATAGTTCTGCCTTCTTTGCATGATTGTATGCGGCAAAGGCTGCATCATGAAATCGATTGCGGATTTCCATGATGGAAGCATTGTCTCGCGTTGGGTGTACACGATTGGTCAGAAGTATTAGACCAAACTGCCGTTGAAAATCAATATAGACTGAGGTTCCTGTAAACCCCGTATGATAAATACAGGAATCTGAAATGTGATGACCGTCGCTCTGATTTGGATCGTTGCTGATCCAGCCGAGTGTCCGTTGAACATTAAGCCCATTAGTACGGGAATGTTTCAGCATCTCCACACTGGATGAATTCAGAATCCTTTTACCATGCCAGATGCCATCCAGGAGAATCATCTGAACATAATGGGAAAGGTCTTCCGTTGTTGAAAACAGACCGGCATTTCCACTGATTCCGTTCAGACAGTATCCTTTCCCATCATGACATTCTCCAACGATAACGCCGCGTGCTTCTGTTACTTCGGTCGCTGCACAGCGTTCTGCCAGTCCATGAAGCTTTGGCTGATAACCGGTGTCTTTCATGTCTAACGGCGTGAAGATATTCCTTGCTGCCAGCTGATCCAATGGACCAGCAAATTTTTCTATCACGAAACCAAGAGCAATATAACCGAAATCAGAATAAAGAACTTTTGTGCCAGGGGTGAACTCTAATGGTTTGTTCTTGAAGAAATCCCACATTTCCTGTTTGGTATGGCAGGTGCGATATCCTTTGTCATCTGGACAGATACCGGAGGTATGGGTCATAATCTGTTCGATGGTCACTTCTGGATGTGAAAAATCAGGCAGAATGGTTTGCAAAGGTGTTGAAAGAGAAAAACAGCCCTGTTCCATCAGCTGCAGGGCCAGAGTTGTTGTTGAAATGACTTTGGTACAGCTTGCCATATCGTAGATTGTGTCTGCTGCAACAGGCAGCTTTTCTGGTACAATTTGACGAAATCCTGCATCTCCGAGCTTTACTGTATCCTTTGTCACATAAGCGTAGCAGGCACCAGGAATCTGATGCATATTAACAGCATCTGTTATTACAGCATTTAGTTCATGCAGGTTCATTGTCATTTTTCTCAGCGCTACTTTCCAGGGAATTCCCTTTCTGTTCTAGGTATAATGCGATTCCCTGACATAATTCTTCAACGTAGTCCGGGTCGACAGTGTCATCATGACTGGTTGCGGTATTTGGTATGGAGATAATTTCACTTTCTTCCTGATAGAAACCGCGTGTGATCAGAAGACCAGAAGGATAGAAAGAGAACGATGTGTACTTTAATTCACTTGGAGTAAGTTTCATTGTTTTTGCATGAAGAATATCAGCCAGTTCCTTTGCTTCTTTTTTATGTCCTTCCTGATATCCGACAAAAGTAGTATCGCCATTGCCAATACAGTCTAAATAAATTACCAGTTTCTGATCAATGTCTGTTACTTCATGACGGAGCACCTGATCACCAGCATGACGGCTGCAACCATAGTCAGTCAGAACAAAGGCGGTTCTTTGCTTCGCACCTTTTAATAAGGTACTGATCCGCAATGCGCCAACACAGCCGGACGTATTCCGATTCATATTGCATTTGTTGCCAAAGGCAGTAGACATAACGAAGCCAAGAATACAGCAGGCAAAAATACTGGCGGTAACAATAATACTGAATAGAAGATGCTGAGCAAAATCAATTCTGCCTACATATGCAATGATGAAGAATACAGCAATCAGCATAGCGATGATCTGCGGTGTATAGTATGGCAGCGTGGACGCTTTTACGGTGCTTGGGCCATTCAATGGATAATACTGATAAGGGTTTCCAAAGTCATGCAGCGGAGTGTCATAGTTTGCGACAACAATCGTTTTTGCATTTTTCAGATTACCCGCTGTGACATTGACCGCCCTCACCTTGTATGTACCAGCGATTGCTTTTACATCATAGCCTGCTTTTTGGAACTCTTTTCCTGCTGTACTGCAGAAAGAATCTTTTTCTTTACGGTTGAAACGGCGCGGAATCTCAATACCGAAACGTAGAAATAACTCTCGAATTTCCTCTTTTCCGCTCATTTCTTTTTCCTCTGCCAAGGCCATTTGAACTTACTTGGCTCATTTCTCTTTGCATTGATTCTTTTTTGTACTAAATAGCTGGTTTCCATTTCATGCATGCAGTTATTCAATGCACGATAAACTGCTCCACTGTTGTTGATGGGAGAACGAAGCATCGTGCCATCTTTATAACGAACACTTAAGAAATCGCCGGCAGCTTCGTGCTTGATTCCCCATTCTGCAACTTCACTCCAGCGGATAATATCGCAGGTATCGGGATGACTTTCTGAATACAAAACAGCATAATCATCGCATATTTCCATCTGCAGATGATCATTCACGAAGAACAGTCCGAAGAGTGATAACGCAATCATGATAAGGCCAAGAATCCATACAGAACTGCGTGTTACGACCATGAGGATGCCAACCGCCAGGACAATGTAAATGGCAGTATATGGTTTTACGTAAAGCTTTTTACGCAGGATACGATCTGTAGGAAGATCAGACACTTTAACGGTATGAACATTTTTTTCCATGAGATTCTCCTATCAAATAAAATGTAAATAAAGTATGCTATAATTTGACCGCGAGGGTAAAGTTATGAATGGTGGAATAATTTTTTTGACTGTCTTCAGTTATATTGTAGGCGGCATTATGCTATGGTCAAATTTGAAAGAATATAAAGAGTTTGACACGAAGCTTCAAATTGAGTTAAAACGAAAAAAATATGAATGCTACGATTTTGGAAAGATTCTAAAAGGAATCTATGCAGCGATTGCTGTTGTGGGATGTGTCTTTGCAATTTATGGATATATCAAAGCAGACTTCACAACGTCCGCTATTGGTGTCGTTACAGCATTCTTGTTTGTAGGACAAGCGTTTCTTACAAATAAGCGCTATCGTATGTATTACGATGATGAAGCATTTGTACTTGGCGGAGAGCGGATCAATTATAAAGTTATTTCAGACGTTAAAGAACTACGTTTCGTTCCGTTTGCGTTCAAGCGAATTGTAACGTTCAATGGAAAAGAATATGCTGTTTCTTCTGGCTGTTTGAAAGTGATCGAACAGAAGAAGAAGGAGCTTCATGAGAAGAAGAAGGAAAGCAAGAAAAAGCAGACAGTTCAATGAACTGCCGGCTTTTTTTTAACGATTTACTTTTTTCATTGCATCAATGAAGTCGTAGCTCTCATCGCTAGGAACCATCTGGCCATAGACCTTAATTCCCTTTTGCTCAACTAGATAATGAATGTTCTCGGCATCCTTTTCAGTGACAGCGACACTTGTTTTGACCTGTACTGTTCCAACTTTACCAGCGATATTGCCGATGTTGAGCTCTGTGATAGGGAATCCCTTATCAACTGCTTCACGTACAGTATCGGTACCTTTGAAGATGACAAGAATACGATCATTGTCATAACGATGCTCATTTGGGTCATTCAGGCGGGCACATGCTTTATCAATCGTTAATACGGATAAGGCAACTCCGGCAGGACATGCCATTTTTAATGCTGTCTTTTGAATATCATTTCCAGCCGCTAAGTCATCAATGACCATAATTCTTGAAATATTCAAGAATCTTGTCCAATACGAAGCGACCTGTCCATGAATCAAACGTTCATCAATACGTACTCTTACAATCATGTTATATCTCCTTTAATTTTTGGATAAATATGTTTAATTAATAATATACTAAAATAAAAAGATACTACAAGAGGAAGAACGAAAATTGTTTGAACAAAATTTCAAAAATACTCTTTTCAAGTACACAAATCACATGTAGTATTATGAAATAAGTGAGGATGGACAAATCATATGAGAGGATATTTATTAGTGAGCCATGGTTTCTTTGCCCAAGAATTGAAAGAATCCGTCAAAATGATTGCTGGAGAAGTCGATCATCTTGAAGCATGCTGCTTGGAAAAGACAGATGGACCAGAAAGCTTTTCTGAAAAACTAAAGGAAGCAGAGCAAAAGTTAAGCGATTGTGAAGAATTGATTGTATTTGCAGATATGCTGGGAGGATCCCCGTGCAATACGGCATTTCAGTATTTCCAGGCAAAACCGAATGTGAACATTATTGCGGGCATGAATTTTCCGATGCTGCTTACGACACTTCTGACACCAGATATTCCAATGAATGAGATTATTGCGGCTGGTCAGCTGGGTGTAGTTGATGTACGTGCGTTCTCAGCAGCAAATTCTTCTGATGTAGATGATTAAATGAATCACCTTTCCGGCGACGAATACAAAATGACAGCCATCAACTGCATCTATAATCTATGCAGTGTGATGGCTGCTGTATTTATGAATGTCTATCTCTATATTTATACCGGCTCTCTTGTGATGATGGCTCTCTATACAGCCATACGGATTGCAATGTTCCCGCCATTCTTTGTCCTGGCCGGCAAAATAGCGCAGAGATATCGTTTTTCACATACTTTGAGCATTGGATTGTTCTTTTTGGCAGTACAGCTTGCCACGGTCCTTTTTTTAAATGACCGTTTTGGCAGTTCTCCATGGCTGGTGTATATAGTGGCTTTGATCTATGGAATTGGAGAAGGATTCTTCTGGTGCAGTGTAACTAGCTTGAATCAGTTGGTCTCAAAACCGGCAACAAGGACTGCTTTTCTCAGCTTAATGGGGATTTTTAACAATATTACCAGTATCATTGGACCCCTGTTAGCTGTTTTCATCATTCGCTTCAGCGGCAGTGATACCGCTGGATATCTGACGATTTTTAAACTTGTCCTGGTCGTGTACATCCTTTTGATTTTTGTTGCTTTTCAAGTCAAAGCAAAGGCAAGACCGCAGGATTTCCACTTCTGGAAGTGTATGACACTGTCGAATAAGGATGCCCGTGAGATAAGATGGCGCACCAATTCCATCAGTACTGTTCTATTTGGCTTCAGCAATTCGCTGTCATTAATGCTGTCGGGCTTGTTGATCTACAATGCAACCGGAGGCAGCGGCAGTATTTACAGCACTCTGCTTTCTATATTTGCTCTTTTGACAATCATGGCATATTTCTATTGTTCAAAAAAGATGGCAAAGGAAAAGGTAGTCCATTACTATACCGCAAGTTCATTTTGGATAGCTTCAAGTACCATTGTTCTAGCATTGGTGCCGAACCTTTTTGGTGCATTGTATCAAGGTATCAGCAATGCATTGGCATCGGCTTTCTATGGCAATGCATATTCTTTGGTCGGTATGGACGCAATCGGTGCCTATGAGGCTGATGAAAACATCACGGGACGTGTCATTGCCCGTGAGACTTACTTGTCCATAGGGCGCTGTTTAGGAATGAGTTTTATTGTTTTTGCATCAATGATTCTTCCTGCAAACGAATATTTGCCAGTTTCTGTGACAATCCTTTCATTATTTTCTGTTATAGCATCCCAATATGTCCGCCTAAGTTATAAAAAATTTCATCTGCAGTAATTCTTTAAAAGTTTTTTTTAAAAATTTATATTGTTTAAACAAAATAATATGATATTCTTTTCATAAAGAGGGTATCAAACATGAATAATTTTGATCGATTCTATTGTAGTGCAATGAAACAATTGGAATTTATGAAAGAGAATCAGCGCACAAACATCGGAAAAGCTGCAGAGATGTTTGCTGCATGCATGAATGATAATGGAATCATTCAGCTGGTAGGTGTTGATCATGGCCGTTCTTTCGCAATGGAACTCGGTTATCGTGCCGGCGGACTGATGCCGTTTCATCAGTTCAATGCAAAAGATTTGGCATTGCGAGGTGTTTTATCACAGCAGGATATCAAACCACAGAATTTCAATAATAATCCAGAATATGCTCAAAAGTGGGTTGATTTGTACAAAATCGAACCTACTGACATGTTCCTGTGCACATCTAGAACTGGTTGTGAACCTGTATTGGTTGAAATTGCAAAGATGGCAAAGAAGCATGGACATAAAGTGATTGCTGTAGTTAGTAAAAAGGCTTCTCAAAAATATATGGAGATGAATCCAGCGGCTGACAATATCTTGAATTATTCAGATCTGATTCTTGATACCTGTACAGAAGAAGTGGATACCGTCGTTGATATTGACGGCAGACAGAAGGCAGGACAGTTGAACACAATTTGTGGAAATGTTTTAGCCCAGATGATTACGGCTGAGACATATCGTTATTTTAAGAACCATGGTATTGACTGTCCGGTTCTATTCAGCGCAAACGTCACTGGTGCAGATGTACACAATCGTAAAATATCGGATAAGTATTTAGGCCGTTGGAACGCGTGAGGCAAACATATGGACGAAAAGACTTCGATTACAATGGATGTTTTCTTCACTCAGTTAAGTGCTCTGCTGGAAAAGGTGAAAGAGAAGGAAACAGGAGATATTGAAAAGGCTGCAAAGATTGTGGCAGATGCGGTGAGCAATGATGGTGTTGTTCATGTGTTTGGCTCAGGACATTCTTTCGGATTCGGCGTTGAAATGACAGGAAGACCAGGAAGCCTTGTGCCGGTACACAATATTTCGAGCGATGATTTCGTCGTAGCTGGGAAATATACATGGCAGGATTTTAAGAACCCAGACAATATCTTTGAAAGAAGACCAGGTATAGCTGAACAACTTTATAATCTTTATGATGTAAGACCACAGGACTGCTTTATTATCATTTCGAATTCAGGTATTAATGGGTTAGTCATTGATATGGCGCTCAAAGCAAAGCAGGAGAATCATCCGGTTATTGTTGTGACGAGCTGGGAGCATACTTCGGCAGAACCTTCCCGTCATCCAAGCGGAAAGAAATTATATCAGTTGGGGGATGTTGTCATCGATAACTGTGGCCCAAGAGGAGACGCTTTGATTGAAACGGGCGGACCGGAAAAAATCTGCTCAGTATCCAGTATTACCGGAGCATTTATTGCTCAGGGCATTGTTGTTGACGCAATGGAAATCCTTAAAAACGAAGGAAAAGAAATTCCAATGCTTTTTGAAGAAATAACGGAAGAAGACACAGCACATAATCAAGCATTGCTGGAACACTATAAAGGGAGAATCTGATTATGGCATATGAATTCGAATACATGAATTGTGTTGACTCTCTGCTGCATCAAGTGGCAGATACGAATCAAGAACAGATTAATAAACTTGCGAGAATGTTTGCTGACAATATTGAACAGGATAAACTGATTCATACATTTGGAACAGGTCATTCGCATATGATTGGAATTGAGCTGTTTGCACGTGCTGGAGGTCTGGGCAATGTCGATGCAATCCTTGATCCAGATGTACTGACATCCAATGGTGCACAGCGTTCCTGTGCTCTGGAAAAAGTCAGTGGAATTGCAGATGTGCTGTTTGATAATTACCATATTGAAAAAGGCGACATCATGATCATCACTTCAAACTCGGGGCGCAACGCAATGCCTGTAGAGATGGCAATGCGCTGTCAAAAAGAAGGTGTTTATGTTGTTGCAGTAACGAGTCTGCAGGCATCAAAATCTGCTCCATCCAGGCATGCAAGCGGAAAGCATCTATATGAGTGTGCTGACATGGTCATTGACAACTGTGTGCCAGCCGGAGATTCGCTTGTTGAATATGGTGGTTTAAAGACAGGACCAGGTTCAACGATTGCCAGCGTATTTGTGATGGACACCGTTGTTGCAGAGGCTATTAAGATGCTGACTTCTGAAGGAAAGAAGCCACCAGTGTTCCAGTCACAGAACGTTGATGGGTTTAACAATGACTACATTTATTCGCATTACGGAAGTCGTATAAAGCATTACTGAAAATCACATAATATTTTATTGTCTAAACAATTGACTACCGACTTAAAAAGTGCAATAGTTTCACTAGAGGGAACCAGGACTTAATCTCATTGCTATAATTGAACGCCAGTTGATTATATGAATGGGAGAATTAAGGGATTCAAAAAATAGGAAGGGGAAACAAAATGGCATTAAACATGTTTCAGATTATCCTGATCAGTGCGTGGGCATTCTGGGGCATCATCGATGCACTATCCTATGGTATCGGATTTAACAACTGCATTATGGCCTGCTTATTCACAGGCATCGTTGTTGGAAACCCGAGCTATGGTCTAGTCGTTGGTGGTACTCTTCAGATGACACAGTTAGGCGCCGGCACCTATGGTGGTGCTTCTATTCCTAACATCACATCTTCTGGAATGATCACAACCGCATTAGGCGCAGGAACAATAGCTTCCGGCGCATCAATTTCCGAAATTTCTACATCCGCAGTAACAATGGCAGCATCCGTAGGTATTGCATTAGCATCATTATTCACACAGCTTGATATCTTAGCTCGTTTCTGCAACACATTCTTCCAGCATAAGGCTGATGGATGCGTTGAGAGAGGCGATGAGAAGGGTATTCAGCGCAACAACGTATTGGGTATTATCCCTTGGGGTTTATCCCGTGGGCTTCCAGTCTTCTTCCTGCTGGCGTTTGGACAGGGTCTGGTAGATTCGATTCTTGGTGTTGTTCCAACATGGCTGCTCGATGGCTTCAAGATTGCCGGTGGATTATTACCGGTTGTAGGTTTTGCAATCTTGATGCGTTATCTGCCAGTCAAGAAGACACCTCAGTATTTAATTCTCGGCTTCGTACTCGCAGCTTATGTAGGTCAGTTATCTCCACTGACATCAGCAGTTCTCAAGGACAGTGCTTTGACAACATCTGCTGGTTCCATTGGTTTAACGACTCTTGGCGTTTCCTTAATCGGCTTAGTACTGGCACTCAGTACATATCAGAGAGCTGTTAAGGAATCAGAAACAAAGACAGGAGGCAATGACATCGATGACTGAAGTTAATAAGTTCACGAAAAAGGAACTTCGTAGTCTGAACTGGCGTTGGATCTGGCATTCACAGATTGGCTGGAACTATGAACGTATGCAGGGTCTCGGTTATCTGACAACAATGCTGCCAGCAATCGATAAACTGTATGGTGATAACCCAGAGATGAAGAAAAAGGCTCTGGAAACTCATTCTGTATTCTTTAACACAACACCACAGATGGGCGACATTATTGTCGGTATGGACCTCGCTATTGAGGAACAGGACCCAACGGAAAGTGGTTTGGCAGTAGCTGCATCAATTAAGACCGCATTGATGGGTCCGTTCGCCGGTATCGGTGATACAATCTTCGGTGTCATTACTGGTGCAGTATTTGGATCAATCGCAGCTTCCATGGCAGTTCAGGGAAATGCGTTTGGTACAGGAATCTGGCTGGTCTGGAACCTTCTTGTATTGTTCCTGATCCGTCCGAAACTATTCGATTTAGGTTATACACAGGGCGTTAAGCTGGTAACATCGATGAGCGGCAAAATGCAGGCTCTGACAGATGCAGCTGGCGTTCTGGGCTTGACTGTTACAGGTGCTATGATTGCTTCCATGGTCAAATTCCCTCTTGCTTCATATAAAGCACAGGTAGGTGTTGACCAGTCTACAGGAAATCCAATCGTCGTTACTTATAACCTGCAGTCCTATGCAGATCAGATTATGCCTAAGCTGTTCCCAGCTCTGTTAGCATGGCTCTGCTACTGGATGCTCGGTAAGAAGTGGATGAACTCCAACAAGCTGATTTGGATCATTATCGTATTAGCTATATTGTTGAGAGTTATCGGCGTCCTTGCTTAAACATTTCAACGAAAAGGGAGAGTCAAATCTCCCTTTTTTCTATCGGTGGTGTTAAATAAAGGTATGAACATACTGACTGCTTTCACAGAAAAGAAGCTGCAGAAGATGGTCCACAGCTATCGTCAGAGGAATCCTGGGATAGAAAAGAATCTTTTATTCCTTGACTTTGACGGAGTCATCAACGGACCAGGCTTTCACGTGGAAGCACAGAAAGAAGGACTGTTTGAAAAGACGGTTGAACTGTATCATCCGGATGCTGTAAAGCATTTGAACGAAATTGCTATGGAGTTCCATACAGAGATTATAATCTCGAGCAGCTGGCGCCATATGGGCCTGGATTACTGCCGAAGATATCTCTACCATGCAGGTCTTGATGCCAGTGTTCCTATCATTGATACAACGGGCAGAGACATCCCATATCATCGTTACCGGGAGATCATGCACTGGTTGGATGCACATCCAGATTTTACAAACTTTGTCATCTTGGATGATCTGGAAATGAATGAACTCAGTGATCATCACGTACGTACGTCATTTAATACAGGATTGAACAAAGAAAAAACAGAAGAAGTAAAGAAGCTTTATCGCAGGGGACCTCTTGCGTAGAAAATGGGAGTGTAAGATGGATCGTGTTGAAAATTTTGAAAAGTTGCGTTTTGGAATGTTCATTCACTTCGGCCTGTTCTCAATGGCTGATCAAGGAGAATGGACATGGCTGATGGATCCTGTAGAACGAAAGAACTATCCACAGCTTTTCCAGACGTTCAACCCTGTCAATCTTGACTGGCATGAAATTGTCGGCATGGCAAAGAATGCCGGATGCCGTTACATTACTTTGACAACAAGACATCATGATGGTTTTTCGTTATATGATACGAGAGGTTTGAATGACTATGATGTCATGCATACACCATATCATAAAGATATTGTTAAAGAATTTGTTGAAGAATGCAGACGACAGGAAATCAAACCATTCTTGTACCATACAACTCTGGATTGGCAGAATCCATTATTTGAAAGTGATTTTCCAGCTTACCAGAAATACTTGAGAGATTCCATTGAAATTTTATGTCGGAACTATGGTGAACTTGGCGGATTTTGGTTTGATGGGAATTGGTCCAAAAGAGGAGCTGACTGGGAAGAAGATACTTTATACAGCATGATCCGTTCCTATCAGCCGAATGCGATCTTGATCAATAATTCGGGTCTTTCAAAGCGCGGTCAAAGAGGAAATCCATATTTAGATACACTGACCTTTGAACAGGGTGAAGTCAACGATACAGGAATCCGTGATGATGGCAGACATTTAGCAATGGAGGCTTGTCAGACAATGAATCATCACTGGGGTGCTGCGGAGAACGATCTGGATTACAAGACCCCTCGTGCATTGATTGAAATGCTGAATACATGCCGAAGACAAAATGCCAACTATCTATTGAATATTGGCCTAAAGGGTGATGGATCTGTGCCAATCATGTCACAGGCACTTCTTCATGAAGTGGGCATTTGGACTTCGATGGCATCCGAATCTTTTTATACGGGTACACTTAGTACAATCAAAGCAGAAAATGGAGTCTATGGCTTGGATAATGGAACATATACAGATTTGTACTGCCCAGGCATTCCGCTGCTTGGCGTTAAGAACGTTGTAGAAGAAACGACCGATTTTAAATCGAATATGGAACTGCGTGGTGCAGTAAAAGAAGCTAAGTCAATTTGCTGGCTGGACAGCGGAGAGAAATTGAAATTTATGCAGGAAGGATCGAAGATCCATCTGGATGCGACCGGTTTCCCCTATGGAAGGGATTTGATCGTCCGTATTGCTAGAATTGAGTGGAAAGGATGATTGTATGAAACGGACAGACATCAAAGCAGTCTTATTTGATTATGATGACACGCTATATTCTCATCGTGATGGCGAAATTCCTCCGCTCACAAAAGAAGCACTGTTTGCATTAAAAGAAAATGGGTATCTTTTAGGTCTGTGCACTAGCCGCTTTCCTTCGGAGCTGCAGTCATTTCCGAAAGATGTCCGACCGCTTTTTGACGCTTGGATTGAAGGAACCGGATGTCTGCTCTATGCAAAAGATAACTGTCTGGATTCTCAAGTGATAGCACCAGATACCGTCCAAGAACTGCTGTCAGTTCTTGATGAAGAAGAAATTTCGTATTTATGGACAACAGATCAGATGGAAGAACATTTTTCCAGAGATCCCGGTGAGATGGTCAAGAATCATGTACTCAGCTGGAGAGGCTACTTTCCAACTGTGCAGGCATGGCAGGGAGAACCGTTACTGTGTATCACGTATTATCATGCAGATGAACTGCAGATTAAAAAAATTCTTGCCTATGCCGGCCGTATAAAGCTGTCACGGTGGGGCAGTGCTGGACAGATCAATGCAAAAGGAATTGACAAAGCATACGGACTGAAGAAATTTGCAGATGCGTTTCATTTAGACGTTAAGCAGATTGCTGTCTTTGGCGATGGAGCCAATGACATCTCAATGATTGATGCGGCAGGAATAGGCGTTGCAGTAGGTAACGCAAATGAGGAACTTCAGAAACATGCGATGATGGTAACGCGGCCAATTGAGGAAGGCGGAATTTATGATGCCTGCTTGAAACTTGGCTTGATCACAAATAAAAGGGGAATACAGATTCTGTTCCTTGATATTGATGGTACAACGTATCAGAATAACATTCGCGATGTGCCAGCTAATACAAGAAAAGCTTTAAGTCAGCTGCGAGAGAATGGATTCAAGCTAGTAATTGATACATCGCGGTCAAAACAAGAAATGATCTATCTGCCAAAGGATTTCATTGAAAACATGGATGCAATTATCATGCTTGCTGGAGGCCAGATAGAGATGAACGGTAATACGCTGTATCACTATCTTTCGGATTCTCATGTAAAAAAAGCTGTCGACTATATGGAACTGCATAATATTATCTATCGCTGGGTTGATGATCAAGGAAATGCTTGTCTAAGCAGTGATGTTGAAGAAATTAATGCTAAGTTCTATCGCTTGTATTCGATGGTGCCGCCGGTAAAAAAATGGAATGGTGAACGTCTTGTGCATCTCTTGTATTACACGAATGATGTACAGGAAATCCAAGAGATTGATTCAATTTTTTCCACAGAAACGCATATCCATTATGGCTTTGGTCATGAACAAGTGGCTCATGGGATGGGCAAAGCATCATCCATGGAGCTTGTCAGTGCAGCCTTTGGACTGACGATTGAAAATACAGCGGCTTTTGGTGATGGAGCAAACGATGCGCTGATGATCAAAAATGCGAAGATTGGCGTTGCAATGGGAAATGCATGTGATGCATGCAAAGAAGCTGCGGATTATGTTACTGACAATATTGAAGAAGATGGTTTCTATAATGCGTGCAAACAGTTTGGTTGGATCAAGGAATGAAAACAGAAGCTCGGAGGTGAGAACATAATCACTTCTGAGCTTCTGCTTTTTTTGTTATTTTACTTCTTTTCCACGGGCGTATACCTGAACAACCTGATAGTCACGATCCAAAACAACCATATCAGCATCGTAGCCATAGGCAATTTTGCCTTTACGGTCATCTACTTTTAGATAGCGTGCTGGATTGAGGGTTGTCATGTTGATTGCCCAATCAATCGGAATCTGTACCTTTTCAATCAGATTCTGCAAGCCGACATTGAATTTCAATGTACCGCCAGCCAGAGTGTTAGTACCGCTTAAATAAGCAGATCCATTTTCACGGATTTCAATCGACTGTCCACCGAGCTCATATTTCCCTGGTGCACATCCCTTCGCACAGAGAGCATCATCAATCATAATCATATGATCTCTTCCCTTAGCATTGATCAAAGCTCTCATCGCCGGCCATGCGACATGATTACCGTCACAGATTAATTCACTGTATGTATCACGCAGGCTCATCGCTGCTCCAGGAATTCCTGCTTCCCGATGATGCATGTCACTCATTCCGTTAAAGGTATGTGTAATACCACGGGCACCATTTTGTACAGCTAAGACAGCCTGTTCATAAGTGGCACCGGAATGGCCCAACGATACATTGACATTGTTTTCATAACAGTAGTGTGTTAAGGCGAAATCAGGGTCATTCTCGCATGCAACAGTAATAATGCGAATCAAACCATGTGCTGCTACTTGATAACGCTGGAACTGTTCTACATTAGGAGTGACAATATACTGCTCTGGCTGTGCTCCTTTGTGTTCTTTATTCAGATAAGGGCCTTCAAAATGGATGCCAAGAATTTCAGCACCATCATCAAAACCGGATTCCTTCACTGCGGCAACATTAGCGACAGCTTTTGTAAGAATTTCTTCACTCTGTGTAACAGTTGTTGGACAGAAAGATGTAATACCTTCTTGAAGCAGACCTTTCGCCCATCTTTTGAGTCCGTCTGGTTCTGCATCATTTGTGTCGAAACCTAATCCGCCGTGACAATGGACATCGATCATACCTGGAATGATGCGAAGCTCTTCATAATCGTGATCAACTTTATTTGATCCATATGGATAAATTGCGGTAATCTTCCCTTGTTTAACCTCAATTTGCGCTGGTGTAAAAATACTGCTGATCCATACATTTTTACTTTGAATAATCATATTTTTATATCCATTTCTATTTAATTGCTTTACGGATAAATCCATTTGCTTGGTTCAGATGATTTTCTGCTTCTTCTTTGGAACACTTCAGTAAGACCATGACAATAGCGGTTTTGACCATGCCGCCAGAATCGACTCTTGCTTTTTCAGCTTCCTCACGAGTACAACCAGTTGCTGACATGATAATATTTTCTGCACGTGAAATCAGCTTCTCATTGGACTGCTTGACATCGACCATTAAGTTCTGGTAGACCTTGCCGTTAAGAATCATAGAACCGGTAGATATCATGTTCAATATCATTTTCTGAGAAGTCCCTGACTTCAAACGAGTGGAGCCAGTCAATACCTCTGGACCATTGTCCGGTTCAATTGCGAGATCTGCATGTTCTCCGATTTTGGAATTTTTGTTACATGCAATAGCAACAGTGCGGCAACCAAGTGACTTTGCATAATCCAGTGCACCAATGACATATGGGGTGCGCCCGCTTGCGGCAATTCCAATAACAATATCTTCTTTCTGACAATTAATCTTCTCAAGATCATTTCTTCCAAAGTTTTCATGATCTTCGGCGCCTTCAACTGCTTTGATAAAAGCATTTTCGCCACCGGCAATTAATCCGACCACAGTATTATAGGAAACACCAAAAGTTGGCGGACATTCCACAGCATCCAGAAGTCCTAGTCGTCCACTTGTGCCGGCACCGATGTAAATTATCCTTGCATGTTTTGCAATTGATTCAGCACTCCACTCGATTGCTTTGGCAATCTGTGGAAGCACTTCCTGAACCCCTTTGACGACATTCAAATCTTCTTTATTCATGGTGCGTACAATCTCTAAAGCACTCATTTCATCAAGATTCATCGTCTCCGGATTTCTTTTTTCAGTGGTTAATTTGGAAAGATCAACCATAATTCATGTTCCTCCTTGTTTAAACAATTTATAATGGGTATAATCATTATATACATAAAATGAATCGGGGTATATATGAAAATTTCGTATTCAGAGATTTGCATCAATCCTTCGATGCCAATTAAGCAGGCAGGCTTTATCCAACAGACTAAACCAATCTATTCTTTTCATGATGATTTACATGCAAGGATTCTGTCATTGAAGGATGAGAATAAAACAATCCACATGATTTCCTGCGATGCTTTGGGTTTTCCATATGCATTTCAAAAGAGCATACAGGCAGCCCTTCAGGCAGAAAGCAGTCAGCCGATTGATATAGTGGTCAGCTGTACACATACTCATTTTTCGGCAGACCCAGAGGATCCCCGTTTTCAGAGTGAGGTTGAAACGAAGATCCTAAATGCAATACATACTGAACAATATCGTGAAAGTGATTCGTTTGGTATCTCCTTCCAATGTGTTCCATTTGAAGGAGTTGGGAAAAGCAGAATATCACATCATGATGCGACTGTTCTTTTGCAGTTGCTGACAATTTATGATCATCAAAATCCATGGATCCGTTTAATCATTCATAACTGCCATCCGACAATTCATCATGGTGATACGCCATACTTTACGGCTGAATATCCCGGATATGTCATTGCTAGATTGAAAGAGTTACATGAAGGAGTGCATTTTAGTTTTCTGCAGGGAGCAGCCGGAGATGTATCGACACGCTTCACGAGACCTTCGCAAGATTACGAAGGGGTGAAATACCTTGGCAGCAAACTTGTTGATCAAATTGAAGAAATGAGCAGTCAGAATGTAAAAATCTTATCGTTTAATGAGATTGCATATGATTCGCAGTTCTTGAAGCTTGAACACGAGCTCCGCTCTATTGATCTTTCTCAAATAAGAAGTGATATTTCTGAAAGGGAGAAGGATGAAATTCAATTAGGCGCGAAAGTAAATGCTTATTTGAATGCACATCCTGAAAGACTTCAAAGTGCTTATATGATTTCTGGTGTGCGCATTGGAACATATCATCTGGTCTTCTGCCCGAGTGAAGCATTTTCCTGCTATATTGACTGTATAGATTCTTCAAGGACAGCACTGGTCTGCTATTCCAATGGATATGGGCCATATATGACCGGAATTCATGATGATTTCATTACATATGAATCTTTTACAGATACTTTGACGGAGCAAACAAAAATGAAGTATATGGAAATCATTAAGAAAGAAGGGAATATTTGATTTTGTTTGTAATATGAAGCGAGAATCGCATCATTTATGTCGACTTTTTGATGAAAATCCAATATATTAAAACAGAATGTTTGAAAGGATACTAAATCATGGTTATCCATGGGGGAGAATGTGTGACATATGATAAAAAAGTATTCAGGTATTTATAGAATTATTTTGCGTAGGATAAAAAAAGGCACCTATAAAATGGAACAAATGATTCCTACAGAAAGAGAACTAACAGATGAATTTGGCGTTACACGTAACACGGTTCGACGTGCTATTGATGAATTGATCAGTGATGGGTATCTTTATCGTAAACCTGGAAGTGGGGCTTTTGTATGCAGCCAGCCAATTCCACGTTCGATGCAGCGACTGTCAATAAATCGTGACCGTGAAATGCATAAACGATATAAGAAAATTACGGTTCATGTATTGAATCTTGAAGTATTAACAGGTACGGATATTCAAACGGATATTCTTGGCCTAAAGAGCTCAGCAAAGGTCTATCATCTTCAGAGAGTACAGTATGGGGATGGCAAGCCGATTGTCTATGAAAGCATCTATCTTCCATTTATGTATTTCTCAAAGATAACGAAAGAAGAATGTGGCGTGAGTGTTGAAGAGATCATTGCAAAACATGCACAGTTTGATACTTCACGTAGACGTCGGAAAATTGTAGTAGAAGCAAAAGAATCTACGAAAAACACATCATCGTATCTGGAAGTTCCAATACGAACAGCATTATTAAAACTAAAAATCACAGTTTTCGTTGGTAAAGTACCATATTATTATGGATCTGCTTCCTACCCAGGCCACTCATATACATTCTTGGTAGATGATTTATAAGATTCATTCAGAAAATCGAAATGTGATTTGATTCCACTGAAGCAGACAGCACAATGAAGTAAAGTGTTGCTAGCAGAGGTGGATTTTTTTATTGATATAAGGGAGCAACTTATATAGAAAGAAAAATGATCTTGTGTAAATTTGAAGAAAAAAGTTTCGATTGGCTCAAAATAAAGGTATAATCTCGATGTTATGAATAAAAATGTTAAAGGTGCAGTCCTTTCCATCTTCGGCGGAGCCTGCTGGGGATTGAGTGGATCGTGTGGGCAATATTTATTTACACAGCAGGGCATGGACAGTAAATGGCTGGTACCGATCCGTTTAGGATGTGCTGGTATTTTATTGTTCGTATACTGCTTTTTTAAGTATGGTAAAGAAAAGACATTTGAACCTTGGCGGACAAAGAAGAATACATTTGATCTCTTTATTTATGGGCTTCTAGGCATCAGCTGCTGTCAGTTCTTATACTTTCTGACCATTCAATTAAGCTCTGCCGGTGCGGCAACGATTCTGCAGGACCTTTCACCAATCTTCATTCTGTTTGCGACATGTCTCATTGATAAACGCAGACCGAGAGGAACGGAAGTTGGTGCGATTGCCTTAGCTATGGTGGGCGTCTTATTGATCACAACGCATGGTTCCTTTAACAGCAGTGCAATTTCTTTCGCGGCATTACTGGCAGGTATTGGCTGTGCTTTCTGTGTCATGATCTATAACGTGGAGCCTAAACAATTATTAGAACAGTTCCCGGTCACAGTCCTGCAGGCATGGGCATTCTTGATGGGCGGTGTTTTCTTTACTTTGGTATTCCATACTTGGACAATTGCGTATACGCCTACATTCTTAGGTATCTTAGGCATCTTGTTTGTCATCTTAGTCGGCAATGTATTAGCTTTCACTTGTTATATCGAAGGAGTGCATCTGATCGGACCATCGAAGGCAATCCTGTATGGCTTCTCGGAGCCAGTCACAGCAGCTCTGGTGACATTCTTGTTTATGGGCAGTCCATTTACTGTGTGGGATGGTCTTGGCTTTGTATGTGTCTTTCTGATGCTGGTGTTGATTTCTCGAAAGAAAGCAGAATAAAAGGCAGAATCTGCCTTTTTGTTTACTTTGATTGGGTATCATTTTCCTGACGATTTGTCTTACTAGTCAGGAGTTCTTTCAGTTCTTCTGGGTCGGTCGTTTGCTTGGTTTGTTTCTCTATCCGTTTTCTTTTGCGGGCAAGCGCGTTTTCATCATACTGCTGCATGCGCCGCTCGAATTTCTGCTTGGTATGCTGGGTGTGAAGTATTTCATTTTCTTTTTTCTGTTCCCGCAGAATAGCGTCTCGCTTCTGTTCTTTTTTCACATCCTGTTTTATATGTTTCATTAGATCCAGACAGATCAGAATCTGGGCGATGGGAAACGCAACGAAGGCAAAGTCTCCAAAGTTACCGATGTAAGAACCGTCCGTTAAGAAAACAATAAAGATAAAAATACTGATAACAATACCGGCAACGGCAGCCATCTGCTTATAAAATAGATTCGTCATAAGTTCTGCCCTTTTCCGGCATCCTGATTTTCTTGTTTGGTCAAGAGGCTGCTGTATTCTTCTGGACGGATCTCTGTTTGATGGATTTCCTCTGCCATGCATTCATCCAGTTCTTTCTGATCCTGCTGTAATTGATTTTGTCGGTTCTGTGCGTCGGCAGCTTGTTCCTGCAGTGCTTTCCGCTCATGGCGAAGAGTGAGGATATACTGCACATTGTTATAGACGAAAATACCAAGGCAGATGATCACAACAAGCAAAGCATCTTCCGAGACATCATCAAGGAGCTGCGTGATGCCACAGCAGACAACGGCAGTTTCGAGAACAGTTAGACCGATTGCGCCAATTTCTTTGAAAAGAATGCGCATTCTAGTTCTGCTTCTCTTCTGTATCAGAACTGGTCAGATGATCTTTTGCCAGCATTTCTTTCAGCTCTTCTGGATCGGGTTCTGCAACCTTTGCGTTACGGACGTCTTCTGCTAAAGCATCATCGATGGATTCTCTTTGCTGTTCTAGCTTTTCTTCTCTTGCCTGTTCGCGGATACTGGCGACGTGTTCCTCAACGTCCTGATGATCTAAAGCAACCTTCTGACGATACAAAGACACAATGTAGTCAATGCTGAGATACGCATCAACGGCTAAGAAGCAAAGCATAAAGATATCCATACCTGGTTCATATGTACTTGATAGAAGGTCTGCTCCAAAGAACAGCATCAGTAAAGCATCGCCGGCAATCATGACACCGGATAAAACTTGTTTCAAAGTAATTGGCATTGCAAAATCCTTTCTTTCTTAATCCATTGCGTCCATGTGGACACTGCGTACATGGGCCAGCTGTTTTAATTCATTGGTGATCTCATCGACCGTTACATTCACTTTCGAGATATCCAATGAGATCAGTACATTTGCCTTATTGGCTACAGGCAGTGCCTGTGAGATCGTCAGGACTGAAGCATGGAGCTCACTCAGCTTGGATAAGACAGAGTTCAATACACCAGCTTCATCCTTTAAAATCATCGACAATACGACATGTCTGCCTGCGGTAGCAGAATCAGCAGAGAAGACATAATCCTTATACTTATAATAGGTATTCCGGGAGATGCCTGCTTTCTGCACGGCCTCCGTGATTGTCTCTGCCTCATGAGATTCTAGCAGATTTCTAGCCAGAATGACTTTATCCAGATAATCCGGCAGGATTTTTTTATTAACAAATAGATAATCGGAACTCATTCGTTCTCACCTCGGATCTCGGTACCATTGGATGGATGTACTTCTTTTATGACCCATGCATGATCCATTTCAGCAACAGCTTTTTCTACCCGTGCGTTGACAGGTTTCCGTGAGATCAAGAGACACGTTGAACCAGAACCACTGATCAAAAATACACCATTGCATTCTTTCTCACATAACTGCTTTAAATCATCAAAGCCAGGAATTAACTGCTTACGGTATGGCTCGTGGATCGCATCACGCGCTCCAATCTGCAGCATGGATAAGGATCCTGTGCGCAGACCTTCAATCATATATAATTCATAACTGCCATTGGCAGCGGCAACAGCACGTGGATAGGATTCCGGCAGGATGGCTCTGGCTTCTTCAGTGTTGACTTCAAAGTCTGGAATGAAGACGGTGTAGAACCAATTGTCATTCAGATCCAGCTTATGGGATACATACCGATCCTGGTAGATTGTTGAAGCAGTCAGACCGCCAAAGAAACATGGCGCCGCATTATCAGGATGGCCTTCCAGTTCACTGGCATATTGGAAGATATCATTGTCACTCAACGCATCATCGTGCAGAGCACTGGCTGCTGCCAGCCCTGCAACAATCATGGATGCAGAAGAACCCAGTCCGCGGGAGACAGGGATATCACAATGGAAGACTGCATGAATGCCGTCTTCTCTGCCTATCTTTTCCATCCCGTAGTGATATGCGCGCAGGAAAAGATTATCCGCATTGTTAAAACGTTCTTCCACATTCTCCAAGCGGTCCTCATCGCACACTTCAACTTCAAATGTATTGTAGAGGTCAAACGACATTCCGAGGCAGTCAAAGCCAGGGCCTAAGTTTGCGGATGTCGCTGGTGCTTTAATCGTCAGCATGGGCAATCTCCTTCATGCGCTGGGCTATCACATGCATGCCATCTTTTACTTCAATGGACTTTTTAAAACGGACAGGGAGCTGCTTCAACTCGGCAAGTCCTGCTGGTATCTTCATGTCGGAAATCTTCTGAAGTTCTTCCATCGCCGCAAAGTCATCCGGAATATCTTTACCGGCAACGGCCTTTAAGACATCATGAGAGAACTTGTACGGGGAAGCGGTGGACAGGACAACACAAGGACGGCTATCCTTTGTCTCCTGCTGGTACTGGCGCATTGCATGCAGGGCAACCGCTGTATGTGGATCGATCAGGACCTGTTCCTTCTTAAAGAGTTCCTGCATCGCTGCAGCACAGTCTTTTTCACTGGTCCAATATCCGCAGAACTCCTGCTGGATCTTCTCTTTTAAGGAAGCCGGTATGGTATAGGAACCATTCTCTTTTAACTGCTGCATCATGGTGCGGATCAAAGCATCGTCATTGCCGCTCATCATGAACAGCAGACGTTCCAGGTTGCTGGAAATCAGAATGTCCATGGATGGAGACATGGTTGTATGGAATGGCCGCTGAATGGAATAGACACCGGTCTTTAAGAAATCGGTCAGGACGTTGTTGCTGTTGGAAGCACAGATCAGCTGATGGATTGGCAGACCTAACTGCTTTGCCATATACCCGGCGAGGATGTCACCGAAGTTTCCAGTCGGCACAACAAAGTTGACGGCATCCCCACAGTGGATGGCACCTTCTTTGACGAGCTTGGCATAGGAAGAATAGTAATAGACAATCTGTGGAACGAGACGGCCGATGTTGATGCTGTTGGCAGAAGAAAGCGTGACACCTTTCAGTGATGCCGCAACTTCTTCATCCGACATGGCCTGTTTGACCATGCGCTGGCAGTCATCAAAATTTCCTTTGACCGCAATGACTTCCACGTTCTTTCCCCGGCTTGTCTGCATCTGCCGTTTCTGAATCGGGGAAACACCAATCTCTGGGTAGAAAACAGTAATGGCGGTATGAGGTACATTCGCAAAGCCAGAGAGGGCTGCTTTACCGGTATCACCGGAAGTCGCTGTCAGAATGGCAATCTTGTCATTCCGTTTTTCTTTTTGATAAGCGGCCGTTAATAAACGCGGCAGAATGGTCAGTGCAACATCTTTAAAGGCACTGGTCGGTCCATGCCACAGTTCCATTAAATAGCCATCAGAAATCTTCCGTAATGGTACAATTTCTTTGGCATCGAATTTTGCGTCATAGGCACTATTCACGCATTGCAGGATCTCTTCCGAAGAATAATCATCCAGCATTGTGCCGATGATCTTTGCCGCAAGTTCCGGGTAGGAATCATTAAGAATCTTTTCTGGATCGATATGGCCGGTAATCTTGGCTGGTGTGTAAAGACCGCCGTCTTTGGCAAGACCATGGATGACCGCTTCATGCGCGGATACAATTTCTTCACAATTTCGAGTGCTTTCGTATTTGATCATAATATTCTCCTTGATTCCATTTCTTAGAAATGATACTATGTTTGTGTTTTAAAAACAAGTGTATCTGTAATAGAAACATTTTTGAAAGAGGAAATGAGTTATGAAAATTGGATTGTTAGGACATGGCGTTGTTGGCAGCGGGGTACGTAAGATTGTGGACCGCCAGGCAACAGCGGAATTAAAGAATATGGAGATCGTAAAGATCTTAGTGAAGAATGAATCAGAAATGACCGATGCACGGATGACGATGCAGGCGGATGATATTCTGGAAGACCCTTCCATTGATACAGTATGTGAATGCATGGGCGGCCTGGAGCCAGCCCACAGCTTCATTAAGAAAGCATTAGAGAATCATAAGAATGTTGTGACATCCAATAAAAAAATGCTGGCAACCTTTGCGGAAGAATTGTTTGATTTGGCACAGAAGAACGGTGTGACACTGCATTATGAAGCATCCGTCGGCGGCGGCATTCCATGGATCCATGAACTGACGCAGATTGAACGGATTGATACAATCCATTCTTTCACAGGCATTTTTAATGGCACAAGCAATTACATTCTGAGCCGGATGGATCAGGAAGATAAAGATCTGGAACCGATGATCAAAGAAGCACAGGGATTAGGCTATGCTGAACGAGATCCTTCCGATGATATTGACGGCTTGGATGTCCGCTATAAAACAGCATTGACTTCCTTGACAGCTTTCCATGCGGCAGTCGATCCAGAGGAGATTCCAACCTATGGCATCCGCAATATCAGTAAAGAAGAGATTGCTTACTGTCATGCACATGGGTATGTCTGTAAATTGATTGGCAGCGGTGAAGTGACGGAGAAGTTTGTATCCATCATGGTCCGTCCGTTCTTCTTAAAGAAGGAAGATCTCTTCGCCAGTGTTCCGTTGAACTATAATGCGTTATCCTGTGAATCGGATACGCTGGGAAAAGAAGTCTTTGTGGGCCAGGGAGCTGGCTCTCTGCCGACAGCACATGCAGTTGTGCAGGATCTGATTGATATTGCCCAGCAGAAAAAGAATTCTTCGTTTCCTTTACAAAAGAAGTCAGTATCCACAACAGGCAAAGAGGGCATCTATTATATCCGTACAAAGAAGATTGCCTTATTTAACAATGAACTGATTGGAGAGAGGGTTGGCAGTGATGCCTTCCTGACCAAGAAGATCTCCTTTATGGATCTGCGCGTTGCAGTAGAAAGCATGAATGATGAAACATTATTCTTAGCGGAGGTGGCAGAATGATCAAGGTAGTGAAGTTTGGCGGATCATCCGTCGCAAATAGTACGCAGTTTCAAAAAGTCAAAGGGATCGTGGATGCAGATAAAGATCGTAAATTCATTGTGACCAGTGCATGCGGAAAAGAAACGCATGAAGATCATAAAGTTACGGATCTTCTCTATCTGTGTGCAGCACATATTCGTTATGGCGTTTCGTATGACAGTATCTTCCAGCTCATTGAAGATAAATACATGAACATCAAAAAAGATCTGGGATTGAAGACAGACCTTGCGACAGAATTTCAGCGCATCCGTGATGTGATCGACCGCGATCTGAATACGGATTATCTTGTATCCCGTGGAGAATATTTAACCGGTCTTCTGCTGGCGGAATACTTAGGGGCGGAATTTGTCGATGCGGCTGAAGTCATTGCTTTCCACTACGATGGTTCCATTGATATGGAACGGACAGCGGAGTTATTGAACCGTCACATTGAAAAGGGAAAGAAACTGCTGGTGCCGGGATTCTATGGCGCACTGCCAAATGGTGTCATTAAAGTCATGAGCCGCGGCGGTTCCGATATTACCGGTTCCGTCATTGCCAATATTGTGGATGCGGATGTCTATGAGAACTGGACCGATGTATCCGGCTTCTTGGTAGCAGATCCACGTATCATTGATGATCCGGTGCGGATTCCCCGCATTACCTATAACGAACTGCGTGAGATGTCCTATATGGGTGCCAATGTCCTGCATGATGATGCGGTCTTCCCAGTCCGTTCCAAGAATATTCCAATCAATGTCCGGAATACCAATGATCCAGAGAACCCTGGGACAATGATCCTGAATGACTGCAGTGAGATGGATAAGAAAGAACCACCGCATGCGGTCACTGGCATTACTGGCCGGAAGGACTTTACGGTGATTACGATTGTTAAGAGCCACAGCAGTGCGGAAGTTGGCTTCCTGCGGCGGATCCTGTCAATCTTTGAAGAATATCACGTCTCCATTGAAAGTGTTCCAATCACGGTAGATACATTCTCAGTCATCGTACAGACAAAGGCTGTAGAAAAGTGTCTCTATGAAATTGTGTCCCGTTTAAAGAAAGAATTTGAACCAGATGATTTAAGAATTGAAGATCATCTGTCAATGATTGCCGTTGTGGGCAGAGGAATGAAAAAGGTGCCAGGCATGTCCGGTCAGTTCTTAAGCGAGTTTGGTAAGAACGGCATCAATATCAAAGTCATCAACCAGTCCAGTGATGAGTTATCCATTGCGGTAGGTGTCGATGACCGTGACTTTGAAAAGGCCATTCATGCCATCTATGAAAAGTTTGTTGCCCAAGCAAGGAGAGAACAATGAAAATCGGAATATTAGGAGCTACTGGTGCTGTCGGCAGACAGATGCTGGTATGCATTGAAGAGAGAAAACTGCCAGTCGATGAGGTCCGCGTCTTTGCCTCACAGCGTTCGGTAGGTAAAAAGATTCCCTTTGCCGGAAAAGAACTGAGCGTTGAACTGGTATCCCAGGAACGCTTGAATGGTCTCGACTTCGTCTTAGGTGCGGTTTCCAATGCCTTGAGCAAAGAGTACCGTCCGATGATTGAAAAAGCGGGTGCTGTATATGTCGATAACAGTTCTGCCTTCCGTATGGAAGAAGGAGTCCCGCTTGTTGTCCCGGAGATCAATGGGGAAGATGCACGCATGCATCATGGCGTCATTGCCAATCCGAACTGTTCCACGATTATCACGATGATGGCCTTGGCTCCGATTGCTAAGATCTCACCAATCATCGCTGTGAATGCAAGTACATATCAGGCAGTATCTGGTGCCGGCATGAGCGGCATTGAAGAATTACAGAATGAAGTGGAAGCCGTACGCACAGGGGAAGCTGTGACACCATATGTCTTCCCAGCACAGATTGCGTATAACTGTGTTGCCGAGATTGGTTCTTATCTGGAGAATGGATATACTACCGAAGAAATGAAGATGCAGAACGAGGGAAGAAAGATTCTTCATCTGCCCGCATTAAAAGTAACTTGTACCTGTGTCCGTGTACCAGTCTATCGTTCGCATTCCATCTCGGTGACTTTTCTGACAAAGGAAAAGATTGCCGTAAAGCAGGCGGAAGAAGCAATCCAGAATTTTGCGGGTGATGTGCTGTGCAGTACGCATGTACCGACGCCATTGGAAACAAGTGATCAAGACCTGGTGTATGTCGGCCGGATCCGTCAGGATCTATGCAATGAGAATGGATTGACATTGTGGTGCTGCGGCGATCAGATTCGTAAGGGTGCTGCCGCAAATGCGGTGGAAATTATCGAATACTTGATAAAGAAGTAGAGAATGATCAGAAAAGATTCTGATCATTTTTCTTTGCGTTGAAATAACATGCAGGCATGTATAAACAAAGCATGCATACAAGAACGATGATTCACCCCAAAACAGAACCATACAATTTCTTGAATATGACCGAAAACGATACAATCTTGCAAGTTTGTCTCTCATGTAACCGTTTACATGTGAAAAGTTTAACAATTAATGTTCCGCGCGCTGAAAAAGGTGTTATGATGCGACACAGTGAATGTTAAATTAATCACAAGTATTTAACATTCGATAGAAAAAGAGATGAAAAATATGACGAAGATTGTTTTAGCAGGTGCATGTCGTACAGCCATCGGTAAAATGGGCGGCGAATTAAGTACAGTTCCAGCAGTGGATTTAGGTGCAGCGGTTATCAAGGAGTCATTGAAGCGGGCAGGGATTCAGCCAAGCCAAGTGGACCAGGTCTATATGGGAAATGTCATCCAGGCTGGACAGGGACAGAACCCAGCCAGACAAGCCTCTTTGAAAGCAGGTCTGCCAATTGAAGTTCCAGCGGTCACCATCAACGTGGTGTGCGGCTCAGGACTGGACGCAGTAAACATTGCGGCTGAGATGATTGCTGCAGGAGATGCAGACATCGTTGTTGCAGGCGGCATGGAATCCATGAGCAATGCTCCATACCTGCTGCCTCATGCACGTTTCGGATATCGGATGAATACACCAAAGGATGGTCTTGTGGATGCAATGGTGCATGACGCATTGTGGGATGCCTTCAACGACTATCACATGATGATCACGGCAGAGAATGTTGCTGAGCAGTGGCATCTGACAAGAGAAGAATTAGATGAGTTTGCAGCGGCCTCTCAGAATAAAGCAGTTGCTGCACAGAAGGCTGGCCTGCTGAAAGATGAGATTGTTCCGTTCGAAGTGAACATGGGCAAGAAAAAGGGCATCGTTGTTGTGGATACCGATGAGGGTCCGCGTGAAGGACAGACCCCAGAGATCTTAGCAAAGCTGAGATGCTGCTCTGGAAAAGACGGCGGCGTTGTGACGGCCGGCAATGCATCTGGTATTAACGATGGTGCTGCAGCAGTTGTTGTCATGAGCGAAGCAAAGGCAAAAGAACTTGGCGTTAAGCCAATGGCAACATGGGTTGCCGGATGCCTTGCTGGGGTTGACCCGAGCATCATGGGTGTTGGCCCAGTTGCCGCAACCAGAAAGATCATGAAGAAGACAGGTCTGACGATTGATGACTTTGATCTGTATGAAGCAAATGAAGCATTTGCAGCACAGAGCTGTGCTGTCGCGAAAGAATTAAAGTTTGATCCTAGCAAACTGAATGTCAACGGCGGTGCGATTGCCTTTGGTCATCCAGTAGGTGCTTCGGGAACACGAATCCTTGTGACACTGCTCTATGCAATGCAGCAGAAGAAGGCACATCGAGGTCTGGCAACATTGTGCATCGGCGGCGGCATGGGCTGCGCAACCGTTGTTGAAAGAGAAGACTAAGAGGATATGAGCTTTGTTGATTATGAAACAAAGGGCAGCATCGCTGTTATTACGATGAATCGTCCCAATGCCTTGAATGCATTGAACTCGGAAGTCTTAGAGGATCTGGATCATGCATTGAATGCCGTGGATCGAAAGACCATCCGTTGTCTGATCATTACCGGTGCTGGTGAAAAATCATTTGTTGCAGGTGCCGATATTGCAGAGATGTCCAGCTTGGATAAGCAGGGCGGCAGTGCCTTCTCAAAAAAAGGAAATGATATTTTCCGTAAGATTGAAACGCTGCCGATCCCAGTGATTGCAGCTGTGAATGGATATGCATTGGGCGGCGGCTGTGAGCTGGCAATGGCCTGCGACTTCCGTATCGTTTCTGAAAATGCTGTCTTCGGTCAGCCGGAGACAGGACTGGGCATTACGCCAGGCTTTGGTGGAACACAGCGTCTAGCACGCTTGATTGGTGCTGGCATGGCGAAGCAGATGATCTTCACTGCCCGCAATATCAAGGCGGATGAGGCATACCGTATCGGATTAGTCAATGCGGTTGTCGCTGCCGATCAATTGATGATCACAGCAGAAAAGATTGCTTCACAAATTGCGAAGAATGCACCGATTGCCGTAGCCAACGCAAAGGCTGCCATCAATGAAGGCCTCGAAGTTCCGATGGAAGAAGCTGAACAGATCGAAGAGAAAAAATTTGGCGACTGCTTTGCAACACATGATCAGAAGGAAGGCATGAGTGCATTCCTTGAAAAAAGAAAAGAAAAGAATTTTATCAACCAATAAGGGAGAAAAGAAAATATGAAAGTTGCAATCATTGGTGCCGGCACAATGGGCCGCGGCATTGCTCAGACATTTGCGCAATGTGATGAAGTTGAAACAGTATATCTCTGCGATATTGAAATGGAATATGCAGAGTATGGATTAAAGCAGATTGTCACAGTCTTCTCAAAGAAGATTGCCAAGAAGAAGATGACACAGCAGGAAGCAGGAAAGATCCTTTCTAAGATCAAGACTGGCAAAGATGAAATTGCGGTCGATCCAGATCTGGTTGTGGAAGCTGTTGTCGAAGATATGGAAATGAAGAAGAAACTCTTCAAGCATTTACAGAATGAAGTTGTTGAAAATCCTAACTGCATCTATGCATCGAATACCTCTTCTCTTTCGATTACCGAAATTGGAATTGGTCTGAAGAAGCCGATCATCGGCATGCATTTCTTTAACCCAGCACCAGTCATGAAGCTGGTCGAAGTCATTGCTGGTCTGAATACACCAAAGCAGACCGTTGAGGCTGTCAAAAAGATTGCTATCATGCTGGATAAAACACCTGTACAGGTGGAGGAGAGTGCCGGCTTTGTTGTGAACCGTATTTTGATTCCAATGATCAATGAAGGCATTGAAGTATACTCGGAAGGTGTTGCGGATGTTGCCGGTATTGATAATGCGATGAAGCTTGGCTGCAACCATCCAATGGGACCGCTGGAATTAGGCGATTATATTGGTCTCGATGTGGTGTTGGCCATCATGAATGTTCTATATACAGAAACCGATGATTCCAAGTATCGTCCAGCACTGCTTTTGAAGAAGATGGTGCGTGGAAATCATTTAGGTGTTAAAACAGGAATCGGTTTCTATAAGTATGCCGATGGTACTAAAACACCAATCGATGCAGTACCGGAAATTGCAGTTGCTGCAGTAGAACGTACGAAAGATAAGAAAGCTGCATAAAAGGATAAAAGCGTCAGTGAAACAGGAAACTGTGATCTGACGCTTTCATAGAAAATGAAAATGGAGGAAATAAATATGGATTTTCAGCTTGATAAAAAGCATCAGATGGCACGCCGGTTATTTCGCGAATTCGCTGAGAATGAAGTAAAACCGCTTGCGATTGAAACGGATGAAAAAGAAGAGTTCCCAAGAAAAACAATTGAAAAGATGGCGGCCAGCGGCTTCCTCGGCATTCCTGTGGCGAAGGAATTCGGCGGACAGGGATGTGATCCTTTAACATATGTGATGTGTGTCGAAGAACTTGCAAAGTGCTGCGGTACTACCGCGGTTGCATTGTCTGCACATACTTCTTTATGCTGTGATCCAATTGCCCAGTTTGGTACTCAGCAGCAGAAAGAAAAGTTCTTGGTTCCATTAGCCAAGGGAGAAAAGCTTGGCGCATTTGCTTTGACAGAACCAGGTGCCGGTACCGATGCGCAGGGTGTTCAGACACGCGCAGTGGAAGATGGTGACAGCTGGATTCTGAATGGATCGAAGTGCTTCATCACAAACGGAAAAGAAGCCGATGTCTATGTCATCGTTGCATATACAGATGTCGTTACAGATGCAAAGGGAAGAAAGAAAAAGAAGTTCTCGACCTTTATCGTTGAAAAGGGTACACCAGGATTCTCTTTTGGCACCAAAGAAAAGAAGATGGGAATCCGTGGATCAGCAACTTATGAACTGATCTTCCAGGACTGCCGGATTCCGAAGGAGAACTTATTAGGGGAACGGGGAAATGGTTTCCCAATTGCCATGCATACATTAGACGGCGGCAGAATCGGGATTGCAGCACAGGCACTGGGAATTGCCGAAGGTGCCTTTGACAGAGCTCTTGCCTATGTCAAGGAAAGAAAACAGTTCGGCCGTTCGCTGTCGCAGTTCCAGAATACACAGTTCCAATTAGCAGATATGGCGGTAGAAATTGAAGCAGCACAGTTACTCGTCTACAAAGCTGCCGAAGCCAAAGCGGTACAGAAGTCCTACTCGGTGGAAGCAGCGAAAGCGAAACTCTATGCCGCAAGAGCAGCCATGGATGTCACCACAAAATGTGTTCAGCTGATGGGTGGTTATGGATATATCCGTGACTATGAAGTTGAACGGATGATGCGTGATGCAAAGATCACAGAAATCTATGAAGGAACATCCGAAGTGCAGGAGATGGTCATCTCCGGTGCACTGCTGAAGTAAGGGAAAGAGGCAGAGATGATGAAAATAGTTGTATGTATCAAGCAGGTGCCGGATACCGAAGGCGGTGTAAAGTTTAAACCAGATGGCACATTGGACCGTGGTGCGATGATGGCAATTATGAATCCGGATGATAAAGCTGGATTGGAAGCTGCTTTGCGGATCAAGGATGCCGATCCTCAGAATACGAAAATCACTGCATTAACAATGGGTCTGCCAAAGGCAGATGAAGTACTGCGGGAAGCAATGGCAATGGGAGCAGATGAAGGTCTGCTGGTCACTGACCGTGTTCTTGGCGGTGCCGATACTTGGGCAACATCTTCAACCATTGCAGGTGCTTTAAAGAATATGGAATATGATCTTGTCATCACCGGCCGTCAGGCAATTGATGGAGATACAGCACAGGTTGGCCCGCAGATTGCGCAGCATTTAGGGATTCCGGTCATATCCTATGCATCCGATATTCAGGTAGAAAATGGATATGTAACAGCGAAGCGTCAATTCGAAGACCGTTATCATATTGTCAAAGCGAAGCTGCCTTGTCTGTTAACAGTACTGGGAGAAGCTACCCAGCCGCGTTATATGCAGCCAGGGAAGATCTTTGATGCATATGATGCAGAAGTGACCGTATGGGGACGCAGCAATTTGGATGTCGCTGATGAAAATATTGGTCTGAAGGGTTCGCCGACGGTCATTGCCAAGGCATCGGATAAAGTTGCGAAGGGCAAAGGTATCGTGGTCACACCAGAGACCGCAAATGATGCGGCGGATTATATCATTGCACGACTTGCAGAAAAGCATGTAATTTGAGCAGAAGTATCGAACACAAGGAAAGGCGAGGAAAACAAAATGGATTTAAGTGAATATAAAGGTGTGTTCATCTTTGCACAGCAGGTCGACAATCAGCTTTCGAATATCACATTGGAGTTATTAGGAAAAGCAAAAGAACTGTCTGTCAGTTTGGAAGAAAAGAAGATCACTGCAGTGCTGCTTGGCTCAGATGTCAAGGGACTCTGCGATGAGTTAGCAGAATACGGTGCCGATCAAGTCATTGTCGTTGATGATCCAGCACTGAAAGAATATCGTACCGAACCATATGCCCATGCATTAGCTTCGGTCATCAATGCGTTTAAACCAGAGATCATGCTGGTTGGTGCAACAGCCATCGGCAGAGATCTTGGCCCACAGACATCTGCCCGTGTACATACAGGATTAACGGCAGACTGCACACAGCTGGAGATTGGGGATTTCCCACTCAAGCCGTTGCCAGGACATGAAGCAGAACAGCTGCATGGACTATTGTTAATGACACGTCCTGCTTTTGGCGGCAATACCATCGCAACCATTGCATGCCCAGACCATCGCCCTCAGATGGCTACGGTACGCCCCGGTGTGATGAAGAAATTAGCACCAGTCAAGGGTGCCAAGGCAGAAGTCGTTGTATTTAATCCAGGCTTCCAGGAAGATGCCCGCTATGTTGATATTTTAAAGATTGTAAAGGAAGTATCGACAGCTGCAGATATTCAGGATGCGAAGATCATTGTCTCCGGCGGCCGCGGTGTCGGCAGCCAGGAAAACTTCAAGATGCTGGAAGATCTGGCCGAAGTGCTTCATGGTACCGTTGCTTGTTCACGTGCTGCGGTCGATGCTGGATGGATGCCGAAGGAACTGCAGGTCGGACAGACCGGTAAGACCGTTCGTCCGCATGTTTATTTTGCAATTGGCATCTCTGGTGCAATTCAGCATGTTGCAGGAATGGAAGAATCTGATATTATCATTGCGGTCAATAATGATCCATCTGCACCAATCTTTGATGTTGCAGATTATGGGATTGTTGGCGATCTGAAGAAGATTGTTCCGCTTCTGACACATGGATTGAAGGCGGAAATTGCAAAGAAAGCAGCATGAGAGAAGATGAGGGAAATGGAAGAAAAAGTATATCGAATATTTGTTATTAATCCAGGTTCAACATCGACTAAACTATCACTTTTTGAAAATGAAAAGCTGGTCTTTGAAGAAAATGTATTTCATGACTCTACCGTATTGAGAAAATTTGGGGATATCAATGCCCAGCTGGATTACCGTATGGAAGTCATTGAGCAGTTCTTAGCAGACAATCATATTGATCTGCATGGACTGGATGCGGTTGTTGGCAGAGGCGGAGCCTGCTGGCCAATGGAAAGCGGCATCTATCAAATTGATGAGAAGATGGTAGAGGATACCCGCAACCATGTTGCTGGGCTGTACCATGCATCCATGCTTGGCGTGCAGATGGCACAGAGAGTCCATGATAAGTATGGTGCTCAGATGTTCACGGTTGATCCAACTGTTGTGGACGAATACTGTGACCTTGCCCGCATTACAGGTGTGAAGGGCGTCTATCGGAAACCGGCATCTCATGTATTAAATACGAAGGAAGCTGCCAGACGCTATGCCGCATCCATTGGCAAGAAATATGAAGAGCTGAATCTCGTCGTCTGTCATATTGATGGCGGTATTACGATATCTGCCCATGCCCATGGCAGAATGATTGACGGTAACAATGGCGGCGGCGGGGAAGGACCATTTACCCCGACCCGGATGGGTTCTATGCCGATTACAACTTTAACAACGGACATGAAGGATGTTGCCAATGAGCAGCTGCGTGTTCTGTGCAGTGCCGGCGGCGGTTTCTCCAGCTGGTTCAATACCTCGGATTCCGATGCTATTCACAAGAAAGTCGAAGCAGGGGATCCTGAATACACAAGAATCTGGCAGGCGATGGTCTATCAGATCACAAAATGGATTGGCGCGATGTCGGTTGTTCTCAAAGGCAAGGTAGACGGTATCGTTTTGACCGGCGGCTTATTGCGCTTTGATGATATCGCCGAACAGATCAAGGAATCCTGCAGCTGGATTGCACCGATTGCGGTCTATCCAGGCGAGTTCGAACAGGAAGCGATGGCTTTCAATGCATTGAAAGTACTGCGTGGAGAACTCAAGGCAAAGACATATTTAGGTCATCCAGTATGGCAGGGATTTACAGATCAGAAGTAAGTTGCTTCTAAGGAGAAAAGTGTATGAGCAGAACATTTAAAGATCTCTTCTCGGAGATTTCACAATGTGATAAGAAAATACTGTCCGTTGCATGCGCGCAGGACGAACCTGTCCTGGAAGCGGTCAAGGAAGCACATGAACGCGGCATCGTCGATGCTATCCTGGTTGGCGATGAAGCATTGATCAAGCAGATTGGCACCAAGCTGGGCATGAATCTTGCGGAATACAAGATCATCAATGTTGAAGATAAGATTGAAGCATCTTTGACAGCCGTGAAATTAGTTCATGACGGTAAAGCCGATATGTATATGAAGGGCATTCTGCCGACGAAGGATTTCTTAAAGAGTGTATTAAATAAAGATGTCGGCCTGCGTACCGGCAGACCATTATCGCATGTCGCTGTCTTTGAAATCCCTGGCATCGATCATCTGCTGTTCCTTTCGGATGTTGCCTTTATCCCGTATCCAACATTGGAAGATAAGAAGGCAATGATCCAATACTGTACCGAAGTGGCTCAGGCATGCGGTGTTCCAGAACCAAAGGTCGCACCGTTAGCTGCGGTCGAGACAGTGAATCCAAAGATGCCGGCTACCGTAGATGCAGATGCACTGCGTCAGGCATGCGTGGATGGAGAACTGAAGGGATGCGTCGTAGATGGTCCATTATCGCTGGATATCGCCCTCTATGAGGCTGCTGCCAAGGAAAAGGGTGCTGCGGACCGTCCGTGTGCCGGCAAAGCAGACATCTTGATCTTCCCAGACATTCACAGCGGCAACATTACCTATAAGGCAATTGGACACATGGTGCCTAACGTCAAGGCCGGGGCAATGCTGACAGGGACATCCTCACCTGTTATCCTGACTTCCCGTTCCGATTCCAAGGATGTCAAAGTCAATTCAATCTGTTTGGCTGCGGTCCTGTCGGAGCATGTGAAGAAACAGCACTGAAATTTCCTAAAAATAGACAAAATAACCGGAATGTTCATTCATCATGTGTTTCCGGTTTTTTCGATTTCAATGTGCTAAAATAAACGTATAAGGTTCCTATAAAGAAGGGAAGGCTATATGAATATGTTCCAAAAGACAATTATTGGTGCTGCAATTATTGCGGCTGCGGCAGGAGCGGTTGTTCTTGCAAAAGTCCTGAAAGATGAAAAAGAGAAGGACGATTCCGAAGAGGAAGACGATACAGAAGTCCATTTCATCAAGATCGATGATGATGACGATGACGTGGAAGAAGACAATACGCCAAAGTTTGATGCTTCGGATAAACCGGCAGAAGTACAGGAAGTCTGCGGTGTGTATCCGTATCTGAATCCAGATTTTGTAGAAGAGATGCTGGCAAAGAACAGTGAGTTCAATGCGATGTTTGAAAATGATACCCTGATCCAGATCACCCATCATGTGACATTCAAGGAACACACGGATCTGGAAACATTCCTGGATATCATGGATGAAGCAGGTTACATCTGTGTCCAGTTATCGGATCATGAGATGACCGCACAGAAGAAGCTGTTCACTGAAGAAGGCGCCATCCTGAGCGATGTACTGAATGTGGCCAATCAGACCGCAGCTCTGCATGGCAGCTATGAAGGACAGACCGTATCCAAGTAAGAAACTGAGCTCTCGCAAGAGAGCTTTTCTTTTCGAAATCTGGAAACATTCGCACATTTCTGTGAATTCTAGTATATTAATACCTAGGATTGAGGTGCACTATGGATCAGGAAGATAAGACAGAACAGCAGACGGAAGCAACCGAAGAAACAACGCCGGCGGAAACTACCGCAGGACCTGCCGAAACAGGGAAACCAAAAAAGAAGACGGGGATGACGCCGCTGATTCTTTTAGCAGTCTTTGTTGTGGTAGCAGTCATGACCATTGTACAGATGAATAAAGGAAATGCCTCCGGTGGATGCTATGTCGTTCCTAGGTCCGCTTTCGGCCAGGCACCGCAGCAGCAGTGGATTGAGGCAGATACTGCCCCGGAAGCAGATTATCTCGCTTCTTTCTCATTGAGCGTGCCGGAACAGCCATCCGCAAAGTATACCGCGGCTCATTACTGGGTCTACACCAGTCAGATCTATGAGATCCGCTATGCCAACAGCAATGACGAAGAAGGCTTACGGATCACCAAAGGAAATGTCTGCGGCAATCCGGTCTATGATGTCGATCAAAAGTATAAGAGTACAAATATTATTGATATCGACGGCAAAGAAGTGACGGAATATGGGGATGAAACAACCGTTTCGATCGCGACCTGGGTCGATGGAGATTACAGTTACTGTATTGGTGCCTGGAATGATCCGCTCACCAAAGAAACAATGGATGCACTAATTGCACAAGTGAAGTAAGGATCTGCGATACAGCAGATCTTTTTTGACAGGGTGCAGAAAATTTAAATCATGCTATAATAGTTGCGTTTTTGAGAGGTATATATGATCAAGGCTGTATTTTTAGATTATACAGGAACAATCCTGCAGTTACGCGGAACCGATTTTGACGAAATGGTCAATTGTTTTACTGAACACAGCAATATAAAAGACAAGAACGAAGCTGTGAAATGGTACTTCGATCATTTAAGAGTGATGGAAAGAGAATGTTATCAAGATACATTCCTGACCGAAGATGAACTGATCATAAAGCTTTTAGAAAAAGCAGAGTGTGAAGTCAAATTAAAGGCAGACAAGAATCAGATACATACTTATATGCAAAACTTTTGGATGTATGCACCATTGTACAGTGATGTACAGGGCTTCTTTGATTTAGTGAAGCTGCCAATCTATATCTTAATGGATAATGCAGGAGACTATGCCAAGGTCTGTCTGCGCAGAAATAAGCTCCATGCGAATGGTATTGTCTCTGGGGAAGATGTGAAAGCATACAAACCAAGAAAAGAGATTTATTTAAAAGCACTGGAGATGGCTGGCTGTAAGCCGGAAGAAGTCATCCATGTCGGCGATGATCTGGAAGGCGATGTTGAAGGCGCACAGAATGCGGGCATCACACCGATCCTGCTGGACCGCAAGAGCGAACATATGGATGTTGACTGCAAGCGGATCCGCAGCTTGTCGGAATTACTTCCAATGATCAAGCGTGAAAACGGGAAATAAAACAAATTGCTGTATAATAAGACATGTTGTAAGGAGAAGCCATGGGAATTATTGATGTAAAAAATCTGAATTTCTCATATGACGAGAACACGGAAACCATTAACAATGTGTCTTTTTCTGTGGAAAAAGGAACGTATACGACCATTATTGGTCAGAATGGTTCTGGTAAATCAACCATCGCAAAGTTGATTACCGGCTTGTTGGAGAGAAAGAGCGGATCCATTGAAATTGATGGATTGGAATTGACCTTAGAGAACTTAAATGCCATCCGCAATAAGATCGGCATTGTTTTTCAGAACCCAGACAACCAGTTCATTGGTTCAACGGTCCGGGATGATATTGCGTTTGGTCTGGAGAATCATCAGGTCCCGCAGACGGAAATGGACGGTATCATTGATGCCAATGCCAAGCGTGTCCGCATGACCAAATATCTGGATCAGGAGCCGACCCGTTTATCCGGCGGTCAGAAACAGAGAGTGGCCATTGCCGGTGTCTTGGCAATGAAACCAGAGATCTTAATTTTTGATGAAGCAACTGCTATGCTGGATCCGCAGGGAAAAGATGAGATCAAGAAAGTCATCATGGACCTGCATCATGAAACTGGACTGACGATTGTATCCATCACTCATGATATTGATGAGGTGGCTGCATCGGATGCTGTCATTGCTTTAAATGAGGGGCAGGTCGTCATGACCGGAACACCGGATGAAATCTTTGCCCAGGAAGATACATTACGCAAGATCCAGCTGGATATTCCATTTTCAATGAAACTGGAACATAAGTTGAGAGAGAAAGGCCTGAAGCTGGACCGTTATATTACGATGGATGCGTTACTGGAGGAACTATGCCGATTACATTCGAACATGTAAGCCACACGTACAGTGAAGGCACGCCATTCCAGTATGCGGCATTAAAAGATGTCAATCTCGATATCCGTGAAGGAAAGATTACCGCCATCATTGGTCAGACGGGTTCGGGAAAGTCTACTTTGGTACAGCATTTAAATGCACTGCTGCTGCCAAACGAGGGACAGATCCATATTCTGGACCGTGTTATTACGGCTGGCGAAAAGCCAAAGAAACTGAAGAGTCTTCGGGGAGATGTCGGATTGGTTTTTCAGTTCCCGGAATATCAGCTGTTTGAAGAGACCGTATTAAAGGATGTTGCGTTTGGCCCAAAGAACTTTGGGGTCAGTGAAGAAGAGGCTGTCGAAAAGGCAAAGAAGGCACTGAAGTTAGTGGATCTGCCGGAAGACTGCTATGAGAAGTCACCGCTGGAATTATCTGGCGGACAGAAGAGACGGACGGCAATTGCGGGCATACTGGCAATGGATCCGAAAGTCCTTGTCTTAGATGAACCAACGGCTGGCTTAGATCCAGCCGGCACAAAAGCGATGATGTCGCTGTTTTATGAACTGAATGCAAAGTACGGCAAGACGGTTCTGATGGTCACACATGATATGGAAAATGTCTTTACATATTGTGATGATGTCGTTGTCGTGGAAGATGGTTCCATTAAAGTCCATACCGATGCCCAGGAGTTCTTCCGGGATTCGGCATTATGCAGATCGATGAATATTCTGCCGCCGGCATTGATCCGGATGCGGGATATGCTGAATGAAAAAGGCTTTGCGATTCCTGCCGATGTGCAGGATCTGGATGCCTTGGCAGCGTATATTGCAAAGCAGGTGAAGAGCCATGAATAACTTTACCTTAGGCAGATATCTGCCAATGAATTCACCAATCCACCGTCTGGATCCACGGGCAAAGATCGGTGCGATGCTGATTGCACTTGTTGCCATCTTCTTCCCAGCAGGCTGGACAGGCTACGGCATTCTTTTTGCAGTCGTTGCCGGTGTCATTGTATTATCAAAACTTTCCTGGGGCTTTATCTGGAAAGCAATGAAGCCAATGATGTTCATGCTGTTCTTTTTACTGGTCATTAATATCCTGGTCGTAAAGACAGGAAATGTATTAGTGATGATTGGTACGTTTGGCATTTACAGTGATGCGGTCATGCAGACATTGTATATTGCAGTCCGTTTATTATTGATGATCATGATCACAACGTGTCTGACAGCGACGACCAAGCCGCTGGATATGACACTTGGTATTGAGGACTTGTTAAAGCCATTCCAGAAGATTGGTGTTCCTTCCCATGAGATTGCTATGCTGATCTCAATTGCACTGCGTTTCATTCCGGATCTGATTGATGAGACGGAACGTATCATGAAGGCACAGGAGTCCAGAGGTGTGGATATGAAGGAAGGTAAGCTGTCGGAACGTGTGATGGCAATTCTTTCTTTGATTGTTCCGTTATTTGTATCTGCCTTCCAAAGAGCGGAGGATCTTGCCAATGCGATGGAAGCCAGAGGGTATGCGCCAGGGGAACCACGGACGCGTTATAAAGTATTAAAGATGGAAAGAAGAGACTATATCCTGCTGTTGGGTTCTGTCCTGCTTTTGACATGCATGATATGGCTGGCGTACTTTGCATGATGCATCGTTATGCATGTGTGGTTGCCTATGATGGTGCCAACTATGAAGGCTGGCAGTCCCAGACCAGAGGCACTTCCATTCAGGAAAAGATTGAAGAGATCTTAAGCCGCATTACGGAACAAAAAATCAATATCATCGCCAGCGGCCGGACCGACGCTGGTGTTTCTGCATCTGCCCAGGTCTTTATGTTTGAAACCGAAAAAGAAATGAAGCCGAGAAAATGGATGGGTGCACTCAATGGTGCACTGCCAGGAGATATTCATATCATGGATTGCCAGGAAGTAGATCCGGTGCTGTTTCATGCCCGCTACAACGTGCGGTGGAAGAAATATGTCTATCGCATCAATGTCGGACCTTATAATGTCTTTACCAAAGATACCGCATACCAATGCCCTGTACCGCTGGATGTGGAAGCGATGAAGCAGGCAATTCCTTACTTGATTGGCACGCATGATTTCACTTCCTTCAATTCATCTCCATTGAGTGAATATCCAGATCAGGTACGTACGATCTATGATATCCAATTGGCATCTGCCGGGAATCAGATCATTCTGACGTTCCGCGGTAAAGGCTTCCTGCGCTTTATGGTACGCATGATGAGCTCTGCATTGATTGAAACGGGGAAACATAAATACCCGCCCGAACATGTCAAAGAAATATTAGATGCTAAGGCAAAAAATGCTCCGCATAAAAATGCTCCGGCATGCGGCCTGCGTTTGGAAGAAGTCAATTACTTTGAAATCTGTGCGCTGAATGAACAAGGCATGGTAAGAGAATATCTGTTTGGTGATGATCTGCCGGAAGGAATTTCTCTAGAAGAACTGGAACGCCGGGTCAAAGAAAAAACGGACGACCGGATGTATGTATTTACTTCCCGTCATTCGCAGGAAAATCTTGGCTGCTTCTATTTGACGAATGGCCAGGGGACACTTGCAGTCTTTGATGCCAAGGATCAGGCAAATGCTTTATCCTTGAAAGAACAATTAGAGACTTGGCTGAATAAACAAGAACTAGTAAACCATTGTGAGATTGTGGTAAAGAATGCATCACGATAAGAATTGGAATTCTAAGTAAACGAAAAGAGATTACAGGACATGCAGAATACTGTCCTGTAATTTTTTTATAGTGCTATAATGCAAAACTGTTGTAATGAGAAAATTGAATTCTCAAAGGGATAACAAGATGAAGAAAGCGTTCCTAATATGTTTCACATCAGCAGCCACGGCATTGATGAGCGGGTGTGCAGGTACAAGCACAAAAGCTGCAGACAGCAGTACAAATACAGAGAATGGTATTACGGAAGTAAAAGCATTGGATCAATCCATTACGGATCATGGTTTCACCGTGGTCTGGAATGGCAGTGAAGATACAAGCAAAATGAAAGATTATCTGGTAACGATCCAGAATGGCCAGGATAAGACAGAAGTCCAGGCAAGTACGAATCCATCTGCTGCCGCAAAGTACATCAACGCCTTTTATGAGAATGGCACTGGCGATCTGCAGGAAAACGGCAAGGTCGTTGAAAAGGCAAAACAGATTTTGCAGCATGCATACACAATGAAGGATTTAAAACCTGCATCGCAGTATCAGATCAGTGTACAGGTGGAATATACCGATGGCAGCATATCTTCTTCGCAGAGCGTAACAGTGACAACCGCCGCAGAGAGCGATGCTTCAAAGATTCTCAATGTAGAAACGTATGGAGCCGTTGGTGATGGCGTGCTTGCGGATGATCAAAAGGGTACTGCTTCTTCCGGCACCTTAAATACAGCAGCCATTCAAAAAGCGATCGATGCTTGTCCAGAGAATGGAACAGTATTGATTCCAGAAGGAAAGATCTATCTCTGCGGACCAATCCAGTTAAAGAGCAACCTGACATTGGATGTGGAAGGGACATTGCTGGCAACAGCAGATGCTTCCCAATACAGCAATCCGTATGATACAGATTCTTCCAAGACCGGACAGAAATCTACAGCATTTATTTCGGCGGATGCACAGAGTAAATATGAGAACATCAAGATTGTCGGCAATGGTACGATTGATGGCAATGGCTGGTGTACCATCTCAAATCACAATACAGCCAAGGAAGACTTTCCAGAGTATGCCTCGGGAAAAGATTCCAACATTGCAAAAACAGGAGCCGGCCATCTATCGGATGCACAGTTTGAAAAATACAGTGCACAGGGAGATAAGAAAGCCTATGCCTGCCGTTCCAATCTTCTTTCGCTCAGTGGAATTGACAATCTCTATGTTGGGGATGGCATTACCTTGTCCAATCCATCCATGCATACACTCAGTATCAGCAAGTGCTCCAATACAACGGTCAACAATGCCATCTTCTCAACGTATAACTGCAACAACGGTGACGGCATCGATTATTCTGCCAGCACCAGTCCATTCACGGTCGTGAACTCGGTCTTTAATACCGGTGATGACTGTGTCTGCTTTGCGGCAAGCAAAGAGACGACCGGGCATGCATGGATCTTTGACAACTACTTTGGCCGAGGACACGGCGTCATTGCTTTAGGCAGCAATACCAACGAAGGCATTGAAGACGTTACTGCAGAAGATAATGTGGCGAATGGTACGGCGGTCGGTCTGCGTGGCAAATCACAGTATGGCAATGGCGGCGGAGCATGGAATATCATTTTCCGCAACAGTGCTTTAGCGAACATCACAGATAATGACGGTGTTCCATTCATGCTGACAAATGATTACAGTGCAGCCTCTAAAACGGGAGACAATGGTGCACCATGTTTCCATGATATTTCTGTATCCAACTGTACGGTCAATGGTGCCAAGAAGGCGTTTATCTCTGTTACTGGCACTGCTAAGGATGCTTCAGGAACGGATTACAACATCACAATGAACAATCTGTCCTTTGCCTATAGTGCCTCGTGTGCGGACAGCAGCGATGCCAATACCAGTGTCATAAAGAATGTAAAAGACAGTTCCTTCCAGGATATCCGGATCTACGGGGTGACTCCAAAGTGGAATCTAGAGGAAGACACGCTGTCCAATGTGACGGTAGAGCAATAGCTTCTGTTCTAAATTTCCGCATTTGGTGCCGCTTTTTGGCGATTTTGAATCGAAAAGAAGGAAATTGCCATGGATTTAGGTGAAATGGAGTCCCAATCGAAAAAAACGTTTGACTTAAAGGATTGAAATGCCTAAAATGATATACGGCACTCCATGCCAAATGTAGCCCCGGAAACTACATATTGAAAAAGGAGAATATTAGATATGCGTCAGACAACAATGATTAAGCCTAGTGAAGTTGTCCATGCGTGGTACGTTGTAGATGCAACAGACTGCACATTAGGAAGACTCGCAACAGCAGTAGCAACAGTATTAAGAGGTAAGAACAAGCCAACCTATACACCAAACGTTGACTGTGGCGATTACGTAATCGTAATCAATGCAGACAAGGTCAAGGTTACAGGTGACCAGGACCACAAGAAGGAATACTTCTCTCATTCTATGTTCCCAGGTGGACTTCGCGTTAGAAGCACCAAGAACATGCGTGAAGATTACACGGTTGAATGGGTAGAGAAGGCCATCAAGGGAATGCTTCCTCATAATAAGCTGGGTGATGTACAGCGTACACATTTATTTGTATACGAAGGTGCAGAACATCCACATGCAGCTCAGAAGCCAGTTGAGCTGAAGGTTAAGTAAGGAGGATATTGACAGATGGCTACAGCTAAGAAGAAGACAGTATCTTATGTCGGAACAGGACGCCGTAAGGAGTCCGTTGCCAGAGTCTTTATGACTCCTGGTACAGGTAACATTACCGTAAATGGTGTTTCATTAGATGAGTATCTTCCTCAGGCAATCCTGAGAATGATGGTCGTTTCACCATTAGTCTTAACAGAGACAAAGGACCAGTTTGATATCAAGATTAACGTCGCAGGCGGCGGATATGCCGGCCAGGCAGGCGCTATGCGTCATGGTATCTCCCGTGCACTTCTTGAAGCAAGCGCTGATTACAGAGCTGCATTAAAGAAGGCTGGCTTCCTCACACGTGATTCTCGTATGAAGGAAAGAAAGAAGTACGGCTTAAAGGGTGCGAGAAGAGCACCACAGTTCTCAAAGCGTTAATCGTTTTGCACTGTACATGGTTCAACGAAAAAGTTCTGGAGATTTCCAGAACTTTTTTTCTGTTTATATGTTTTGATATCCTTCACAGTTTTCAATAACTTCTTTTGGCAGGTCATTGTTCTGTGTGATGGTCGTATGTTGGAAGATACAGTGATGCAGGATAGAATCCTTACTGATTCCGTGTGCCGTAATGGCAGAACAAGGCTGCCAGGTATGGTCATAATTGAGATAGCTGCCAGTAATTTTTAAAGAATCAAACAGGAAGTTCTCCAAGACAGGTACGGTTTCAGCCGGAATGCCGTCATCGTTGAACCCGACAGGATGAATCTGTACCCGTGGTGTAATGCAGCGGTAGACTTTGATGTTTTTCACATAGCCGCCGCGTTTTTTTGTTGCTTTGATCTCAATGCCGCATTCCGAATTTTTTAGGTCACAATCCGCAATGATGACATCTTCCACACCGCCGGACATCTCTGAACCGATACAGATGCCATGGCCATAGACAGAGCGGCAGTCAAAGATACGGATCTGCTTGGTTGGACGATGGATCTCATTGCCCTGAGGATTCTTGCCGGATTTGATTGCGACCGCATCATCACCCGTGGAGAAGGTACATGCATACAAAGCACAGCGGGTGGAACTGTCAGGGTCCCAGCCGTCACCATTCCAGACGCCATCGGATTGAATCAGACAATGATCCGTAATGATGTTGCTGGAATAAATAAAATGAATATTCCAGGAAGGACCATATCCTAACGTCAGACCAGTGATCCGGACATTGTCACAGTTGGACATGTTGATCAGACGTCCCCGGCAGCGGAAGGGAATGGTTTCTTCCTTTTCACAGGAAGCGACTTCTTCCGGATGTGATGCAAGATAATCCTTGATGTTTTCTCTTTCAATGGCCGCACAGTTCTTTGCTAAAGCGGATCCGCCGCCGCGGATCTCACCATGCCCATAGATCAATACATCGGTGCAGTTCGGTCCGCTGGTATGGTCTAAAGTGCCAAGATTTAATAAACTGCGGTAGCACATTCTCTCGGTTCCTTCAAAGCGGGACAGAATCCGCGGCTCATAGTCCGCGGGATCTTCACTCCCTTGCAATACTGCACCTTTCTCCAGATAGAGCGAGGAATGACTATGCATATTTATGGCTCCGCTCAGAAAGACACCTGCGGGAAGATAGACAGTACTGGTTTCATCACAGTCATCGAAAGCTTTCTGCAGGGAAGCCGTACATACTTCATTTGGTTTGCAGAGATAAGGTTCCTTTGTAATATCCAAACGTTTCTTTTCTGGCAGCGTATGGAAAGAAAAATCTACATCATCTAAAGTGAAAGTGTAATCTGTATCAGCATCTAACGAATCAAATTCGACGTGGCTGTTGACCGCAATCTTCTGCCTGCCATGGAAGGCAACCAGAACATCTTCTTCTTTTTGTGCTGGGTCCCACCAGATGGAAGCAGTATGGTCGGTCACTTCTTTGTGTATTTCTCTTAACATTTAATCCTCTTTTCTTTCCGGCATTGCAGGAATGCCGTATGCACTTTTCGCTGCAGTTACTGCATTAACAATCGCTTGCGAGACTGCTTTTGCAGCCAGGGTGCCGACAAGATTGATATCCGCTTTTACTTTTCCGGTTCCTAAGGCATATAAAGAGTCTCCGTCATACATCGTATGGACGGGACGGATGGCACGTGCCATGCCGTCATGAGCCATGCCTGCAATTTTGGTCAATTCGGTCTTATTGAAAGAAGAATTTGTTAGCACGGCACCGATGGACGTGTTAGAGCCCATCTGTACATTGGTTAAGGATGCATAGAGAGCTTCTTCACTGTTGAACCACTGTTGCTTAGTCGCATCATAGGCACCCGCGAGGATCTGATTGGTATTTGGGTCATAGACATCCCCCGCACTGTTGACACATACAACAGCACCAACCTTCAAATCACCAATCTGATAAGCAGATGAACCGATTCCACTTTTCATCATGTACTGCGGGCCGCAGAACTTGCCGCAGGTCGCACCGGTCCCGGCACCATAGCAGCCATCCTGATAATTGTTTTTCTCTGCATTCATGCATGCCTGAATCCCCATCACGGCATCCGGGCGTACGTCTGCTTGACCGCAGCCGAGATCTAAGATGCAGGAAGCGACGACAATCGGCACAACCACATCGTTGCCAACAGGAAAGCCGATTCCTTTCTGTTCCAGGTACTTCATGATGCCGCCAGCGGCATCTAAACCATATGCGGAACCGCCCGACAGCAGTACGGCATGGACGCCGTCGTTCGCTGCTAACGGATTCAATAGGGCACTTTCCCGTGAAGCAGGCGCACCGCCCCGGATATCAACACCGCAAAGCGTCTTTTCCTCTGGCAGGATCACAGTACAGCCTGTGCCTGCCTGCATGTCTTCTGCATTACCAATATGAAAACCTTCGATTTCATGAATTTGAATATTTTTTAGTACTGTCATAGATTCACCTCATCAATAGAATAAATCATTTCGTCGATTTTCGCAGGAAAATGATAGAAAACGTAAGAAAAATATTACTCAATTCACTCACACCAAAAATTCTGCAATGCGTAATATATACAATGATTGATGGTACAATAAGTCGAATCGGAATAAAGGAGGCGATGAAAAATGGTTCCAATGACAGTCAATGATTCCATTGTTTTTGCTTATGTTGTCACAGATATCGCCTGCTTGTGCTTTATGCTGCCAATCATGCGAAAGATCAAGACAACTTTCGGCAGTGAGATGGAAGCACGTCTGTTCATTTCGATGGTTTCCTTTTTTGTCGCATACATTGTTTCCGATGCCGGAATGATTTTTTTCCGGCAGATCAATACGGTTACACCGTTCTGGTTTAACTATTTCATTGGAATGATCCATGAAGCTGCATTATTGATGGTCGCGTTCTTCTGGTTCCTGTTCGCAAATGTGCGGTTAAAGAACCGTTATATCGATCTAAAATGGTATAAGATAACGATTTCTCTGCCATGCATTCTGGATTTTATCTTGATTGCGACTACACCTTTTACAAAATTGATCTTCTATTTTGATGAAGCGGGCTTCTTTGTACGAGGTTCCTATTATATGCTGCAGCCGGTTGCTATTCTGATCTATATCTTTATGACATCTTTCTTAGCTACCATGAAGAGTTTCCACACCGCGATCCCAAGTGAAAAGGTCAAAGCAGTATCCTTGATCAAGTTTATAGTACCGCCGGCTATTGCCAGTGCCCTGCAGCAGATCAGTCATAATGTACCGACCGTCAGCCTAGGCTTAGCACTTGCCGTTTATCTTGTGTATCTGGATATGCTCGACATGCAGGTATACAACGATTCCTTGACGGGATTGAATAACCGCCGCCGGGCAAAGTACTTCTTGTTGGATTGCTTGGAAACAGCGGATACAAAACCGTTTGTTGTCTATATGATTGATGTGGATTACTTTAAAGAGATTAATGATAAGTATGGCCACAGTGAAGGTGACCGTGCCTTATGCATCGTTGCGGATGCCCTGAAAGCTACCGCAAACCAATATGCTGGATTCACTGCACGCATGGGCGGGGATGAATTCTTGATTGTGATGAAGTATAATGCTGGAGTGATACCGGAGCACATTTCGACGACGGTAAAACATTACATCGATCGAAAGTGCCGGGATGAAAAGATTCTCTATTAGATCAATGTCAGTATTGGATATATGATCTGTAAATCGAAAGAGATATCCATTAATGAACTGCTTGTGAAAGCAGATGAAATGCAGTACAAGACAAAACGTGAGCACCACGGGAAAAGTATGCAGGAATGACCGGGGAGACCTGGTCATTTTGACCAATTGAAAATTTACGGGGGAAGGTAACAGGAAACATGTTTTATATTACGATCAGTGAATCGGGAATGTTGACATATCAGATAGCGAGTATTGGCTGTTTCCTTTTTATGTTGCCGATTATCAAGAAATGCAAGTCGACGTTTGGCAGTGAGATCCAGACCAAGTTGTTTCAGACCACTATTGGGTTCTTTCTGTTATTTATCCTTACGGATGTGATCATGCTGCACTACCGGGAAAACAATCCTTTGATCCCGCCATGGCTGTGTGATGCAAATACAATTGTGAATGAGATATCGCTGACCTTCGTTGGTTTCTTCTGGTTTCTTTTCTGTGCCGCAAGATTAAATATCCAAAGATTTGATTCTCGTTTGTTTAAAATGTTGGCATCAATTCCGATGGCAACGGAAATAATCTTGTCAGTAACCTCCCCATGGACGGGGCTGTTCTTTACCATTCAGAATGGTCTGTATCATCGGGGACCGTTGTATCTTGTGCAGGCAGGGTCGGTCATGAGCTATCTGGTCCTGACGGGAATCATCGCATCCGTGAAGGCAGCACATACCGAATCAAAAGCAGAAAAAGTAAAAGCGCTGTCACTGATCAAGTTCATTCTGCCACCGGCGGTTGCTGGTTCAGCACAGGTCGTAACGCATAATACACCTGTCATGACGATAGGCGTCGCTCTGGCCATCTATCTTGAGTTTATTGATATGCTGGATATGCAGGTCAACAATGATGCTCTGACGGGCTTAAATAACCGCCGCAGAGCAGAATACTATCTGACCGACTGCATTGAAGATGCAGAAAAGAATCCATTCTGCATTTATATGATTGATGTAGATCATTTCAAACAGATCAATGATACGTATGGTCATGGAGAAGGAGACCGTGCCCTATGTATTGTGGCAAGTGCTTTGAAGAGTACGGCAGAAAAATATAAAGGATTTGCCGCCAGAGTCGGTGGTGATGAATTTGTCTTAAGCATCTTCTATCGAGACGGCGTTGTAATTGAAGATATCTCAGGAACGGTGAATCAGTTCATAGATGACAAATGCAAAGAAGAGAATACACCATACCGTCTGCAGGTCAGCGCAGGGTATCATCTGTGTATGGATAAATCAAAGCAGATCAGTGAACTGCTGAAGTCTGCAGATCAAATGCTGTACCAGAATAAGTTTGAACATCATAAGATCAATGAAAAGAAATGACCATGGAAGACCATGGCCATTTTTAGATTGTTTGGTTGTGCCAGAGCTCGAAACCTTGATCCATTGCAGAATCATAGACTGGCTTGAGATTGTCACTGAGGACATCATGGAAGAGATAGTAGTTGATATCGCGGACATAGAGCTGATTTAAAGCCCAGTCATTATTCAGGTTATTCTTATAGCAGCGTTTGAAATTCTCATTTACTTCCGGATCAGAGTAGATTCTTTCATTGAGAGTGTACTGCTGACGGATAAACTTTTCACTGTACGTTTCCCAATCTGGCAGGTGATTGCTCTTGGAAATGTTCAATTCTTTTTTTACGGGAATCAGATTCCACAATTCATCACTCGCAACGAAGGACCATGGCACAAAGTGATCAATATCATACCGTTCTTCATTGACTGGCTGATCCGAATAGATATCAAGAATCTCTGTTGTCTTCAATACAGATTTCCATAAGCGAGAAACATCCTGCAGCTTGCGTACCTGCGGTGCAAATAGTTTCTCAGTAATGCCAGGAACACCAGGGTTGTTCCGCTGTAAAAAGCAGACTTCATTGTACAGTGTCCAATCCATCAACAGCGTTTCATACTTACAGAAGAAGGCTGCCCAGTTTGCATCGATACAAACAATATTCTGCAGATTGCTGCTGCCTTTTTGAATGGTATACGGTAAAGGATTGCGGGCATGGATTTCATTAAAGATGGCAATCATCTTGTTTGGGTTATGCCAGATAGTTTCAGATAGTTTTACAGATAGGAAAGGGGACAAGAAACGATACGGAACATTTGTCGTTAAAGCATCCTTGCTCTTTCTAATGATTGGCTTGTATGCATGGATTGCTTCCAGGATTTCCTTCTCACTGGCTTCCGCTGATAATGAGCTTAAACCATAAAGATCATGAACAATGGACTCCAGCTTATTCCGTTTCAGTTCAGGAGTATCATATCGTCTTGGTCCAAGTTTCAAATGATAGGTATTAACGGTATACCAGGTCTTTGCAAGCATGTGATCAATCAGATCTTCAAAAGTAATCTCTCGCTTGCCTTGTACGACCGCATCCAGCAGACATTGGAACCAGAAGAATTTATAGCCCTGGTCGTTGTCATTTAAAACATTGGAAAAAGCTCGAATATCGAGCTCTGTATTTTCGGATTGTAGTGAAGCAACCGTGTTCTCCATTATTTTGTCTTTCTTGCGATGAGATTGATCCATTGTTCCTGGCTTCTGCCAGGACGGACATCGGTCGAAATCCATTCTTCTTCAACCACAAACCCCGGCTGTTCTTTCAACAGTGCATTCATGGTCTCTTCGGTCAAGTCCGTATAATACCGTTCGTTGCGATATCCTTGGAAATCGCCGTACTTAAAGGAGGTATAAAAAATTCCATCCTTCTTCAAGGCTGCATAAACGCTTTGAAAAATACCGGGAAGTTCTTCTTTTGTTAAATGAAGGATGGAAGCACAAGCCCAGATCCCGTCATATTGCTCTTTTTCATGGAAATCTTGGAACAGCATGGTCTTTACGGAAATTCCCGTATATTTTGAAGCTTTTTCTGCCAGCTTCTGGGAGCCATCCATTGCAGATACTTGATATCCTGCTTCCAGGAAGCACTTCGTATCTCTGCCGGAACCGCAGCCAAAATCTAAAAGATGCAGATCTTCCGGATTTTGGTCATGTGTCTTCTGCAGAACGGAAAGAAAACGGTGCTGTGCATCTGACATGTTGGCACTGACCGTATCGTTGGTGAACAAAGCTACATTTTTATTGTAGTAATCGATTGTTTGATTTGTCATAATGTTTGATTTCTATATCAATATTATAACGCAGGAAGCATCCGAAGGATGAAAATACAAAAAAAAGGCGATATATTCGCCTTTTTCAGTGGAGCTAAGGAGGATCGAACTCCTGACCCCCTGCTTGCAAAGCAGGTGCTCTCCCAGCTGAGCTATAACCCCAATTAGTCAATGGAATGGTGGGCCTGAATGGATTTGAACCAACGACCTCACCCTT
>Ga0183095_10024_pt6 | contig 86875 bp, 68 predicted proteins | sample BioMet4_FD_130346 | JGI IMG/M metagenome (GOLD analysis project Ga0183095, IMG submission 130346) | Microbial communities from bioreactor (seeded with sewage sludge) at LBNL, California, USA - Biofuel metagenome 4 (v2) (version 3) | ecosystem: Engineered > Bioreactor > Anaerobic > Unclassified ...
GGTTCAAGTCCATTCAGGCCCACCACTTCTTCTCACTGAATTGATATACATGGGGTTATAGCTCAGCTGGGAGAGCACCTGCTTTGCAAGCAGGGGGTCAGGAGTTCGATCCTCCTTAGCTCCACCATTGAAAAAATCGCCCGAGAAATCGGGCTTTTTTCATCCCTTTCAGGTCACATTTCGGGTCACATTCAATGCGTATGGAGCCTGTTTCCGGAGCACAATTCCATGCATATGCATCAGGAGAGCGCTGACCGGCGGACAGTTGGATTCCTGCAGAAGCGATCCGGCAAGGAGAGAATCCTGCATCGTGTTCACACGCCCGATCCGGTTTCGGCGTATCATATCTGTTGGCAAATAAGATGAAAACGCGCAGATACATTGTTCTTGCGGCGGCACTGATGCTGATCTGCACCGGCGGCTGGCCGCTGGTGCGGCAGACAGCTCCCGCAGCTGCCGAAAGCACTCCAGAGCTCGCTGCCAATGGCACATCGGAGCTCGCTGTTGAAAGCTCTGCGGAGCCTGACAGCAGCAGCCTGAATGCAGAGGATCATACGATCCAGGTCAATGGCGTGACGCTCTATTATGAGACTGCCGGCACCGGCAAGCCGGTGCTGCTGATCCATGGCAATGGCGGCGATCACAGCAGCTTCTCTGCAGAGATCAGCCAGCTGGCTGCCAGCGGATACATGGTCTATGCGCCGGATACCCGCGGCCAGGGGCAGAATCAGCCGGAAGAGGAATATCATTATGCGGATCTCGCGGAAGATATGTATCAGCTCATATCCGAGCTTGGCCTTGATCATCCTGCCTGCTATGGCTGGAGCGACGGCGGCATCATCGGCTTGCTTCTGGAAATCCGGCATCCCGGCACGCTGAGCCTGCTGGCCATCAGCGGTGCCAATCTGTATCCCTCCGGCATCGATGATGATGTCCTGGAATATATCCGGGAAGACTATGAAGACACCGGCAATCCGCTGGAGAAGATGGTGCTGGAGGAGCCGGACATCGACCCGGCTGACCTGAGCAGAATCAGCATTCCCGTGCTGGTCACTGCCGGCAGCGATGACATCATCAAGCCGGAGCATACGCAGCTGATCGCTGACAGCATTCCTGACTCCGAGCTGAAGATCATTGATGATGAGGATCATGGCTCCTACATCGAGGACAGCCCGATTGCAGGCCGTCTGCTGATCAGCTTCCTGCAGGAGCATGGCTATTGATCCGGTGCCGCTCGGCAATTTCTCAGCATTGTGCATCGTATCTGAAATGCCAGCCCGGACAGGCTGGCATTTCACTGCATATTGGCGGCTGAATCAGCGGCAGCGCTCCGATGAATGGAGCCAGAGAATCAGGATGGAAAGCCGGATCCGTACTGTGCCGCCAGGCTGCGGAAGAAATCGAGATACCAGCTGTCTTCATAATAGACATACGGCTTGACATCGCTGGCAAGTCCCTGCGCATTGGCAAAGACAGACTCGCCGGAGGCAAAGTCCGCCTGCAGCCACAGCTGCGTTACGGAAGTATCCTCAATTCGCTGATAGCCGTTCAGCATGGCTGCGTCCCGCTCCTTCAGCATCGCCTTGAGATCCGCCATAGCCTCCTGCTGAAGAATGAACCGGCTGAATCTCATGGCATCATCTGCAGAGGACTGATAGCCCAGGGAGCAGCTGATCTCTCCATTCTCCTTCTCGATCCGCATGGAATAGCTGCCGGCCGGCCAGGACTGATCCGGCTGTTCCCCGGCCGCATGGCGGCAGGAAAGGCTGAATGCGATAAGGTCAGAATCCGGCAGGATCCTTGAGACCTGAGGATCCGCGTACATGATCAGCGGATTGCAGAATTCATGCCCGCTGCGTTCTGCTTCGCTGCGAAACCAGTCTACGAACCAGTCTGTCTTGAAATGCCCTGCCGGCAGCTCCGCACCGCCTTCCGCGCTTGCATGAATCTCCTCGCCGGAAGCATAGACTGCATCAAAGGACGTGGTGCCCTTCACGGCGGTTCCTGCCAGGCTCACGCCATTTATGCCGGCAACGCTCTTCCCGCGGATCAGCTGTTCCAGATCTGACAGCGATGACGCATCTGCCTCGAACTGCAGGTCAATGATCTTCTCTCCATCCAGCGAGCCGAGCGTGCAGACCGCGCTGTATGCAGCGCCATGATCATTCCGTTTCAGGCTCAGATGATAGAAGCCGGGCGGATGCATTGCATATTCCCTCGGATCCTCTGTCAGTCGGCTGCTGTCATCAAAGGCGATCTCTGCGCTGACCAGCTCGGCCGATGTAATCGAGGTCGGCGCTGAGCTGCTGCGGTCCTGCACTCTGCCGGAAGCGCACGCGGAAAGCGCGAGAGAGCACGATGCACTCAGAATCATCTTCCCTGCCATCCTCCATCCCGTCATCGCATGATTCCCCGTTCCTCTTCCTGCAGTCTCCTGTTGAGAGATCGTCTCTGCATGATTCATGCATACATGCTTCATGCATGAATCCATATCGCTCCTGCATCTATTGATGAGCGATCAGTTATGATTGTATCCATCGGCTCAGAATGCTGCTTTCAATCCGCATGCATTTTTAACTTCGCAGCTGTGCGCCGCTTTCATTCATCATGAATCTGCAGCGTATCAATGATCTTCCTGTAGGCTTCCCCCGCCAGTACCGGTGCCATCTTTGCCCTGTCCTCGGTATTGAAGATCTCCACGTTCAGCTTTACAAACATGGCGGAATCCTTCTTCCATTCTCCAAGCAGATAATAGTAGAGATTGCCGTGATCCGCAACGGGCCCGACAGTGTAGAAGGTGCGGCCTGCCACGGTGGCAGTTCCTTCCTGGACGGTCTTGTCATAATCATAGGTATCGGTGCTGTAGGTCTTCTCGTGTGCATACTTCTGCAGCGTGTATCCGTTCAGATAGTCCAGCTGCACATTGATCTGTACATCATCCTTATTTACATAGATCTGATTGGAATCCAGCTCGATGCCCTCATAGTCCCAGCCGGAAGGAACCTCCATGGAAAAGTATCCATTCAGGGAAGTGAGCCTGCCGTTCTGGATCTCCTGGTATTCGCCGCTGCTGCTATCCGCCGCCGGTTCTGTGCTGTTTTCCGAGCCGGCAGCGCTGCTCTGCCTGGCTGTGCCCGGTACGTAGACCGGCGAGCCGCGGTCGATCAGCACCTCTCCGGTCGTGCCGTCCACGACGTTCACGCTGCAGTCATCGCTGTAGAGATAATCGCTGTAGCTGGCATAGGAATCAGAAACCTCGATCGGGAAGGTATCATAGCTTTCATCGAAGACAGAGCCGTTCTTCCGCATCTCAAGCGTGAAGTCAAAGGAGTCCGAGGGATTATCCGGGCTGGCATAGGTGCTTGTGAAGCTGATCAGATTGCCGTGATTCTCGATGAAGATCACATAGTAGTCTGAGTAATCATCCTCCGGGATGGTCATGTCAGTCACCCATCCGTCTGTGTCATCAATCTCGAAGTGATCCCTGTCCATCCTGATATACATGGACAGGAAGGCATTGCTGTCATCCTCGCTGTAGCCATTCTCCGGCAGATAGACATCAAAGTAGTCCCGGCCATCCAGGCTGCCGCAGTTGGCAACTGCAGTCAGGGCCTTGCCCTCGTAATCGGCATAGGTTCCCCTTGCGGAATCCATGTACATGCTGCCGATCCAGCGGCCATGCCAGATATCCTCTGCCGTCCATCCATCCGATGATTCCGGGCTGCCGGAATCTGCAGTGCCGCCGAAGGAAACGCCGCCTGCAGTCTCTGCAGCCGGGGCAGCGCTGTAATCCATGCCCTCCTTGACGAAGATATATTTCATCCCTGACATATCCAGCGTCAGGATGCCGTCCTTCAGCGTGCCGGTGGAATCATCCTCTCCGAACATGACCAGCGTGAAGCTTTCGCCGTCAAGCCTGTATTCGCCATCGTATGGATTATCGCCGATCTTGATGCTCAGCTTGTTTCCTTCCTTCAGCTCGATGTACTCGCCATTGGCACCGGCTGACATATCATTCATATAGACATCCCGGCAGGTATATCTGCCAAGATTCGGATCTGCTGCTGTCCTGGACGGGCTGCCGCCGCAGCCGGATGCGGTGAAGAGGACTGCACACAGCATTGCTGCCAGTCCCTTTCCGAGCCTCATATCTACGCCTCCTGCTCCTCTGTGCGGGAGCCTGCTAGTGATCCAGAGAGCCTCCGCAGAACTCGCAGCGGCCGTTGGCATCGCCGAATGTCGTCGCGCCGCAATGCGGGCAGGTGACTGCCGTTCTCGGCTTCTCCGCATTCTCGCGCTCGGCGCGGGCCTCTTCCCTTGCCCTTGTCAGCTCCCTGACGATCTCGTTTCCAAGCTGCTCATACTGCTGATATTCCGGGCTTGTAACGCCGTCCTCAGAGGTCGGCACACGGTAGCCGCTCTGCACGGCCTCTATCTCAATCGGCCATGGGCTCAGCGAGAAATCAATCTCATCGAACCATTTCGCATTCACATTGATGACCATGTCAAACTGATAGGACAGCTTGTATCGTCTCGGGCTGTAGCTGACCTGCTTCCCCTCGCTGTTTGTCCTCATTTCCTCATCCATGGTCTCATGGATATTCATCGTGCATCCGGTCACCTGCGAGAGATCCAGCACATCCGGATTCTCATCCTCCAGGCGCCCGCTTCTTGTCACCAGGAATTTGCCTGCATCCTCATCGATGAGCACTTTGGCAGTCATGCCAAGCGTGCGGGTCGTGCGGAACGCTGCCACGGCTTTCCGGTTCTCCTCGCGATACGCCAGCTGCTCCCTGATCTCGGCAACCGTGCTCTCCCGGCGGTCGCTGAACCATGGCGAGAGCTTTGCCGCGCAGTCCTTGCAGAGATTCCCATCCGCGAGCTTTCGGTTTCCGAACAGGCCAATCTTGGCTCCGCATACATCGCAGTACTTCTTGTCGAACAGTCCCATATCGATTCTCCTCCCTTCAGAGATTTCTGCTACATCGCATCAAGCAGCGCCGCAAGATATTCTGCGGATACCGATGCGTATACAAATTCATCTATCTTCTTCAGGCGCCTTGCGCTCTTCACAAGCTCCGCAAGATCCGGATCTGCCCGCTCATCGCAGAGCAGGATCATGCGGCAGCGAGGCAGACGGCAGCGTACCGCCGACACAGCCTCCATCCGTTCCTTCATGGAAAACGGTTGGACCCTGCCGACTTCCATCAGCAGAACATCAGCCCGGCATGCCTCCGCAATCAGCGGAATATCCCCGCATCGCTCCGGGAGAATCCGCTCAATTCTGAGATCAGTATTACCGCGAAGACTCATGAGAATCGCGTCTGACAGCAGCACATTCGAGGTGCTTACAGCGACAGTCTTCATATGCATTCCTCTACCCATATCTTAAAAAGCAGGCATCCGTCCCGCCATGGGTCATTCGACTAAAAAGGCCACCCTCACCGGATGGCCTGAGAAACATTCTAGATGCCGCGGATCACCAGCCCGATCTCCCGGGCCGATACGGCAAGCTCCGTGCGGCTGGTGAATCCTGTCTTCTCCAGCATCGTGTTGACGTAATGCTTGACCGTATGCACCGAGAGGTGAAGCCGGTCTGCGATCGCCTTGTCAGATGCGCCGCTGGTCAGCTCCCGCAGCACATCAAGCTCGCGGTCTGTCAGGGAATAGCTGCTTGTATTCCCGAGCTTCAGCTCAGGCGTGCGCTCCGGATAGACAGACTCGCCCTTCATCGTCCGATCCATGACTTCAAGAATCGGCTCCTCGTTGAAGTCCTTGTACCAGAAGCTGTCCACTCCTGCCTTTCTTGCCCGCTCAATGAAGGAATACTCCGGCATCGACGTGACAACGATGATCCGGATTGCCGGCCATTTCTTCTTGATGACTGCCGCTGCCTCCAGGCCGCTCTCCCCGAAGGCCGTGCAGACATCCATCAGGATCAGGTCGATCGGCTGCTTCATGCAGTATACTTCCGCCATGGATGCATTCTCGATCGAGAACAGCAGATGATATCTTTCGCTTTCCGCGATCATGATCTCGAACAGCTTTCTTGGCATGGCCTGATCCTCGACTACCATGACATTGATCATCCTTCTTTTCTCCTTTCCGGAATCCGCACCTCCAGGCAGAACTGCGGAGATGAAACAGCATGCATCGTGCCGCCGGCAGACTCGATCCGCCGCCGCAGGCTGGACAGGCCGCCGCCTTCCCGGATCTCCCCATCCGGTGCCCTGCCGTCATTCGTGAAGGAGGCGATGAGCCATCCGTCCTCCTCCTTGATTCTCAGATTCAGCACATGCGCATCCGCATGCCGGACCGCATTCGTCAGGCATTCCCTGCCTGCATTCAGCAGCAGCCGCTCGCATTGCGGATCCGCTTTCGGATCGGCACCCTGCAGCCTCAGCTGAATGCCTGCAGCCGCTGCGGCATCGCTCAGCTGCTGCAGGCCATGCAGCTCCGGCTGGCTGTCATGCTCGCTGGCAAACAGCTGCGTGCACTGCTCCCACAGCTCATAGAGATCCGCGCAGTCTCCGGAATCCTGCTGCAGCCGGTAGCGCGTCACCGCCAGCGCATTGCCGAATTCATCATGAACGCGCACCTTGGCAGCCAGGATCTCTTCCTCTTTCTGGAGCGTGCCGGCATTGATGCTGTATTCCCGCAGGCGGGCATTCAGCCCATCCAGCTCCCTGTTTTTCTCAGCCAGCTTCAGGGACAGATTGTACAGATCCGTCACATCAGACGCAGCCAGCTGCGTTGCCATCTGATCCTTAAGCTTCAATCGGTCTGCTCGGAAGAAATATACGCGGCTGTCCTCTGCGAGGAAGGAGGGATGCGGCATACCCGGAAGATTCGAGTCAAGCTTTTCCACTGCCTTCCAGAACTCCAGGCCATTCTGGATCCCGCATCCGGTTAACATGCATGCAATCCGGTTCATCTTCAGATTCACGAGCAGCGGCAGCCCGGTATCATCATAGATGCAGAGGCCGCTCGGCAGCGTATCGAATCCCTCCTTGATGGAGGCAGCGGTAATGGTGTGATGATACGCATGCCAGAGCCGCTGCAGCAGAGCTGTCGTCAGCCCTGCGGAAAGCAGCAGATAGAGCCAGCACAGCGCGAGGGGAGCGCTTCTGACCGCCTGCTCCGCGGCAGGCGCCTCTCCTTCTGCGCTGCCCAGCATGATCAGCAGGAAATTCGCGGACAGCAGCGTCGCAAGGTGCAGAATCTCCCTGCGCATGCGCATCCAGAGATAGGCCGCGACAATCCCTGCCACCTGCAGGCTGGTGACTGCAAGCAGGATGATCATGATGACTGCCCGCAGGGCAGGCGCTGCCTGTGCAAGCGTCCTCATGAGAGCTGCCCTCCGGTAAGCCTCAGGGAGACATATACCGTGCCGTCTTCCTGCTCTGCCTTCATCCTGCACCGCTCTGCTGCGTGACTCTCCATGTATGCTTCAAGCGTGGTCTTCCGGCTGGACTCATACTGAATTCTCAGGTCAGCGCCGCCGTCCTGAACAGTGAGATTGACCAGCATGGAGTGTGAGCAGGCAAGTGCCTCCTCGGCTGCAGCCTCAAACAGGTCATAGATCATCTCGATATCCGCTGCCATCAGGCTGCCGGACAGGCTGCGGTCAAAGAAGCAGTGAATGCCGCAAAGCCGCAGATTCTCGATGGATTCCCGCAGGCATCTCTCGAGCTCCTCTGCGGGCACGCGCTCTTCCCTCTCAGCAATGAGAAAGAGGTTGCTGCGGCGCTTGATGTAGGAGCCGATGACACAGATCTCGCCCAGCCGGCGTGCCTGGTCATGACCGCTATCATTTCCTCTCAGCAGCTTCTGGATCTTCGCGATCTGGGCAGCTGCCGTCTCTCCCATCCGATCGTACAGACGGTTCTGCTCGCTCACCTGCACCATCTTCTGCTTCAGCCTGATCTCAGCCTGCAGAAGCTCATTTCTGCCGGACAGTTCCTCGCCGGTCTCGCGCAGATCCTGCAGCCTTTCATTCACGGAGGAGATATCCTCCACATACAGCACCTGGCCGCCGCTGATCGCTGTGCTCTTCAGAAGATGATCTTCATCCATATGGACCGGAGCGGCAGCTGCCCTGGATGCCATCTCACGGGAGACTGCCGGCGCATTTTCCGATGCATAGCGCACCTGGAAGCGGCGGTCCATAATCTGCGCTGCCAGCGTCGAGGCATTGAGCAGCGCACCGTATTCCGTATTGGAAGGGATCAGATGGCAGAGAATGCAGCTCTCCCAGATTGCCATGGTAAAGAAGCACAGATAATCCGGCACCGGTCCCATGACAGCCGCAAAGGCAGAGTGCGGAATGAGGGTCAGCGCGCAATACAGAACCGCAGCGCCAAGCACTGCAAACGGCTGCCAGATGACGCCGCTGCCGGGAACCTTGCTCTTATGCATCAGCTTCAGCAGCCCGATCAGCTCTACGATCACGATCCAGGCAGCGGACAGCCAGTATACAATCCCGCGCTGATAGACTGACCCGGACGCCGCCAAGCCCTCCGGAAAGCGGAAGGCAAGCTGATGCATGTCATTGGTCAGAATCGCGAGCAGCAGCACTGACGGCACTGCCGAAAGCGTGAGATAGCGTTCCGGCAGCCGGTACTCCTCCGGCTTCCAGATGCATTCTGACACCATCAGTGTCAGCAGCGGCAGAAACAGCATGGGCAGATAGTACAGATACCATATATATCTGCCTAGCGCAGATCCCCTGTCCAGGAACTGGTACTTCACGGTCCGTATGAAGATCCAGAACACGATCAGGTTCGCGGTGATGGCAAGGTATCTGCGGATCGGCCCCGAGACCAGACGCTGCCGCAGCGAAATGCCCCAGGCTGCATATAATGCAATGAATATCACTGCACGGATGCTGGAGAAGAAGCTGGGCGGAATCATCTGATTCAGCTCCAGATTCCGCATCATAATCGCGCATGAAAACGCGCCGAGAGAGATCCATTGTCCTGCTGTCAGATGCATCCTTCGCTTCATGATTGCAATTCCATCATAGCAGAACGCGAAGCGGAATCGGGATCATTCTCGTTATCAGGCGCGTGCCATCCTGATTATTAGTCGAATGACCCATGTGCATCAGCTCTGGATTTTCTAGAATGAGATTATCAGGAACAGGCTTCTTTCCTCTGGATCATTGCCCCTTTCTCTACGCCTGGAAGAGGCCTGATATCCCTGTCTGCTGAAAGGAGGCAGATCTGCACATGACAACATTCACCTGGAATTCCCTGCCGAAGAGCCTGGAGGAGATGAAGGATCTTGCGGAAGCATCCCTGAAGTCGCCGGAAGAGACTGCCGCCCTGACGGTAGCTGCGCTCTGCGCCTACCGCCTCAGCCCCGAAGCCTGCAATCAGATGATGGAATATCTGAAGGGACCGGCCGGGCTCAGCACCTATGAGAAGCAGTTTCTGAAGGATCGGCTCAGCGGAAAGGACTATGTTCCTTATTCCTATATGAATGGCTCCAGCCCTGAAAACAGCTATCAGCCTTCTATGCCCTTCTCGATTTCCATCGAGCGCATGCCTGATGCAGAGGAGGGATATGCAAAGGTATCTCTCCGTTCCTCCGGCGCAGACGCACCGCGGCCGATCCGCCTTCGCCTGAAGGGCAGCACCGGCCAGTGGTTCCTGGATGAGCAGTTCCTGCTTGCGGATATCCGCGTCCCGGCAGCTCAGGATCCGTGGAAGTAGAGCATCGTCTTCGTTCGCTCAGCAATTGCACAGCTCAGATACGGTCCGTAAAAATAATGCCGCAGGATCAAGATGATCCTAACGGCATATTTTTGGATTGATCCATTCTGTCACTCTGCCTGATTGGCCTGGTGCTGTCAGTCATTCCGGACATGGTCCGCAGCGCACCTGGGGCAATAGACTCCCTCAGGCTCCGCATGTTTCCACCCTTCTGAAAGAGCCTGCTCAATGCAGTCGTCCAGGGTTCCGCTGTAATCCTTCACGCAGCCGCAGCTGTCGCAGATAAACTGTATATGATGCTCCGATACGATTGTCGGCATGGCAGTATTCTCCATCTGTCCTGTGTGATTGATTTGCTCAGGCTTGCATAGATGCATGCCCTCCAGGGGTCATTGAAAACCGGCCAACATTCACTGCCGGTCACGCCATCATCAGCCAGAGCATATGCAGGGCTGTCAATTCTCTCAGTTTGCCTTTTCAGAGGCACACATGATCTCGGATACGGTCTTCTCGAGAAGCACACCCGGCTGAACATGCTCGCTCTGATAAGCCTTCTCATGGTCTATGATCTCCATGACCATGGTGACAGTCGCACTGGCCGCAATCCGCGCATTCAGCTTTCTGAAGCTGCTGGATTCCTTCTTGCCCTCAGTGCAGCCGCGAAGGATCTCCTTCGTAAGATATCCGACCAGCTTCTCGCGCTCTGATGGCGTGTTGATAACGCACTGCATGCTGTACTTATCCTCAGATGCGATGCTGATCATCTGCCCATAGAACTCCGAGTCACCTGCCGGAGACTTTCTGCAGAGAAGCTGGACCTTCTGCATATAGTCCGATACGGCCTCATTCAGCAGCGTTGCCTTATCCTTATAAAATACATAGATGTTACCGGGCGATACCTTTGCACGCTTTGCGATGTCCTTGATCGTTACAGAATCGAAACCTCTGCTGCTGAACTCAATAGTAGCCGCTTTCAGAATCCTTCCCTTACTGTTTGGTCTCATATGAATGTCCCTTCCTGTCATAGTTGATACCTGGGTTATCATCAGCACCGTTGGAGCATCTCCATGGTGCACTGAATGGTCTTTCCAGCTGCTTGTCAGGCGACTGCTCATCTGCCTGAAGCAATCCGATAATTCCCTGATACAGGAGCTTCCCGCCATTGATCTTCCACATTCTGCATTCTTCTGAAAAGCGGTTGTCGCTGATTAAGGAGTAAACAATCTGAACTGCAGCCAGCTCTGATGTTGCAGTGATGACCTCTCTGTCACGCTGGCCGCTGTGCTGAATCTGATAGACATACAATACAGTCTTCATCAGCCTGCAGAATCTTCCCTGAAATGCATCATTTCCGCGAAGAAGGATCAGGCTGTCCGCATATTTTCCGGAGGCCTTGAGATTATTCAGCTCATACAGAAACTTCTCAAGGCGGAATGTGAGCTTCTTATTTCCGAACAGGTAATCGCCAGCGCTGAAGAACCAGTCCACCATGCCATCAGAATTATCTGACATGAGTCTCTCCAGCTCATCGATCAGAACCTGTTCGGTCTCGCGATAGATGTAGCCGGAGGAAGGATATGCACTCAGGATCTCATCCAGCGGTATTCTGCTTTCCGCGGAGATATCCCTCAGCGGTGCACTGCGGTCCTTCCGCATTGCATATTCCCTCATTGCGGCAGCTTGTACAGCCTGTCTGCATTTCTGCTCCATGGTGTCTCTCCTCGGAATGTTCTAGCTGATCTGTTTGGCAAGTACGATTTGACGCAGTTCATCATGATCCCTGACACAGGTCTGCAGCGAGATCCAGTGATCATCCATCGTCAGAGACTCGCCGGTATCATAGAAGTCAGCCTTCTTGACTGCGTCGTAGTATTCCTTGAAATAGTCGGCTCCATACTGCGTGAAGTAATACTCCATGCTTTCATTGTCCATCACGTAATCGAAGACATCCGTGATCTGATAGCGCCTTGTCTCATTGTCCGCCAGCAGCAGATCAATGTACTTGTTTGCCTCGTAGTTCTTCTGGTCTCTCAGCTGCTCCAGCGGCGTGAACATCTTCGTGGCGTCATAGTATACATAGTGCCCGTAGATGATCAGGTTCTGATCTGTCAGGTTGTTGCGGTAATCCAGGAATGCGGCACCCTGCGTATCCTTCTTCAGGTCCCAGCTCAGGTTCAGGTACTTGTCGTTATCGGTAGACTGCACCACGTTCTGGTCTACCAAGCCGCTCTCGAACTTCAGCTCGCCGATGAAGTCGCTGTTCAGGCTCTTGCACGTCGCATAATCATGTTCCTTGGTATCTGTGCCTGAAGACTCAACCGGAACCGGCGATGCTGACGCAGAGGATGATGCGGCCGCTGTCTGCTGCACTGCTGCAGCGGACCTTCCTTTGAGATTCGGCGCCAGTATGCATGCAGTTCCTGTCGCAAGTGCAGCGACAAGAACCGTCACAACAATCTTTCCGAGCTTGGTCAGCTTTTTTTTCTTCATTTCATCTGTCTCTTCCTGCACTGATCAACGTTCAAACTGTAATGGATACCTATATTCAGCAGAAGATGCTGAATTGAGTCTGATTGTAAGATGCTGGACACCGCTGCCCTCTGATCATGCAGCGATGCCCAGCAATTGTTATTCATCAACTCTTTTGTTCGAAATCCTTCAGCTGCGGTCGGCAGTATTCGGAACAACCCAGCCGGTGTTAGTTCCGCAGGACGTCGGCTTCAGATCACGATGGCCGGTAATGTTGGTATAGCCTGAGTATGTTCCAAATCCGGTAGGTGCTGTAGCATTCTCGCCGTTCTTGATCCACTGAACGCTGACCGTGTTGCCCTTGCAGTCAAGGAACGTTACGCACCAGAGTGTCGGCTTGATAACTGTGTAATTTACCTGAGGAACGTCGAATGTTTCTTCATCCCCTGCAACACCATTGCTGTCTGTATAATCAAGGGTTGCTGAGTTATTGGTATCATATGTTCCAGATTCAGTAACACTATCTTTAATCTTTAATTTATATTTCAACTGCAACGGGCTTGCATTTTCAACAGGTACATTGATCTTCCAGTCAAATTCTCTGAAATCTGCACTGCAGGTAACAACATATGGATATACTCCATTGGTATCTGCATCTCCGAAAGACCACTCATTATCTCCAGTCTTAACATTGCTAAGCTGTGTTCCCGCCTTTGTCTGCGTAAATGGGCAATTATCATCATGGACGAAGTCAAAGTTATCGCCAATCTTGTCATTCACGCTACCAGATGCGAGCAAATAAAGAATACTATTCTTGACCTCGCTGAAATCTGTGCCGCCGCCTTTGCCAATTGACGCAAGATAATTCATAAAACTCTTGAATAGTACAAAATTATCTGTAGTACTTGGCGGTACTACCGCAAAGCAGCTGATTCCATCATTTTCCATACCGCTGAAATAGTTATATGACTGCCAGAATGATTCTTCGTTATTTGTAATAAATGAGGATATATCTGAAATTGCCGGATTTGGTAACGTAAGATTTGCATCAGGATGTTTTTTTGAATGTTCAAACAGCTGATCATATTGTGTAAAATTCTCACGAACACCGCCAATAGCATTCATGAAATCATTCCAATCTTTCGAATCTCCGCCATTTGTGAAACTGCTCGGGAAATTGAAGACATCATTTCCTGCCGCATCCGAATAGGCACCATATTTTGGTACCCATTCATATAGGATTCCATCATTATTACTAATTCCAGATGTCCTTGAATAGCATTCCGATGGGTCAGTATGTGGATAAAGATAGGTAGCGCCATCGCTCACGAGAATCATATATTTCTTCGAATCCGCATCCGTATCGCCAGCAAGCATATTCTTTGCCGCCAAGAGACCAGAAGGCATATTGCTTCCGTGTAAAGCACTTTCATCGTTCGTTTCATAAGCCACATATGTTGCAAGTTCGCCAGTAATAGTGTTATAGGTTGTGTCGCCAGCATACGGAGCTAAATCATGTATGGAAATAGCATTTCCTCTGAATCCAATAATGCCTATATTCATTTGAGCATGACTTACAGAATAGCTTGTTTGAAGATCTGTAAGCATGCTTGTCAGCTCATTTAATGTTTCTTCTGCACAACTTGAGAAGTCAAGAACAAACACAATATCAGTAGTCAATGTCTTCTCGGCAGAAGGAAGAGACAGAGTAACTTCTGTTGTGTTATTGTCGCTGTCGAGTTCTGTTGGTGACGCTGTTTTGGACTTGGATACTGTCCATTTTGATTCGCTTGAAGAGCCCGTGTTCCCTTCAAAGCTGGCTTTCGCGTTTGTTTCCGCAGAAACAGCGCTCATTCCGCACATGCCAAACAGCATCGCTGCAGATAGTAATGTGCTTTGAATGATTCTAGAGATATTTTCCTTTCTCATCTTGTTTCCTCCCCCAATAATCGCTTTCCGGCGATGTATTCTTCAGCAAATCCCGGATTGTTGTTTTTCCCAGCTCATCAGTCAGAGATTTCTGCAGGCTTGTATAAAACACGTAGATTGGGCAGTGCTTCTGAATGCCGTTGATATTGCAGGAACCGTCATCTTCGAGGCATCGGCTGATTCGGAACGTCCGTTCCATTGCGACAGTAATTTCCAGTAGGGTAATGTTTTCCGGTTGCTTGCAGAGAACGTATCCGCCTCCGCCGCCTCTTACAGAAGCAACAATTCCGGCAGCCCGAAGCTTGTGCAGAATGGAATGTGCGTACTTCTCAGGAACGCCCATTGATTCGCCGATCTGCCATGTGCTGCAGCATTTCTTTGCATTCGCCAAGTAAAGAACACATCGGATCGCATAATCCGTTGTGACCTTGATTTGCACAGCCTCACTTTCCTTTCTCCGCAGGGGGAATGCATTCATGGTCAATGCTTTTCTGTAGTGAAAATGCCGGATGTACGGTTCAGATAAGTACACCTTTCAGGACTTGCTTTTTTAACGGTCATTCAGTAGAATGAACATGATTAAAAGGGGAAGATAAGGCAGTTCTGAAAAGTGTAGTTTTCAGAATTTTTTTATATTTTTATGAATCGTTTCCCACATGTTCACAAAAAAGCGCGCTTTATGATGGCAAAAGCCGCAAATGCAGGCTTCTTTCATAAAGGCCGGCCTGCTGTGAATATCCGTTCAAATTCTCCAGAAAAATTGCAAAAAAAAGGCCGCATCCATTGCGGCCGGCATAATGACATGATGCTGTGAATATCTGTTCAGACGCCAAGCTTCTTGGCGTAGGTAAAGAAATATGTCCTTGATACGCCAAGGCTTGATAATGCCGTCTTCAGGGAGACTTCCTCCTGGCGCCACTGATGAACGACTGTCTCAAAGTTATCCGGCATGGTCTTGCGCTTTCTGCCGAACTGCACGCCTCTTGCCTTGGCGGCGGCGATGCCCTCTGCCTGGCGCTTCCTGATATTCTGCCGCTCTGTCTCTGCAACATAGCTCAGAATCTGCAGGACAAGGTCAGAGACAAAGGTTCCTGTCAAATCCTTGCCCTTGGCTCTTGTATCAAGCAGCGGCATATCCAGAACGACAATATTGACTTTCTTTTCCTTGGTTATGATCCTCCACTGCTCCAGAATCTCGTCGTAGTCCCTGCCAAGGCGGTCGATTGAGGTGATATACAGGGTGTCTCCCTCTCTCAGGTGCTTGATCATTCGTATGTAATTCGGCCGGTTGAAGTCCTTCCCGCTCTGCTTATCTTCAAAGACAATCATGCCGGAAACATTCAAATCAGCTAATGCAATCCGCTGCCGATCAAGGTTCTGATCCTTCGTCGACACGCGGATATAGCCATATGACTTATTCACGTTTTCTCCAGTTTCTATTTTGTTTTCGGCATTCATGACTGCAAGTATAGCGAACAAATTCAGGAATGGAAGAAAAACAAAATGTACTAAACTGCTTCAATTCAATTTTGGGTACATCAAAACAGAATTTTCACAATTTCAGGATTCTGAATGATGATTTTTCTCTATTTTCACGAAGCTGCCCATTTCGTTCAGATTGCCACTGGCCTGTATCTCCCGGCATCTGCCGACAGCTTCATGATGCACGCATGATGATCCGATCCCCGATCAGGATCAGGAGCATGCGTTCATGTCTTGAAGCTCTGGATGAAGCATTCTGTTTTATATAAATGCTCGTTCATTTACGTAAGTTATATCACTGCACGACAATTCGGAATTGTTCATATCAGCACCGTTTTTGCGCGCCATGCAACGAATTATGGTTGCAAATGAATCTTTTCATGAATGTTCACGGGAATTCGCACAATTGCGGACATACTCCGCATAATTCTGAAGCCTGCATTCATGCTCCATGCAGTCATCCGGATATGCATGCAGAGAAATCATATACTCCTTGGCCAGACAGATACGGCCATTCCGCATCCTATGCCAACATGAAAGAAGAGACCGCTGAAATTCATTCCTGCAGATGTCGGCTATCTGAACCCGTATTTCCTTTCTGCGGAAAAGGCCGAGAATCAGGATATCCGATTTCAGAGACCTCATCTGCCGGAAGCGGCAGTATAATATTGTTACAGATGTAACAGTTTCAGGAGTGATCATATTCACAGGAGGAATAGATTATGGAACTTCTTATTGCACTGCAGCCTGGCATTGAATCCGTCCTGCCTGAGGCAGAGCGGCTTGGCGTCAGGGGCATCCTGACTAATGCTTCCCTGCTGGAAGCAGCCTTTGGGTCCGGGCTCTCGGAAGTGGAGCAGACCCGGAAGCTGCTTGCGCTTCACAGGACCATGAGCATGTTTGCATCCGTCAACCGCTCTTCTGCCGATGAGATCATCGATACCGCAAGGGCATGCTGCGCGCTGTCGCCCCGTGTGGGAGTGAAGATTCCCAGCACGCATGAGGGAATGACCGCGATCCGGGAGCTCTCTCAGCAGGGCATCCGCTGCATCGCAACCGCCATGTTCACCTATGGGCAGGCCTATATGGCTGCACAGAGCGGTGCCTGGGCTATCTCTCCCTTTGTTCACCGCGGCATGGATCATGGCATTGACATGCTCCAGCAGCTGCGGGATGACCGTGCGCTCTATGACCGCATGAAGAATCCGCCTTATATCATCGCCGCCAGCATCCGCAGCGCCGAGGAGGCTGAGCAGGTGCTGAAGGCCGGCGCTGACGGTGCCGCCATTACCTGGCAGGTGCTTGCATCTCTCTGTGATTCCCCGCTGAGCCGGGAAGTCGAGGCTGGCTGGGCAGGACAGGCTGAATAAAAAACGTTTCTCCAGGTTCTATTCCCGGAGAAACGCTTTTTTGATTCAGCTGAGCTGCCCTGCCTTCTTGATCTGCCGAAGCAGTGCCTGCTGCAGCAGGATGGCGTCGACTGGCTTTGCCACATGATCGTCCATGCCTGCCTCCCTGCATCTGCGGATATCCTCCGCAAATACATCTGCCGTCATGGCGATGATCGGAACGGAAGCCGCGTCCGGGCGATTCAGCCTGCGGATTCTCGAGACGGACTCATATCCATCCATGACCGGCATCCGCAGATCCATGAGAATCGCAATATAGGTTCCCGGGGCGCTGGCCTCGAATCGCTCCAGGCCTTCCCTTCCATTCACTGCCTGGTCTGCATGCATTCCCATGTTCTCCAGCATCATGCCTGCGATCTGGCGGTTGATCTCATTATCCTCTACCAGCAGCACCTTTCCATCCTTCAGTAGAGACAGATCCGGCTTCTCGGCTGCAGGTGCCTGAGGCTGCTGCGCTTTTGTTTCCGCAAGCGGCAGGAAGACCGTGAAGCAGGTTCCCCCGCCCACCCTGCTCTCGACCTGGATCGTGCCATGCATCAGCTCAACCAGGTCATGCACGATTGCCAGCCCGAGGCCGGTACCCATGCTCTCATATCCGCGGCGGCGCTCCTGGGCAAACGGCTCATATAGATGAGGGATGAATTCCGGGCTGATACCGATGCCCGTATCCCGCACAGTATAGATAATGCCTTCCTGCTCTGCCGAATCAGCCGCAGTCAGGGATACCTGTCCGCCCTCAGGCGTATACTTGACCGCGTTATTCAGAAGATTCAGAAGGATTTTCCGGACATTCAGCGCATCAACCATGACTGTACGCGGCCGGCACAGAGACTCATCTGCCGTAAAGAGAATTTTCTTGTCTGCCGCCATCTCGCGGATCTCCGTGATGATCGGAGCAGTCAGGTCATTGATCTCTGCAGGGCTCAGGCTGAGCTGCATCTTTCCCTTGGCTGTCTTTGATATCGTCAGCGTATCATTGACGAGATCCAGAAGAAGCCTGCCGGAGGACTGAATCTTCCTCAGATAGTCATCCTTCTGCTCCGGAGTGACGTCCGGCATCTGCGCAAGCGAGGAGAAGCCAATGACCGCATTGAGCGGAGTTCTCATGTCATGAGAGATATTTGCGAAGAAGCGGTCCTTTGCCTGCACCGCAATCCGCTCCCGGCCTATCGTGTCATACAGGCGCCACAGAACCACGCTGAGCAGAGTTCCGATCAGCAGCAGAAAGCCCGCCTTCATCATGTCATTCCATGGATTCAGCTCGGCGACTGCCAGCGTCCATTCATGGTGAGGCACCTGGATCTCGCTGGAGACTGCTCCTGCAAGATTCAGTTTCTCATTGCCTGAGATCACGATCCGCTCCTGGTTCTCATTGATGCAGTACAGCTGGAAATCATAGCCGGATTCTGAGAGATGATCCAGTCCGGCTGCATCGAGTGCATCCGGCAGATCGAGTATGATGGCGCTGAAGCCCCAGAAGCGGTCATTGCCGCTCTCATCCTTCAGGAAGATCGGGTTTCTCGCGACAACGCCAAGGCCGCCCTGAATGAGATGATAGGGACCGGACAGGGCAATGGACTTGGTATTGATCGCGAGGAGCACATCGTTCCTGCGCTCAGGTATCTCAAGGAAGTTCTTGCCGATCACTGCCTCATTTCCCTCGACTGGATATGAATAGGTTACGACCGCGCCCGGCATGTACTGAATGCCGCGGATGCCGCTGTCAGGCGTATAGACAATTCTGGCGATATCATCAAAGGTTTCCTCAGAGATATCGCCATGATTCAGCTTGACTACTGCAGCCAGGACATCTGTCTTGTGAAAGATGCTGTTAACCAGATTCTCTGTGCGATCTGCATAGAGTGTCTGGATCCGCTCAATCCGCTGCGAGGTATCTCTGCGGATCGCGCGATAATAGATTGCAGTGCAGGTCAGCGTCGCTGCCAGGCACAGGCAAAGAACCCAAAGGTGATGCCGATGCAATCCGCAATCCTTCCGCATAATGTCCCCTCGGCAGCATGTGGCTGCCATTGTCAGCTTTGCCGGCTCCCCTGCCTCTCAGCTGCTCTGCTTGCGCTGTTCACCTCCATATTAGCATCCCTGCGGCAGGTTAAGATGAGAATCTGCGTCACAAAAGCCGGAGACTGCGATGATGCAGTCCCCGGCTACATGGAATGAAACGATCTGTGCTTAGAAACTGAGCCTTGAAGCAGCCGGGCTGGTCTCCGCCAGCAGCTTCCCGCTGCGGTAGGATGCCAGCACCGCCGCATCGCTGCTGAGTGCCTCATACCAGTTCGGAGCATCCATGATCACGAAGCTGGCGCTGCGGCCTTCCGCAATTCCATATGCATCGCCAAGGCATAACGTCTTAGCGCCGTTCTCCGTGATGAACCGGTAGGAATCCATGATCTCCTGATAGCCCATCATCTGGCACACATGCAGGCCGAGGAAGACGGCGTCGCGCAGGCCGCCCTTTCCCATCGGATACCAGGGATCGAAGATATCATCCTGGCCGAAGGATACATTGATGCCTGCCTCTGTCAGCTCCTTGACGCGGGTGATGCCTCTGCGCTTCGGATAGGCATCCGCCCTGCCGCCGAGATGCGTATTGACCAGCGGGTTTGCAACAAAGTTGATCCTGCTCATCTTCAGAAGGCGCATCAGGCGCAGGACATAGGCGTTATTGTAGGAATGCATCGCGGTTGTATGAGATGCGGTCACGCGGTCAAACAGGCCGAGCTCAAGCGCTCTTGCAGCAAGCGTCTCGAGGCCTCTCGAGGCCTCATCATCTATCTCGTCGCAGTGCACATCCATCAGGCGGTTGTACTTTACTGCAAGCGAGGCCGCATAGTTCAGGGATTCCACGCTGTACTCACGCGTGAACTCGAAGTGCGGGATCGCGCCGACAGCATCAGCACCCATATCCACTGCCTTCTCCAGAAGCTCCTTGCCATTCGGATAGGAGAGGATTCCCTCCTGCGGGAAGGCAACGATCTGGATCGTCACTGCATCCTTGAGCTCCTCGCGAAGCTCAATCATGGCCTTCATGGCGACAAGATCGGGGTCTGTCACGTCGACATGCGTGCGGATGAACTGAACGCCGTGAGCAGCGTACATGCGGACGCACTTCTGCACCCGCTCGCGGACATCCTCGCGGCTGAGCTTTGCCTTGCGCTTGGACCAGCACTCAATGCCCTCAAACAGCGTTCCGCTCATGTTCCAGACCGGATCCCCTGCCGTCAGGCAGGTATCCAGGTGCACATGAGACTCCACGAAGGGAGGCAGCACCAGCTTTCCCTTCAGGTCTCTTGTCTCTTCATTCTCGCGCGGCGCAAGATGCGCTGCGATCTCCTTGAACTTTCCATCCTCAATGCGGAAGTCCTGCAGATCCTGATGATTCTCGATGCACGCATTCTGGAACAGCATGGCTATTTTGCCTCCCTGCGGCTCTTGACCGCCCGGAAGATCAGGTAGCAGAGGCATGCCCCGGCCATGGAGTTGATAGAGGCGATGCCGAAGCTGAGGAAGTTGCCGCACAGCGCGCCGACGATGACGCCGATGACCGAGCCCCAGTTCACAACCTCCGGGATCTCCTCGGTCTCATAGGATTTCCTGTTCAGGAAGTAGTCCAGCATGATGATTGCACCGGCTGCCGGGAGCGTCGCATTCAGGAAGCTCAGCCAGCCGACGAAGTTGTTGTACAGCCATACTGCCGAGGCAGTTCCCACCGCGCCGGCGACAAGAACCATCGGCTTCTTGCGCTTGCCGGTGATATTGGCAAGGCCGAGGCCTGCGGTATACAGCGCATTATCATTGGTAGTCCAAATATTGGCACCGAGCACGATCAGGGCAGGAATCAGGAGTCCCTGCGCGATCATGACATAGAAGATATCATCCTTGCCCGTGAATGCTCCGCCGACTGCGCCGAAGGCGAACATCAGGGAGTTGCCGAGGAAGAAGGCTGCGACAGTGACCGCGACTGCGATCTTGTTGTTCTTCGCGAATCTCGTGAAGTTCGGGGTTGCCGTGCCGCCTGATACGAAGGAGCCCATGACCAGGCCGATTGCCTGGAAGAGCGTGACGCTGCCGGCGCTCTTTGCAAAGATTGCCGCAAGTCCGCCGCCCGCAGCGGTCGCAGTGACCATGGAGTAGATGCCGAGGATTGCGATCAGCGGCACGGAGACATAGCTGACGATCTCCATTCCCTTGATGCCGAAGTAGGCTGAGGAAGTCATGCACACGCCGGCGAGGATAACCAGGATTGCCGGATGGATATGCAGTGCCTGCGCTGCCGGGATCGCGAACATGGCGGCGCCGACGCCGAACCAGCCGATCTGCGTGAAGCTGATCAATGCGCTCGGCAGATAGGATCCCTTCCTGCCGAAGGAGCGGCGGGCAAGCAGGTCAAGGCTCATGCCTGTCTCAGATCCAAGATATGCAAGCACGCCGGTATAGACGCTCAGGATCGTTCCGCCGATCAGGATGGCGAGAATGAATCCCTTCAGATCCATGCCGTTGCCGAGCTTTGCGCCGACAGACATGCTTGCCGAGAAGAACGTGAATCCCAGCATGATGAAGAACATGGGCCAGAAGCCCTTGCGGCTCTTGGCCGGGACGCGTTCCTGCGAATAATCTACATCTTCTGTTTCCGGGGTGATCGTGCTGACGTCGTTCTGTGTGATCTCAGACATGTGATTTCCTCCTTGCCCATCGGGCCCGAAGACTCACCTTCCGCATAAAAAAGCCTGCTTTTCCGGCAGGCTGATTCGCACGAAATATTCCTGTGCACGCATGCACATTCACGTGAATCTTGCCGGTCTCTCTGTACCGATTTAAAGTTTCTGTCTGCGGCAGGTCTCGCCTGCCTGCAATTACGATACTCGCATCCACCCTGATATTCAAGGAATATTTTCATGAATTTTCAGGGCATGATTCATGCTATACTCAGGACATGAGAAGACCGATCTGAAATCGCTGCAGAAGATATTGGGAACATGGTTCCCCTCTTTTTGCATCGGAAAGGAAACGGTCTTTTTTCGTGAAAACACACCATCGAAATATCACGATCATGTATCTTTCGTCATTTCTGGAAGGCATGGTCTTCTACGGGCCGATTGCCACGCTATACCGAAAGGCAGCCGGCATCGGCATCTTCGAGATCACCCTGATCGAGAGCATTTCGCTCGCGCTGATGATCCTGCTGGAGCTGCCCTGGGGCATCGTGGCAGACCGCATCGGCTATCGCACCACGCGCATTGTCTGCGCGGTGCTGGCTGCGCTGTCCAAGATCGTCTTCTGGCAGGCCAGCGGCTTCGGCCTCTTCCTGCTGGAGCGCATTCTCATCTCGGTTTACATCGCCGGGCTCTCCGGCGTCGATGCCAGCATCCTGTATCTGTCCGCGCCGGAAGGAAAGAGCCATGAGATCTACTCCCGTTCCTATGCGCTCGGCACTGCCGGACTGCTGACCGCATCGCTGGTCTACTCCTTCGCGATCAGCGGAGAGTACCGCACGGCCGCATTCCTGACCGTGCTCAGCTATGGCGCCTCGGCAGTGCTCAGCCTGTTTCTCGAGGAAGTGCATCCGCAGAAGCAGGAGCGCATCTCCCTTGCCTCATTGCGCAGCACGCTGCACGCCACGCTGTCCAGCCGCGCCTTGATGCAGTTTCTCATCGGCGCAGCGCTGCTCAATGAAACCCATCAGACGCTGACGGTATTCCTGGCCCAGCTGCAGTATGTCAAGTGCGGCTTCAGCCAGCAGGCAATCGGCATCATCTATACGGTCCTGACCGTCTGCGGCCTCTTCGGCAGCCGGTCTGCAAACATCACTGAAAAGCTCGGCATGACCCGGACCGCGGTCTCGATTTATGCATGCATGATCATCGCCTGCCTGCTGCTGGGGCTGCTCGGCATCCATGCATGGATCACCATCGCGGCGGTTATCCTGCTGCGGCTTGCATTCTCGCTGTTCCAGCCCCTTGCCTCAGAGATCCAGAACCGCGCGGTCAGCGCTGGCGATCGAGCAACGGTTCTCAGCATCCAGTCACTGGTCATGGACGGGATCGGCGTCGGCACGAATCTTGCGTTCGGCAGGATCGCGGACTCAAGCCTGTCCGGCGCCTTCCTGACCGGCGGAGCCTTCTGCGCGGCCGGCCTGATCCTGCTGCTGTCCGCCCGAAAGGGACTGCGGCCGGGCACATCTGCATAGCATCAAAAAAGGCAGTTCCCCCAGGAATGCATGACGCATCCTGCAGGACTGCCTTTGCTGTATCAACGCGGCGTGATCAGAGCTCGGTCTCGCGATTGTCCTTATTTAGGATGACATGCACTGCCACCTCACCGCCGAGATACTGCACGGTCTTAGCGGCAAAGTCATTCAGCTCAGCCTCAAGATCGGCGTGCCTTGACGGATCAACGCTCTCCGAGATCATGAAGATATCCTTCGTATTGTCCGTGATCATCGTACGGATGCCGTCACGCCAGTTCCAGCAGCGGCATACGGCGCCCTTGTCATCCACATACGCAAGCTCTCCCGGCAGGGTCGGATCATTCTCCTCGCCGATCGGGCGGAACTCATCGCCGCCGTCCGTGATCTTCAGGCGCATATCGCCGGCAATGGTCGCAAGATCCTCGCAGCCGCACGGCAGGCCATAGGTCAGCGACATCGCATTGTAGATATCCACGAGCGGATTGATATCGCCAACGCCCTCGCCCTTCTCCACGCGCTTCAGCAGCGCCTCAATGGAGCAGCGGTTTCCCTTCTTCTTCTTGAACTTCTGATAGGCATCGCGCCAGACCGAGACTGCGCTGCACTCACTCAGCACATCGTGATCCAGGTACTTCTTCGCGGTGACATTTGCATCCGAAAGCATTTTGGAGATTTCATTGCGCTTTGATTCATCCTGAAGCTGATTATTGATGCCCTTGACAACGACGATACCCAGTTCCGCATTTGGGAAAAGCTCCCAAAAGGTCTCTTCTGCGATAAACTTCTTCATACGATTCCTTTCTGCCGACACGGCAAGGCTATTATAGCAAAGATAGGGTATGATAGTATCAGCAAAGGAAGGAATGTTGCATGTCGACCATTACGTTCTATGATCAGTCCCTGAAGTCTGAGCTTCAGGCAGATGTCCTTGAATCAAGGCCGGATCCGAGAGGATTCTGGCTCCGCCTGGATCAGACGCTGTTCTATCCGGAAGGCGGCGGAATGCTCCGCGACCGCGGCACCATCCAGGATCTTGAGGTGCTTGATCTCAAGAAGGAAAGCGGCGAGATCTGGCATCTGGTGCCGTCGCAGCTGAGCGGCCGCATCCAGCTGAAGCTGGACCTGAAGGATCGCCTGGAGCGCATGCAGGTGCACAGCAGCCAGCATCTTGTCTCAGCGCTGTTCATTGATGAATACCATATCGATACGCTCAGCCATCACTATCTCGGCAGCGGGCTGGGCGATCTGGAGCTGACTGCGTCAGAGCTCACCGGGGAGCAGCTGCAGCATGTCGAGCAGCTTGCCAATGAGGCAATTACGCAGGATCTCCCCTTTGAGATCGCCTATCTCACGGAAGAAGAGGCCAGGGGATATGCCGAAGACTTCTCTGATTATGAGGGCCTGGACCAGTACCGCCTGGTTACGATTCCCGGCATTGACCACAATCTCTGCGGATGCCCGCATGTACCGAGCACGCACTATCTCAAGGGTGTCAATCTGCTCCGCTGGGAGCGGGTCCATGACCATGTGCGACTGACGCTGGCATGCGGCGACGGGCTGATCCGCCAGGCGCATGCGCAGTATGACATGCTCAGCAGCATCGCTTCCTCGCTGACGACAAAGCTGGAGGAATCACCGGAGGCAGTTGCGCGCCTGCAGTCATCGCTGCGCAGCGCGATGAGCCAGGCCGGCAGCTACAAGGACAAGTATCTGGCGCTCTACACCGACGGCCGCATCGCCTCGGCAGACCGCGCGCATCCATGCATCATGATGGAGCACCATAAGGATCTGGAATTCAAGGATATCCAGTATATTGCCAGCCGGTATTCCTCTCTTGATAACATGATCACCATCGGCATTGCCGAGCAGCCGGACGGCAGGTGCAGCTTCATTATTGCCCGCGCTGCCAATCTTGCCGGCTTCTCTGCCGGCGCGGCCTTCCAGAAGCTGCGCGGACTGCATGGCATCAAGGGCGGCGGGAATCCCGCCGTTGCCCAGGGCGGCGGCAGCAGCTGGCCGACCATGGAAGAGGATCTTCTGAAAATCGTAAAGGAAGCGCTCGCCTGAGTGCTTCCTTTCCTTTCTGCTCTTCTGATATTCAGTTGATCCTGGTTCCGACCGGGATATCGCCCGGCTCGAGAATCCGGAGCTGATTATCTCCCCATTCTCCTGTCAGCAGCATGCCCTGCGACTCCATGCCGCGGAACTTTGCAGTCTTCAGATTGGACAGGACAACGACCTTCTTCCCAACCAGTTCCTCCGGCTGATAGAATTCCGCGATGCTGGAGACGATCTGGCGCTTCTCGCTGCCGATGTCGATCTGGAAGATCAGCAGGCGGTCTGCATCCGGATGCTTGCGGCACTCCAGGATCTGCCCCACTACCAGGAAGCACCTGTCAAAGTCATCGAACTTGATCTGCTGCACTGCCTCTTCTCTTTCCTCCATGAAATTCTCCTCCTGTATCCTATGCCTCCATTGTACCATCGGCCCGGGCAGATTCCAGCAGATCAGTCTGCCGTCACCAGGAGATTGGAATTCCTGCCGCTGTCATTCAGTCCAAGCTGCTTCAGCAGCTTCTGGATCCCGGCGCAGGAGGACGACCACTGATGGATTGGACGGCCGGTACGCTCCGTCGCCTCCCACTCCGTGACGGCGAGGCTGGACGGCACATTCCCCTGTGAATAGATGATGCTCACTGTCTCTCTTCCCGCAGACTGCCTGCCGCATTCTGAGCTCGGTCGGCAGGAAGCTGCCGCCGGGCCTGGCATGTATGCCTTTCGCCGTGATTCCGGTACCTTTGCCGCAGCATCAGGGCAGTCCTGCAATTTCAGCAAACATTCGTTCATTTTCATGTACCTTGCCATTATGAACGGGATTATAATGATTGAGAATTGGGGGAAATCATATGAAACTGCTAATCAGTCTTCTGCTCGCATCATCATCTTTAGTTTCGCCATGCAAATATATCACTTCTGCAGTCATGAGCCGCCGCTCCGTCAATGTCGACAGCTATGCGCAGTGCGACCCTGTCAACGGCACTGTCACCATTCTGGCAGATTATATCGATGTCCGTACCTCTCCATCCTCTGACGGCGAGATCGTCGGCCAGGTATATGCCGGCGAATCCTATCCGCTGTATGAAGTCCGCAAGGAATCCGATCTTGACTGGCTGCGCATTTCCGGCAATGAGTGGATCTGCACAGACAAGGGCTGGACCTGGGTATCCGCCAACAACAGCACAATGAATGACGGCGCCTATGCCTATGGAAACACTCCGGAAGGACAGCCGGGCGGCACCAGTGAGTCCACGAATGCGAATTCATCCAATTACAGCTCCACCTGCGACGTTCCGCAGACCGACCCGGTCAACGGAACCATCACCATTGACGTGCAGGCAATCCGTGTCCGCGATGCAGTCGGCGGAAATGTCGTCGGCCTGGTTCATGCCGGCGAGAGCTATCCGTGCCTGCAGGTCTACCACGGCCCTTCCTATGACTGGATACAGATCGCTGATAACCGCTGGGTGCCGGTCAACAAGGCCTGGACATGGCTCCATGCCAACAGCAGCACAATGAATGACAGCAACTACGGAAGCACTCCTGCCGAGACCTATGCAAGCGCCGGCACAATCACCATCAACGTTGATTCCATCGTCATGTATGACACCTACAACGGAACCAAGATCGGCTCCGTATACTACGGCCAGACCTATCAGACCTATGACTTCAAGATCGGCAACAAGTATGACTGGATCCAGATCGGCGATGGCGCCTGGATCCCGGTGGACAAGGCCGAGACCTGGATCATCAACAACTGATCATCCGAGTATCATCCCTGCCGGAGGCAAGTCTGCCTCCGGCTTTTTTTGCCAAACTATCCCGGTGCCTTCCCCGCCCACGATAAAGCCCGCCTCTGCAGAGCATGGCTCTTCAGCCATATCTCTGCATCAGCGGGTTGGTTTGAACCCAGTGCAGCTTCCTCAGCCTGCTTCAATCCTTCACGGCTGCAGAAGTGAATCAGCGCTCTCTATCTCGAGATCAGCCGGGTCAGCCAGGCTGGCGACTCCTTGGAGCCTGAGAACAGATCAGAATATGCTTCCGCAAAAGGGTGTCGGAATTCGTCCTCAATATTCGGGGTACTGTTCTTGCGTGCGCTGCTCCCCGTCATAAAGCTGCACCTGTCATTCAGATCGTACATCAGCATATAGCCCACCTCACTTATCCAGCACTTTCTGCTCCTGTAATATAGCACTTTAAAATGAAAGAAAAAGGCCTTGCAATAGGCTCTGAAAGGCATGCCTGCATGTAATTCTTTCAGGCGGAGCGGATTCCCCTTTCAGCGCCGCCTTGCTGCATCGCGCTTTCGGAGATTCTTTCTGAAAACAGCGCATTTTTCGGCTGAAAAAGGAAGTCAAAAAGAAAATTTCAAGGCTGATTTCGGCTATCTGAAAGGCTTTTTCAGATTTTGCTGAAAGTTTTCCAGCGATTTTCAAGTCTGAAATTTTCATATGTGTACCCGCTCCGCAGACCGTGTCTGTTCTTCTGCAGCGGCAGATTGCAGCATCTCTGCTTCCTTCCATCTGCAGCTGCCTGCCAGGAAGAATCCATGCATTGCGAACCGGCATGCGCTAGGATAGGAGAGGTAACTGAGCGGCTCCCATTGAGCTGTGGAGGAATTGATCCCATGAAGCGTTCCTGTCAAAAGAAAGCGGCTGTCTCTCTGCTGTGCGGCCTTCTCGCCTGCTCGGCAGTCCTCCTGCCGGCGTGCTCCCGCAGCAGCAGCGAGCAGAATATCGTCACCGCAGCAGAGCTTCCCGGAGAAACGATGCAGGCAAGCATTTCCTTCCCTGACTGGGATGGAAAGACCGAGCCCTCCCTGGCTGTCAATGCGCTGTACAGCTTCACCGGCTTCTCCGGTCAGGGCGAGCTGTACATCACGCCGTCAGCGGATGTCACGGGCTTCACGCTCTACGTCAACAGCCAGAGAATCCCAACGGATCAGATGCCCGGCGGAAGCACCTGGAAAGTGGATATCTCGTCCATGGCAGTCAATGGAGCCAATACGCTCCAGCTGACCGATATCATGCCGGCTGATCTGAGCAATGCGGTCAGGGTGGATATTGCCTATCCGACAGTCATCCCCGGAACGCCGGAGGATGTGGGCGTCGATCCGGCCGTCTTTGATGATATCTCATCAATCATTCAGGCAGACGTGGATCATGGCTTTCCCGGCGCGCAGCTGGCAGTCATCAAGGATGGAAGGATGATCTACCAGAATGCATGGGGCACGGTAAATGCCTATGAGCAGGATGGATCCCCGAAGACAGGCAGCCCGGCGGTAACGAACGATACGCTGTTCGACCTGGCCTCGGTCACGAAGATGTACAGCGTCAACTATGTTCTGCAGTATCTGGTCTCCCGCGGCAGGATTGACCTTGACGCAAGGGTGACAGATCTGATGGGAGCTGCCTTCGCGGATGACACGCTCGATATCAGCCATGGCGGCAGCGGGGATGCGGATCTCGATACGATCAGGCAGTGGAAGTCGGAGATCACGGTGCGCGACCTGCTCCTGCATCAGGCCGGCTTTCCCGCGGATCCCCGCTACGCTGACAGCCAGTTCAGCCAGTCAACCTATACAGAGGAAGAGCCGGGTGCCAATGTCCTGTATTCCGGCAGCTCCGGCAGCGCGGAAGACCGCGCAAAGACGCTGGAGTCGATCTTCAGGACGCCGCTTTCCTATGAGCCCCGCACCAGGACGGTCTACTCCGATGTCGATTATATCCTGCTGGACTTCATTATCGAGAAGACAGCCGGAAGCCGCCTGGATCAGCTGCTGGAAGATCTCTACCTGAAGCCGATGGGGCTGACCCATATCACCTATAATCCCCTCCAGAATGGCTTCAGCAGAGTTGACTGCGCCGCGACGGAGCTGAACGGGAATACCAGGGACGGCCATGTATCCTTCCCCGGCATCCGCACGGAAACGATTCAGGGCGAAGTGCATGATGAGAACGCCTACTATGCAATGGGAGGCATCTCCGGCCACGCCGGCCTGTTTGCCAGTGCCTCGGATCTTGCCAGGCTTTCCATGGTCATGCTGACAGGCGGATACGGCACTCATCAGTTCTTCTCCAAGGACGTGCTGGATGCCTTTACCTCCCCGAGATCGGCGGATGCGGCATACTGGGGGCTCGGCTGGTGGCGCCAGGCAGACCTGGCCCGGGTCAAGTACTTCGGCACGCAGTCTTCCCGCGACACGATCGGCTTTGAAGGCTGGACCGGCACGCTGGCCATGATTGATCCGCAGGAGAATCTGATCATCGTATTCCTGACGAACAAGAGAAATACCAGGATCACCGATCCTGAGACCAGCCTGGACCAGTGCGACGGCAGCTGGTACACCACAGCATCGCTGGGCTTTGTGCCGCAGCTGCTGTATCAGGCACTGGACAGCCGGGGCGGCTATTCCAGCCAGGCCTCCTGCTCCCTGATCAGCGGCATGCTCGAGGCAGAGATGCGGACTGTCAGCAGCACAGAAGGCCTGACCGCGGATCATCCGCTGGTAAAGGCTGCCCGCTCCATTGCGGAGGTGCTGGCCGCAAAGGCAAAGGCATGCGGGTCACAGGATGATGCAGAGCGGGCAAGGCAGGCTGAAGAGCAGCTGGATCAGATACAATAGAGCAGGCAGGGCCGCATCCATCATGAATGCATGGATCAGTCCTGCCTGCTTTCTGATTCAGAGGGTCTCCAAAATCTTTGGTGGAGTAGAAATTTGGTGGAGCGGTTTGAGACGGCTGCTCCACCAAAGTATTTGATGGTACTCCACCAAACTGAAAGGAAGGCTGTACGGCTGCCTTGAGCAGTCGTCAACCTTCCCTTTTTCTCCTATCATGGTGATTGTCTACGTCACGGATAGGAGGACAAATGAATGATAACACATATGCTTTAACTGTATTGAACTTGCCGGCAAATGATCTGGTACTCAAAGAACTTATACGTAATGTCGACGGCACGGTCCTTGTCACCATAGAGAAGAAACCTGCTCCTGTCTACTGTGAGGAGTGCGGGACCAGGATGCACTCCAAAGGTATTTATCAGCGATCCGTGAATCATCCTGTACTGAATGGCCCTTATGCCGGTCACGTGCTTCTTAAGGTCAAGCAGCACAAATGGAAATGTCCGGCTTGTCAGCACTTCTCTTCTGACAGCTTCCAGTTCCTTGAAAAAGGGAAACAGTCTACAGATATTGTTCCGCTGATGATTCTGGAAGAGCTGAAAGATCCGAATGTGACCTGCCGCCAGGCTGCGGACAGGCTTCATGTATCAGATACCTATGTACATGTGACCTTTATGAGGTATGTCAATCTGCAGCGACTGCCGCTCTCATCCATCATCTCCATTGATGAAGTATACCTGGATATTGATCACCAGCGTCGCTATGCCATGGTCATCATGGACTTCATCAGGAATGAAGTGATTGATATCCTTCCGGGGCGGGGCAAGGAGGTTACTGACGCTTACTTTGCCTCAATTTCCCGTGAGGAGAAAGATCAGGTTCAGTTTGTCGTCAGCGACATGTATAAGCCTTATATTGCTTACGCAGGCACAGTATTCCGTCACGCCAAAGCTGTGGTAGACAGCTTTTGTTATATGCAAGCAGAACTTCACCAAAAGTTGCAGTCAGAATTCACCATATAATGCAATGTACTAACCAGAATTCTTATCGTTTCTCTGAAATAGCAGATCTTGCTTGATGTCTTTAGTACGATAGGATCTTCCAATTATCTTGACGATGTGGCAGTGGTGGAGAAGTCGATCAAGGATTGCATTCGCAATGACTGCATCTCCAAAGATTTCAGCCCATTGAGATAGTGGCTTATTTGTAGTGATGATTGTGGAGCGTCTTTCATAGCGTTTTGAGATCAGCTGAAAGAAGAGCTTTGAGGATTGCTCGTCCAGCGGCAGGAATCCCACTTCGTCGATAATCAGCAGCTTATAGCTGGCATAGAATTTCAGGCGCTGCTCCAGCCTGTTTTCCATCTGTGCACGCTTCAGATGAAGAAGCAGATCATTGCAGGTAATGAAATAGGTGCTCCTGTGGTTATAAGCTGCCTCGATGCCAATTGAGACTGACAGGTGGGTTTTTCCAACCCCCGGGGAGCCAATAAACAGAATGTTTTCCTTCTGCTCCATGAACCTCATATCCTTGAATCCTGTAAGTTCTGCCTTGTTCAGTGTTGGCTGAAAGCTGAAGTCAAATTCTTCCATGGTCTTCCGAAAGGGAAAGTTGGCTGTCTTGACACAGCTCTGCAGAATTCTGGCTTCCTTGGCTTCCAGTTCCAGATCAGACATCTCCTTCAGTGCTTCTGAGAAGTCTTTCTGACCGCTCTGCGTGGCATCAATATATTCATCAAGATGGGAACTGAATTGATTCAGCTTCAGCCGTTCCAGGTTGTTCTTGAGACGGCTGTATGTCTGTACTTCTGCATTCATTCTGTTATATCCCCCAGCTGATTGAGCAATGCCAGATTCGCTTCTGCCCGCTTCGCAATCTCATCATCACTCAGATAGTCAGGCATGGATTGCTTGAGACCATAGAAGTAATCTTCGGAATGGTAATTGATCTTCCTGGCAGCCAATTCATGGATACTGATTACTTCAGTGTTAAAATAGATATAGAGTTTATTGGAAACAGGAATGACTTTTACGCGTTTCCCAATGAACTTTGCTGGAACGGAGTATTCTGATCCTTTGTATCGGACAAGCAGTGTTGATGGCACTGTCTGGACTGATACGTTCTGTATGTAATTCCCTATCAGGACTGCATTCGGAATCGGATCCAGATGCTCCATTTCTATTTTGATCAGTTTCACAGGAGGCATACCTGTGGTTCCATTGGCTTCTCTGTTAACCTCTTCGTTGAATTTCCTGATTTGTTGAATCAGTGCATTTTCTGTATCCAGCTCATTGTTATATGGCGCCAGCCATTGCACAAATCGATTCGCCGATTCGACTTTTCCCTTGGTCTCTGGCGTTCGTACTTTACAGAGATGAATGGTGACTCCTATATCCTTCTCGAACTGCTTGATCACCGGAAGCTTGTACTTACCTCCATTGGTGATAGTCACAATTGCACTCATGTTATCCGTGATCAGCTGACTTGGTACGCCGCCGGCATTCTGCAGCACCTCAATCAGGCATCGCAGGAAGTCTTCAGTTGTCTTTGTCCTTGAATAGACATAGTAGTGATACCTGGAATACCCAAAGGTTGCCACAAAGAGGTTATATTCAATGATCTCTCCTGTTGTAAGGATAGTCTTCAGATCTTCTTTCCAATCAAGCTGAAGCTGATGCCCTGGTTCTGTCTCATATCTGAGGTGAACTTTCATGTCAACTTTCTTACGCAGTTCCTTAAATTGCATATAATGCGCAAATGAGGAATAGCAGTGGAATATCTCTTTGCCATACTTATTCTGAAAATACTTATATAGTGCCATCTTCGTGCAGCTTACACTTTCTGCTTTCTCCTTGATTTCATCAAAATATCGATCAAATTGGCTTTCTCTCTCAATTGGACTCACTTTAATACCTCCTTCTTTCCAATACTTCGCAGCAGTATGCCGGTCAATATTGTATTCCTTCGCCAGGGCGCTGAAGTTTGGCTTTATCTCTTCTGTTTTCAACAGTTCAAAATCTCCTCTTAGTTCCTGAAGTTTTACTTGCGGTATCATTTCTGCCTCCTGGCTTCCATGGTATCGCCCTATGATTTCTACTCATAGAAAAAGTAACCATTTCTGGTGATTTCTCACTGCAAGAATTGGTTACTTCTATAATGCACGTAACAGCTTTCACGTTATCTCCTGGCTCCTGAATAAGATGAATCTCTATATCAATGGCGTTAAGAAGCGCTATCAGGAAATTGATGCCAGAAAGCTGCAGGAGAAGAATTACACTACCAACAGAGATCATAAGACCATCCGCGATTCCAGAGAAGTAACACTGCTCAAGAAATATCGATGGATTCTGCTGAAGAATAATGACAACATTGAATACTCAGAACAATACAGGCATATGCGCGGGATGGGAGGCGCATACCTGAATACCTGGCAGCTGGAGAAGATGTTTATGGATCTTGATTCCCACTTTCCTGAGATGAGGCGTCTCAAGGAAATGTATATTTCCTTCAACCGCACACACATCAATGACCTGGAAGGTGCTGCCAGAGATCTTGATATTCTGATTTCTGAGTACCGTTCCTCATCGGTATATCTGTTTCATGAATTCGCAGATACCCTGCGCCAATACCGTACAGAGATCATCGCATCCTTTACATACATCTCAATGGACAGCGTCAAGATAGAAGCAGATACCATTTCAACGCTGAAGCGCATTTCTAACGGCCCCATGGAAGGCTTCAATAACATTTCTAAAGATATGAAGAGAGCTGCCGGTGGTGTTTCAAACTTTGAATTCATCAGGAACAGGATCCTGTGGGCTACCAGAAAAGATGCCCATATGCTGGGAGTTCCAAGATCCGAGAAAGAAGTCCACACATATACAAACAAAAAGCGCGGCCCATACAGGAAGAAGACAGATACCAATTCTTCTGAATAGCAGTGCTTCTGCTAATCGCACCGTGACGCAGACAAATAAAAACGGAAGGTATGAATGCCATTGCCCTGGCATCAGATCCTTCCGTTCTTCGTTTACTCCACCAAAGTGCTCCACTAATTTCAGATTGAGCTCCTCAATATCTGCTCCACTAAACTTTCCACCAAATATTTTGGCTTCTCCACCAAATTATTTGAAGACCCTCCTTTTGACGGTTTCATGATCGGCCTCCGATTCCCGCGGCATCTGCCGCCGCAGAAATCAGAAGATGGCTTTGCAGCCTACGATGCCAGCGGATCCGCTTCCTCCGGATATCCGGACAGCATATCCGCCGTGATGCGCATGCCGCTGTCCGCAGAGATGTTTAAAATTCCCCATTTCCCGCCATATTTCACGAATGCCCTGCCCTGATAGGCGCAGAGCGCCTGATCGAAGACATAATCCGTGAGCTCCTCGCCGACATCACTGATGAAGCCCCACTTGCCATCCTTCTCAACCGGGATGACATGTTCCGTGCACTCAGAGGCGCTGCTGTAGGCATAATCCGTGACCAGCCTGTGCTCAGCCGTGCTGTAATACGCCACCGGTGCCGTGATGACCAGCTTATACGTATCCGGATCAAAGGTAGAGCTGTCCATCGTCTGCGCAACCGGGATCAATCCGCCCGATATCATGAGGAATACAGGATAGAATCCATCCAGTCTGTCCGTGATCTCGCACCTGGCATTCATGATGTAGTACTGCGTATTGCCGCTGGCATCATTCTGCGTTCCCGAGACGATATGCAGATCCGTGCCGAGCCGGCCGAAGATGGTCTCGTCTCCGCATGCCAGCGCTCCGGCCTCGACCGGATATCCATTGGCGTCGTATCCGGTTGCCTCGAACGCTCCGGTCTCCTCGTTATACGCCGCATCCGGACGGGTGTCATCCTCGCCGCTGTAGACATTGGAGATGGTCACGGAAGTAACGCTCCGGTAATCCGCGGAGATCAGATCTGCCTGGATGCTGTCAGCAGAGGAGACATCATCGCCCGGGCTGACATAGCCGACCAGTCCGAAGAGATCGCTGGCGAGATCGCCCCGGTACCAGATATAGGAATAGGCAGGCTGCAGCAGGACGTTTCCGTCATAGTCCATGATTCCATAGAGGCCATTCTCCTCAAAGATGATCCCGTTGGGATCATACTGCCTGTTCTCCTGCGTATTCCAGCCCTGGCCATAATCATCAATGAAGTCCGTTGTGTCCCTGGATCCTTTATCATCCCCGTCCGAAGTCGTCATGGCATCCGTGAATCCCCAGCGCGGCGTGACCGCCCATACAGACGCAGGCGCTGGGGAAGCGGATGTCACCGCCGGGGCAGAGGGCACTGATGAAGCTGAGGCTGCTGCAGAGGATCCGCAGCCGGCAAGAAGAGCGGCGGACAGCAGGGCTGATATGATCTTTCTCATGATGCTTCCTTTCCCATGTGGCCATCAGCCATCATTGCGCTGTATGAGGCCATATGAAGCTTTCTCTTCGGAAATGCGTCAGAGGCTCATGACTTCTGATCCAGCAGATATCTGCTCAGGATTCTGTACAGCTCATCGATATTGACCGGCTTGTAGATGCAGTCAGTGATACCTGCATGCATGAAATCGGCGCGGTCATCATCATAGACATCGCCAGTCATCGCGATGATCGGTATGGTCTTCGCATCCGGGCGGTCCTTCTCCCTGATTGCCACGGTTGCCTCGCGGCCGTCCATGACAGGCATCCGGATATCCATCAGGATGGCGTCGTAATATCCAACCGGAGACTGATGAAACTTCAGCACGCCCTCGCGGCCGTTCCTCGCCGCGTCTGCCTCTGCCCCGAAGTAGCTGAGCATATTGATCGCGATATCGGCATTGATCTGCTGATCCTCGCAGATCAGCAGATGCTTTCCCGCCAGCGATCCGGCCTGGATCTCATTCTGCTGGCTGGCCGGCGCGCTGCAGAGCTCGTAGTCCAGCGTGATCCTGAACGTGGTTCCCTGCCCGACTGCGCTGGTGCAGCTGATAGTGCCGTCCATGGCATCCACGAGCTTATGGACAATGTACAGGCCAAGACCCGTGCCGGCTCCTGCTCCGTGCGCGGGTGCGTAGATCGCGTTCTCCTGCATGAACGGCTCATACATCTTCTTCTGAAACTCCGGGCTCATGCCGGCGCCGTTGTCCGTGACCGTGTACTCATGCCTGATCTTGCCGCCCGGCAGCTTTCTGGAATTGACGATGAAGTCAACCTTTCCTCCTGCCGGCGTATACCTGATCGCATTGCTGATGATATTCACCAGGATCCGGCGCACATGATTTGCATCAATCATCAGGACGCGCTTTGTCTGCCTGCCGAGGGAATCCGCGAGCGTTATGCCCTTCTTCTCCGCGGAGGCAGCCACGATTGGCAGGATCTCCTCCAGGAACTTGTATTCCGAGGTGGGCTCCGGATTGATCGTGATCTTGCCGGCATTGATCATGCTGGTCTCGAGGATGTCGTTGAAGATGCCGAGCAGATACTCGACATTGGTCTCGATCGTCTGGAACTGATCCATGTCAGCCGCTGAGCGTCCCTTGTCCAGACGCATCAGCTGCGTGGTTCCGAGGATGGCATTCAGCGGCGTCCTGACATCATGGCTGATTCTGGACAGGAAGCTGTCCTTCTCGATATTCTCGATCTTGGAGCGCTGCAGCTCAGACTTGATATCGCCGAGCGCGCGGGCATCCTCACTCTCGGGCGTCGTATTCACGAACGTAATCACGAGGCCGACGATCTTCTTCTCACTGGTGCGGTAAGGCGCAATGCGCATGAAGTAGTTCTTGCCGGCGACCGACTCGACATTGGTCTCTACCGGAGACAGCTGGGATGCGACTCTCTCGCACAGGGATACCAGATCGACATTCACGAAATTATATGACATGAAGCGGATCGGGCGTCCTATATCCTGGTCCATCACCGTGAATTCCTTGGATACATATTCCGTGAACCGGCGGATCTGGAACTTCTCATCCAGGAAGATCACGCCGACCAGCGTAGAGGAAAGGAAGTTGGAGATATCATTGTTCAGGGCAGTGACTTCCGAGAGCTTCTCCTGATATTCCGCATTGACCGTGTAGAGCTCCTCGTTGACGGACTGCAGCTCCTCGTTGGAGCTCTGCAGCTCCTCATTCGAAGTCAGCAGCTCCTCGTTGGTTGCCTGGAGCTCCTCATTGACGGTCTCCAGCTCGCTGACTGTCTTCTTCAGATCAGACTGCGATCTCGCCAGGTCATTCTCCAGATCCCTGATTCTCCTGGAGGCTGCCTCATTCACGTGATACGCTTCCGCATTGAGCGGAACCGCCTGGCTTCCCTGCTCCATCAGCACCACGGCAAAGTACTGCGTATCCTTGGCACTGCTTTCCTGAATGGGAGATACAACCAGAGATATCGTGGCATTGCGCTGCGTCCCCCGCACCGGCACGCTTGCGTAGGAGACGCGGCGGTTCCCGTCTCTTGCGGCCTTCAGTGCAGTAGATACCGCGATCCGAAGGTCCTCAGCAAGCATGGTAAACAGATTCATGACGCCCTTGCCGGCGCTGAAGCTGAGATAGTTGTTGCAGTCGCCGAAGATATGGCGGATGGTATTCTGCTCATCGATCAGCAGGCAGGGCGGCATGAAGTCCTCGAGCACCTTCAGATGAAGGTCAGCCTCAGCATCATCTGCCTCATGGCTCTCCGCGACCGGCGCAAAGCCGGTCAGGTCTGTATCGACGGAAGGAATATGGTAGTGAATCGAGAGCTCCTTCGGGGCATGGCCGGACGCATTATGCGTGAAGATCTTCTCATTCGGGCAGAGCGGGATATAGATGTCTCCGCATCCGCTGATCGCCTCGCTGCGGCCGAGAAACAGGTATCCGCCATCGTTCAGGGCCATGTGGAAAATGGCAAACAGGTCCTTCTGCAGATTATTCTGAAAATAGATCAGCATGTTCCGGCAGGAGATCAGGTCCAGCTTGCCGAACGGAGGATCCTGGAATACGTTCTGCGGCGCGAATACGACCAGCTTGCGCAGCTCCCTTGAGACAATGTAGGAATTGTTCTTCTTCGTGAAAAACCTGCTCAGCCGCTGCGCGCTGATATCCTCGATGATATTCTCGCCGTACTGCCCCTTGCCGGCGGTGATGACGGCATCCTTATCAAGATCTGTCGCGAAGATCTTCACCTGTGCATGGCATCCCGTCTCCTCCATCGCCTCCGTGAACAGCATCGCGATGGAATAGGCCTCTTCTCCCGTGGAGCAGCCGGCTACCCATGCGCGGATCGGCACTCCCTTGGCATGGCTCTCAACCAGCGGCTTGATCACGCGCTGCTTCAGCATCTCGAAGCATTCCGCATCCCGGAAGAAGCTTGTCACGCCGATCAGCACATCCTTGGCAAGAATGGATGCCTCATCATTGTTGGTCAGCAGGTAATTGACGTATTCATAGAGGCTCTGGATATGATTGACCACCATGCGCCGCTCAATGCGCCTGGTGACGGTCGTCTGCTTGTAGTAGGTATAGTTGACATTGGAAGCCTTCTTGAGGATGGAGTAGATCTTGTTCAGAAGCTCCTCATCCGTCATCCCGGCCGGCTCCTTGCCGAGCGTCAGCGCAATGTGGGTCAGCTCATCCGCGATGCCTTCCGGCGGCAGGCTCATGTCTACAAAGCCGGTCTGCAGCGCGCTCTTCGGCATGCCGTCAAACTTGGCTGTCTCCGGCTGCTGGACCAGGATTACGCCGCCCTGTTCCTTGATGGACCGGGCCCCGTTGGTGCCGTCTGAGCCGGTGCCGGAAAGGATCACCGCAATGGCGTGCGTCTCATACTCCTTGGCGAGAGAGCGCAGAAAGATGTCAATCGGATGATTGATGACGCGCGTGCGGAGATGCTCATGCAGGACGAGATGCCCCTTGCTTACCTCCATGTTGTACTTCGGAGGAATCAGATATACCGTATTGCGCTCGAGCTTCTGTGCATTCTCTACCTGCATCACCGGCATCATCGTGTACTTGCAGAGGATCTCCGACAGCATGCTCTTATAGTCCGGAGCCAGATGCTGAATGATGACATAGGCAAGGCCGGTATTGTCAGGGAGCTTCCTGAGCAGCTCCTGGATTGCCTCCAGCCCGCCTGCAGAGGCGCCGATGCCGACAACGCTGACGGGAGACTCGCTCTCCGCAGCGGCATTCTCCTTCAGACGCTTTTCCTTATGCGAATCCCTGCGAACCGTCTCTGACGAAGCCTCTAGTACTTGCTTTTTCATGAATCTTCCTCTTCTGAAGTAGGCATTATCAATAATTTATAACGAAATATTCATTTATAAATGAAACCCTACTCCTTTTTAATACTATTGATGCAGGGAAAAATCAAGAAATTTTCAGAAATAGATAATCGCCGGCAGGCGTTGCTGCACGGCCTCGAATGCGCTGCGCATGTATGCATGTTCATCGATCCCGGTGCTCCCGGATACCCTGCGCAGGCAATGCCGGCCTCGTCTGCTGCAGAGCCCTTGATCCTGTTAGACATTTGTTGACTGCAGAGACGTATCATAGCGTAAACAAGGCATATAATGATGCTTTTTGTGTTCATTGGCATTTCCCTGCTTTCGCTGCATGAAGCACACAGGCGCATCCCGGAGATACATTGACCGCCGAAACCGATGCTGCGGTGAACCGCAGCGGATATGCCCGGCCAGATGGAGAAGAATTATGACAACTGCAGATCAGAATGAAGCGATCCGTGAGACTGTTACCGCCGAGGATGTCAGCGCCCTGCTGAAGAGAAAGAGCAAGCATTCCATTATCGTCATGGTTCTCTCTGCCATCTTCATCTTTGCTCTCTTCTTCCTCATTCAGGGAACAGCGATCAGCTATCAGCTGCAGTCGCTGAATCTCGCGAGGCTTGAGAGCGCAAAGTCTGCCTTTCAGCAGAGCACAGAGCAGGAAGATCAGTCACGGGCGCAGTTTGACAGGCAGTATTCTGCCCGCCTGCAGATGATGGCCTACATGTATGACCATACCCCGAATGCCGCCAGTGCCTGGAAAAGCCTGAGCCAGAATGACGAGTACAAGGATGTCTGCACTGTCCTGCTGCTGAACAGCACCGGATCCTCGTTTGACAGCATTGCCAATGCGGAGAATCTTGCCATCACGGATATCGAGCCTGTGAAGTCCGTCCTCTCCTGCGCAAGCTATTCCTACATTGATCCAGTTACCATTACGTCCCGAAGCGGCAGCTCCGTCCGGCTGTTTGCCGAGAAGCTCTCCAACGGCGTGAGCCTGATCATCGGCGTACGCACAGATGATCTCGAGACAATTGTCGACAGGACCGCCAGCATCTCCCGGACCCTGTCCGGTCTGAACAACGGCGATGCCGGCTATGTCGCCGCCGTCGATATTGCCACGCAGAAAGTGCTCTATGACGTATTCGCAGACAACATCGGAAAGGATGCGCTCGACTGCGGCTTCTCAGAAGGAAGCCTGAAAGACGGATACCGCGGATTCATCGTGAGAAAGGGAGAGATTGCTACTGCCAATACCTCCGTGCAGACCCGCAGCGACAAGATCAGCACCGCGAACACCATGGTCGAGAACGGAGTCGCACTGGTCAGCCTGACCCCGGTTGATAATTTCTCGAAGAACCACGCCCTGGAGATCACGTATATCACGATCGCCTTCATGGCCATCTGCGGACTGATCATCTCGCTCGGCATGATTCTCCGCAACGACTACCTGATGAAGTTCGAGATGCCGAAGTTTGTCAGATTCGGCAGATCCAGGAACAGGAAGACTGGAAAGAAGGAGCAGAACTATCTCAACATGACGCTTCTGCGCAAGATGATGCCGGTCATACTTGCAGGCGTCCTCATCGTCTATATCGTGTCCCTGTTCCTGCAGACCACCTTCCTGATCTCGGACGCATCATCAGAGACTTCCAAGGTGCTCGCCGAGATCCAGGAGATCCTGGACGACAATGAGGAGACACGCCAGTTCATCAAGACGACAGAGGAGAACCAGTATATCAGCAAGGCAGAGGTCATCTCGCAGATGCTGATGGATAATCCGGACTGGATCTTCAGCAATAACATCTACGGCGAGAATGTGCATGAAGTCCCGGTCACCGTAAATGCAGAAGGAAAGCAGACCGGCCTTGATGCCTACGGCCATGTGCTTCATTCCTGCGCTGACAACCAGAACCTGAAATGGCTGGTCAATATCAACGGCCTGAATGACATCTATGTCTTTGATGAGAATGGAAGAGTCGTATCGACCAGCTCTGACTTCTGGAATTTCGCTCTTTCCGAAAACGAGAATGACCAGTCCTATCCGTTCTGGCAGATCCTCAACGGCACCAAGATGAACTATGCCCAGGATGCAGAATACGACGAGGTTGGCGGCTATTCGCAGTATACGGGAACCACCTATTACTATTACACCTATCAGGATGAAGGCGGCGAGACCAGATACACGAACCTTGCTGCATATGAGAGCCAGTCCAGTCCCTCCTATCAGGGCCCGGTCATTGACCGCCATCTCGGCCTGGTCCAGATCGCGCTGAATCCGGAAGAGTATTCCTCCGTCCTGAAGACCACGGATATCAAGTATGTCTTCAGCAACTATCACATCAGCTATAACGGCTTCCTGACCGTATTTGACAAGAGCGAGGATCCAGTCCTGGTCTATTCGCCGAAGGCCACCTCCATCGGCAAGACCATCTCGCAGCTCGGCGGGAATGACAAGGAGATCTTCAATCATACCGGCGGCATCAACAATGCCATCATGACAATCAACGGCGTGCGCTACTACCAGGGCTTCGGCGAGATCAGCGACTACTACATCGGCACTGCCATCTCCACGGCTGCCCTCTTCTCCGTGCGCGATACCGTAAGCTTCTCGCTGCTGCTGATCTCGCTGGCCGCCTTCATGATTCTGCTGATCACGATCGCGCACACCAGCACGGATGAGTACAGCATGTATGCGCAGGCGATCCACCAGCGCGAGGCGTTCAGGGGCAGCGATGACGAGACCTATATGCTGCCGCACAGCACGGAGATGCTGAAGCAGAGAGATCTGATCTTCAGGCGCCTCAATCCCGGCGAGGAGAACTGGAGCGACAAGACGCCTTCCCAGAAGTTTGCCGTTCTTCTCAGGATCTATGCCATGGTTCTGGCAGTCATCCTGTTCGCGGATATCCTGCTGTCCCGGGCACATCTCATCAGCATGCCGATGGATGACTTCGTCATGAACAGCAACTGGAGCCGCAACTTCAACTTCATTACGGCAACCAGAAGCGCGGTCTTCCTGTTCCTCACCATCGTCGGCGCGAATCTGCTGTCACAGGTGATCCTCATGATGTGCAAGCCGCTGGGCAGCCGCATCACCACCATCGGCCGCCTGTCAGCGAGCGTGCTGAAGTACGGCATCGTGCTGTTTGCCATCTTCTACGGCCTGTATATCATCGGCCTCAATGCCTCGAATCTGCTGACCTCTGCAGGAATCATCTCTGTTGTCGTAGGCCTGGGCGCCCAGAGCGTGATCGGCGATATTCTGTCCGGCATCTTCATTGTCTTCGAGGGTGAGTTCCATGTCGGCGATATCGTCACCGTCGATGGCTTTACGGGCACCGTCATGGATGTCGGCATCCGCACGACGAAGATCAGGGACGGAGACGGCAATATCAAGATCTTCGATAATTCCGATATCTCCGGCGTACTGAATCTGTCCGAGAATCCCTCCACCGCGCTTGTCTCGATTCCGATTGATCATGATGAGGACATTGACAAGATCGAGGAGCTCTTCCGCAGAGAGGCACTGACGCTGCGGCAGAAGAACAGGGATATCATCAATGATGCAAGCTACGTCGGCGTCACGAATCTGGACCGCTTCACCGTGGAACTGACCATCGCAGCGCCATGCTATGAGAGAAAGAAGTTCGAGGTTACCAAGTTCGTCCGCAGGGATCTTTACAAGATGCTGAAGGAGAATGGCGTCGTCTGGACAAATGACAGATAAAAGCAGCGTATCCACCGGCCGGTGGATACGCTTGCGTTTATTCATGGAAAGAAGGAAGAGCACCTTCTTCATTCATTGGATGGCAGCTCGAAATATGCCTCAAGATACCGTGCCATGCCGTCTTCATTATTTGAATATGCAGTGATGTCATCTGCGCTGGCCCTGGTATCCGGGCTCCCATTCTTCATGCATACGCCCCAGCCAGCCTGGCGGAGCATCTCGTTATCATTCGTCATATCCCCGAAGGACATCATCTCATCGAGCGGCATTCCTGATAATTCCGCATATCTTGCAAGCGCTCTTCCCTTGTTGACCTTCGGATCCGTGAATTCGAGCATTGTCGTCTGCGTCTTGAATGCGATGTATCTTGAATCCGGGTGAGCATCCGCCCACTGCTTGACCCGGGGCATCTGCTCCTCGGTCGTGCGGTACATGATCTTGTTGATCGGGCGCACCCAGAACTCGCTCAGGCTCTTTACCGCGTGCAGATTCATGTCATTCCGCTTTCTGGAGGCCTGCGTTGCGGAATCGATTCTTCTGCAGATCATGGAATTATCAGGACCGTATATGAAAGGATTCAGATCCAGCGGATCCATCATCTCGATCACGCTCCGGATCGCATCCGGCTTCATCAGGTCATACTCTCTCAGCTTTTCATCGCGGCCGGTATAGAGCTGGCCGCCATTCATTCCGATCACGATATCAAACGGAAAGAGGAAGCCCCACTGCTTCACATCATTCAGCAGCTGATGATAGTCTCTGCCGGACGCAATGCCAATTTCAATGCCGCGGTCATGAAGCTGATCAATCACCATCCTGGTTCTGCCGCTCAGGATGCGGCTGTCGCTGACCATCGTTCCGTCTATATCCGCAATTACCAATCTGATCTTCTTCTTGTTCATCGGTCTCATCATTCCATTCTCAGCCAGAATACGCATTTCAATTATAATCGAAGCTGCTGACAGGCAGAGAATATACTAGACCTTTTCTTCCTCTTTTTTAAGCCAGTGGCTTCCGAAATAATAGCAGCCGGTAAATATCGTTGCCAGCACCCAGGTAAAGCTGTAGCCGTATCCGATCACGGCAAGGTCATGATATGCCGGCATGGCTATGGCCAGAAAGATCTGGCGGATGACGACGAGCGACAGGATTGAGGTTATCATCGGCACCATCGTCCTTCCGGAGGCGCGCAGCGCCCCGGACCAGATCTGATGGAAGCACAGGAAGCCATAGAACGGGCACATGATCCTGATCAGCTTTGCCCCGGCCGCAATGACTTCCGGATCCTGCGAGAAAAAGCCGATGCAGGTATCCGCAAAGACATAGACCACGAGGCCGCCAATGGCAACCGTCGCAATGGACAGGATCAGGCTTGCATGGACGCCCTTCATGACGCGGTCGAACTTCCGCGCCCCGAGATTCTGCCCGGCAAAGGTCGTGATTGCCAGCATGAAGCTGTTGACCGGCAGCGCGAGAAAGCTGTCAAATTTATTGGCTCCGGAAAATCCCGCGACTGCCGCCGATCCGAAGGCGCTGATATAGGACATCACCATTACATTGGAGACTGATACCACCATGCCCTGAATGCCTGAGGGAATGCCGATCTGCACGATCTCCTTCAGAATATCGGGATTGATATGCAGCCTCTCCAGATGAAGCCTGTATTCCCTGCCGGTCGTGATCAGCGTCCGCAGGACCAGCACCATGGAGACAGCCTCGCAGAAGATTGTGGCGAGCGCGGCGCCGGCAGTGCCCATGCCGAATCCCTTTACCAGCAGAAGATCCCCGAATATATTCAGGATGGAGGAGGCAATCAGGAAGTACAGCGGATGCCTTGAATCGCCGACTGCCTGCAGGATGCCCGTGCCGGCATTGTAGACCGTCACGAAGATATTGCCGATAAAGTAGATCTTCAGATATGCGACCGCCTGGTCAAAGCAGTCCGCCGGCGCTCCCATCCATTTCAGCAGAGTCGGGGCTGCCAGCACGCCCAGGACGCTCAGCGCAGCCCCGAACAGAATGGAGAACAGCAGGAAGGTATGAATGGCATCGCTCTCTTCCGCAACCCTGCGGGCGCCATAGTAGCGGGCCACGACCACGCTTGCGCCGGTCGCCAGGCCCATGAAGAATGCGATGATCAGGAAGATGACCGGTGCGCAGGCCCCGACTGCCGCAAGCGCTGTCTTGCCGACGAAGTTGCCAACAATCACCGAGTCAATGGTGTTGTACATCAGCTGAAAGAAGTTGCCCAGAATCAGCGGGATGGAAAAGCGTATGATGCACCTGTAGATGCCGCCTTCTATCATCAGTCCCTTTTCATCCATGGATATCTCCTCTTCTTTCTGCATGCATGCTCTGATGCCTGTCCCTGACTTTCTCTCTCCCCGGATGCGTGATTGCCTCAGCCGCTGCTCAGAAGCCGAGGCCGTCATCCATGGAATTCAGGGATGAGCCATCCTGAATCCCGGCTGGCTCTGCCGGATTGATTGCCGTAATCCACTCCCTGCTGGCCAGCCTGCCGATGCACCAGAATGACTTGATGATCTGGTCAATCTGAAGGCAGATGTAGACCCAGAACGGCGAGAGATGCCAGATCAGCCCTGCCGCGGCGCCGAGCGGGATGCTGACAACCCAGAGAAACAGGATATCAGCCACCATGAGGAAGCGGGTATCCCCGCCGCCGCGCATGACGCCCTTGGTGAGCACGCCGTTTGTCGCCTGGAAGACTACCATGATGCCGACAGCCCTCATGAGCTCCTCCGCGATCACCCTGGTCTCATCCGAGATCCGGTAGTAATCGATGATCCGGCCGCTGATCAGCGCGATCACCATGCTTGCAGAGAGACCGATCGCCAGCCCGATCAGCAGGAATGTCTCGCCCTGCTCCTGCGCCAGATCCTGCCTTCCTTCGCCGAGGGTATGGCCGATCTCAATGCAGCTTGCCTGGCTCACGCCGTAGAGAAAGACGCTGGATATCTGCATCACGACAGATACGATCGCGGTTGCCGTGACAAAGCCCGTGCTGATATGGCCCATGATGACCGCGACTACATTGCTGCCAAGCCCGAGAATCGTATCGCTGACCAGGACCGGGAAGCTGATTCTCAGATACTCTCTTCGCATATCCCCGCATGGCATCAGCATATCCCTGATCCGGAATGATACCTTCCTGTCACGCAGGAAGAAGTATCCGCAGATCACGGCAAACTCCGCGATCCTGCTGATCAGCGTGCCGAGTGCCGCGCCTGCAACCTCCATCCGCGGCATGCCAAGCTTGCCGAAGATGAAGACATAGTTTGCGCCGATATTGATGAAGAATGCAGCCGTCGTGCTGGCCAGGGGAATCTTCACCTCATTGATGCTGCGCAGAATGAGCGTTGTCGATACGGTCATGGCAGTCAGCCAGTATGTCACGACAGACCATCGCAGATACTGCACTCCCTTCGCGATCACGATCTGATCCGATGTATAGATGCGCATGATCTGCTCAGGCATAAGAATCGTCACGGCAGCGAAGACCGTCGCGATGGCAATGCAGAAGTAATACATGAGGGTCGTGGATTTTCTCAGGCTCCTGAGATCCCTTCTTCCCCAGTATCTGGCAGTCAGCACGGATGCGCCCATGCCGACCCCGAAGCACATGATGATGAACAGGCCGATGAACTGATTGGCCAGCGAGGAAGCGGACAGATCCGTCTCTCCGAGGCGTCCCAGCATGATCGTATCCATCATGTTGATGCCGATGCTGATAACGCTCTGCGCCGTGATGGGGATCGCGATCCTTGCGACCTTGCGATAGAACTTCCTGTCCCTGATGATCTTCATGGCTTCCTCCGCAATCATTTCTGCAATGAAAGATCATCCGGCATTGCCCCGAATGATCTTTCATGGTTTATGTCAGTAAAGGTCGTAGTATGTAATCAGCTCAATCCCGCTCTCCTCAACCCATTTCCGGATCTCGGGACTGACGCACATCTCCTGATCCTTGCAGCGCTCAAGAGATAATGTAGTCAGCTTCAGCAGCTCCGCATCGATGTATCCTGGGTGGCCGCCGATCATTGCATACTCGAAGGAATTCAGATAGTCCTTGTTATCCAGGACCTGCTTGATGGAATCCTTGGCCAGCTGCGCCTCAGGATCAAATACCTTCTTGTTCATTCCGGGCGCCTTCGGTCCCATCTTCGCAAACAGGCTTCCGAACTTGTACTTCGAGGTGATATCCATCGAGAATGGAATGCCTGTCTCAGCGCTCAGATTGCGGATTGACTTCATGTAGTTCTCATGCATGAGCGAATGCCCGTGGAGGTAGCCAGGCTTCTTTCCAGTCAGCTCAATGAACCGCTGATACTGGGCCCGGATCTCCATATCCACCTGCTCATAGGGGAACATCTCAATCCGGCCTTCCTCTGTCTGGAAGCGGGGATCCTTAACCCGAACAGTTGATCGAATGAACTCTCCATTCTCATCTACAAGAGCCGGTATCTTCCGGGGATCTGCGACTGATGGGCCGGAGACGATATTGAAGTCAATTCCAAAGCATGCCTGCGGACGGTCCTTGATGAAGGATGCCGCAAATTCAGAGGATGGCATATTGGTAAACAGTCCCGTGCATCTCAGGATGCCGTTATCAATTGCATCGATAATTCCGTAGGTGACGCCTCTCGTAAAGCCGAAGTCATCACCCTGTACCAGCAGTTTCATCTTGTTTCCTCTTTTCTTTCTGATATCAGAAGATTCCGATCAGAGCGCCTACCAGGCCGAATACAAGAATACCCATCACGAGCTGAACCGGGCGGACACCCTTCTTGATCAGGCGGACAAGCGTGAACAGCAGAACGATTCCAAGGAAGCCCGGGAAAATCGAGTTGAAGACATCCGCGAATACAACGGAGGACTGCCCGATCGTCAGGGTCCAGTTCAGAGGCACATTGACCATGGTTCCGCACATGTAGCCGACCATGATCAGGCCCATGATGCCTGTTGCCTTCGTGAGCGCATTCATCAGTCCGGAGCTGAATACCTCATCAATGAAGGAAGTGCCCAGCGTATAGCCCCATCTCACGAAGTAGTACTTCACTGCGAGCTGCGGGAAGCCATAAATCAGGATGAACAGGATCGTTCCGAAGAAGTTGCCCTGCTGGTTCAATCCGATCGCGACGCCGGCAGCGATGATGCGCAGGCAGTTGAAGAACAGGGAGTCGAACATGCCTGCAGTCGGGCCCATCAGGGCGACCTTGATGTTCTCGATTGTCGTCGTATCAATGGAGTGCTTCTCTTCATGTTCCTTCTCCATTGCGGCAGTAAGCCCGGCAATGAATGAGAACGGAACTGCATGCGTATTGAAGAAGTTCTGATGCCTGCGGTAGGCGTCCTTCTTGCCTTCCGGATCATTCTTGTAGATCTCTTCAATTGCAGGTGACATGGTCATCGTGAAGCCATTGGCTTCCATCTTTACCATGGTGAATCCCTGGAACACCTTCAGGGACTTCCAGAACATCTTCTTCAGAATTTTATCTTCTGTCGGTGTCAGCTTCTTTTCCTGTACCATAGTCATCAGAAGAAATCCTCCTCTTTGCTGTCAGCAGATGCAGACTTTGTCTTTACTTCCTTCAGTATCTGGTTCTTGAGATCAATCGTGCGCTTCTCGGAGAAGTAGATCGTGATCGCAGTTGCAGCCGCAAGAAGCGCTACTGCAAGAGAGCTCAGATGGCTGAACTTCGCGACAACAACGCCCACAAAGAAGAAGGCACCGATTTCCTTGTTCCAGATCATGGATACCAGGATTGCAAATCCAACTGCCAGCATCATGCTCGATGCGGCATTCAGTCCGGTCGTTACCCATGCAGGCATGGAAGCGAGGAATGCATTCAGTCCCTCAACGCCATAGGCAATTGACACGAACATGATCAGGCTTTGGGAAAGCGGGGCGATGAGCGCGGTGAACAGGCCGTTGAGAAGCTCGAACTTCTTGATATCTGTCTCGGCAAGCTTCTCCCAGAACGGAACCAGCTGTGCGAACAGCGGTGTCAGGATTCCAGAGAATGAGACCATGACAGTGCCGATCGGAAGAGCAAGAGCGAGACCTGTCTCGACATCAGCACCGGTCAGAACCGTATACGCGACTGCAATGCAGCTGGCGCTGAATGCGTCTGCAGGCATCGAGCCGCCGATCGCGGAAACGCCCATGAAGATTGACTCCAGGCCGGCACCCATAATAATCCCGGTCTTGAAATCTCCCAGAACAAGGCCGATCAGCGGAGCGATAACGATAGGTCTGGATAATGTCTGCCATGACAGGAATCCTTCCAGGGCACTGACAACCCAGTAGACGAGCATTACAAGCAATGCACTTTTTACCATGAGATTTCCCTCCCTTTTCAATTACCCCAATAGTTTTTCAACGTTCTCCGGTATTTCATCCGGAGTGGTCTGATACACGCACTTGATGCCGGATCTGCATACTTCTCTCAATACCTCAGCTTCATCATCGTATAGATATAGATTTGCGCCGTATGCCTTCCTTTCCCGGCCTTCCTTCTTCATCGCAACCCGGCCATAGTTGCCAATATTAATCAGTTCAATCTGATGAACATTCCTGACGCATTCCAGCAGATCCTTCGGAGAATTGACAATGCCCATCATCCTGAGATGCTCTCCGCGCGGATCATTCAGCAATCCGATTGCCTCGTCGACGGTCTTGATTGCCACCTTGCATGTATTCGGCGCAGCCATCATCAGCGAGCGCTTGATGATCTCGCTTCCGGCTGCCATGTCATTTCCAACAACCACTCTCTCGATGCTCAGATGCCTTGTCCACTTGATTGCTACCTGTCCATGAATCAAACGCTCATCCAACCTGATCAGTACATTCATCTTTCTATCCTCCTAGAAGAAAGCCTCATCATGCAGCGATACTTGATCCAGCTCTACCAGCTTGAGATATTTCCTGCTCTCCTCGATCGCAGCCTTCAGCTCTTCCTTCGTGTATTCGCCCTGATGAAGCGCGATCTCCAGAAGCAGGGCCAGGTTGACGCCTGCGATCAGATATGTGTTCGGCCGCTTCAGTCGCAGCGACATTACCTGATTGACGCTTCCGCCATACAGATCAGACAGCATGATCACCTGATTGCCATCTCCCTGGCAGCTCAGAAATGAATCAAGCTCCTCCGCAAGATCGCCGTCATCCACGAATGCGTCAAATACCGAAAGCTTGTTCTCGGTGCCTTCACCTACCAGAATCTTCATTGAAGAGAGCATCCCGCTGGCCAGATGGCCATGAGATGCAAGGAATATTGAGATCATACCGTCCCTCCGTAAGCCCTTACATGGTCAGGATAATCTTCGCTGCTTTTGTTATCCATGAAGAGTTCCACCGCTGAATTGGTGCAATTTAAAAAGCTGCACCATTGATCGTGCAGGATTCGTCAATTCACAGAAATTGCCGGGTATGCTATGATTCCCGATAGAGAAAAACATTTTCCTTATTATATGATTTGAAGCGCATTTCCTGATGATCAGGGCTGAATGCAGCAGCGCATGCAAGGTAATCCAGAATGGATGAGAGAAAAGAATCCTGAGAATCGCGAACTGCCTGGCGGAATCAGATACGCCGATGACATCGAACCAGATCGCTGACCGTATCCAGCTGTCCGTAAGGACTGTCAAGAAGGACATGATCCTGCTGGCCGATTATCTGAAGAGCCATGGCGCTGTTTTGAAGTCCAAGAACAATCTTGGCTACTGGATCGAGATCTCAGATGAAGCCAAGTACATCAAGCTATATCACAAGCTGAGCGTGCTGTTTAATTCCGAGGATTACTACCGCATTCAGTACATGGGAGATAAGTCGGATGCGATCCTGAGAATCCTGCTTGCGAACGATCAGTTTATCCGGCTTGACGAGATCGCCGAGCGCCTGTATCTGACCAAGTCTGCGCTCCGCGAAGAATTTAAATATGCAAGAACCATACTGGAAAGTTATAATCTGCATATCGAATCGGAGCCGAATCATGGCTCCAGGGTAGCAGGCTATGAGTTCTGCCGGAGAATGTGCCTGCTGAGACAGCTGAATTACAGCAGCTATCAGTTTGATGGCTCAGAGACAAAGGAATTCGACGCGCTGTTTGACTATCCTCTTGAAGATACTGTCGAACTGAGACACATGATCAATCGCGCCCTCATCAGCTCGGGCCTGAGAATCACTGACAACTTTATCAACTGGATTGTCCGCTACTGCATCATGAGCATGAGAAGATCAGCAGAGCATCCGCTGCAGTTTTCGGAAGCGAGAAAGAAAAAGCTGCGGACCTATCCGCAGTATCAGCTGGCAGCGGGAATCATGGAGAGCAGCTCCCTGGGGCTGCGCGATGATGAGGTCTATGGCTTCGAGACGCTGTTGCTCATGTGGAATGATATCAGCCCTGAGGATCTCGAGGAGCACCAGTACGCACAGGAGCTGAGCGAGATCGATGCGCTGACTCCGCAGATCATCGAGTCGCTGCGCAGAGAGGCAGGAATTGACTTCACCGACCATCCGGCATTCAGAAAGATGATCCGCTCCTCATTGATCCCGATCATTTTCCAGGTTGACTGCGGCATCCAGAAATTCAGCATCTACGGAGGCGTGCAGTGCAACGATGAGGTTCGCAGGCATCCGTTCTGCATGATGCTTGGCAGCATCGTGCTGCACTTCTTGAGAGACCGGTACACAGCAGACTTTTCCGTATATAACTTTATCTACCTCGCGGCCAGATTCACCACGCTGTTCACGATGAGCAGCCTGCCAAGGCCGAGAAAGAGGATTGCGGTCTGCAGCTCGCTGGGAATCGGGATCGCGGAATCCATCAAGGAGACCGTCAGGAACTACTTCCCGAAGGATGCAATCGAATCCATCGAGGCAAGGAACCTCTATGAGCTCCGCCAGTTCAGGCAGGATGAGATAGACTGCGTCCTGCTGAACATGCCGAAGTATGCATATCTGTACAGCTGGCCTTTCTATCATGTCAGCATGTCACCTACGCAGCAGGAACTGGAGAAGATCAGGAGCCAATACCTTTCCGACTATGAGTCAATGCCGGACGTACAGAAGCGGATAGCCGGCATGATTCACATCTGCAGGAACATACGGATCAATGATGTCAATCTGCTGCCTGCCTATATCAACCAGATCATCAATGGAGACAGCAGTAACTGGGATCGGTTCTACGAACAGTTCCATAAACAGCAGCATCTGAGCTACTGCAATCAGATCTCCCTTGTCTTTCTCACGAAGAGCATCTGCAGAGCCAGCGGCATCTATCTGCTTTCCTTTGACAGGCCGCTGCTCTGGGGAGAGCAGAAGCTGTCCGCGCTGATCATCGCAGCAGTGGACTGCGAGGGCAATCTTCAGAATGGCGTCATCTACAGCGCCTTCTCAACCTATGTATATGGGAATGCATCATCCCTGGTCAGCAGCCTCTCAGCAGAGGATGATCAGAGCATCATCAGCCGACTGAGCAGCTTCATCTGATTGCTCAAGCAGGACGATTCCTGGTTTCCGGACTCATACCAGTCAAGGCGCGGCATCCGCTGCGCCTTTTATCCGTCTGACAGCAGTCCCGCGGATCTTTCCGCGCCTTATCTGCGCCCTGCCGTTTTGCTGGCAATGCTGAAAATATGCAATCATCAAATCATTCAGAAATATTTGGAAAATGATGCAACAATTCTCCACTCTCAGCGGTATTCATGGTGTAAGGCAGAGAAGCCTTGAAGAAAGAGGACATAAACGATGAAAGATCGGAACGCATTAATCATGATTGCAGCTGTTCTCGCATGCGGCACAGCCGGATGCAGCAATACAGCCGGAAAGAGCAGCGCCTCGCCATCCGCCTCAGCCTCGCAGCTGAAGGAAGGAGTCACCTGGACGGACCAGCAGATAGAAGTATCGCTGATCGAGAATCCGTCTATCGGCTATTCGTGGTCGCTCAGCGGCATTGATCAGCAGAAGGCTGTCACGCTCGGCAAGGAGGAGACTGTCAGTTCAGGCTCTTCCGATGCTGTCGGAACCGACTCGCTTCATCAGTGGATCCTCAAGCCTTCTGCAGAGGGCGATGCAGATCTGGAATTCACCTATGCAAGATCATTCGAGAAAGGCACTGCACCGGTGCGCACCGTCGCAGTCGAGATCAGCGTTCAGGCAGACATGACATTCACGGTCAGCTTCCAGGAAGAGGATACGGAAAGCAGCGCGCAGATTGCCAATCCCTTCCAGGACTGCAAGACGCTGGATGAGGCAGCATCGATTGCCGGCTTCTCCTTCTCAGTGCCAAAGCAGTTCAATGGCGATGCGGTCACTGCCATCCAGGCAGTCGACGGCAGCATGATCCAGGTATTCTACGGAGAACAGCTTCTGCTCCGCAAAGCAGCAGGCACAGATGATATCAGCGGAGACTATAATGAATATGAGGAAACAGGCACAGTCACCATCAATGGCCTCCAGGTAACAGAGCGCGGTGCAGGCGGCATGGTCATGTGCGCCGCATGGACAGACGGCACCTATGCATATGCCATCGATGCCGGTGACCAGGGAATTGAAGCGCCGCAGATTGAGTCGCTTGTTTCAGCCATGAAGTAAGGAGCAGGAAAGATATGCCGGGAAGCGCTGCGGTTCTGCCGATGCCAATGCTTCATCGATTTCTTGCCAGGATGCTGGCGGGCATTTTCAGACCGCATCAGACACCCGCAGAGCAGGCGGCGGAGCAGCAGAGAAATGCGCAGGCTGAATTCCTCATTGATCAATACGGCAGCAGCATCCTTCGCCTGGCCTACTCCTATCTGCAGAACAGCAGCGATGCAGAGGAAGTGCTCCAGGATACGCTGCTGACCTACCTTGAGAAAGCACCTGAGTTTGAGAGCATGGATCATCAGAAGCGATGGCTGCTTGCGGTTGCCAGGAATACTGCCCTGCACCGCGCGGACTATAACAAGGTCCGCGAGACCAGCGAGCTGAATGAGGAGCTTGCCTCCGAGCATCGCGAGGACCTCTCCTTTGTATGGGATGCGGTCCGGCAGCTGCCGGTTCCCGACCGGGAGGTAATTCATCTCTTCTATGCAGAGGACATGTCAACACAGGAAATTGCCATGCTTCTGAAGGAGAAGGAAGCGACCATCCGCTCGCGGCTGTCAAGAGCACGGATCAAGTTGAAGGCAGTCCTTCAGGAGGCGTATGACTTCGATGACAAAATATGAGATGCTCATGAATCGAATTGAAGTGACGCCTGAAATGAGGGAGCGGATTCTGCGCAATCTGGCCGGAAGAAAGAATGTATCCGGATTCAGGAGATATCGGGTGACGCTGATCGCCGCGGCAGCCATGATCCTGATCCTGGCGGTATTCCTGCCGCGGCTGAATCAGCCGTCCTCGGACAGCACCACGGTGAGCGCTCCTGAAGTTCAGGAATTCTCATCGCCAGCCGATCTGGAAAGTGCAGCCGGCTGGAAGATTGCCGCGAATTTCACCCTGCCGTTTGAGCCGGCAAGCACTGTGTACAGGCTGATTGACAGCGACGTTGCAGAGATTGACTTCACCGGAGCAGACGGCACGGAAGCCGTCTACCGCACCTCCGCAACCATGGCGGATCCCAGCGGTGAATACGGTCCCTTCGCCTCAGATACTGCATGGGGCAGGATCAGGCTGCGCGGATATGAGACAGATCAGTATTCTCTGGCAAACTGGACAGAAGACGGCGTCTACAGCTCTCTGAGCTTCAGCGCCGGATATGCTCTGGAGGACTGGAAGCTCATCCTGCCGGATTGATCATCCGCAATGGCGCCTGCCTTATACATGCAGGCAGGCTTTACTTTCCATGAACTTTTTCTGTTTCAAATTTCAATTCAGCTAACTGCGATGCTGGGTATTCAGCAGCGGCAGGCCATGACCTGCCAGCCATTGCTGCCCTGGCCGCATCAATTCAGTCTGCAGCGCTTCAAACATCATGCATTCTTCATTGCGTGCCACTTGAAAGCAGCTGCCGGGAAGCAGCTGCAGATGGATCAGCATAATTGAAGATCGCTTTCTCCTTCTATCCGATCGTATGAGACTTCAGCCTGCAGAGATATCCCCCGGCATCCACGACATTGTAGATAGAAGGCTGCTGCTCCGATGAAAAGCCGCTCAGAAAGATATCAACTGCTTCATCGGGATCGGCAGCGTCAATCGCCTTCTCCAGGAAGAGATCGCTGCCGGCAGATGTGTATCGCACGATGTACTTCATGTTATCATCGCCTTTTCCTGCTTTATCATACTCCCTGCCGCGCCATCCGTGCATGGCAGGTGCATCTTTTCAGAAGAAGCCATATGCGGCAGTCTTCAAAGCGCTTCCCTGAATTCAGAATCAGCCATTGGACTGTGATTGAAGAAGCGCGTCAAATCTCTCGATAATCTCATTTCTGCTTTCCGCAGCCCAGGAGAAATCGTATTCAACCATATTGATTTCAGACAGCGGCGTCATGTTCGCCGGCAGAGGCACATCTGCCCGCACCGGGCGGCGGCTCCAGTCAATGCTCTGCTCCGTCTGGCACTGCGCCGAAGTCACATAGTCCACAAACAGCCTGGCATTCTCTTCATCCGGGCAATTTCTGATGATTGAGATCGCATCCGGAACAGAGGAAGTTCCCTCGCTCGGATAGCAGTAGCCGATATCCGGATTATCCGCATAGGTCATTGCCGATTTCTCGATGGTAATCCCCAGCATGTATTCTCCTGCAGCCACCTGCTTATGGCAGTTGCTGGAGGAATCAAAGATCCTGCCGTCCAGGTTCTCGACAAATTTCTGCACGTAATTCCAGCCATCCTCCTTGCCGCCATTTGCGAGAATCATGGTGCACAGCTGCGTATATGCAGAGCCTGACTTTGATGGCCGGCAGTATGCAATCTGTCCCTTGAATGCAGGATTGAGGCAGTCTGCCCAGCTTGTCGGACAGGACAGCCCGGCCGCATCCAGAAGCTTCTTATTATAGATGATAACCATCGGCAGCGGGCTTTCTCCCACCCAGTAGCCATTCGCATCCTTGAAGTCTGCATCAATGCTGGCATCATTTGCACAGACATAGGATTCAAACAGATCATCATGCCCTGCCAGCGAATCCGCGCCGCCTCCCCATATCACATCTGCAGTCGGATGATCTTTCTCGGCTGTGATTCTCTCCAGCAGCTCACCGGTTCCCGCATCAACTACCTCTACCTTGATATTCGGATAGGCAGACATGAATGAGGTGATGGCCGCATTCATCGGGTCTGCATCATGCGGCGTATAGATCACAATCTTCCCGAGATCTGCACTGGCAGTTTCTGAAGGAGATGCTGTTTCATCTGCACGATCATCGCTGCTGACAGAGATAGGAGACACCGCAGAAGAGGAGCAGCCGGCCATGAGGCATATGCATAGAAAGGAGCTGAATGCCGTTTTGCGCTTCATATCGTCTTCTCCGTATCTGCCGCAGCCTGATCTCTTGCCCTGCACTGCGCAAGCAGCACCTTCTGGAATGCATCCGCATCGATCGGCTTGATGACATGCGCGTTCATCCCCGCCTGTCTGCATCTCTCGATATCTTCCGGATAGGCATCAGCTGTCATTGCAATGATGGGTATCTTCTTTGCGTCCTCGCGGGGCATCTGCCTGATCCTGCCGGCTGCCTCGATTCCATCCATCACCGGCATCCTGAGATCCATGAGAATCAGGTCAAAGTACCAGATCCCGCTGCCTGCAAACTTGGCAGCGCCTTCCTGCCCATTCTCCGCCGTCACGACCTCCGCGCTGAATCCTTTCAGAATCTCAGTCGCGATCTCAAGGTTCATCTCATTATCCTCGCATAGCAGTATTCTCCTGCCTTCCAGCGTGCCGGGCTCGGCTTCGGCAGTCCTGGCGGCTGCCTGGTCAGGCGCATGCTCAATCGGAATGAGAACCGTAAATGTCGTCCCGCTTCCCTGAACGCTCTCTGCCCGGATGATGCCGCCCATCAGGGTCACGATGCGCTTCACGATCGAAAGGCCAAGACCGGTGCCGGCCGTGCCCTTTGCCTGCGGCGATCTTTCCTGCGTGAACGGCTCAAACATCCGCTTCTGGAACTCCTCCGAGATGCCGATGCCATTATCCCTGACCTGTATCATGCAGTTGCATCCGCTTTCGGGGGGTATCTCCGCAACAAGCAGCTCTATCTTTCCGCCTTCCGGCGTATACTTCACGGCATTGCTCAGCAGGTTGAGAATGATCTTCTTCAGATTGAGCGAATCCACGATCATCGTGCCGCGGTACATCCGCTCCGTATTGACTGAAAACTGCTGATGCTTCTGATCTGCCGCTGCCTGTATCGGGACGATGATGCTCTGCAGCAGCTCCTCCGTATCAGCTCTGCTCTTCTTCAGGACATACTTGCCGCTCTCGATCTTGCTGATATCCAGCGTATCATTGATCAGATTCAGCAGCAGATCCCCTGATATCCTCACCTTGTCCAGATAGTCATTCTTGCGGCTGCTGTCATTCTCCTTGAGAGCAAGATTCGTATAGCCGATGATTCCATTCAGCGGCGTTCTCATATCGTGGCTCATGTTCGATAGGAACTCTGACTTTGCAGTGACAGCCTCCTGGATCTCCGCATTCTTCTTCTGCATTCTGTCATTGTACAGAATGAGGCCGAGCCCAGCTGCCGCCACAAATCCGATCATGGTATAGAACCACCGCGCAAAACTTGAATTCGAGTACAGCATATCCTGCAGATCATGCGGCTGTTCCTCTCTCAGAGCGTCCTCCACGATATTCGTGATCTCCTCGGAGCCGATGGAGTCTATTGCCTTGTTCAGTATCGAGAGCAGCCTGGGATCGGCCTGATCAGAGACCGCCAGCGACAGCTGAAAATCCGTTCCCTGAAGTCTCTGATAGCGGATATTCCTGTACTGATATCGCTTCTGGTAATACACGGCCTGCAGAGAATCCATCAGGGTGCAGTCAGATGTGCCTGTCTGCACTGCCTTCAGGCTTGCAGCTGTGTCTGCGTAGCGGCTGTAGGAGCTTATGCCGCTTCTGACCTTCCTGCTGAGGTATTCCTGGTATGAGCCCTGCGGAACTGCAGCGCTCTTCCATTCACCGGCATCATTGACATAGGCACGCATCAGTTCGACTGACTCAAACGGAACGCTCACGGATGCGTGATTGGCCGCTGCCCAGCCGAAGTCATAAGGAAATCCGGCGATGAGCTCCGTGCTTCCGGACCTGAATTCCTCCAGTGCGCTCTCTGCCGAATCTGCCTTCCGGTACTGAAAGGTCAGTCCTGTTCTTGCGGATATCTCATCCAGCAGGTCAATCATCGCGCCCCTGCACGCTCCGGAGCCGTCTTCATATGTCATCGGATACCAGTCCGGTATATAGGAGACCGTCACGGAGCCGTGGCTGCTGACATACTCCTTTTCCGATGCGGATATCACAGTCTCCTGATTCTGCGCCTGGGAATGGTACTTCGAGTAGATGTGATCCGAGAAATACGGATCATCCGTGTGCAGGGATGCCATTGCCGCATTCAGCTCTTTCAGCAGTTCCTTATTATCCTTTGCTGTCGCAAAGTAATACGGGGTCGCCGCAAACTTCGCGACAGTCCTCATATCAGTATCGCTCAGCGAACTCACGATATATGCATCAATCTCGCCATCTGACAGCGCCTTCCTGACCTCCTCATCAGAGCGGTAGTAGATCAGTGTCGGCAGGCTGTCATTATCCTTGCAGTAATCAATGAAGGCGCTGTTCTGCTCATTCTGAAAATTCAGCCCGACGGTCAGCTTTCCGATTGCGCTGAAATCCTCATAGGATACTGTCGCATTATCGCTGTTCACGACCAGATCGCTCCAGCTTTCGCCGGATGACAGAGAGGAGAGGCCGAGCTGCGCTTCCGTCTCGCTGTTCTTCTCCACATAGTTCATCAGATCCAGGCTGCCAGCCTTGAGCATCTCCAGGCCTTCATCATACGTTACCGGCACGAATTCATAGTCCCAGCCAGCATACTGCGCCACGGCCATCATGTAGTCATAGCTGTAGCCGCGGTAGGTATCTGAAGAGGCATCGTATTCCTGAAAATCATCCAGGGAAAAATAGCCGACCCTGACGGTCTGCCTGGCCTGATCCTCGGCATGAGCTGACAGCGGAGCAATTGAAAGGAGGCAGAATATTGCGCCTGCTGCTGCATATAGAGTTCTCCTGCTCCACCTGCTGCTCTTTAACATAGCGTTCCGCCAAAGCAAATGAATGCTTATTCTGCTACATATCATAGCATTTTGTGAACGCATTTTGATCAGTTTTCATTACATCATGGTCATATGCCTGCATTTTCTTCGCGCTGAAGCGGATTGAAAATGAAAGCCTGCCCCTCAGGCCGGATGGCCGCAGATGATTTCCCGATGTCTCTTCCGGCTTCTGAGAAGGCAGAAGAGACATCCTCACCGCGCAATTCCAACCGCTGAAAAGCAGACTTTCTTCTCTTTCCTGCATGGCAAATCCGGATAGGACAGTTCCTGTTCAAAAGGCCTCCGCGGGCTTCCGGACAGGCTCGCCCGAATCAGGCAGGACGGCGGCATCCCTTTCGTCTGCCGATGCTGCAGGCAGTTCATTTCTGCGGAAGCCGCAGAGTCGCGAAATAGTCCTCCGGCGTCTCCGCCCGGCGGATCATTTCCACGGAATGATCTGCTCGATAGAGCAGTTCTGCGCTTCTCAGGCGCCCATTGTAGTTGTAGCCCATCGAGAAGCTGTGCGCTCCGGCATCATGAATGACCAGCGTATCGCCGATCTGCAGCTCCGGAAGCGAGCGGTTGACGGCGAACTTATCATTGTTCTCGCAGAGATTCCCGGTCACGTCATATACGTGATCGCACGGCTCATTCTCTTTTCCCATGACCGTGATGTGATGATAGGCACCGTACATTGCCGGCCGGATCAGATTGCAGGCATTGGCATCCACGCCGGCATAGTCCTTATAGGTATGCTTCAGATGCAGAACCTTCGTGACCAGATATCCATAGGGACCAAGCATGAATCTGCCCAGCTCGCTGCAGATCCTCACAGAGCCGAGGCCGGCCGGCTCGAGGATCTCCCCGTATTTTCTGCGCACGCCCCCGCCGATCGCAAGGATATCGTTCGGCGTATCCTCAGGCCGATATGGAATGCCGACCCCGCCTGAAAGATTGACGAAGGAGATGGAGATGCCCAGCCTCTTTCTGATCTCCGCTGCCAGATGAAAGATCATATCCGCCAGAGCAGGATAGTATTCATTGGACAGGGTGTTGCTCGCGACGAATGCATGCAGGCCGAATTCACGGACGCCCTCCTGTCTCAGCAGGGAGAGCGCCTCCAGAACCTGCTCCCCGGTCATGCCGAACTTGGCCTCTCCTGGCTGGTCCATGACCTGATGGCCATCCCTTGTCTTTCCAAGCGTGAAGATGCCGCCCGGATTATAGCGGACGCTCATCTTCTCCGGGAAGGCTCCGATGCACTGCTTCAGGAAGGGAATATGAGAGATGTCATCCAGGTTGATAATGGCATGAAGCCGATTGGCATAGACGTAATCCTCTGCCGGCGTGTCATTGGAGGAAAACATGATGTCATCTCCTGAGAATCCGCACTGCTCTGCCAGCATCAGCTCTGTATAGGAGGAGCAGTCAACGCCGCAGCCCTCTTCCTGAAGGATCTTCAGGATGGCAGGATTCGGGGTTGCCTTGACCGCAAAGTACTCGCGGAATCCGGGATTCCACGCGAAAGCCTTCAGAAGCCGCCGCGCGTTGCTGCGGATTCCGCTTTCATCATAGAGATAGAATGGTGTTGGATACTGATCCGTGATCTTTCTCAGCTCTTCTGCATTCAGGAATGTTGTCTTCATAGGATGCCTCATCAGGAATGACAGAGCGTCATATCGCTCCGAACTGCAAGCCAGGGGCAGTCTCGCTGACTGCCCCTGGCATTTCTTTCTTCTGTGCCGATTCTCAGCTACTCCAGCGCAGCGGCAATCTCCTGCAGCCACTTTCTGATCTCGATATGCTGAGGGCACTGCGTTTCGCACTGGCCGCACTGAATGCAGTCAGAGGCCTTGCCATGTCCTTCGCCGGTGTTCCAGTCATAGTGCTGCCTTGCGCTGTCCATGTTTCCATAGATCAGGTTCAGATTCATCGCGGAGAACAGATCCGGAATCCGGATCTTCATCGGGCATCCGCCCGTGCAGTAATGGCATGCCGTGCATGGGATCTGATGGATGCCGGCCAGGATATCCTGGGCCTGCCTGATCACTCCCTGCTCGTGCTCATTCAGCGGCCTGAAGTCCTTCATGAAGGATGAATTGTCCTGCATCTGCTCAAGATTGGACATGCCGGAAAGGACGACCATGATGCCCGGCAGCGATGCCACGAAGCGCACTGCCCAGGATGCGCAGCTTGCCTCAGGATCCTCCTTCTTCAGCAGATCAGCGACCGGCTTCGGCGGATTCGCCAGCGTGCCGCCCTTGACCGGCTCCATGACAATGATCGGCTTATTGTGCTTCCTCGCGACCTCGTAGCATTCCCGGGATCTCACAGACGGATTGTTCCAGTCTGCATAGTTGATCTGAAGCTGGACGAACTCCACATCCGGATGCTTCGTCAGCAGCTCATCCAGGAATTCCGGCGTATCGTGGAAGGAGAATCCGTAATGCCTGATCCTGCCCTGCTCCCTGAGCTCCCGGACATAGTCCCATAGATGCCAGTCATCATACTTCTGGACATTTCCCCTGCCCAGGGCATGCAGCAGGTAGAAGTCAATATAGTCCACGCCCTCCCTGCTCAGCGACTCCTCGAATTCATGCTTTGCACTGGCTTCATCATGCACGCCCTGCGCATTGACGTTGAGCTTGGAGGTAATGTAGAACGACTCTCTCGGATGGCGCTTCACGATCGCTTCCCGCGCTGCCTCCTCAGAGCCGCTGTACACATAGGCACTGTCGAAGTACTTCAGGCCGCTGGCCAGAAACAGATTTGCCATCTCTGCGGTCTGCTCGACATCAATGATATCCTTCTCCGCATCCGCACGCGGCAGCCTCATCAATCCGAATCCAAGCTTTGGCATCTCCCTTACAAATGTTTCATCAAGCATATCGATTACCCTCCTCAGACTGCCTTACAGTATACATTCACGCAGCAGTCTTCACTGTTACATCTTCATTCTAATGCTAAATCGGTCTCTTAGGTATCCCTGCCTGAACATGAGAAAATCATCAGAAATCAGTTTCCGCGGCGCACCCGGTCCATATGCAGAAAGGCTCCCGGATCAAGTGATCAATCAGGGAGCCTGCTGAGCATCGCTGCAATTCCGCCATGACCGCATGCGCTCAGGAGCCTTTCAGAGAATCCGGTATGTATCAGCTGTTTCTGCTCTCGTGAATCAGCCGCTCCAGCGTGGAGTACATGACCACAGGCTCGATTGGCTTTGACAGATGCGCGTTCATTCCGGCTGCCCTGCTCTTTTCAATATCCTCATCAAAGGCATTCGCAGTCATGGCAATGATCGGGATCTCTTTCGCATCCGATCTGTCCCAGTGCCTGATATTAACGGTTGCCTGCAGCCCATCCATCAGAGGCATGCGGATATCCATCAGAATTGCCTGATATGTTCCGATCGGATTGCTGGTAAACTTCTCCAGTGCCTTCAGGCCATTGGGCACTGTTTCAACCGTGAAGTTCTTCGCTTCCAGGAGAACCTTTGCAATTTCCGCATTGATGGAATTGTCTTCTGCCAGAAGCACTCTGCAGCCGGTGAAGTCAAATTCAATTTCCCTCTTCTCCTCTTCCTGCTCCTGGCCTTTTGCCTTCTCAAAGGCAGATACGAGCGATGCCCTGAACAGCGGCTTTGAGATCATCATGTTTGCGCCGGCAGCCCTGGCCTCTGCTTCAATAGAGACCCAGTCATATGCTGAGATGATAATGATGGTCACGTCAGGGCCGACAATCCTGCGGATCTGCCGCGTTGTCTCAATGCCATCCATATCCGGCATCTTCCAGTCAATGAGGATAAAGTCATACAGCTTAGCCCGCTCAAAGTTCTCGCACACCCGCCTCACTGCCTCGGCGCCGCTGGTTACCCATTCCCCATTCATGCCGATCTCTTTCAGGATGTTGCAGGTCTGTTCGCAGATCACGAGATCATCATCCACGATCAGTGTATGCATGTCCATGAAATGCAGATTGATCGCCGGAGCAGTGACTGCGGTCTCGTCAATGGTCAGCGGGATATTGATCATGAACTCTGTTCCGACACCGACGATGCTTCTGACCTTGATCGTGCCGCCCATGAGATCAAGCAGATTCTTGGTGATAGCCAGTCCCAGGCCGGTCCCGCCGAATGTGGTTGTGGTCGAGGTATCGCCCTGCTCAAAGGGCTCAAAGATCTTATCAAGGAATTCCTCCCGGATGCCGACGCCGGTATCATTGATGGTGAAGCGGAGCGTCGACTGATCTCCTCTCCCGGACAGCGGATGAATGTCAAAGGATACCTTTCCCTTGTTCGTGAATTTCACCGCATTTCCGAGAACATTGATCAGGACCTGCTGCAGCTTCATCGCATCTCCGATGTACACCTCGGCAATTTCGCTGGATACGGTGCATTCATAATCAAGCCCCTTTGCCTTGGCCTGATTGTAGATAATCGTATTGATGCCATTGATAAATTCCCGAAACTGGAACTTGTCATTCTTCAGAAGCATCTTTCCGCTCTCAATGCGGGACATATCCAGAATGTCATTGATCAGGGAAAGAAGGAAGCGCGCTGAAATACCGATCTTGGAAATGCAGTCAGCGACTTTCTCCGGATCGTTGATGCTCTGAGCTGCTATGGTGTCCATGCCGATGATGGCATTCAGCGGCGTGCGGATCTCATGGCTCATTCTGGACAGGAAATTCGTTTTCGCTGAGCTTGCCTGCTTTGCGGCAGTCAGGGCTGTGGAAATTGCCTCCTCATGCTCGATCTGTATCTTCTGCAGCTCCGTGAAATCAGACCGGACCAGTGAAATCAATCCGCTCTCACGGTCAATATAGCTGAAGGTCAGGCGCTTGTAGCGATTGCGCCCGTCCTCGACAGCATGCAATGTCTTTGAATACTGATCGGCATGATCCAGCTCCGCGATAACATGCGGCAGGCTGAGAATTCTCAGGTATTCCTCTCTGTCCTCAGCCGGGATGTGCTCCTGCGCATACTTCTCCGTAATCTGGCTGTAATGATCTCCGCTGCTGACTTCCTTCATCGTTTCCGTCTGCTCATTTACGCTGACGAACACAACGCTCTCTGTCTTGATATCAATGCTGGCGATAAAGTCATATGCCCTGATCAGGCATTGGTTCATGATAATATCAGCAGTCCTGCTGTGATCGATATCGCTGACGGAATCGAAGGCGATGATATCATTGCTGCCAGGCCTCCTAAGCAGCTTCATATCTGTCCGTGCCCAGACAGGACGCTTTCCTTCATTCGGCCTGAAGAGGTATTCCATTGATAATTCTGTCGTCCCTGAATGATATGCATTCAGCAGAGCCTCTCGCGAGAATGTACTGATGAACTGCTCTCGATCTGAGCTGCGCGTCATGGAATTAGCTACGCTCAGCAGGATCATGTCATAGCTCGGGGCTTCCTTCCGGGTAATCAGCGGATCAGTGCCATTGATGACTTCCACTTCATCTGCAGACAGATTTGCTCTGAAGGTGGCGAGATAGCTGTCAGAGATGGAATTCAGATAGGACTGCGCGGCAGCATATCTCACTTCCGCTAACTTTCTGCTCTCGACAATATCAGTGACATCCATCTCGATGATGTTGTAAATGCGGCCGCCGTCCCTCTCCTCAGCAGGATATCCGTCAAGCTGCATCTGGCAGGCGCTGCCGTCTGCCCGCCTTGAAGGATACACAATGCGGAAATTCTCTCCTGCTGCAGCTTTCCTGCTCAGCATATCGGCCAGGGCATCTGCGCTCTCAGCACCGATATCCCTGCGGATCCGGGTGATGATGCCCTCCCTGTAGGACTCCTCTGTCGTTCCGAAGAAGCTGCACAGCTCCGGCGAAGGCTCAATCATATAGGCCTCATTTCCCCGGATAAGAAGCCTGCACGCAAAGCTGCTGATCATCTCATTCTTCCTCTGACTGTCATTTCCCATATGCTTTCTCTCCCGCATCTAGCAGCCTCGCGATTTCAGCCATCTGGTTTCACTGTTCTGAAAGATTGCGCAAAAGGCAGCTTTTAAACACGTACCTTTCGACATACAAAAAAAACTGAATGATCTATCATTAATGATAACAGTATTTATTAACTTGGGAAATGTAATTTCACTTTCTGAAATGGTCTGGATCAACTGCACTCAGCAGGATTCCATATAGATTTTTTCCTTTTTCCGGGCAACGGAGTTCATATAGAAGATGCAGACAATAACCTGGAATATGGAGGATGCCGGTGTCGCAAGGCCGATCCTGAACAGGGATACAGGCTTTATTCTGGACATGAGATAAGATACGGGAACTCTGACGCAGAATGCCCCGACGATGCTCTGGGCCATGACGAATCTGGTCTCGCCGCATCCGTTGAAGTATCCGTTCATGCAGAAGAAGATGGAAGTGAAGATGCAGTCAAATGCATAGGCCTTCAGATATTCCCATCCGGCCGTGATCACTTCGGGATCATGCGAGAAGATGCGGCACAGCAGATTGCCATGGAAGAATGACAGCCAGGCCATGACCAGTGCCAATGCAAATGAGACCTCAATCCCATAGCGCAGCGCGGCATGCGCGCGGTCCAGCTTCCGGGCGCCGTAGTTCTGCGCAACGAAGGCAGCCATTGCCTGGCCGAGCGCGCTCGGAACCAGCATGATAAAGCCGCAGACTCTCTCGGCTACGCCGACGCCGGCACTGGCAATCACGCCCAGTGAATTGACGATTGATGTCACGATCAGGAAGCTGATGCCGACAAGCGTATCTGCCAGTGCCAGAGGAAGCCCGAAGCTGACGATTCTCCGAATGATATCAGCGTCAGGACGGATAAACTCTCTGCGCATCTGAAACGGGAGGCTGGCATGACGTATGATTGCATACGATATGAGCACTGATATCATCTGCGAGGCAACTGTCGCAATGGCAGCTCCTTCTGCGCCCATATGGAGAACCGCCACCATATAGAGATCGCCGAAGATATTGATGACTGCGGCAATCGCCACGGCAATCAGAGGGATGCGTGAATTCCCGATGCCTCTGAACAGGGATCCGATCAGATTGTACAGGCCGATGAAGATCAGGCCCCAGGAGCAGACGCGGATATAGGAGCCGGCAGCACCGGAGGCTTCCGCCGGCGTCTTCATGATCCGGACGATATTGCCGATATTAAGCAGGATGGCCGCGCCGATGACTGCAGAAACCGCGACAAAGAACACCAGCGACGTGCCGACGGTCTTTCCTGCCTCTTCCTGCTTTCCCTCACCGATCTGATGGCCAAGCAGGATTGTCGTTCCCATGGACAGCCCGGCGATCAGGCTGGTGACTGTATTCATGACCTGCGAGCCTGTGGCAACCGCGCTGACATCCGCGCTGCTGGCATACTGCCCGACGACAAGAAGATCGACTGCACCATACAGAGACTGCAGCACCAGCGCGAGTATGACAGGCACGGCAAACTTCATGAGCGGGCCGAGTATCTTTCCTTCTGTGAAACTGGCAGTGTTTTTCATATTACCTTCTCGTCATCCTGCAATCAGCAGATTAACAACGCAGTAATCATAGCCTGATTTCAGCGTTATGCAAATCGAGGCATATTAAAACCGCCCCATATATGGGACGGAAAGTCTGAATATCACATCGCTATTCGGAACGGCTGCGATACTTTGGGAGATCCATGACTGCCCATTCGTACTGAGCCATATATTCGCCTGTATACTGGTTGATTGCTGAAGTATCTCCTTTCAGCATGCGGTAATAATCGCAGTCTATCTGATCCGCAGATACGGAAAAGCTGTTGCGGGTCTTGATGAACGCATCACCCGCCCCGATTTCTTCCAGCGTATGAGACAGATCTGCAATCAGCTTTCTCAGATACTTCTTCTGATTCTCAATATCGCTCTGGTCTTCCCACAGCACTGCACAGAGCGTTTCTGTATTGCATGCCGCTCCTCTTCGGTCAATCAGATAGGCAAACAGCTCCTTTGTCTTGTGATAGGAGAATGCAACGGGAATCTGCCTGGAGAAGACTTCAAAATCCCCAAAGCACTGAACATGCAATCGCGCCTGATTGTCTCTTGCAAGCGGATATCGCAGATTATTGATCTCATCCCGTATCTTGTCGGCAGTTGCCGGCTTCAGAACATATCCGCTCGGCCGTTCCTGCATTGCCTGCATTGCATACTGCGAATATGCAGTCACAAATATGATATTTGTTCTCGGGCAGATATCCTTAACCCGCTTTGCCAATTCAACGCCCGTCATATCAGGCATTTCAATATCCAGAAACACAGCATCAGGCCTGTAGCCTTTCTCTGTCAGCTCCTGCAGTGCTTCCGAGGTCATTGTAAAAGACTTGATCAGGGCATCCGGATATGCCTCCAGGATTGCCCCTTCAATGCTTCGCAATGCGAGTGGCTCATCATCGACCGCTAGTATTTTCATATTTGGCTATTTCCTCTTCCGGGATCGTAATGGTAACATCTGTTCCTTTGCCGATCGTGCTGCTGACTGCAAGCTTCCCGCCGCACATTGCCTGGATCCGTTCAGCTGAGCTCTTAATCCCTACATGCGCTCTTCCATCATCTTTCACTTCTGCCGGATCAAATCCAGGCCCATTATCTGTAACGCTCACGACATAATCAGTGCCATTCTTCTTGGCCGCAATGCGCACCGTGACTCCCTCCGCACGCTTCATGACGCCATATTTTACCGCGTTTTCCACGATTGGCTGCAGGCTCAATGCTGGAATCCTGAACTGCACTGCCTGGATATCGTATTCAATATTCAGCCGGTCTCCGAATCTTGTCTTTTCAATCGCCAGGTAATTCCGCGTATGCTTCAGTTCCTCTTCAAAGGGAATCGGCTCCAGCTTGCCGAGAGCGTCAATATTGAGCCTCAGATATTCGGCAAACTGCTCCAGAAGCTTTGCGGCTTCCGGGGCTTTATCCCTGCAGAGAACCTGAATCGCAGTCAGGACATTAAAGATGAAGTGCGGCTTGATCTGGCTGACAAAGACTTCTGTGCGATACTCTGAAAGCTTACGCTCCTGATCCTGGTAAAGCGTAAAGAACATCACTTCAATCACGATCAATATTGACAGCGGCGCAATCGGCAATTCCAGAAAGTAGTCTCCAGAATAGACACTGATGATTGAGAACAGGATAAAGACAAGGTATAGTCCATATTCGAATTTCCTGTTCTTCGCCCGGCGGCAGAGCATTTCAATGATTACGTGGACAAACGGAATGACAAGATAGAATAATGGAATACCTTCCTGAATAAAAAAGAGCGGTCCATAACCGAATTCCCCGTCAGGCAGAATGACAAAGACCCAGTTTGTATAAACCGATAGCAGATTAAGCACGCACAGCAGGATGATTGGAGCCTTAAACGCGCGGCGTATCCATTCATTTTTCAGAATCGTATGATCGATTCTGCCTTCCACATAGAGAAACCAGTAGTAGCATCCTGCCGCTGCTGCGCAGAAGCATACTGCATTTACAAGAGCATTCAGGAAGTACGGCAGGATAAGGATACGTCCTTTGGCGAGCTCATTGAAGATATCTGTTCCTGTCATGATGACAAAACTGGTGATAATGCAGATCAGCTGCTGCTTATCTCTGGTCTGGTTTCTGCTGTTACGGATACTGAAAAAGATCAGCATTGCCATGACAATGCATATGACCTCGATAATGACACTTGATAGATAGACCTTTCTCAGTATTTCAGAATTCATCCTTCATCCTGATCATCATCTGATGAGCAATGCCATTATCCTTTCTGCTGATCGTTCATTCATAATATACTACCATCTGACTCATCAGCAATCAGGATTTTCAGGCTGGCTGCCATCCGCTCTGGATTCAGGCCATGCTTGCGATTCTCCTGGCGCCATGCACATAAATACGCTTTTGCGGAAATATGATACCAATATTGAAAGAGCCCGGCATTGAGAGGCAGAGCCGCAGCCTGCAGTTGGAAATCTGCCACAGCCCCTTGAAAATCCATTCTGCTGGCGCGGTATTGGTGCGGACAGAATGCTAATCTCATAATAGATATAGACATATTTCCTAACATGAGTGCTGCTGTTCTTCAGGCAGCAGCATGCTCAGATTCCATGACTCAGAAAAGCGACTGAACTGAGCCTCAGCAAGCCTCATCGGCCAGACTCTGACAGACGCCATATGGAAGTGCCGTCAGGAAAACCATTCAGCAGAAAAGAGCGCTGTTCTATTGCCGGTAAAGGCTGTAGACAGTGCTATCGAATTGGATTCATATGCAAGGAGATCTCATATCATGAGTGAAGCCTACAATCGAGCGGTCAGATGCATTAAGTCAATATGTTCCGAAAAGAACTTTGAGGATCTGATATTCTATATCGATACGGAAGAGCGTCAAAACTATGTCAGCGATCAGATTGAATCCGGCAGTATCAGAACAGAGGAGGAACTGATCAAACTCGTTGTGGAGAAATATTTCATCCTCCGCTGAAGCTTCTGATGAAATGCGGCTATTCAGAACATTCGCAGCGCATTTACTGTCTTTCATGTAAATGCCTGCGCTCATTCTGCTATTGCCGCTGGATCTCAATCTTTCCTGACCATCTCCTGCAGCACGGAAAAGAGATGAACCGGATCAATCGGCTTTGCCACATGGCCATTCATGCCGGCATCTTTCGCCTTCTGCACATCTTCCGCATAAGCATCTGCAGTCATGGCAATAATCGGGACTTTCCTTGCATCTGCACGGTCCAGTCTGCGGATTGCCTTTGCAGCTTCATAGCCAGTCATGATCGGCATCCTGATGTCCATCAAGATGCAATCAAAATATCCAATTGCCGACCTGCTGAATGCCTTGACGCCGGCTTCGCCATCGTCAGCGACTGTCACGAGCATGCTCCGTTCTTCCAGGATTGACTTTGCAATCTCCTGATTGAGCGGATGGTCTTCGCATAGCAGGACGTGTTTTCCAGCCAGTCTTTCCCCATTCTCTGACCTGCTTTTCTGTTCTTCTTTTTCTGCTTTGACAGGAATGCAGTCAAGCAGAAGATCTACGCTGAATGTTGTTCCTTCCCCGAGTCGGCTTTTTACCGTAATTCTGCCATCCATTGCATCAATCAATCGTTTCGTGATGGAAAGACCAAGCCCGGATCCGTGTATTTCGGAAGATTCCATCCGGTTCTCCTGTGTAAACGGCTCGAACAGCACCTTCTGGAACTCTTCACTCATGCCTATGCCATTGTCCATGATCTCCAGATGCATGCTCATATGGCTGTCATCCAGTTTCTTCTCAATCATTCGATATCGTATCTTTCCGCCCTCCGGCGTATATTTCACAGCATTGGAAAGCAGGTTGAACACAATCTGGTTAAAGCGCAGCTTATCGAGCATCGGAATGAGATCTGTCAGTATTGATGCAGGTTCGAATGAAAAGATCTGGTTGCGCTCAGCGCAAAGCGGTGCAATGATCGAATCTATATAATTGGCAACCTCATCAACTGGATACGGCTCAGGATGCAGTTCGATCTTTCCGCTTTCCGCCTTGGACATATCCAGCACGTCATTGATCAGGGAAAGCAGGAACTTGGATGAGGTATCGATTTTTTCCAGATTCTCTCTGGCTTTTTCAGGCAGTTCCATTTCCTGCGTCAGATAGGTCATCCCGATGATCCCATTCAGCGGCGTGCGCATATCGTGGCTCATGCGTGACAGGAACTCCGATTTGGCAGTATTTGCGCTGTTTGCCTCTTGACGCAGCAGTTTCTCATTTTCCAGTTGCTTTTCAAGCTTCACCTGCAGCTCTACCTCACGCTCAACAACCCGGTAGCTTGCATAGAAAATGTGTCCGTCAGGACGGATTTCTCTCAGAATCGCTTCCTGGTTGATCCAGACAGGGCTTCCATCCTTCTTCATGATGCGATAGTTTCCTACGCTGAAATAATCCTTATTATAGCCGTCATGAAACGCCTTTCTGACTTTTTCAATATCATCCGGATAGACTGCGATAAAGGCATCCTTCATGTAAGCAGCGATCAGCGGATCACTCATTAGCTGCTGCCTGGTATCCTGTCCCTTCGGTTTATCCATTCCCAGGATACGGAACATCTGCAGGTTAACGAATATGCCTTCCAGATGATCAGCATCCGGCATGCGGAATGAAACAATACCTGTACTGACTGAATCTATAATATCCTCGACATATTCATTTTCCTTCTTCTGCTGGAGGACAGCATTTGTTACATCAGACTGGACAATCAGAATTGTGTCATGGGTATCATCCAGAAAATAATACTGAATCCTGCGATACATGTATTCATCCGGTTTCCCGGAATAATGTCCGCGAACCTGAAACTCATAATACCCATTTTTTTCAAGATGCTCTATGACTACATCTATCCTGCAGTTATGAAGATAGAACTCCCTGTCTTCGGAAGCGATAAAGGTATCTGCTGCAAACTGGCTGACAGCGGAATGCGGAAAAACAGCATCCTGCTTTCCCAGCTTTTCATGATACTTGGGCAGAAGCTTGCTGCTCAGATTCAGAAAGTGGATTGTATCTGTTTTCCGATCCAGAAGTGCTTCGCAGTCATATTCCTGATCCGTGATGATGCTGAAGGCTCGATCGCGGTATTTATCATTCGTGATATTCAGTGAATAGATTATGCCCTCGATATCATCACTTTCAGGATTTCGGAGCATCCTGACAAATGTCCGCACCCAGATCAGCCTTCCATCCTCTGCCTTCCTGCGATAATCGACAAAATAATCCGACCTTCCGTCGTGATAAAGCTCCAGCAGCTTTTCCCTGCTGAAGTTTCTCAGGAATTCTTTCCGCTCCTCAGGAATGGGGATCATGTTGGCAGCGTTCCCAATCATCCCATCAACGGTATCTGCCCGCAATGAATCCAGTACATACGGCGATATGCCGTGCGGCTCCTGGCATGTATTCTCTGTCAGGTTTACGTGGAACGTACAAAGTGACTCGGGATTTGCCGAGAACAGGGACTGGATAGTATGCTGGAATGTCTCCTGCTGCCTCTGTTCATTTACTGCTCTGACATAGGCATTTGCAACTGCATATGCCAGGGAGATAATAAGCTCTGCCGTGTTCTCGATCTTTTCCGGAGAGGGATTATCCAGGCCGATAAAGCCGATCAGCTGATCTCCATTGTATAAGGGCACTTCCGTGATGCTGTGGATATCCTGCTCCTTCAGCAGCCTGTATTCTTCCGGCATGCTTTCGCGGATCTTCTCAACATCAGGCGTGACAATTGCTTTCTTTTCCTTAAAATTCGGCATCCAGCGGTCAATGAAGTGAATGTCGACTCCCTGCAGATTCTTGATCTGCGGCTCAACGCCATCCCGGCACCATTCATAGAGATTATCCAGGGATCCATGCTTATTGATCAGGAACATATAGGCACGATCTGCCCTGAAATATTCCCCGCTGTTTTTCAATACTCCATTCAGGCGCTCATCTATCGTTCCGATTCCATTGATGATCTGGATTGCCGTGGCAAGCTCCCGCTGCGTATCCAGAACAGTCTGAAGTTCGTGTTCTCTGGAAATGTGGTCACTGACATCGAATGCAACTTCAATCCGGGCACGATGGCCGTAATAATCGATCAGCTTATCCTGCAGCTGGTATGTGCGGTCCAGCTTTTCATTGTAATGTTCCCAGCAATACACTTCATTCTTTCTCAGCTTTGCATTCGTGCAGAAAGGGCATGGGGAATCCAGCCCCTGGATTAATCTGTAGCATTTCTTCCCTGTATAGTCATCACAGTGCAGCCTCTCAAGGCTGATCTTGTTCATGTACAGGACCTCATATGTATCAATATCTGCTACGTAAACAGCCTGATAAAGTTCCTCAATCAAGCGGCTTGATTCAATGATTGAACTCTCCATGCTATCCTCCCTTCAGGCGCTTATGTCACGGACTGTCCGAAGCTGATTCATACAGATCCCTTTCCGGGCAGGATTGAAGCCCGGTTTTAATCCATGATTGAATATTGAGAAGTATTTACGCAGTCAGGCGATCAAAGATACAGACACACTGCTGATGCTTTTGCAGCCACCATCATGACTCAGATTTGTTCAGATTCTTCGCCAATATCGAGTACATTTTTTCCGGATCAATCGGCTTTGTGCAATAGTCAGCCATCCCGGCTTCCTTTGCTTCACGGATGCTCTCCTCAAAGACATCCGCTGTCATCGCAATAATTGGAACTGACTTTGCATCTATACGCTGCAGCGCCCTGATTTTCCTGGTTGCTTCCAGGCCATCCATTATCGGCATCCGCATATCCATCAGAATCACGTCATAAAATCTCGGCCCGGAGACAATGAACTTCTTAAGGCCTTCTTCTCCATTCACGGCAGTATCCACGATCATGCCCTTGTCCTTCAGCAGCATGACAGCAATCTCCATGTTCATGCGATTGTCTTCACAGAGAAGAACCCGCTTCCCTGACAGGATTTCATAATTTACTATGACCTGCTTCTTTCGCTCCTGCCCATCTTTCACTTCATCAATCGGCAGAGATACTACCCAGCGCGTGCCTTTATGAAGCTCGCTGGTCACATCAATCCTGCCGCCCATCAAGTCTACATATTTCTTCACAATGGAAAGGCCCAGCCCCGTGCCCTGAACGTCAACTGCCTCAGACCGCTTTTCCTGTGAAAACGGCTCATACATCCGCTTCATGAACTCCTCGCTCATGCCGATGCCATTATCTTCGATGACAAGGCTTTGCCTGCAATTCGGGATTTCGACCGCCGACGGTATGAATTTGACAGTAATCATTCCGCCTTCATGTGTATACTTGATCGAATTTGAGAGAAGATTAAGTACAATCTTCTGGACCTTGAGCTTGTCGCACCAGACTGGAATGCCGTTTCCATTCAATCCCTCTGTGACTAAATGGATCCCTTTCAGATCTGCAGAAGGACGAAGCGCCGTAATAACAGAGGTAATGACCTCATCCGACATCGTGACTTCCGGTTCTAAAACCGCCTTGCCGCTTTCAATGCGGGAAAGTTCAAGCGTATCATTCACCAGATCCGCAAGCAGCTTGCCTGATTCGCTGATCTTCTCCAGATATTCCTGCTTTCTTGCTGGATCTTTCTCTTTCAGCGCGAATGCAGTAAATCCCAGGACGCCATTCAGAGGTGTCCGCAGATCATGGCTCATGCTGGAGAGAAACGCAGACTTTGCATCATTTGCCTTGTCAGCGTTCAGCTTTGCGGCTTCAATTCTGCGAATCTGTTCCTGATCACGTTCATAGATGGCAGTTACATCTGTGCGTACCACAAGTACAATCTCCTGCTGCTGATCAAGCCAGACATAGTCAAGCTGCTTACAGAGAGTGCGATGATTCTCCGTGTGATAATAGTTTGCTGTCAGATGTCCGTTCTTCTTCAGCCCGGTCAGAATGTTCTTCACTGACACCACGTTATCAAACTGGGCAGCCTCCTCTGAGCTGATGAAATTGCTGCGGACATAGTTGCAGCATTCGCTGTAGGATGTCTGCTGGTCTTCAGGGACCTGGGAATACCCCATTGTCGGCGACTTCTTTACAAACTGAAATAAATCAGACTTTGCAAAGATCAGTCCGATGTAATCAAACGCCTGATCGGAAATAAGGCCCATGATGTCGCCTTTATTCTTTTCGCCAGAAATATCATATGCATACGTAAAGCACTCAAGATCTCCGGTTTCCGGCATCATATAAGTATGAATACTCATGGAAATCCATACTGGAAGTCTATCTTTGAGAATGCGCCGATAGATAATTCCAGTCTGCATCTGTCCCTGCTGATAGCGATCGATCAGTTTCATTCGATCCAGGCCATCGAGAATTACCTGACGCTCACTGGCGTTATATGCCGTTTCCGCAAATGAGTGAAATACCTCATCGTATGACGAACCAGCCTTTGCCTTGAAAAAGCTGTCATTCTTGGTAGTGTATTCAAGGATCAACTTTCTCGTCAGGTTATAATGCCCTTTTGCAACCAGATTATTATCATCCACATTCCGCAGAAGCCCAAGCTCTCTTTGATAGCGTTCCTCAACCTTTCGCCCTGCTGTGATATTCTGTGCGAATCCGATTGCCTTTGAAGTCTTGCCATCGGGATTTTCTGTCACGATATACGTGATTCTGTCACAGCGAGGCTCGCGGCCATTCTCAGGCTTATACCAGACCTCGCAGGACGCACTTCTGCCGGCATTCACTTCACTGTACATCTGCAGCAATGCCGGTCGATCCTCCTCGGCGATACTGTCAACAATTGAATCAGGTACATTTTTAATGATCTGAGGCATGCCAATGATCGCTCTTGTCCCGACCGTATGGGGATCCTTTGATATCATGATGGTACGGTTTGCAATGTCATAATCCCAGGTTGAAAGCTTTGCAGCCTGCACGACCTTACTGTAGAAGCGCTGGCTTTCCTGAAGACTTTTTTCTGCCTTGATCTGCTCGTCAATGTTGATATACACAAAGTACGCAATCTCGATATCCTCAGAGACATGCGTAATTGTGGCTCTCACATTACCCCAGATATAATTTCCATCCCTGCGCTGAAACCGATATACTTCTGTCATCGGCTTTTTATCTTTCAGAAATTGATAATAATCACGAGACAAATTTTCACGGTCATCCGGGTGAACGCAGTCAAGAAAGGAATGCAGTTCAACTTCACCCCGTTCATTTGCCAGCACATTAACTCTCTCAATGAAATACCGATTTAATCGCAATTGTTCTGCTGGGACGCCTTTTACAACGCGAAGAGATCCCAATCCAGATGGAACAAAGTCAATCAGTCTCCGCATTCTGCGGATCACAGTATCTCTGTCCTTGGACTGTATCACATCCGTGATGTCACGATACATCACATACAATGCATCAGGAGAACCAGTATCAGGATCTGTATCTGCAATTGACGCTGCTCCGCCAACCCAGATCAGTCCCTTTGGACCTGGAATTTTCATATCCAGTCTGAATCTCTTCTGGCCGGCTGCGAGGGTATCCTGAACCATCTTCTTCAGCTTGTCCAGTTCCGCTGCGTATTCACCGGTAAAGAATTCAGACATCTTATGATGATACCTGGCTTCATACTCTTCACGCGTACAGCCAAGCATCCTGCACATGGCATCGTTATATTCAACAATGGAATAGTCACTTAAACGGATCTTGATAATGCAGACATCCATGACTCCCAGCAGCAAATCACGGTATCGATTAAGATCCTCCTGATCATCTGTTTTCCCTGCAATTGCTTTTCGTGCCATGCCTCTCAAGGCTCCTGTCTGACCATCCTGCAATATTCTGTATAAATATTCATTCGTCTATATGAGCAAAAAGAACGTATCCTTAATTTATTTTATTATAGGCATGAAATATTGATTGCAGCACAGAAATTTTCTATTAGCCGAAGAGGTTCTCCATCTTTTCAAAATACGATCAGTTCTCCTGATCCGCACTTATTGATCCTGTATGGCATAAGGGATTTTTGCTGTTCAGTTGCAGTTCTTCACAGTCCGGTTGAAGACATTACACAATCTATTGCAGCTCTTTCAGCTGTCCGCTCATCAGGCTGCATATTATCCGCATTCAGAATATTCTGGCAGTGAACACGGTCCACGGGGTGTATGGCTGCTACAAATGAATTAATCCAGGGATACACAAAAACAGGGGCAGTCCATTGCTGAACTCCCCTCAAGATCCCCGATCAAGTATATGACTCCCCAGTGTCTCTTCATTTGCCAGCCCCCCAGGAGCAAAAATACCGAGCCGCGGTAACGGATTGTATGACGATGCCGCCAGCGTAATTCTTCGGCAGAACTTTCTTCAGTATTATATATCCATTATTTGCTTCACCTGAGGCGCTTAAACGCAGCAGCATTTAAGGCGGAGACAATTCAGAACTTGATATCTGAAGATTACAGATTGATCTTTTCACCCGCGCTGACCCTATCCCTGTCAGCAAATGAGATGGCATGATCCTTTGGGCTTTCGGTAATGATCAGCATGGTCGTTGTCTCCAGGCCGGCAGTTCTGATTGCATTCAGATCCGCCTTTACCAGAAGCTGGCCTGCCGTCACGCTTTCTCCCTGCTTTGCATAGACGTGAAAGCCGTTCCCCTTCAGGTTCACGGTATTGATTCCGATGTGTATCAATAAGGCAGTCCCGTCTTTCATCCGTACTGCATAGGCATGGCCGGTCGGGAACATCACTTCCAGAGTCCCATTCGCGGGAGACACAAACCGTCCTTCGATCGGCTCTATCGCCAGTGTCTTTCCAAGCATCTCTTTTGCGAAAACTTCATCCCTGATCTCTGAAGCGGGGATGACAGCGCCGCTGGCCGGCGCAAGAACATCGCTGTCGCTCCATTGAGCCTTTTCTTTCTTCTTCAGGAAATCGAACATATGGAATCCCTCCATTTCATATTGCTTCTTGAAGCTGCCTGTGCAAGCATACATGCATGCCCATCGAAGCTGCAGGGCATGATCAGTCCAGGTCTTCTCCGTTTGTTGCAATTACCTTCCTGTACCAGTAGAAGCTGTCCTTTCGGAAGCGGCTGTAGGTGCCGTTTCCTTCGTCATCCGCATCGACATATACAAAGCCATAGCGCTTTGTCATCTGGCAGTCTCCGCAGCTGACAAGATCAATGCATCCCCATGGCGTATAGCCCAGCACATTGCAGCCATCCTCGATCGCGTCTCTGATGGCGCAAATATGCTCTTTCAGGTATGCAATGCGGTAGTCATCATGAACCTGATTGTCATCTGTCAGTGCATCATGCGCGCCAAGCCCGTTTTCCACGACGAACAGCGGCACATTGTAGCGGTTCTTCATATCATTCAGCGTGATGCGGAGGCCGGTCGGATCAATATTCCAGCCCCAGGCTGTAGATTTGAGATAGGGATTCATCAGCTTTCTGACAAACGCGCCGATCGGTTCAGCCTTGTCTGCCTCTGCGCTGATGACTGCTGTGTGATAGTAGCTGATGGAGGCAAAATCAACGGTGCCTTCCCTCAGGATCTCTTCATGATCCGGATACCAGTCTATCTGAATATGATTCTCCCTGTAGTAGTTCATCATGAACTGCGGATAGGAACCCCTGACCTGGATATCCATGGGGAAATAGTTGAATTCATTCTGCTGCTGCTGAGCCAGCACATCCGCGGGACTGCATGTATAGGGATAGTTCTGCAGCCGTGCAATCATCCCTCCGACATAATCATGAGGCGCGTGCTCGTGAAAGTACTTTACGGTCAGAGCACTGGCGATCAGCTGATAATGAAGTGCCTGGTGAATGCAGGAATCCCTGTCTTTGGAAGAGCGCTCATACAGCAGGCCTCCGCCCAGATACGGCGAGTTCATGACCATATTGATCTCATTGAACGTAATCCAGTATTTCACTTCATCCTTGTATTCATCAATGAGGAACCTTGCATAGTGCAGAAACAGTTCCACCATCTTCGGATTCTCCCATCCATTGAGCTCTTCTGTCAATGTGACGGGAATCTCGTAGTGAATCATGGTCACAAGCGGCTCAATGCCGTACTTATGGCACTCACGAAACACTTTGTGGTAGAAAGCCACGCCCTCTGGCAGCGGCTTCTCCTCATGACCGGTAGGAAAGAGACGGCTCCAGGAAACAGACATGCGGAATGTCCTGAATCCCATCTCTCCCAGCAATGCAATATCCTCCATGTAATGATGGTAGAAATCAGAGCCTCTTCTGAAGCCGAAGTTATAAGCCGGATCATCGCTGTGTGCCATGTGATCCAGGAACATCTTCTCGCTTACCTGTTCAAAGAATCGCTTATCATCGTCTTTCTTTGGCTGCCTGCGGATGAAATCCATGTGAGACAGGCCTCTTCCGCCTTCATGGCATCCTCCCTCATACTGAGCTGCAGAGGTTGCACCTCCCCAAAGAAAGCCATCTGGGAATGCTGTCATTTTCTCTCCTTTTCCGTCTCTTGCTTCTTCACTTGAGCAAGCCGGTATTCTCTTGGCGTAGCGCCATACTGCTTCTGGAAATTCTTGTAAAACAGGGTCAGGTTCGAGAAGCCGCAGTATCTGCCGATATCATCAACATTCATATCAGAGGCAGAAAGAAGATCCCTCGCTTTTCGCAGCTGCGAGTTCTTCTTCAGCTCCGTGAAGCTGTAGCCGGTCTGCTTCTTGAACAGGCTGCTGAAATAGTAATAGTTATAGCTGTTCTCGGATGCGATCTCTTTCAGGCGGCAATTGCCGGGGTCTTCCTGAAGCTTTTCCAATATGGAGGCAATCAGGCGGTCTTCCCTGGAGAAGATGTTGCTTTCAGCATTGTCGTTATAGAACTCAGAGATCAGCTGATACAGAAGAATACGCACATACTCCTCAATCAGGATGCTGGACTCCTGGTTCCTCGGGCCGAAATACTGGTAGACCAGTGTCTGCACCGCCATATCAACCAGCTGCCCGTTGCTGCCTCTGCGGCAGATGATGAACTGATTCTGCTTTCTTGCCTGATTCAGGGACTGAGAGATGAAATTGATCAGGATATTATGCTGATTATTGTTATGCAGAAGAACATTCTGGAAATAGCGCTCCTTCATGGCAATATTAATGACGATATCTTCCCTGCCCTTTGTATCCACGGAATAGATGACATCAGGCTCAAGAATAATGGCATCGCCCTTGTTCAGCGTGACAGCCGTATTGCTTTCAGTCATGTGATAGGTGCAGGAGCCGCTGTAGACATAGTTGATTTCCGGATAGAGATTATGATGCTCCGGGATGCTTGTATATCTGGTCTCCTTCATGATCAGAAGATCATTCGCCACTTCAACGGAAAAGCCGAAGACATATACCTTTCTGCCGCCTATGACTTCATAGGGGACCTCAAGATATTTTCTGCTCGAGCTGCCCGGATGCTCCAGGTGCCATCTTTCGCTCTTGGTCTCCATTCTAAGAAACCGATCAAGATCGGAAAAGTAATAAAGATCCATATTCTGTCTCCTTATTGAGCATACGTTACCACATTTTCCTCAGCCCGATACAGAAAAGAGACCCTTAATAAACGAAAGGATCTCTCTTTCAATGATCAGTCCAGATCCTCTCCGTTTGAAGCAATGCACTTCTTATACCAGTAATAGCTGTCCTTCCGGTATCTCCTGCCTGTCCCCATGCCGCCATTGTCCATGTCAACATAGATCACGCCATAGCGCTTGTCCATGGTCAGCGGCCCGCAGGAGACAAGGTCAATGATTCCCCACCATGTATAGCCGATCAGGTCAACGCCATCCCTGACAGCTTCTTTCATCTGCTCGACATGCGCTCTGAAGTAATCAATGCGATAGGGATCATGGACACTTCCATCTGCTTCCAGTACATCAGAAGTGCCAAGGCCGTTCTCGGCAACAAACAGAGGGAGATGATATCTGTCATACATCTGGTTCAGGGTTACTCTCAGGCCGATCGGATCCATCTGCCAGCCCCATTCAGAGGATTTGAGATATGGATTCTTGTTGGCTATGACCAGATTTCCGGCTGTCTTCTCCCAGCTCTGATCTTTGGTGGAGACCTGCGAGAAGTAATAAGAGAATGACAGGAAGTCTACGGTGCCTTCCTTAAGCGCCTCTCTGTCTCCTTCCTCCCATGGGATCGTGATATGGAAGCGGTCAAAATAGCGATCCATGTATTCCGGATAGAATCCTCTGGCCATGACATCTGTATAGAACCAGTTGCTGTACTGATCATCCTGCAGCGCCTGCAATGCATCTTCCGGCCTGCATGTTGCAGGATAGGTGCAGAATCTTGCAATCATGCCGCCGATCATGGAACCCGGCAGCAGCTCATGTCCCATCTTGATGCACTTTGCCTGGGCAATGAACTGATGATGGAGACAGGTGAAGATCTCATTGTCAGTCGTCTCAGGATCATTCGGAAACAGGCATGCACCATCCCATGGGGAGAATCTTCCGGCATTGAATTCATTGAATGGCAGCCAGTAGTCAACAAGATCCCCGAGCCTTGTATACAATGTCCTGCAGTAGTTCAGATAGAAATCAATGACCTTGCGATTCTTCCACCCGCCGTAATTCAGGACAAGATTGACAGGAATGTCATAGTGCAGCATGGTGAGGAATACTTTCATGCCATGCCTGTGGCATTCGGTGAACATGTCTCTGTAATATGCAATTCCCTCTTCGTTTGGCTCAGCCTCATCTCCATTTGGATAGAGCCTTGCCCAGCACGAAGAGGTACGGAATACCTTCATGCCCATCTCGCCGAGCATGGCAATATCTTCCCTGTAGTGATGATAGAAGTCATTGCCGCGGCGCAGAGGATAATATGTCGCTGTCGTATCCTTCAGTGCCTGCTCGAATTCTTTTCTGGAGAACGGGTCCGTTTGATGCTTGTGCTCGACCTGCTCATGGTTCCAGGATGGATCCAGATATCTGCAGTCCTGCGTATCAAGACCCTTGCCGCCAAGATTGAATCCGCCATCTGCCTGTGAAGCAGCGATTGCGCCGCCCCAGAGGAAATTTTCATCAAATCCCTTTTTCATCTTCTGCCTCCTTAAATTGCATCTTTGAAAGTGATGGCAGCTGGTTACCAGCTGCCATCATCTGCTGCAACAGTTTAAGCAAATTTACTTCGTGCGGTTCATAGCCTTGCTCAGAACCGGATACAGCAGGAAGGAGGAAGCGAATGTAGCCACAATCGCAGCAAGTCCAGCCATCAAGGCAGGAACGCCTCCATCACCCATGACAGTCGGAATGGCGAACACGTTCGGCCATACAAATGCATACATCTTGACGTTCAGCAGGACGCCCAGGAAGCCGCCGATGCCATTGCCGATCATGGCAGACAGCATTGCTGCCCTGTCCTTGACCATGACTGCATACAGAGCAGGCTCAGATACGCCCACGAATGCAGTTGCGCCAGTCTGTGCAGCGACAACCTTCATCTGCTTATCCTTCGTGAATGTGGAGCAGCCAAATGCAGCGCCTGCTTCAGCAAAGTTATGATAGAGCTCGATTGCAAGGCAGCGGGAGAAGCCATATGTGGATACCTCGAGAATTTCCATCGGGCCTAACGCGTGATGGAGACCTGTGAGGGTCATGAACGGCAGCAGGAAGCCAATGACAAGTCCGGCAACCGGGCCGACATTGATCATCATCCAGGAGAATGCGCCGGTCAGAAGGTTAGCGCCTCTGTCAGCAAGCGGAGCGATGAACAGCATGTTCAGCGGAACAGTAATCAGAATGGAGATCATCGGGACAAGCATGGTTCTGACAGTATCATGCTTGACGAGCTTATTCACCCACCTGTAGACATAGCTCAGCAGCAGCACGCCGAACAGTGCCGGGAAGATGCTGGATTTATAGCTGTACATCGGGATGTTCATGCCAAGGAATGTCATCTGCTCGCTGTTCGCGACCTTAGCAACGAAATCCGGATAGAGCAGAGCGCCGCCTACGATCGCGGATAAGCCCATGTCAACCTTGAATCTTCTTCCGGCCGACACTGCGACAATGACCGGCAGGAAGTAGAAGGCAACGTCAGCGACCATGCTCAGGAAGACATATGTTCCTTCCTCGCCGGTAGCCCAGCCAAAGCTCGTGAAGAGCAGAAGGACAACCTTCAGCATGCCTGCTGCGCAATATGCAGGAATGATCGGAGCAAGAATGGCAGTCAGTGCATCGACTGCTGTCTTGAAGCTGAACTTCTTTTTGCCTTCAGCCTTTGCATCAGCTTCAGAAGCATCAACCAGCTCCGTGCTGACATTGACATCATCGCCAACGAGCTTGGTAACAGCCTGAAATGCATTTTCAACAGCCGGCCCGATGACAACCTGCTGCTGGTCACCCTGTACCATGTAGCCCAGAACGCCATCAAGGCCTTCAATCGCCTTCCTGTTCACCTTTGAGTTATCCTTCAGGGTAAAGCGAAGACGTGTAACACAATGCTCTAGATTCAGAATATTCCCTTTTCCGCCAAGATTATCAATAATTGCTTCAGCGGTCTTGCTCCAATCAGTCATGATATCCTCCCCATCTTGCTGAATGAATTCTTTTCCATAAACAGTTACTTCCCGATGCATCCCTTCATGTTCTCTGATACAGGTGTCTCTTTCAGTCGAAGCTCATACTGCAGCTGTGCTGTCTCTCGTAAATCATGTAATCGGCCTATTACGCTAGTAATATAGCCTTGAAAGCCCTGGCAGGAAATATCAGTTATTGTGGAAAATACTATCACTTTTTAAGGGCATGCGCTTTGCCAGACGATTTTCAAGCAGGACCGCCTGCTGAAGCTTTGGCGCCTTCATATTTTCCTGAAATATTGGAATAAGGCTTTGCCATAAGATATTATCGTATTTTTATAAATCCATACCATCAGGAGATGCAGCGGTGTTCAATGAATTGATCATCTGTATCAGATCGCATTTATAGCGCTTTTTACATGGTTGCAAGTTTGTAATACACTAGGTATCATCATTTGATCAGGATGAGGGAAATCAGATATGTCCAGAGAGAAATTACAGGCAGTTCTTAAGATTGCATTCGCTACATTCATGTTTGGCACGGTCGGAATCTTCCGCCGCAATATTTCGCTTCCTTCCGGAATGCTGGCCATGATGAGAGGCATCATCGGAACCCTGCTCCTGCTCGCAATCAAATACTTCAAGACTGGAAGGCTGCATATTTCCTGCGGCAGGGAGAAGTACATGCTTGCGCTGTCAGGCGCGCTGATCGGATTTAACTGGATTCTCCTGTTTGAAGCCTACAGCTTCACTTCTGTTTCGATCGTGACGATGTGCTATTACATGCAGCCAATCATAGTCACGCTGGCCAGCCCGTTTATAACGCATTCAAAGCTCACAAGGAAAGCATTGCTCTGCTCTTTCATCGCCATCTTCGGAATGATCCTTGTTTCAGATGTCCTCAATGCCGGCATCAGCAGCATTCTCGAAATCAAGGGAATTCTCCTTGGGCTGGCTGCTGCAGTCCTGTATGCCGCGGTCATCTTCATGAATCAATCCTTTGACCGCATTGATGCAATTGATAAAACCATTGCACAGCTCTTTTCTGCTTCTATCTGCATTCTTCCATATGTTCTGCTGAAGGATCACCCGCTCCGCATTATCTGGACCAGAAACGATGTCGTAAACACTCTTCTGCTTGGTGTCTTCGTGACAGGGTTTGCATATGCAATGTACTTTGCCGCAATGAAGCATCTCTCTGCAGTAGAAACAGCATCATTCAGCTATATTGATCCTGTGACAGCCCTGTTTCTATCCGCTCTTTTCCTAAATGAAAGCATGTCACTGATTCAGATCGCCGGAGCTATCATGATACTGGCTTCCACCTTGTTCAGTCAGCTTCCGTCAAGGAGAACAACGATTCGGCTGAATCGAGAACTATAATTTAATGATCGAACCAGGACCTGTTCTTCATTCAGTTCTTTCAGAACAGCAGGTCAATCCTGGCAATTGCGCATCAATCAAATCATGTCTATACGTTTCGTAATATCCAGTAGAAAATTGTCATGATTTCGATATATTGCCTGTATAATGCACAGAAGATATACATCTCCGCGAATATGGCTTGCTATGCAGATCGCATCGATAATATAAAGACTGGATAGCTTATGTAAGCCATCCAGTCGGCCGGAGCATCAAAATGAATCAGAGAAAATCGTATCATCTTGCGCGGACATGCGCTTCATATTCCTTACATGCAGCAGTTACTAATACTCATGTATTTCATTAAATCTGGCTTGCTTTCCAAAGTCTGATGTTTTCCATGAATATATGCGATACGCATGAAATAATAACTACTATTAAGTATTATGCTGCTTTGATTCCTCTACTCCACCGCTATGACTTTGCAATGGATAGTATAGACGCTCTGAATCTATTTGATCATACTGGGGCAAATACGTCGAATAACATATTCTGATGATTATGATCATCATTGGCCCATTATCTCAGAAAAACATTGATCAAACTCAAAATATTCTAGTGATTTTAGCCAATATTCAGTTACGAACCGCTGTATAGGGTATAACGAAATATCTCATCTCTTCCTTAGTCGGCACAGTATTCTTGTGATCTGGATTGGGTGTTGCTGTCGGTGTTGCTGTCGGTGTTGCTGTCGGTGTTGCTGTCGGTGTTGCTGTCGGTGTTGCTGTCGGTGTTGCAGCCATAGAAACATTCACGCTCAGCTCAGCAGTCGTGCTAGAGAAGCTATACCCAAGCATCCGCTGATAGCCTTTATGCTCTTCATTATAATTAGAGGGTAATTCTTTTGTAGAATATAGTGTCAGTTCCTCATTTGCGTGTTCTGTCTGTATATAGGAAAATTTCACTGTTCCTTCTTTATAATCTGAAGTAACTGTCAGTGTCAGTGAGTCATTGGGGAAAACAATATCATTTACATTTATGACAGTATTCCCTTTCTTGAGCGTCATATTCGCCGGGATATCTGTCACTTTAATTGACGCAAGTTGATTTGACTTGAATTTGAGGGCCCCACTCCAACTGTCATCAGAGTTTTTCTCCAATTTGCCTGCCGCAGCTGTTATCTCTGTTGAAACTTTAGTCGGTACAGCATCATTGATCGTTCCATACATAGCATATTTATAGAGCGCTTTTGTATATTCATTATAATTAGCGTAAGAACCTAAATCTTTTTCATCGATAATTGCCCAGACTACCCACTGGGTATAAGTACCGAGATGCTGCTCATGAGTTCCATAATCATAATGCACATTCGATTCAAGATCAGATAAGCCATATTCATCAAGCGGATATCCTGCAGAAAGAACCCGCTTTAGTCTTTCCTGAGTATCAGCATCGAATGCTTTCGTCACATCCGATGCATTATATACTATTCCGTCATTCGGCCAAGATAAATGCGGATCTATGCAGTATACATAATGCCCATTTATAACAACTCCTGCTTCAGCTAGTAGATTGTATTGATTCTTTACAACTCCTGTGTCGTCTGCATAAACTGTCAATGCCATCGACAGTATCATGCATGCAAATAACATAGCCAAAATAAATTGTATCTTTTTTTTCATCATTATCCTCCATTCGCATTCAAAAACTAAAATTATCAGGCAAAATTCATTTGCCAATGAAATATGATCGAGAAAGGTATATAAGCTTTCTTAACATGATGCAATCAGCCTAAGTGATTTCATATGGTAATCAGATGGCTCATTTTTGAGATATTCAACATTAATGGCATTGCAGTTCAAAGTCCATCCGCTGCAGTCTTTGTTTGAACCAATTACATGTTTATTGCGTTATCCAGTTCTGCTTCGTTCTATTAATTTCAGAGCGTGATCTCATGAAAGACCGGAACCATATGATCAAAGGTGCAGAATTCGTGCATGCCGATCTCATCCTTCAGGATATGCAGCGCATCCGTGAAGTGATCGCCGAGATATTCTGCTTTGTGCGCATCGGAGCCGATCGTGATGATCCGGCCGCCCAGATCCCTGTACATCCTGAGAATCCTGCGGGAAGGTTGCGTATCCGCCAGCCCATAGTGCCAGGAGGAGGTGTTGATCTCGATGCCCTTTCCGTCCGCAATCGCGAGCTTCAGGATCTCGGCAACCGTATCCTCTACCTTCTCGAACGGATAGATGCCCTGCTGATCATAGCGGACCAGCAGGTCCAGATGCGCCAGCACGCTGTAGTGATGGAAGATCTTCATCACATTGTAGATCTCGCGGTAATAGCCCTCGTTGTATTCCTGCTGCGTCCTGCCCT
>Ga0183095_10054_pt2 | contig 86739 bp, 53 predicted proteins | sample BioMet4_FD_130346 | JGI IMG/M metagenome (GOLD analysis project Ga0183095, IMG submission 130346) | Microbial communities from bioreactor (seeded with sewage sludge) at LBNL, California, USA - Biofuel metagenome 4 (v2) (version 3) | ecosystem: Engineered > Bioreactor > Anaerobic > Unclassified ...
CCTGCCGGAGCAGCGATTGTTGCATTGTCTGAAGATACGACTGTGTTGGCTACTGTCTGACCAAGGATGTTGCTGATGACAACTCTCTTGCCGGCTGCGTTCAGAATCTGAACATTGCCTTCACCTGCGAGAACGTTAATGTTAGAAACTGATACTGCTACTGCAGATGTCGGAGTTTCTGTCGTTGTCTCGAAGTGGAAGATCTGAGCCTGGTTAATAACCTCGTTCAGCATATTATTCCAGCTCGTACCCTCGTGGTTGCCATTGCCATTGTTGATCTGAGCAACTACCGGAACACCGTTCTGTACCTTAACCCAAGCGCCTTCGAACAAACCCGGTCCTCCGTCGTTTTCTGACGGATCACAAGATTCCATCAGGAACGGTTCGGATGCTGCAGGTCCGTATGTCGGATTCTCGTCTGTCTTGCGGAATGACCATGAAACCTGACTGTTCGTGTTGCGATACAATGGATTTGCTGTGAATGCAGTTTCCAAAGAATCCTTGAATGAAACTACCTTTGATTTGTCATATTGATTCAATACGAATCCGGGAACATAACCGGACTTGAATGAGTTGTTCTTTACTGTATAGAAGTCAGCTAATGAATGACCGTCTTTTACAAGATAAAGATTCTCATTTGCCTTGCCATAAGCAGCGTTTCCACCTGTTGTATCAACCTGGTGAATTCCTTCTAAGAATGCCAGACGGGTGTAGTTCTGCCATTTGAACATGTTGGCTTTCTCCAGCATATAGATATTGTTGTCAACTGAATCCTGCAGGTTAACCAGATAGCGTCCTGCAACATAACCGTTATATGCGTCATAGTGAGTTTCGTCAGCTGCTTCAGCTTCTGCCTTCGTTGCCCAATATCCGTGTACCTGTGTCTTGCAGACATAACCGTCTGGAACTGAATCAGGAGCCACGCAGAGCAGATAGGTAGGCATTACTGCACCGATTCCGTTGTAAACACGGTCAACATACAATGCTGCATGTCCTCCGTAGGTATTGTAAGCCACGCCCTTGCCTTCGATTGCAAGATAGCCGAGACCTGATTTGATAGTCTGACCTGTAGTTTTCAGAACACCGCTCTGATCCATCTTGTCCTCGAACAGATATTCTTTAGCTGTACCGTTGTTGCGGTAAATCTTAATCAGACCGTTCATGTTCAGTCCGTATTGAGGGTCCGTAACGTCAACATACTGATGTACCTTCTTCGATACAGTATAGAACGCTGACGAACGGTCGGCAGGATTCTCATTCAAATCAGAATAACGAAGGTTGCCCAGTCCGTCAACTACGTTGGCTTTCGCCCAACCATTGTTATCAAGATAACCAGAATTAAGATCATAAACATCTACCAAAACATAAGCAGTGTCAACGCCATTATGCATCTGATCAGCCTTCAGATAGAACTGAGCTAGTTTAGCTGTTCCTGCATTTCTGCCAGCCCTTATAGAGTCAGAAGATAGTGTAGTATAATACCACATATCATCGGTTGCGGTAGGATTCTTTACATAAGCCAAAAAGAGTTTGTCATTATCAAGCAGATTATCATCTTTAACTTTCAGATTGTATTCATGACGAGTCAATTGCTGAAGGTTGGCTCCATTAGAAGCGCCGTTCCAACCAAAATCAACAGAATAATCACCGTCACCAACATGTGCTTCATACGAAGCAGTAGCCTTCCCTATTTCGAAGAGAGTTGAATCCTGATCACTGGTCACAGCCAATTTTTTGGCTGAACCGGCTGAAAGATAGAGATTGTCGTTCGTAAAGCTGTTATACTTCAAATAATAGTTGTTCTCGGTTGCATCTTCCAGTTCATCATCTGCAAATGCTTTGTATCCGTGCGTTGTTGTCTTAGCGACTGCATCTTTCACCGGAGTGAAGGTATATGCTTCATTGAAATGGAGTTTCTGATAAATTAATTTTTCTACAAATTTTCCATATTTATCAACATAGGAATTAGTAGGATAACCATTTCGGTTTGTTTGAGGATCAAAGGAATTTATTGTACGATAAACGCCTGTGATTTCTTTTCCATTTTCGTCGTAAACCTGATAGAGCTGGCCTTGGAATGCATAAAGAGGTCCTACGTATTCATATTGAATAGAAGGATTAAACCAACCATATTCACGGTTAGCAATGTTGATAGTCGGAGCGGTTGCATCAAAGCAACTGTCCTGGTCAACAACCCACATGGTTGCAGGCATGATATTGAAGTTCTGGTCTTTTGCAGGTTTGTCGTACATCATCCAACCTGCCATGTTGTCAACAATATAAGCACCGTCTGTGCGAGCATCAGTCTGAGCTGACGGGTCGTAAAGATTGATGAAGTAAAGACCTGAAGCAACCGTTACAGGTTTAAGATAAGCAAAAGCTTTATTAGCAAACTGAATCTTCATGCCCATGTTTGCATACTGAACTGGAGTCTTATCGGCAACTACAGCAATGACAGGATTACCAGGTTTTGTTGAGGCAGCACCAATAGCAGCATTTGTAGATTGGCCGACTGTCAGTACATAACCGGTATCGTATGCCGATTTGCCGACATTCATTATTGTCAATGCAACCGGAACGAATGCTTTCTTTCCAAACGGAACATTGGTCGAAGCAGATGCAGCACCGTCCTTATGAGCGACACCGGCATTTACTGTATTATAATATAATGTAGAAGCTGCATCTTGCAAGCCTGTATCTACCCATTTCTTTCCGTTTTGAGCGTCCAGTGTTCCAATGAAAGAGGCATTGTACGGCTCGAGCACCAAACTGTCAGGAGTAGGATAATAAGTGACTTTCCAAATGAAACGTGCAGTAGCTGCATCAGTAGCGTTTTCAGGGATTCTCTGATTTGTAACCAAAAGACCACCATGTTCAGTCGGGTTCTTACCTGCCTCGTATGTCGTATCCTGGTTGACTGCCAAATAAGCATCATTACCGGCATTCAACTTGATATTATAACCACGGGTATTTGCTGCAACATCTTCAGCTGTATATTTACCGTTGAAGAGAACATTATTAATTGTAGGAGTAGATTTGAAAGAAGCACCTAATTTTCCATTTGCTTCCTCGTCAGAGTTAATCATACCGTTGATTTCAGCAGCATTCAGAACCTTAACACCTGCATTGACAACAGTAAATGCAAGGAAATTGACATTCTTCATTTGAGAAGCGGCCGAAGCCTGAACCTGTACAGGAACAACATCAATAGGGACTTCAGGAACACCGCCTAGCTTCTTAGATAAAGCTAAACCAACGACCAAAGATTTATCCTTATGTGTATAAGCATAAATCTTCTGTGCACCGAAAGCCAAAGAACCATTGTCAGAATCACTGTACCACAACCATTTGGTTTGATCAGCAGAATTGACAGGAGTAACATTGTCGTAACCAGTATAAAGACTATTAACAGCAATGTTTGCCAATGTCGATTCAGTCTTGATTGCAGAATTCATGTTGTAGGAAAGATAAGCGCCAGTCTCTTTGTTTTGGAAGGTGTATTCAACACCGCGTGTGCCAGTCTCTGAAGCTACAATCTTCCACAAAGAATTGTTCAATGAAGGGGCATATCCCAGTTTGCCTTCGGCATCAGGAGACGGCAGTTGAACAGCTTGCAGTTTCAACTCACCTGTAATGGTACGAACCTGAGTAAGGACAAATGGAGGATAGATACTGACTACATCATTTGGAATAGTTGGGTTAACTACCAATTGGTACCAATAATTTCCATCAATTTTGTACACATTCCGAATAGGTTCAGCATCAAGAGCAGTTGCAAGAACAGCTTTCGATGAAGTTTGAGTGTTATTAGACTCACGATAATTAATATCGCCAGTCGCAGTCAGCACCTGTGCATTGCCTGTTCCTACGAATGTGCACGCCAGCAATAGGCCGACAATCAAAGTAGAAAACTTTTTGTACATAAAATTATAATTTAAACATTAAAATATCCGAACTGAATTTAGTTTTGAATAGCGCCACATGCATCAATCTTATTTCAAACATTAAGGCACAATACATACTTTTAGCAAATTTACAAAGATTATACTAAATGGCAAAGGAAATTATAAAATATTTTTCAAAAGCTAGAGATATTTATCTAAATAGGCGGTTTAAATCACAAAATGTGCGTTTCTGACAACAAAAAAGCGCCCCGCGTTGCCGCGAGGCGCTTTTCTACAAATATCGTTTTACCGAAGAGATACAAAATATTGTGTCTCTACAATTGGGGTTCCTATTTAACGATTGCCTTTACAGCCTTTGCTCCTTCAACTGCTACAACTACGACTCCTGCCGGAGCAGCGATTGTTGCATTGTCTGAAGATACGACTGTGTTGGCTACTGTCTGACCAAGGATGTTGCTGATGACAACTCTCTTGCCGGCTGCGTTCAGAATCTGAACATTGCCTTCACCTGAGAGAACATTGACGTTAGAAACTGATACTGCTACTGCAGATGTCGGAGTCTCTGTCGTTGTCTCGAAGTGGAAGATCTGAGCCTGGTTAACAACTTCATTCAACAAACCTGACATACCTTCATGGTTACCATTGCCATTGTTGATCTGAGCAATTACAGGAATACCATTCTGTACCTTAACCCAAGCACCGCTGAACATTCCAGCATATTGATCAGCTGCTCTTCCATCCCAAGATTCCATCAGGAACGGTTCGGAAGCGTCAGCACCGTAAGATGCGTTTTCGTTAGTCTTGCGGAACGACCATGTAACCTTCGTATTCAAGCCACGTGGCAGTGATACTGCATTGAATGCAGCCGTTGAATCAACAAATGATGCAACCTTAGATTTTTCATACTGATTCAGTACGAAACCAGGAACATAACCGGAATTGAATGAGTTGTTCTTTACTGTATAGAAATCAGCCAGTTTATGACCGTCTTTCAAGAGATACAAAGTTTCTTTTGCATCAGCATATTTAGCTTTTCCACCTGTTGTATCAACCTGGTGAATACCTTCCAAGAATGCCAGACGGGTGTAATCCTGCCATTTGAACATGTTAGCTCTTTCAAGCATGTAGATGTTGTTATCAACAGAATCCTGCAGGTTAACGAGGTAACGAGCAGCTACATAACCATTGTAATCTACATAGTGTGTTTCGTCAGCAGCTTCAGCAGCAGCCTTGGTTGACCAATATCCGTGAACCTGAGTCTTGCAAACATAACCGTCAGGAACTGAATCAGGTGCTACACAAAGCAAATATGTAGGCATTGCAGAACCGATTCCTTTATAAACCGGGTCAACATACAATGCAGCATGTCCTTTATAAGTGTTGTAAGCTACGCCCTTGCCTTCGATTGCCAGATAGCCGAGACCTGATTTGATAGTCTGACCTGTAGTCTTCTGGACACCGCTCTGATCCATCTTGTCCTCGAACAAGTATTCTTTAGCTGTACCGTTGGTACGATAAATCTTAATCAGACCGTTTACGCCCTTGTATTGATTCAGTGAGAGATCAACATACTGACGAACGTATGACTGCTGTGTATAGAATGCAGATGCACGGTCAGCAGGATTTTCATCCAAGTCAGAATAACGAAGGTTGCCCAGTCCGTCAACTACGTTGGCTTTTGCCCAACCATTGTCTGTATAGAAACCATAAGGCATACGAACTGACTTAGTTAAGCCCTTACGAATAATAATTCTATCAGAAGTTCCAAAAATATCAACCAAAACGTATGAAGTATCAACACCAGCATGCATCTGGTCAGCTTTCAGATAGAAAGGAGCCCATTTTGCTGTTCCGTAAAGCGAACTAGTATTATCCATCATAGCAGATTCAATATCAGAAAGCTTCATGGTTGTATAATACCACATTTCGTCTCCACCGGTAGGATTCTTAGCGTATGTTACATAGAGCTTGTCATTGTCCAACAGGTTGTCATCCTTAACTTTCAGAGTATAAGCATAACGATTTAATTTTTGAAGAGCTGCACCATTAGATGCGCCGTTCCAGCCGAAATCAGGATCTTGGATTGCTCCAGAAACTGTATAATATTTAGTACTATAAACTTTCTGAATAGATGTAGGTATTACTGCTTCTCCGATTTCATAAAGCGTAGAATCGGTATCGGTTGTAACACTCAGCGTCTTAGCTGCAGATTTCAGATAAAGATTGTCATTATCGAAATTGTTATATTTCAGATAATATCTGTTCTCTGTTCCGTCATTCAGTAAATCACTAGCGAATGCTTTGTATCCGTGAGTTGTTGTCTTAGCGACTGCATCCGTTACTTTTGTGAAAGTGTAAGCTTCATTGAAATGAAGTTTCTGATACAGTGGGACTTCCATATAACCAGAAGTTCCATCAGAATAAGAAAAACTTATTTCACCTGTTTCTTGTGAGAACTTGCCATACTTATTAACCATTGGATAAATATTGGTTGGATAAGATGGGTCAATCATACGATAAACGCCTGCGATTGCTTTTCCATTTTCGTCACAAACCTGATAAAGCTGGCCTTGGAATGCATAAGCAATATAGTTCTCAGGTTTCCAGTTCATAGCAGGATTGAAGCGGCCATATTCACGATTAGCGATGTTGATAGTCGGGGTAGCAGCGTCGAAGCAGCTGTCCTGATCAACAACCCACATCGTAGCAGGCATGATGTTATAGTTCTGATCCTTTGCAGGTTTGTCGTACATCATCCAGCCTGCCATGTTGCAAACAACATTTGCACCGTCTGTGCGAGCATCGGTCTGAGCTGACGGATCGTAAAGATTGATGAAGTAAAGACCTTTTGCAACAGTTACAGGAGTAAGATAAGCAAAAGCTTTGTTAGCAAACTGAATCTTCATACCCATGTTTGCATACTGTACTGGAGAAGAATTCTCAACATAAGCAATAACAGGACTGCCAGGTTTTGTTGAAGCAGCAGTGGCAATAGCAGCATTTGTAGATTGACCAACTGTCAAAACAAGACCAGTATCGTATGTCGATTTACCGACATTCATTATTGTCAAAGCAACCGGAACGAATGCTTTCTTTCCAAACGGAACATTGGTTGTAGCAGTAGCCTCACCATTTGCATGTGCAACACCTTTATTGACTGTATTGTAGTAAAGGTCTGAAGTAGCAGACTTCAAATCAGTATTCATCCATTTCTTATTGTTCTGTGCATCCAATGTCCCAATAAATGAAGCATTGTACGGCTCCAGTACCAAACTGTCAGGAGTAGGATAATAAGTGACTTTCCAAATGAAACGTGCAGTAGCTGCATCAGTAGCGTTTTCAGGAATTCTCTGGTTTGTAACCAAAAGACCACCATGTTCAGTCGGGTTCTTACCTGCCTCGTATGTCGTATCCTGGTTAACTGCTAAATAAGCACTATTACCGGCATTCAACTTGACATTATAACCACGAGTATTTGCTGCAACATCTTCAGCTGTATATTTTCCGTTGAAGAGAACATTATTGATTGCAGGAGTAGATTTGAAAGAAGCACCTAATTTTCCATTGGCTTCTTCGTCAGAGTTAATCATACCGTTGATTTCAGCAGCATTCAGAACCTTAACACCTGCATTGACAACAGTAAATGCAAGGAAGTTGACATTACTCATTTTAGAAGCTGCAGATGCAGGAACCTGTACAGGAACAACATCAACAGGAGCAGTAGCATTTGTAATATCAGCAGCGACAGCCAAACCAACAACTAAGGATTTATCCTTGTGAGTATAGGCATAGATCTTCTGAGCATCGAAAGCAACAGTGCCATTATCAGCATCACTGTACCACAACCATCTAGCCTGATCGTAAGCATTGACAGGAGTAGCAGCAGCGTAAGCAGTATAAACACTATTAGCAGCAATGCTTGACAATGTCGTCTCGGTCTTGATTGCAGAATTCAAGTTGTAAGAAAGATAAGCACCGGTTTCCTTGTTCTGGAAGGTGTATTCAACACCGCGTGTGCCAGTCTCAGCAGAAACTATCTTCCACAAAGAACTGTTCAAAGAAGCAGTTACATTAACAGTACCTTCTTCGGTCAATTTAGGCAGCGGAGCAGCCTGAAGTTTCAGTTCGCCATTGGCTGTACGAACTTGTGTCAAGACAAAAGTACTGGTAGGTGTCTGTGCAACACCATCTTTAGTTGGTGATACAACCAGTTGATACCAATAAGTTTTGTCGATTTTGAACACATTCTGAATAGGTGTACCATCAAGAGCAGTTGCAAGAACAGTGTTTTCGCGATAATTAATATCGCCAGTAGCTGTCAGCACCTGTGCATTGACGGTTCCTACGAATGTGCATGCCAGCAGTAGGCCGGCAATCAAAGTAGAAAACTTTTTGTACATAATGTTAAACATTTAATTATTAATTAGACTCAAAAAAATTCATAACAGCGGTTTATCCAAAGATATTCAGATTTCAAGAGAATATTTAGACAGACCAATCAAGGCGCAAATATAATCATTAAAATTCTCCCGACAAAAGTTTTAAGTTCAATTTTTCAAATAAACGAGGTTTGTTATCTAAAGTGGGAGTTTTAACAACAAAACATAGGTTTTAGATAACAAACCGCAAATTTGTCTTAGATTGTCATAAAAACAAAAAGACGCCCCGCGTTGCCGCGAGGCGCCTTTTTACAAATATCGTTTTCCCGTTAGGGATTGTTATTTAACGATTGCTTTAACAGCCTTAGCTCCTTCGATTGCTACAACTACAACTCCTGCCGGAGCAGCGATTGATGCATTGTCTGAAGATACGACTGTGTTGGCTACTGTCTGACCAAGGATGTTGCTGATGACAACTCTCTTGCCTGCTGCGTTCAGAATCTGAACATTGCCTTCACCAGCGAGAACGTTAACATTAGAAACTGATACTGCTACTGCAGATGTCGGAGTCTCTGTCGTAGTCTCGAAGTGGAAGATCTGAGCCTGATTAACAACCTCATTCAAGAGATTATACTCGTTAGTTCCTTCGTGATTGCCATTCATATTTTTGATCTGAGCAATTACAGGAACGCCATTCTGTACCTTAACCCAAGCACCTGTAAACAGACCAGGAGCTGTGTTAGTTGCATCACTGTTCTCCATCAGGAACGGTTCAGAAGCAGCAGCGCCATAACCAGTGTTGCCGGCAGTCTTGCGGAATGACCATGTAACCTTTGTATTAACTTTACCAACCAATGGAGTTGTCCAGAATGCAGTCTTAACTGAATCAGTCAAAGATGCAAGCTTTGAGCCAGTGTATTGATTCAATACGAATCCAGGAACATAACCGCCGTTGAATGAGTTGTTCTTTACTGTATAGAAATCAGCCAATGAATGACCGTCTTTTACAAGATAAAGGTTCTCAACAGCTTTACCAAAAGCAGCTTTTCCACCTGTTGTATCAACCTGGTGAATTCCTTCTAAGAATGCCAGACGGGTGTAATCCTGCCATTTGAACATGTTAGCTTTTTCAAGCATGTAGATGTTGTTGTCAACTGAATCCTGGAGGTTAACCAGGTAACGAGCAGCTACATAACCATTGTAAGGTACATAGTGTGATTCGTCAGCAGCTTCAGCAGCAGCTTTAGATGTCCAATATCCATGAGTCTGTGTTTCGCAAACATAACCGTCAGGAACTGAATCAGGAGCTACACAAAGCAGATATGTAGGCATTGCTGTACCGATTCCATTGTAAACCGGGTCAACATAGAGAGCTGCATGTCCTTTATAAGCATTGTAGCTGATTCCCTTGCCTTCAATAGCGAGATAGCCTAAGCCTTTCTTAACGGCCTGACCTGTTGTAGCGTTAACGCCACTTTGATCCATTTTGTCTTCGAACAAGTATTCTTTAGCTGTACCGTTTTCACGATAAATCTTAATCAAACCACTTGCAGGAATACTATAATCACCTGAAAGATCTACATACTGGTTAACTTTCGTGCCATTTGTGTAGAATGCAGATGCGCGGTCAGCAGGATTCTCATCCAAGTCAGAATAACGAAGATTACCCAAACCGTCAACAACATTGGCTTTTGACCAACCGTTTGTTAAATGTTTATCAGGAGCTTGACCTAATTCATAAACATCAACCAATACATAAGATGTATCTTTCATAGCATGCATCTGATCGGCTTTCATGTAGAACGGAGCGCGTTTAGCAATGCCTGAATCTTCACCAGAGATGATTGAATCATAAACCATTGTAGTGTAATACCACATCTTGTCACCACCAGTCGGGTTCTTTGCGTATGCAACGTAGAGCTTGTTGTTGTCCAACAGGTTCGTGTCTTTAACCTTCAGATAATAAGCATTACGTGTTAATTGTTTAACACCTGCTTTTGAACCTGTAACACCACTATATCCAAATTTGTTCGTAATAACGCCACCTGTTGATCCAGGACCAACTTTCAGGAATGTAGCTTCACCGATTTCGAAAATAGTAGAATCTTGGTCTGTCGTTACAGCCAGTTTAGAAGCTGACGGAGCATAGAGATAGAGATTGTCGTTATCGAAATTGTTATATTTCAGATAATAGTTATTCTCAATACCATTTGTCAACTCATCTACTGAATAAGCTTTATATCCGTGAGTTGCAGTTTTTGCTACAGCATCCGTAACCTTGGTGAAGGTATAAGCTTCATCAGAGTGCAGATATTGATATTGTGTACCATTTATACCCTGAACAAATTTGCCGTATTTGTCAACATAATCAAAACTTGGATAAGTCTGATCAATTGAACGCAGGAAAGTCTTGCCATCAGCGGTTGTACCTTGATAGAGCTGTCCTTCGAATACATTGTGAGCAGCACCAACTAGTTCAGTTTTAGGATCATAATAGCCATATTCACGGTTAGCAATCTTTACAGTTGGAGCAGCAGCGTCGAAGCAGCTATCCTGATCAACTACCCACATTGTAGCAGGCATGATATTGAAGTTCTGATCCTTTGCAGGTTTGTCGTACATCATCCAGCCAGCCATATTGTCAACGATGTAAGCACCATTGGTGCGAGCATCGGTCTGAGCCATCGGGTCGAACAGATTGATGAAATAAAGACCTGAAGCAACAGTTGCAGGAGTCAGATAAGAATATGTATTCATGAACTGAATCTTGATACCCATGTTAGCAAACTGAATAGCAGAATTAGCTTTTGTAATAGCAGCAACAACAGGTTTACCTTCAGCATCAACATATTTAGCGCTTACAGTCTGATTACCGATAGCAGCATTAACTGATTGACCAACGGTCAATACATCAGCTTTATCGTAAGAGCTATTGACAATGTTCATCACTGTCAGAGCAACTGGAACAAGCTCTTTCTTATTGAAAGGAACATTGTTAGCAGCATCTGCTGTAGGAGCTTGACCATCAGTATGAGCAACACCGGCATTAATTGTATTATAGAAATGAGCTGAAGTTGCTAGTGCCAAACCAGTGTCAGCCCACTTTTTAGCATTCTGAGCGTCAACTGTTCCCTTGATGGAAGCGTTGTACGGTTCAAGAACTATACTATCAGGAGTTGCATAATAAGAAACTTTCCAGATAGCACGTGCAGTAACAGCATCAATAGCACTACCGAACGTTACTTTTTCGTTACCAACGACGAGACCACCATGTTCTGTCGGGTTCTTGCTTGATTCGTAAGTTGCATCTTGAGCAACAGCAAAGTATTTATCATCGCCGGCTTTCAGTTTAATATTATAACCACGAGCATTTGCTGTAAAATCTTCAGCTTTATAGTTTCCACTGAAAAGTGCGTTGGATATTGCAGGAGTAGCCTTGAAAAGGACACTGTCATTATCAGCAAGCTCTTCATCAGCATTAATCATACCGTTGATTTCGTTAGCGTTCAAAACCTTAACACCTGCATTAACAACCTTGAATGCAAGGAAGTTGACATTGCTCATCATGGAAGCCGCAGAAGCAGGAACCTGTACAGGAACAACATCTACCGGAGTAGAAAGAGAGCCTGTAATATCAGATTTAACTGCTAAACCAACGACAAATGATCTATCCTTGTGAGTATAAGCATAAATCTTTTCAGGACCAAAGGCCACTGTGCCATTGTTTACATCACTGTACCACAACCACTTTGCTTGGTCATAAGAATTGGTCGTTGTAGTTGTATAAGATGAAATAACACTACCTGAAGCAAGCTTAGTTAAATCAGTCAGTTTACCTATAGTAGTATTCATGTTGTAGGAAAGATAAGCGCCAGTCTCTTTGTTCTGGAATGTGTATTCCATACCGCGAGTACCTGTTTCACCACCTACAATGCGCCACAGAGATTGATTGAGGACAGCATTTTTACCAGCAACACCAACAGTACCAGCCTTAGGCAGCGGTGCAACTTGAAGTTTTAATACGCCTGTCTCTGGATCGCGAACCTGGATCAGAACTAAAGAATCAGCTGTAGTAGACGTAGCGTTTCCGTCAGTCGGTAAAACTAGCAGTTGATACCAATAAGTTCCGTCGATGTTGTACACATTCTTAACGGAATCCTGATCAAGAGCCGTTGCCATAACAGTTGCTTTACGATAAGTAACATCACCTGTAGGTTCCAGCACCTGAGCATTACCGTTAACTACGAATGCGCCCGCCAGCAGTAAGCCGGCGATCAAAGTAGAAAACTTTTTGTTCATAATGTTAAACATTTAATTATTAATAAATCTGTAAATAAAATTTCTTGTTTCCCGCTGTCTCTACCCCTTTGCTTGCGCCCAGGTATATTGACAGTTTTACACGAGCGCAAATATAACTATAATTTATTTTGTGACCATCATTTTCTTCTCCTATTTTTCAAAACATAGGCATTAATTATCTAAATCGGGCGTTTCGATGACAAAACACCCTTTTTTCTAAACGAAATCGTTTGAAAGGTTTGCAGAGAATTGCGGAAAGCAATATCTCGGAGATGTTTTTATTTGTGTATTAGGTGAAAAAGGGAGAATATTCAAGTCACGCTTTAATATCCGTAGATAACGCAAAATCTTATGTATCTACAAAATGTTGGCGAAAACAATTATTTGACCTTAGAAGGCTGCCGGAAGCACATTTGACGGATTGAAAACGGTTTCGCCGAGCGTCGGAGGATTGGACGAATGATTATTCACCTTTACACCACATTGTCGAAGGTACATCTGATGGATTGGAAATGGTTCCGACGAGCGTCGGCAATGCGAACGAATGACTATTCACCTTTACACCACATTGTCGAAGGTACATCTGATAGGTTGGAAATGGTTCCGACGACCGACGATTGGTGTTTTGTTGCATTGGACCTGTCATCTACGTCTGGAGATTCGCATCGCGGTTTTCATCATAATATATATAATATAATGTACGCGCGCGCGAGAACAAACATATCCTGAAAAATTAAATCTTGAATTTATTGGGGGCGAAATAAAAAAACGGCCAAACTTCACGCCTGACCGTTTCTACATTAACCGTTTTTCAAAACAAAAAAGAATAAAAGCGTAAGGTTTCGTTCGCATCCTGTATTTAGGATAGCATACAAATGTAAGAACAATTTCTTTACGTTGTATCACTTACGCCTTATTTTTTCATTTTTTTCACATTGTGGCGGCCGAATTTCCACTAACTTCGCACATCCGTTTGATAAAACTGATTTATGAGCGACTTTAAAATACAGATTCTCGGTTGTGGCTCGGCAATGCCGACGACGCGTCATCAGCCGACTTCGCAGATAATCGACTTCCGCGACAAAGAATTCATGGTTGACTGCGGCGAAGGAGCACAATTGCAGATGCGGCGCATGGGACTGAGATTCTCAAGATTGACACATATCTTCATCTCCCATCTTCACGGCGACCATTGCTTCGGACTTCCGGGATTGATTTCCACTTTAGGAATGCAGGATAGAATCGGCGACTTGGTCATTCACGGGCCGGCTTCGATAGAAACCTATCTTCGTCCAGTGATGGACCTGTTTTGCCGCGGTCTCGATTTTGAAGTCCGCTTCGAAGCGGTCGGCACCAAGGAGAAAGAACTTGTCCTCGACGAGCGCTCAATCAGTGTTTACTCGATTCCGTTGCATCACCGCATTCCGACCATCGGCTATCTTTTTGTCGAGAAACCGAAAGAACCGCACATCATCCGCGAAATGACCGATTTCTATCACGTACCAATCAAGGCGATGAAGGATTTGAAGCGCGGCGAAGATTTTGTGACCGACGACGGCGAAACGATTCCGAATTCCCGATTAACGCGTCCTGCCGAACCATCGCGCATTTACGCTTATTGCAGCGACACGATTTACAAACCTTCAATTGCGCCGCTCATCGAAGGCGCAGATTTGCTCTATCACGAAGCGACATATAACGAAGCCGACGCTTCACGCGCCAAAGAAAATTATCATTCGACTGCCCGACAAGCGGCGATGATTGCCAGAGATGCAAATGTAAAGCGCTTGATAATCGGGCATTACAGTGCGCGTTATGACAATACCGAAACGCTTCTCGCCGAAGCACGCGAGATTTTCCCCAACACAATCGCCGCCGAAGAAGGCTTAACGATTGATATCTGATTTGTTGATGTTTTACTCTTTCTTCTTATCATCAACACTACCTAGTATATTTTTTGCATTTAAAGAAGATATGACAGAGTGACCAAGTTTACTTTCTAATTGCGTACGAGCAACTTTAGCAACAGTTCCTCCTTGTTCAGCTATATTTGCGTTGGAAATAAATCCAAAAGGATTTTTATCTTGAGAAAGTTCAGTTGTGGCTGCTTCGGCCAACATATTCAGGATAAGTTCAGTATTTGTCATATTATCCCGAAGATTCTCTTTTCTTAAACCCTTCAAATACTTATATTCTTTTGTGGTTTTGTCGCTCCATGTTTTCAATATAATATCAGTCAGAGACGCAAAGTGTCGAGAATCCTCTATTCCACACCGTTTCCATTCATCCGTAAGTTGTTTGCGTACCTCAATACTTTTAAGTCGCTGATTAATCCAATTGTCAGAATAACCGAGTCTCTTATATTCCCACATAGCTCGATCTATCGTCAATTCCGGATCCTGCATTTCATCTATACGTTCGCTAGCTATCTGTGCCATCCAAAGCTTAAAAGGTTCAGCTTTGGGTGATGGAATAGATTGGATAAGTCGGAAAAGTTGTTCTGCATCAGCTACATCGGTTATTCTCATTTTACCATCAGCAGCCAACATTTTCAACTGGTGACAATTTGTCACCGTTTCATTTCCCTCTTCTTTTAGTCGTTGCTTTAGTTTGTTCCAATATTTACGAGCGTCAGTACTACATGTTAAAATACTAATTACATCTACAATAGAGAAGTACCATTTTTGTTGATCTTCGTCCCAAACGATACGTACTTTGTTATCTTCAAAAAGTTTGATGGTTTGTTCTTGTGTCATGATAAAGTTATTATAATAATTAAGTTAAGATTTTCTGCGAAGATAATCAATTCTCTGTAACCCATCAAATAATTATTATTTTTTCTTTGTAAAAGAATTATGTTACTTTTTCATTGATGAAAAAGTAACCCAAAATCACGTAGAATAGAGAGAAGAAGAAGAAGAAGAAAGGCGTAAAAAAACTGCCGGAAATTCGCATTCCCGGCAGCCAATCATTTAAATATACCTATTATGAAACACTTTTCTTTTTAGTTTGCATCTTCTACCTTCCAAGAAATCACCTTCCAAGGAGTAACAGAAATCTTCAATGCGATATAAGCATTAGCCAAGATATTGTCCTCATTCGGTGAACCTTCGCCCTTGATGGTAATACTTTGAATATCGTAAATCGTATTGCGAACGACCTGATATGTTGTACCTTCGCCAATATAAATACGGAAATTGACATCAGTTGAATTTCCAAGCGGGCTCTTATACGTACCTGAAACCAGTAGAGCAGTCTGATAAACACCATTGGATGCTGTCTGCAACGGATTCTCATACGCATAGCACATAAAGATATTACTGGAAGTGAATGTATAAGTACTATTAGTTTGTTCTGTCACATTAATATTATAGCTCTTCTGTAATGAAGAATTTACCACATCTTTACATGCTGGGTCAATCCATTTATCTGTTACAGCATAAGCAGCTGATTGATAGCCTTTAATATAATATGGAGCTGTTCCAACAAGTGCTGAAGAAGTAAGCAAAGTCGAATTCTTGCGGACATTAATCAACGAAAGACTTTTCAATGTGAAAGAAGCGCCAGTCATTGTTCCGGTGAAAGCGGTTGAGATACTGCCAAGCTGAACACGTGCAACTAAACGGGTCAGAACGATATAATTTGTTTTATCAGCATCATAAGTTGTCTCAGTAGTTATTATACCGCTGTTGTTGTAAACCCAATTCTGTTTTGGAGCTTGAGCAGCAGTTGCGCCTGTCGGATAAGCAGGAAATAGGCCCGTAATATTATCAAAAGCTTTACTTACCATTGGAAGAAGTTCACCAGTCGTTGTCGTTCCATAAATATCTGTAACCAATGCTGTTTGCGCATCAGTAAAAGTCTTCGCTTTTAAAGTTGCAACAGCAGCGTCAGAAAGGTTTCCAGCAACAATCATCTGATATTTCGTATCAGTAGCTTGTTCAAAGTCTGCATCTTTAGGTTGTACTTTAACTGTAATATCCTTCAATTGCCATACACCAGAAGTCGCATTAGAAGAATCCTTAACTACATAAAGAGTACCATCTGATTTGTAAACAAAAGCGGTCAAACGTTGAACGAAAGCTTCTTTTCCGATACCTGCATGAGTTGTATCATCAGCGGCTTTTGTCAGAGCTTCTGTAGTATTTGCCGAAAAAGAGAGATGAGCATCGACAGCTGGAGCTGTTTCTGGATCGAAGCCGTCACCGCTAGTACAGCCGGTAAAAGCTGCAGCGATAGCACAAGTTGCTAAGAATAATTTAGTAAGTTTCATATTGCTATTATTTTATTTGTTTCTAAAAATACATTTATTATTTAATGATCGGTGTTTGCGTAACAACACTCCAAGGAGCAACTGTGACAGCAACATATAAGTTAGCTGTAGTTATTCTCGGCGTTGGATCTGGCGTTGGCGTTGGATCCGGTACTGGATCAGGCGTTGGCGTTGGAGGCGTAGGATTATCGATTGGTATTAAATCGAACGCTTTATCCGTAAATGTTATCAAAACCTTATAAACATAATTACGTTTTACATAAAGATGGTTGACACCTGTTTTTTGCGTATCATTGACTACAGCCGTGAAATATTTGGTCTGAGCCTGATATTTAGTGTTTGCCTGGATAGTAGCTTTCAGAATGATTGCCGTTGCACCTTTCGTATTGGTGTTTTCCATAGCATAATAGCGGAAAACATTCTTTTCGTACGGTGTTTCATTATTGACGCTGATGTTCGGCTGAACGGGCGTAGTTGTTACATATTCGCTTGTAGCATTTTCAACAACACCCCAATCAGCAACGCTGAAACAATAGGCAGAAGTCTTGATATTTGTTACGTATGCTTCATCGATAGTGACTGTCCGTCCGACATTATCGCCATTGAATGCAGTATAGACACCGTCGAGTTCGACACGAGCAACGACACGCGTCAGAAGCAGCGGAGTGTTCAGACCATTAATATTATTGGTCACACTTGAAAAGCCGACATAATTGTCATCAGAAACCAAAGCGGTTTCCGTCTGAATCAGTTGCGTACTCATCACAAGATTCGTCTGAGCATTGGCTGCCAAAGTAGTCAGTTTTGCCTGGAATTGTGTAAAGTTGGTCACATCGTCAAAAGTTCCCTGAGGCGTATTGGCTACAACCACGAATTCTGCCTTGACTGATTTTGTTTCCACGTTGGAAATCGTAAAAGTAGAAGCTGTAGAAGCGGCGGACATGGCCGACCACTGACGACCGATGACAGAAGAACCGTCAGCCGTAAAAATCAAAATTGCCAAATTGTTCACGTATGCTTCACCTTCCAATTCATTCGGATCACTCGAAGCCTTTGTGGCTGCGGTTTTCGGTTGAACCTGCACTGACAGAAGCGCTTCGCCTTTTGCCAATTTCGGACTATCGTCGTCCTTTGAGCAGGAAGTGGCGAGCGTCAGCAGCGCAAGCAGCGCAAGCATTATTTTATTCAGTTTTGTAAACATATCTCGATAATTAGTTTTATTCATTATTTAGAATGTATGAGGATCAACTACTTCGCCCCAAGGACGTACTTGTGCTTTGACAGAAAGAACACCTTGACCTTCCACGAATCGGATAATTACATAAAGTGTACTATCTTCATGAGTGGTGAAAGCGGTGCCGTTGTCATCTTTATTTACTGAGAAGAGTTGGTTGCTGTTGTTATACAAATCAACTGCGATAGAATTAGAAGGCAGCAGATTCGATGTTTCAGCTACGAACTCGTCTGTACCGGCTTTCAGAATATTGGTCGTTCCATCAGTAGTCGTATTGGTGAAACTTGCCGGCGGATTATAAGAAACCTGATCGCCGATCATTGAACCGGTATAATCGAAGCCGCTTTGTGTACGGCGTACATAATATTCAAGATTGGTATCGCTGTTGGCTTTTGTCGCAGACTTGAAATACTTGGACGACAGCAATCCGATGGTTGTGATGTGGATATGTCCGATTTTCGGTTTTGCAACAATCACTTGGTCGCCGACCTGTTTGCTGAGTTCAAGTGCCTCATTATTGACAACATCGTCCGAACCGAAATAGAGATTGTCGGGAGCTGTTGCTATGTTGTTGCTGGATTTCAGCAATACCTGCAGTTTTTCAATAAGGTCTTTTTCAGAAAGAGAAGCGACTGTTTCTTTCTGTCCTTCTGTTCCGCACCAAGCGATGATGCGCAGATTCTGAACATTCGGATATTCGCTCAGAACAATATTCTGATAAGCGTTGACCTGAGCGTTGGTCATTTCCTTTTTGCCCAGATATTCATTATCCGTATTAAAGATGTAGAGCGTAGCTGCAACATCCGTAGCAGCTGTAATGTCGTCACCTTTTGCGTTTTCAACTTTAAGTTTAAGCGTATAGGAACATAAAGGCATATCGTCCTTGATACAACTGGTTGCGAGCAATGCGAATGCGCACAATCCGATGAACAGGCTTTTCTTTGTTGAGAATGTATATTTCATAATATTGCGTATTTTCAAATGATTGATTAATCGACAACCTGATGGCCCATATCTACGACATTCCAATCGGCAACTCTAATCTTGACAGCAATGTTTGCGATTGTGTTGTTCTGATGAGGAATAACGCTTCCTTCACCAGTAATAGTCAAATCGATGATATATTTCGTATTGCGATTAATATATGTTCCTTCTTGGCCGGTTGTAGAGGTATAAGTATTCTGAGTATCGGCCGGTCTGTTAACTGTAATCACATAATAAGACAAATCTTTCGTATTCTCAGCTGCGCCCGGTTTGGTATAATAACCTGCAACTTCAAGCAAAGTGCAATTGGCAGCACCGGATGTAAGGCCTCTGTTGTTTTCATTTACATAGAAATAATGACTGAGGACTGCAGGAGTTGCATCCCATGTTGTACCTGTCAAGATCTTGCCCGGTGACATCAGCAAAGTTGGCGTCTCGGTATTAGCTACCGTTTTAAGGATGCTTGTCGCAGCTCCATTGGCACCTGCCAGATAACCTGCCGTAGAAAGTTCAACTGTACCATTACCTGTAGCGCTGTACACGCTGCATTTATCTTTGACATTTGCCAAAAAGACTTGTGTCATTTTAAATTTTGCGCCGACTTCAGACAATGCAACGGAATTAAGTCTGACAGCAGCAACTGTACGATAAAGCATAACAGGATTTCCCTTTGCTATGTCATTAGCGTCAGCATGAGTTTGATAAAATCCATAATAGTTGGTCCCTTTTGCCAGCGTCACATTTTGGATGAGTGCGCTGCACATAGTCAAACCCAGATTGGTCGTGTCTTGTTTTGACAGAAGATCTGTCATGTTTGTCAAATCACTTTCGGATTTGACATTGCTGTATGTAGCAGCATCAACATTAGCTATAAGGAGAATGTCAACGTTTCCCGGTTGGAGAGCCATACCTGTACTGATGACTGCTGAATCGGCTGCAGTTGAACCATATTCCTGACGAGCCGTATAAGCCAATTGTCCTTTAGTATAATTATTGGCGTCAAAAGCACCTTTGACTGCATTATCGCCAGCATTAAAGACGAACAACGTCAGACTTTTGATTTTCATGTCGCCAGTGATGACCTTATCTCCATCCGCTTTTGTGATAGCATTATTTGTGCCTACAGTAAACGATAATGTCGCTTCTGCTTTGATTGGGCGCAGACCCGTTTCATCATCATTGGAGCAAGCAATCATGGCGCCTGCCGCTAATGTGAGGAACAATAAGCTTTTTAGTTTCATAAATATGGTAATTTTCATTTCCCTTTTCCTTATATTTTTATGGCAAAGATAGGCAAAAAACCACTTGGTTGTGTAGGTTACTCTATCTACTTTCGGCGATAAATCTATCAATTCAAAAGATTGACACTTTTAGCACGAATCATGTTACAATCACCTATCCGTCAAATTCACCTTTTATACACTTTAAATCTTAAAACTTAAGGGGAAGCTTTCGGACCAAAATGGTCCGAAAGCTTTCGCCCTTATAATTTATAGGACCGAAATCCTAGATAACTACTGCCTGCGATACAGTCACCCAATCAGCGACCTTGCAGTTTACGAAGAAGTTAGCTCTCTCGCCGCCGTCAACACCAGACTTGCCCGGACCTGCAACGGTCAGAGTGATTTTATAAATATGATTCTTAGCAATTGTAGGAGTTGTTCCGCCAGAAACCGTACCTGTAACACCAACCACGATAGGATAATATCCAACCTTTGGCTCTACGTTTTCTGTTACGTTGGTCGTTTTATTCACACCGTTTTTCATCGAGAAAGTACCTTTGACAACCATAGTAGTTGCATTGTTTTCAACGGTTGAGTTTGTATTCGGCAATACGTAAAAGTAAGCATGAGGAGCTTTAGTTAACGTAGAAGCAGTACCTGTTGATGCATCTTGAGTTGCAGTAGCGTCTGTAGCTGTTTCTTTATAGAAAGAAGGAGCTGCATCGTATGTGGTGAACGTATTGTCAGATGGAAGAGAAGTTCCGATGAACGTTCCCTTTTGTGCAACATGGTTCATGACTACATCAGTCATTGTGAAGGAAGCTGTACCAGCGCTGTAAGTTGATGAGACATCCAGTTTGACAGCTGCTAAATCAACGCGTGCGACATTGCGGACCAGTTCAACAGGTTTTCCCTGATTGATTTCAGTTTCACCGGAAGCAGTGTGACGATTATAAAATCCGTAATAGTTATTTCCAGCATTCAATGTGACGTCTTTTATCAGTCCGCTATACATCGGGATTTGATTTCCAACGAAACCGTCTGTTGGCAGAGCAACTGTTTTTGCATCGAATACGCTTGACAAACCTGTCAAATCTGTATTGGCCTGAACATTTGCCAAAACCAGAAATTGAACTTTTCCTGCAGAAAGACCGCTGATAGAAAGAGAATCTGTTGCAGTTCTTGGATTGCTGCGTGTGACTGATGAACGACCGACAATATTGCCGCTTTCATCAAATACGACAAGAGTCAAATTATAAATCTGATCCTCGTTAGTAATTTTACCTGTAGCCGTAAAATCGTCCGTGCCCGTATAAACGGCTTTTGTTGCGCTTGTTGAGCCCGTGGAAACGCCGATACTCAACGTGCAAGTACCAGTGCTTGCAACGGTTGGTGTGGTTGTTCCTTCTTCGTCATTACTTGAACAAGATGCGAATGCGCATGCAATCATTGTTGCATAAACTAAATTACCCAGTTTCATAAAAATGTAATAAATTAAATTGTTAATAATGTTCTTACCCTACACTTAATCCCTGCACTTTCGAAAGGCAGGTTTTTCAGTGATCAACAAGATACCTTTTATTCCCTATTGACGATGCAAATATACAGTATTTCTTTAATACGATGTATCGAAAAAACAGACTTTTTTTCGTCAGTTCCTATAAATAATGTTAAATTGGGGCGTTTTTTGAGTTTTTTGCCCCTCTGATTGAGAGAAACGCACCCTAAAAAGCAAAAAAAGTGCTTCCGGAACATTCCGGAAGCACTTCCTATACACTTTTATTACCTTTTATACCTTTTCCGCTTAGATAACAACTGCCTGTTCAACTTTACTCCAATCCTGGACCTTGCAGTTTACAAAGAGATTAGCTCTCTCGCCGCCGTCAGGAGTTGTCTTACCTGCACCAGCGATTGTCAATGTAATCTGATAAATTGTGTTAGGCTTGATTACAGGACTTGTTTGTGTCGCTCCACCTGTAAGACCATCAACACCGATGATAACAGGATAGTATCCAACTTTCGAAGAAATCACTTCTGTACTTCCGCCAGTTTTGGTAGCGTTCATCGAGAATGAACCTTTAACAACCAAAGATGTTGCATAAGCATTGGTTCCAGAAAGAGCATTCTTAGAACCATTCGGCAGAATGTAGAAGTATGCATGAGGAGCAGCGACGGTTGCTTTAGTTCCGATGGTCTGAGTTGTTGTAATAGCCGAAGCCTCAACTAAAGATGTCTGTGAAGTTTCACCTAAAACGATATTGGCATCGCCTGCTGTCAGACCTGTAAAATAAGTCGTGGCTGCATCAACAACACCTAAAGAATTGCACTTAACTGCCGCATGATTAACAAATACAGACTCTAAAGCAAAAGTAGCAGTTCCACTTGTATAATTATCAGCTGCAGCATTTACATCCAAGCTGACGCCTACGAGGTCAACACGAGCTACATTACGAACCAATGGCAGTGGGTCGTTGTCATGGACTCTCTGAACTGTTGCACTTGCTGCAGGAATGGCTGTATTGCTGGTTGAGTAACCATAATAGTTGTCTCCAGCATTAAGCGTAATGTCTGTCCATGCACTGCACATCGGAAGATTGTCAGAGCTGAACTCTGCAGTAGGAAGAACAACATTATAATTTCCATCGACTGCTGTAGGGATATCAGTGATAGTGCCGGCATTTGCAATTACGATGAATCTTGCTGCACCTGTATTCAGACCCGATACTGAAAGGCTGTCGGTAAGAAGAGCATTGTGGTTTACAGTTGCTGAACCAGCAAGTTTGTTGTTCTGAAAGACGAGAATCTGAAGGTCCTTGATGTTAGTTTCACCTGTCAATGTAGTTGCAGCTGCAAGTTCCGTACTTGCTTTAACAGCTTTTGTGCTGGATTTTACCAATGAAGAAACAGAGATTGATAATGTAGCATTACCCTTTGTTGCCTCGTTTGCGGGATCGTTTTCACTTGAGCAGGCTGTGAAAGTTGCAACAGCCATTGCCAAATACAAAATGTTTCTAATTTTCATACTATAAAAAATTTAATTTGTTTGTTGATTTCGTTTTTATAATAATGTCGTTTGTCTTTTCTTTTTTCACGATGCAAATTTACGATTTTATCACTATTGACTTTAATCGGCAAAACTATCTATTTGTATCGGTGAACGTCTAATTATCTAAAATTTTTCAAATTTCTTATTTCTATTATATGTTTTACTGTCTAATTAATTACTCTTCTGACATGGTTGTTGTGATTGTGTTCTTAACCCAATCTTTAACTGTTACTGAGAGATTGCAGTTGATTGTTGTGCTTGTGATTGTCATATTGACTGTCAGACGATATACACAACCTGCTGTCAGAGTTCCGTCTTCGTTAATCAGCATTTGTTTGCTTGTGAATGTTTTTCCACCTACTGTATAAGTCAGAACGATGTAAGTCTTTTCGCTTGTTGCAGGATTTACATTCTGGTAAGAGTAAGCGAAAACGTTATTGACTGTTTCATTAAATGTGCTTGCTCCGTCGAAGATTGTCTGGTTCGGTGTCAGAGTTGTTGTTGCGTAGTTGCTATGGTTTTCAGCACCGATTTTTGTTGCGCTCTTAGAAACTGTGTTGACAATTTGAACTTTGTTCAGAACGACTGCTTCAGGATTCGTATTGTTAGCGAATGAATGACCTACGATATTGAAAGCTACAAGTTCGATGCGAGATGTAAGTTGCGTAAGAGCGATTGTCAAAGTCTTAACGTTGCTGCGGTCAGAAGCGATAGCGCTTGTTGTTGTTCCGCTGAAGCCTGTCCAATCAACGTTTGCTGTACCAACCTTTACCAAGTTGTTAGGAGTGCTCTGCAGTGTGCTTTCGATTGCAGATTTTGTTGTTCCTGTAAAATCTACTGTTGAATTAGCTACAACCATTACTGACATTCCGTTCTTCATCTTTGTCTGATAGTCGAGTGCTAAAGATTTATCTGAATTTACTGTTACATTATTATTAATGTATGCAACCTGGTCACCTTCGAAAACGATGACTGCACATTTATTAATATCGTATGTACCGGCGATTTCTGTAGTTGTTGTATCTTCGGAAGCTTTTGTTTGAGCTGCACTAAAATTAACATTGAATGAAAGGTAAGCATTGTTTGAGCTTTCTACATTAGAAGTAGTAGATGTTGTACTTTCTACATTTGAAAGAACATCGCTGTCAGCTGAACAAGAAGTTGCTAAAATAATTACGCTAATCATCGAAATCATGTACCCTAAAGTCTTCATATCAATTTTAATTTTATTGTTGTTATCTTTTTAATTTTCGAGTGCCCCTTAAAGCACTGCCCTATCTCGTTTGTTTACGATGCAAATTTATGGCGGATTCCAGACGTGCGTGAGAGGCGGGAATTTCATCTTTCGGCGGCGTTCCTACCTATTTTCAGGCCATTTTTCGGGGTTTTGAAGGTGTAAATTTCAAAGGTGGCGGTGAAAATTTCATATTGTGAAACTATCACGGTGATAATTTTTGAAAAATCCCAAAAATTACCCGGTATATTTTGTAGGAGCGAGCCCATGTGTCCGCCCGTTTTATTTGCATTTCCGCCCGTTTTATAGGCTTTATATATCATTCTCGGAAATCCAATTCGCAGGATTATTCATGATATATTTGCAAATTGCGTTATATGATTGTTCATCACGAATGATATGTTCATAATAATTGCGTTGCCATAATTTCACATCGAAAGGTTTCCAACCATTATTATTAACACCACGAATATATTCATTCGTTGTCATCGTTTTAAACCATTGAACCACACGATGTAGGGGCGGACCCATGTGTCCGCCCGTTTTATTTGCATTTCCGCCCGTTTGGTTCAGGCAAAAACATGTTTTTTTGTTTGGGCGGACACATGTTTTTTTGTTTGGGCGGACACATGGGTCCGCCCCTACGATATCCGTTATTTCCCAAACACAATGTATATGATTGGGCATAATTACAAAATCCAAACAACGGATATTCGGATAATTTACATCTGTCTTATAAAACCATTTTTCCACCATTCCCCCAGCGTCGTTCAAAATCATTTGATGGTCAATAACTTTACCGAACAAACAATCCCGATTGTGCACGCATATTGTAACAAAATACAATCCCGCCTGAGAATAATCATAACTTTGTAATCGAAAGCTATGCCGATAAGTAGCTGTCAGATGTGAAAAGGAATCTTTCATAATATTAGGTTTTGAACTATGAACTTTACTACGTTCGCAAATCTACAATAAATAATCCATTTGAACAAATGACTTAGGAAGCTATCCGCATCATTAATTGAAAAAAAGCAAAAGGCCTCTCTGCTCACGCAGAAAGACCTTCCCAAACACAAAAAAATTATATAATCATATTATTCAACATCTCTTACACAACGGACGTAGAAACCATTCTCCTCTCCATTTGTCGGAAGAAGAAGAATGCTTTCGCTATAAGCGTATCCCAAACGATAGTTCTGATTGGAAAAATAGGTACGAGAAATAAGTTTCCCTTCAGTTGTCTTAATTAATGAAGCTGTGATAATCAGCGACAGTTCCTGCTGGTTTGGAAGGCGCCATTTATGCAGGTCGTCAGCAGATTTGATAGTATAAGTAGTACCGGTTCTACTCCAAGTAATGTTATCCTCCGCGTAATTATAACATGGAGAAGAGGTCGGATCCTTATCTATACTGTTATTGACAGTTCTCCAATTGAATGTCGGAGTATTATAAGTTGTCGGAGCTTTTCCATTTGCTGTTCCAGAGGCGACAGAATATACTTTTCTTACCGATAATCTGAATTTCTGGGCGAACTTATTCGAAGGACTTGTTTCGCTATGCTTAATCAGCTCAGATGAAACGCTTTCACGAAGTGCGCTATTCGTATCAGACGATTTCAATTTGGTCAAAGGAGTAAAATCAAATGTATTCGTCTTACTGTCATAAGTATAATAATCATTGTCACTTGTTTTTGTCTGCCCTAGGTTACGGATGCAACGAATCTGATATTTATCCGTATTCATATTCGTGTTTGTATCGAAAGAACCGCCTTCTTCCGATAGCAGAAACCTTTTGTTAATTGTAGAAGTTCCGGGTATTTTTCTGGAAGAACTTGTCCAAAAATGATAGGTCGTATCAATATCAGCCACGCCTTTCCAAACGCCGTTTATCTTCGCATAATCTTCACCACCGACCTGTTTCAAATCAGAAGTGCTTCCACTGAAAAACCAGGCATTTCCAAGCAACGATTTCCCGACCCAAAGACCTGAAATCTGAGCGACAGAAGGCAAATACCATTTTATCTCATCATCAGATATTTTGCCATTGTGATTTTCATCACGGTTGCGTTGCATGCAAGCAATGTAAGCCTTATTAATTGTATAGACATCCGACCAAGTTGCCTTACTTCCCATTTCCATCTTCATATTGGTCATGCCATCAGCCTTCCATGCATTATTGTCTTTATTGCCATAAAGAACTGCATGTGATTCGTTTGTCCATTCTATGCCATAGGCATAACCGCTGTTGTTGAAAAATGTCATGATTGGCTTTTGACTGATCAGAATACCATCGTTTAAAACAACACTTCCGTTTTTATAGTTTGTTGAACCACCCGATGGGATTATTTTGAAAATTCGATTGTCGGTATTCACATAATTGGTCCATTCATCGTATGCTCCTGTTGTCGGATAATTCTCATTGACAAAAGCAGTGAAGGTAACTTGTCCCGTTTTACCTTTCAGATATTTATACAAATCACTTTCACTCTTTATCAAATCGCTTTCCTTGATATCAGAATAAGTCAGTCCGGAGCCTGGAGCGAGGAACACCCAAGGAGTTGAGCCGTAAGTCGTTTCATCCCATGAATAAGTATATGTTTCACCGCCATTCAAAGTAATGTCTAAAGAACTATAATGAGCATCTACTTCAAGCATTTTTCCACCGAAAGTAATGGTTGCATCAGCAGGTCCATATTCAGCTCCGCTTGCAGTTACCTCAGCTTCAATGTCACTGACGCCTTCAACCGAAATATTATAAGTATAATTTTTGTTGCGATAGCTGTTGTAATCGCCCGGATTCGAACTGAAGTCGCCGAGATGCAGATAATAAGTTGCATCAGCATTAACAATCGTTGAAGAAGTCGAACTTTCCGGACCTCTGTAAACACCTTTCAAAATAATATACGTAGCAGAAGACGGAGCATTTACCCAATCGCCCTGAATTTGTGACGTTCCTTGGTTTTTGCGGCTTTCGCGTGCTGCCAATGTTGAAGCGGCAGATTTGTATCCGGCAGCATTTTCAAGCATATAAAAAGAGAATGAACTGACTTTTGCATCGGTTGTTTCAAAATCCTGAGATGTTGCAGCGCTGTACAATGAAGGTGCGGAGTTAGCATCGAGCAATGTTGTAGTTTTCGGAATATTTACTACACGATAAGAATTCAACGTGAATGTCGCATCAGAACGACCGCAAGAAACATTGAAATTGATTCCTGTGAAAAGACGATTCAAGTAAACCGTATAGGTATTTGTATCATTAGTCGTGAAATTGGCAGTTGCAACTTCACCGTTTTTTGCACCATTTTCACTTGTTGCATAGAAGCCGGCCATCATCATCGTATTATTCACGATTTCCAACTTTGTGGAAATCAACTCAGCCGTGATGGCTTTCAATTCACTCAAGGATGTAACAGCAGCCAGTTTACTGGAAACATCTCCTAATTCCGTTCCGTAATAATTGGCAACTCCGTAAATCGTATGAGCACCTGTCGTGGTGGAAATGGTGATTGAACTTGCAGTACTTACATCGGGATTGGCAAAGCCGTCGAGTTTGCCGTCTTTGTCGAATAAGAAGATATAAAGGCTGTTGATTTTCGTAAAATCGCTAACCGAAGCAGACTTGGTTGTGATATTCTCAGCTTCCGGAGCGGAAAAGTTGATTTTAATCGTGGTCGGCAAACCTTCTTCAACTTCTTCTTCGTGACCGAAACCGTCATCGCTGCAAGATACGAATCCCAGCAATACGATTAATATTATGAATATGTAATATGTTTTTTTCATCGTAGTAGTAATAATAGGTTATTTGAAAGTAGCATTCACAGTAATATTATCTGCCGAAATAATCGACCAATTGATTGTTACGTCTGTTGCGGATACAGGAGTGATAATTCCCGTAACATCATAAAGATAACCATGAATCAGTCCGCTTGTCGTCGAACCGTCAGTGATTTTAGCGCCAAAAGTCTTTGTTGTCGTATTCTTCACAGAAGAAGTGCTTTCGCCGACCGCACTTTTGGTATTGCTGTAAGTAACGGCATCTGCATCGCCGCTCGGAGTCGTTGTATTCCAAGTAAATGAGGCGGTGGAAGTGACCGTAGAATCTTTTGTAGCAACCGAATATTTCAAATCGCCGGTAACTTTAAAAGAAATCGGGCTTGAAGTTCCGCTCTTTTTTTCGAATGTATAGAAAGTGGAGTTTTCCCAACTGAAAGCTTGTTCGCTTTGAGCTATGTCGTAATCGTTATAATCATAATTGCTTCCGTAATCGCCAAGAAGGACGTCAGACTTGCCATTCGCGTTATAAACTTTTGACGAAGTTATGTCGAACACCCAACTTGGTGTGGAAATAGTCGCTTTGCGAATAAAATCGTTAACAGTAATTGTAACCGAATTCGCCGATTCAACAGCAGTTGCCGTTGGAGCATTTGAAGAAAGAGTTCCGTTAGTGTACCATGAAGCCAATTGCGAAGCGGTGTACTGCGGGATGAAAGCCGAAATCACATTTTTTGCAATTGTATTATTTACCTTGATGGCGACATCGACACGAGCGACCAGCTGTGTCAAATCGATATTGTACGTTTTGTTCGCTTCAGGAGTTGAAGTGAAAAGAAGTTCTCCGATTTTAGCAATGTTGTCGGCTGAAAACGAAGATGCTGAAATTGCAGCTTTTTTCAACTGAGAATAAGTTGTATAACCAGTAAGATTTTCAGAGCAATTGACAATTACGACAATTCTGCGCGTATCGCGTTTCAATTTAAGCGACGAAGATTCGTAAACTGGACTGTCGTCGGATTTCCGCACAAAATTACTCTTGAAATCAAAGGTTTGAATTAAAGCGCCATTTACATCAAAGCAGCCGATATAGCCGCTATTGATAGTTCGTTCAGCTGCAGAAGCGCTCACATATTCTTCTCCAGCTTTTGTCGAGGCATTGCTCGCACTCGACAGAACAAGAGTTGCCGTAGTTGTTGCAGCATCATCGTCGAGCGGTCCATATTCGGAAGTGCAAGCCGAAAAAATACCCAACAAAACGGGCAATCCGAGAATAAATGATTTTAACGTGAAAACTTTATACATATTTCCCCTATACTTTTGTAAAACCCTTTTCAAAATCCTTTCGATTTCTATTTATACCACCACAAATATAGAGGTATTTATTTCACATTGTACTCTTTTTCTCTCATATTTAACAAGAAATAACATTTTTAACCATGCTTTTTAGTTGGCGAGGATTAAATGCGATAAATGAGAATTATCAAGAAACAAACCGCCCGACAAGCTGGGTGCTCATCGGGCGGAAAGGGTATAAAAGGTATAAGGAATGGTTTTATAACAAAAGTATGAAGTATGTATGTTTGAAAATTGAAATTTTACTCAACATCCTTGACACACCGAATATAAAAACTGCCATCACTCGAGTTCGGACCTAACAGATAGAAATTATTTGCAAAAGCATATCCGAGACGGTAGTTTTGATTCGAGAAATAAGTTCTACACATGTGATTCGTAGTGATTACACCAGCTGTTACCATCAGTGACAATTCTCTCTGATTCGGAAGACGCCATTTGTGAAGGTCGTCAGCGGAAGATATCGTATATTTATTAGATGATCTTTTCCATACAATGTTGTCTTCAGCATAACTATAGCAAGGAGATTTTGTCACGTCAGAATCAATATTAGCGTTCACAGTCTTCCATGTATAAGTTGATAAATTGAAAGTAGTTGGAGCTGAAGGATATTCGTAACGGAAAGTATAATAATTATAGCTATACGAAGCAGTGGCGCTTGAATAAACGTCATTTACAGCAACGCGGAATTTTTTCGGCAGTTTGTTTGAAGGATCCTGTTCATTGTGATTGCGCAATTCGGAAGAAACGTTGCCACGGATAGCTTCAGAACGAATTTTACTTAAATCGAACACATTACCTGAATAGCTATAGAATGTATTACTGCTTGTCGCTATACTTCCCAGATTGCGAATGCAACGAACCTGATATTTTGTTCCTGTTGTACCTGCCTTGCCATAAGAACTGCCTTCTTCGGCCCATATATATTGCTTATTGCTTGAGTCGGTTGAAGTGCTTGTCCAATAATGATATGTACTATCGCGGACAGCAGAACTTTGAACGACTCCGTTGATTGAGACATAATCATTTCCTCCACTGCGGCTCAAATCCGAAGTACTGCCATTGAAGAACCAAGCACTGCCAAGAATAGATGCGCCCATCCAAAGTCCGGAAGCCTGAATCAACGAAGGCATATACCATCTTACTTCATCATCTGTAATCTTTCCGTCATGATTTTCATCACGGTTACGCTGCATACAGGCAATGTAAGCTTGATTGATTGAATAAACATTGTTCCAGTTTTTATTCTTTATTTCGGAAAGCATATTTTTTCGCCCATCATCATTAGTCGTATTCGAACTTGAACCATAAGCGACAGCATGGGATTCGTTTGTCCACTCAATGCCGTAAGCGCTGTTATTGTTATTAAAGAAAGTCATAATCGGTTTCTGACTTATAATCAAGCCGTCGTTTACGATTGCACTTCCGTTCGTATATGAAGCTGCACTCGTCGGCAATATTTTGAAGGTTCGATTGTCGGTGTTGACATAATTAGACCAATCATCGCCTTGCATCGGATAATTCTCATTAACAAAAGCCGTGAAAGTCTGTGTGCCGCTCAAAGTAGAAAGAGCCGCATTCAATTCGCTCACACTTTTAATCAAATCTGCTTCTTTAATATCAGAGTAAGTTTTGTTTTTACCAAGGACTAAGTAAACCCAAGGTTCTGTCCCATAAGTAGCTTGATCCCATTGATAAGTATAAGATTCGCCGCCATTAAGCGTGACATTGAACGAACTGTAATGAGCATCAACATAGAAAGTGTTTCCTCCGAAGGAAATTGTAGCATCGGCAGGACCATATTCTGCATCATTGTCTTCAACTTCGACAACGATATTATTAACGCCGTAAACATGAACATTATAAGTGTAATTCTTGTTGCGATAGCTGTTGTAATCACCAAAATTTTTGGTAAAGTTACCAAGGTGAATGTAATAAGTCACATCAGCGCTGACAGTCTGAGAAGAACCGCTCACTGTTGCAGGACCGGAATAATGTCCTTTTAGAACGATATAAGTTGCATTTTCAGGAGCCTTCACCCAATCGCCTCTGATTTGTTCTGTTCCCTGGTTCGTGCGGCTCTCGCGTTCCGCATAAGTGGAAACAGACTTCGTTCCGGCAGCATTTTCGAGCATATAGAAAGAGAATGAACTGACTTTCGCATCGGTAGTCTCAAAAGCTTGCGATGTGGAAGCATTAAAGAGAGATGGAGAACCATTCGAACCGAACAATGTAGAAGTGTACGGAGCATTGACAATTCTATAGGAACTTAGTGTGAATGATGCAGATGAATTGGAGCAAGAAATATTGAAATTGACGCCTGAGAACAGACGATTCAGATAAACCGTATATTCGGAAGGCTGATTTGCAGCACCGAAATTCGCTTCTCCAACTATTCCATTCTTTGCATCTGTCTCACTTTTAGCATAGAATCCAGACATCATAATTGAATTGTTCACAATTTCAAGCTTGTTCTCCGTCAATTTTGCCGTAAGAGCCTTCAATTGGGTGAGCGTTGAAACCGCAGCCAAATCTTCTGATATATTTCCTAATTCTGTCCCGTAATAATTTGCAACACCGTAAATTGTATGAGGACCGGTTGTTGTCGGAATAGAAATATAAGTAGCTGTGCTCACGTCGGGACTTGCCGAACCATCGAGTTTGCCGTTTTCGTCGAATATAAAGATGTAAAGGCTCTTTATTTTAGTATAGTTGCTGACTGAGGCTGATTTTGTCGCAATATTCTCAGCTTCAGGAGTAGAGAAGTTGACCTTGATTGTGGTTGGAATTCCAGATACAACATCTTCGTCGTGGCCCAAACCGTCATCAGCGCAGGAAGTCAGTCCTAACAATCCCGCTAATAATAAATATATGTAGTTCGTTGCTTTCATTTTGTTGCGATTTAAAGGTTATTCATAAGTGATAGTTTGGTCAATATCTTCGGAATCGAGGACTGTCCAAATAATTCTAGCATCATACGCTGTTACGGGAGTGATTGTGCCAATCACCTCGTATAAATAACCGTGAACCAAGCCAGAGGTTGTTGAACCGGTCTTAATCTCGGCTCCGAAAGTCTTAGTCACCGAATTCTTCAGCGAAGTGGAAGGCGTTCCGACCGAACTTGACGGATTATAATAAGTAACGCTTGTTGCATCGCCGCTCGGAGAAGACGTATTCCAATAAAAGACCGCAGTTGAAGTGACTACAGAATCTTTGGATGTTATTGAATAATCCAACGTTCCAGTTACCTTGAAGGTGATTGGATACGAAGTTCCGCTTTTCTTTTCGTACGTATAGAATGTGCTATTTGCATAGCTGAAACTTTGTTCTGCCTGAGGAATATCGTACGAATTGGCTGCTGCAGTAGCGCTGCTCAAAAAGAGATTGGATTTACCGTTCGTATTAGAAACTTTCGACGAAGTCACTGAGTAAGCCCAACTTGGCGAAGAAACAGTCGCGGTCCGAGTGAAACCCGGAACAGTAATTGTAACTGAAGTGCCAGACTTTACAGCAGCTGCATTAGGAACTTTACTGGCAAGTTCACCGCTCATATACCAAGAAGCCAATTCGGCTGAAGTGTATTTTGGAATAAATGAAGAAACGGTTTCTTTCGAATCCGGATTGTTCACGACTACAGAAACATCGACGCGTGCGACGAGTTGAGTCAACGGAATCTCATACGTCTGATTGGCAGCAGGAGCATCAGACAAGTCAAGTTCTCCAATCTTAACCAAATTATCGACTGCAAAAGATGCAGATGATGTCAGCGCGGTTTTCAACAGATTGTAAGTAGTATAACCAACAAGAGACTCCGGAGCATTGGCAACTACAACGATTTTGCGTGTGTCACGTTTCAATGTAACGTTCGTAGCCGAATAAGTCGGACCATCTTCAGCCGTACGTGAGAAACTGCCGAAATCAATTATTTGCAGCAGATTACCGGAAGCGTCAAAACAACCGATATAACAGGTTTTAATTGTCCTCTCCGCCAAAGTGGCACTCACAAGGTCGCCGTCAGCTTTCGTTGAAGTATGACTTAAATTCGACAGCACCAAAGAAGCCGTTGTCATTTCATCAAAAGAAGATTTTTCTTCATTGGTACAAGCCGCAAAGATGAATGTACAACAGCAGAGAAGTATGACAAATGGATTTTTCTTTTTCATAATCATACATGCTTAAGCATTAGACAAAAAACTAACATTTGAAGTCTCCACAAGAGAATAAGTCACTCGCTCAGCATTGGGAGAAAAGAAAATCGATTCCGGAAAGCGGAATTCGTCGTCGATAACGTCAACGTCTTCATCTTCCAAAGATGACACAAGCAAATCGTCACAATTTATCAATAGATAAACGCCGCAATCAGTTGACAGAAATAAATCAGAATAATTCATAACCCTATACTTTAATTTTATATCCTTCGCAAAAGCTTTGATACTTTTGCCTCCTTTTACCACTGCAAATATATGGTATTTATTTCATATTGTACTCCGTTTCTCTCATATTTAAGAATAAATAACATATATAACATTTCGCAACAAATAGAATCAACAGATTTACCAAATTGATTAAGGGTGAATTTTAAAGGAAAATCCGTAGAAACTCAATAATTAGTGACTCAAAATAAGGTGTAATAATAAGAAAACGCAATCTTCACGTGCGGATTAGAGGTTTACGTCTGACGAAATGATTCCGTCACATGCAGATTAGACAAATCACTCGTGCAAGCACAATCTTCACGTGCAGATTAGACATTTCCACCCAGCAAAATGATTTCGCAATGTGCAGATTAGACAAATTACTCGTGCAAGCACAATCTTCACGTGCAGATTAGACATTTCCACCCGACAAAATGATTTCGCAACGTGCAGATTAGACAAATCACCCGTGCAAGCACAATCTTCACGTGCAGATTAGACATTTCCACCCAGCAAAATGATTTCGCAACGTGCAGATTACATTATTTCAGCTGCGGACCTATAATCTGCATGCGTCGAGAAGGGAAATAGATACAAAAAAAGCCCCTCAGCTTTCGCTGAAGGGCTTTAGATTATATATTAAACTATAAATCTCTTACACAACGTACATAATATGCAGGATTCTCATTAGGTGAGATCAAGTAAAGCTCCGAAGAGTTAAAAGCATAGCCAAGTCGATAGTTTTGATTAGAAAAATAGGTACGGGAAACATGCGAGCCAGTAAGTAAACCTTTCTCTATCATTAAAGCCAGCTCGCGCTGATTCGGTAAACGCCATTTATGCAGGTCAGTTGCAGATTTAATAGTAAAAATGTAAGGCAAGTCTGTAGTTACGTTCCAAGATGTGATTTCCTCAGCGTAATTATAGCATGGCGATTGGGATGGGTCGCTATTAATCAAATCATTGTAGGTTTTCCAGTTGAATGTACCAGTCGTATAAAGAGTAGGTGCATTTTTATTTGTATAACTATAGGCATAGCTATAAACATCTCGAGTTGCTACTTGGAACTTAGCAGATAGCTTATTGGAAGCATCCTGTTCATTATGTTTGATTAGTTCGGAAGAAACACTTGAGCGAATAGCACCGGAGAACATCGGAGACAAATCGAATACGTTATTTGCATAATTATAATAGGTAGTAGCAGGAGCTGTAGTCTGACCTAAATAACGTACACAGCGGATTTGGAAGGACCTAGAAGGAGAATCATCTCCAAATGAGCTACCTTCCTCTGACCAAATATATTTCTTATTATAATAACCTGAATTTGTCCAAAAATGATAGGTTGAATCGCGCTTCGCATCTGATATTGTACTTAAATCCTTCGTATCACCGCTATACAACCATGCACCACCTAAAATTGAAGAGCCAGACCAAAGTCCGGAAATTTGAGACAACGAAGGCAAGAACCATTTGACCTCGGCACCATCAATTACCCCATCATGGTCTTCATCGCGATTGCGCTGCATACAGGCAATGTAAGCTTTATTATAGGATTTGTTATATACATTTGCCCAATTTTTGCCATTAATTTCTGTAAGCATGTTGGCACGACCATCAGAGGAAGCACCATTATCATATGTAGTACCATAATTAACAGCATAGGATTCGTTAATCCATTCAACGCCGTAAGCATAACCGCCGTTACTGAAGAAAGTCATAATCGGTTCCTGACTGATTAGAACACCGTCGTTCACGACAGCACTTCCGTTCTTATAAGCAGCAGCAGTTGATGGCAATATCTTAAATGTTCGGTTGTCTGTATTCACGTAATTAGTCCAAGCATTGCCGCTCATCGGATAATTCTCGTTGACGAAGGCGGTGAAAGTTATAGAACCGCTTTTGGTGCTAAGATATGTATTCAGTGCATCCTGACTCGTTAACAATTTGCTTGCAATATTCGATGTAGAATAGGTCAAGTTAGAACCGGGAGCTAAATAAACCCAAGGTGTAGTACCGTAAAGCGTTTTGTCCCAATCGTAAGTATAGGTTTCTCCACCATTCAATGTAATATTAAACGAGCTATAATGCGCATCTACCTCAAACAATTTTCCTCCGAATGTTACAGTTCCATCACCAGGACCATATTCAGGACCAGTAGCAGTTGTTTCAACGATGATGTTGTTTACACCATAAACTGTAACCTTATAGGTATAATTCTTATTACGATAACTGTTATAGTCTGTAAAGACAGTACCGCTCTTATTGTCACCTAAGTGAATATAATAAGTGACATCGGCAGACACGTTCTGCGTTGCGCCGTTAACAGTTTCAGCACCCGTGTACTTTCCTTTTAATATAATGTAGGTTGCCGTCGCAGGAGCATTCACCCAATCACCTTGAACCTGTGACGTTCCCTGATTGGTACGACTTTCGCGCGCCTTTAAAGAAGTTGCAGCTGAAACAATTCCTGCAGCATTTTCGAGCATATAGAACGAGAATGTACTGACTTTCGCCTCATTGGTGGTGAAAGCACGTGAAGAAGCTGTGTTGAAAGTTGTCGGAGCAGTGTTGCTACCCATCGGAATCTTAGATGCAGGACCAACTAACGTAGATGTTTTAGGCACATTCATAATCTGATATGAACTCAATGTAAAAGTCGAGCCTGTTGTGCCGCAAGACACATTGAAGTTGATGCCTGAAAAGAAACGGTCCAAGTAAATGGTATAAGTATTCGGATCATTGACAGTGAAATTAGCGGTACCGATTGTTCCGGCCTTTGCAGCAGCTGCATCAGCAGCATAAAAACCACTCATCATCATTGTACTGCTAACCACTTCCAATTTCTCGTTATTCAACTCATCAGTAATGGCAGTCAAATCAGAAATAGACTTCACAGCTGCAAGCTGAGCAGAAACGTTTCCCAATTCTGTTCCATAATAATTGGCTACTCCATAAATTGTATGAGGACCAGTTGTTGTCGGAATAGAAATAGAAGATGTTGTGCTTGCGTCCGGATTGGCAGAACCGTCAAGATTTCCATCTTGGTCGAAAATAAAGATGTAAATACTCTGAACCTTTGAAAAATCACTGACAGAAGCCGATTTTGTAACAACATTCTCAGCTTCAGGAGTGGAAAAGTTTATCTTGACTGTGGTCGGAAGTCCGGCTTCAACTTCACCGTTGTGGCCAAAACCGTCATCGGAACAGGCTGTAAATCCCAACATTCCGATTAACAATGCATATATATAATAGATTCGTTTCATATCTCTTTAATTGTTAATAGAGGTCAATAGGAATTACAACATCATCTGCGGACAATACCGCCCAATTAATTTTACCGTTAGTTGCTGTAACCGGAGTTATCGTTCCGAGCACTTTATAAATATATCCGTGGACCAAGCCCTTCGTTGCTCCTTCTTTTATTATAGCCGAGAACTTTTTCGGGGTTGTAACAGTTGAAGTAGGGTTAATCGTTGTACTTTGCTCTGTTTCCGTTCCGTATGAGATTGTAGGCTCTCCTGAAGGAGATGTTGCATTTGCCCACGTGAACGTTGCTGTACACGTAGATATTATAACTTTTGAAGTATATGTATAAACCAGATTTCCGATAGCCGTCAGCTTAATCGGTTTGGTTGTCGCATTCGACTTTTCATACGTATAGAATGTAGTACTGTCGTTCGTCGGTGTAAAAGACTGTTCAGACAGAATTACATCTTCAAACTGATTAAATGTATAACCTGAAGTTGCATAAGCAGGCAACAGAAGGTCAGACTTAGAACAGATACTGTCAACATCCAGCGCGGAAACATTGTATTGCCAACTTTGGGCTGTTTGCGTTTTTGTCAATTGAAAACCTGGAATTGTTACCGTATAATTGTCGCCAACCATTCCCGTTGTAGAACCATCTGGAAGAGTGCCTCCATTGACCATATCTATAACTTGAGCAGCAGTGTATATAGGAACGACTGCAGTAACTTCGGTCGGGACTGACTTGCTGATAGACATTATGACATCGATTCTTGCAGAGAGCTGTGTTACATTGATGTTATAAGAACTTCCAGCTACAGGTGCAGCCGTGAAATCAAGCTCTCCAACTTTTATCAGGTTACCACCACTTAAAGGAGTAGTTGTTGTGGTGAGCAAACTTGCGAAATCAGAATATTTTGTTTTAGATGAATAATCGTCGGCAGAGTTTGCAATAACCAAAATCTTACGAGTAGCGGTTTTCAATGTAACGCCTGACTTTGAATAAATGTTTGCAGATTTGGTAAATCCACTGAACTGAATCATATCAATCAGCGCGCCACTAGCATCGAAGCAACCGATATAGCACTTTGTTATCGTGCTCTCGGCATCGGTAGGTGAAATGAGTGTTCCATCATCATCGGCTTTTGTGGAAGAGCCAATATTTGAAATTGTCAATGTTGCACTTGTTGTAGCTGCACTGTTAGGATCTTCCTCCTGCGTACACGCAGTAAAGAGACCTAAGGCAACTGCCAATAATGCAATTAATTTTCTTTTTTTCATGTCCTTCTTTTTATAAATTATTTTACCCATTTATTATTTACTTTCTGTCATATTAACCGTAATCGTATTCTTAACCCAGTCAAGAACTGTAATTTTCAAAGTGATGTTAAGATCGTCGCTTGTGAACGATTTCAGCACTAGATTCAAACGATAAAGATTACCTGCAAGCACCTTTCCATCGCCCGCAATATCGTATGTTTTAACAACCTCTTTACCGCCAACCGTGAAAGTCAATTCAATTGAAGTGGCAGTTGAACTCGTATTCTGGTATGAATAGTTGTAAAGATTACCGGTAGCAGTTATAGGTGCGAATGTCGGTTGACTTGATGCATCTGCAGCCGGAGTATAAATTGTTGTTTCTGTAAATGTATTTTCAGTACCTACATTTGCAAACGCGCCGGTAGCTGTATCTGATGTTTTCTCGCCGCCAGTCAAACTGTTCGTATGCTGATTAAGAATGCGCATGCTTTTTAAGGTGATTGCCTTAGGATTTGTATTGTCGGTCCATTTAAAATCGCTTGCGAATGTAACCGAAGCGACTTCTATGCGTGCAGTCAATTGTGAAAGCGGAACTGTAATGGTTTTTACATTGGTAGCCGTAATTGCAGTGCCCGTGGAAGGAGTAATTCCCGTCCAATCGACTGCAGCAGTCCCGACTTTAACCAAACGATTTACATTAGCACTCTGAATCTTATTATTGATTTCAGAAGCAGTTGTACATCCACTGAAATTAACATCGGAATTTGCGACAATCATTACACTCAAACCGCTTTTCACCTTCGTTTGATACTTGAAAATCGTATCGCTTAAGAGCACGTCTTTGGCAGCTGAGAGTGACAAATCGGAAGCTTTATAATAAACAACCGATGAATTGTCAAGAATAAAAAGACTCAGATTGTTGATCGCTTCAGTTGAAGCAATTGAAGAATCTCCCTGTGCAGATCCAGTATAATCTCCCTTTGTCTGAACGGCTCCTGAAAGGTTGAACGACAAATAAGCATTTGTTGTCGTTGATGCGCTGCCGCCTTGAATCAGTTCCTCATCAGACGAGCATGCTGCCATCAGTAATACAAGAAAAAAAACCGGAATTATTGTTGTAAGTTTCATAACGTATGAATTGTTCTTATTTTTTACGATGCAAAATTACCTCCACAAAAAAATTTGAAGGATAGGCGACAATTTCAATTTTTAGAGGTGATTGTGGCAATTTTCAACTTCAATGTTTTGCTAAAAGTTAAGAGTATCATTATAGATAGATATACCGCCAAACGCCGTAAAAAGCACATTTTAGACATCGGCAGACAACAATTCGAGGAAAACAAAGGCGTTAAACTTAAATGAAGCGGCATTCCTCTCATTTGAGTTAATAAAATTTCAGAAACTGAGAGTAAAAAATTGTTGGTAGTTTTACCAATTAAAGTTGAAAGTTACACCTATTGCTATTTGAAAAATACTGTGTATCTTTGCAAAGAAACTAAATAAAAACTTCATACAATATGAAAAAAGTACTTTTCCTCTTCTTGCTTCTGGCTGGAATGACCAACGTCTATGGTCAGGAGTTCGCGGTGAAGTCAAACCTGCTCTATGATGCGACATCGACTGTCAATCTGGGCGTCGAGACAGCACTGAGCAACAAATGGACTCTTGATCTCTCCGGCAATTACAACGGATGGAAATTAGGAGAACGGACCATGCTTAAACATTGGCTATTTCAACCTGAAGCCAGGTATTGGCTATGCGAAAAATTCAACGGCTCATTCTTCGGAGTGCATGCCCACTATGCACAATTCAATGTAGAGAACCTCGGCGTATTTGGAATGCCTAAAGATACACGTTATCAGGGCGACCTCTACGGCGCTGGCGTTTCATACGGACATCAATGGCTGCTCAGCAACCGTTGGAGCTTGGAAGCTGTTATCGGCGCCGGTTGGGCTCATCTCAAGTTCGACCAATGCAAAACATGCGGTAAGGAGAAAAAGACAGACGATTACTTTGGTGTAACCAAAGCTGCAGTTTCCATCATCTATTTTATTAAATAAGCAAAATTATGAAGAAGATGAATCTTAAGATATATTTGGCAGTTGCATTGTTCGCTGCCGTTACTCCGGCTGTTTCAGCTCAGACAAAGACTGCTGAAAGCCCGATAAAGATTGCATGCAACAATCTGCAGAAAAAAGGTGACCAATTGCTAATCGACGCGACAGTTAAAGTTCAAACATCGCTGCTTGAATCGAAAAGCGCCATTGAGCTGACACCTGTAGTTGAAGGGGCTAACCAAAAGGAAGGACTTCCTTCAATCCTCATCAATGGCAAGAACAGCCAGAAAGTTTATGACCGTAAGAAAGCCCTTGGCAATCTGAACGAGCCTGCTCGTTATAAGGTTATCGACGCCAGCAAACAAAGCGAAGTGACTATTCCTTATACAATGTCTATTCCTTGGGAAGCCTGGATGAAAGGCGGTAAACTGACAATCGCACAAGATATCTGCGGATGTTGCAAAAAGGAACCGATGGAACCGATGCTGGTAGGAGCAATCAAAGCAGCTCCGGAAAGCCGCTATGAAGTGCAACCTCACTACGCTTTCATTACACCGAAAGCTGAAACTGAGAAACACCGCGCTGAAGTAGGAACAGCATACTTGATTTTCCCGGTTGATAAAATTGTTATCCATCCCGACTTATACAACAATGCATCGGAATTGGCAAAAATCAACAATACCATCAATACGGTTGTCAACGACAAGAATGTCAAAGTACAAGGCGTGCAACTGAAAGGTTTTGCATCACCTGAATCGCCTTACAAACACAACACATATCTTGCTGACGGTCGTGTGAAAGCATTGAAGGAATATGTCCGCAAACAGCACGAATTCAAAGATAGTTTCTACACAATATCTTCAGAACCAGAAGATTGGGCAGGATTCAAAGCTCAAGCAGAAGTAGACAACAATATCCCGTCGAAGGACAAGGTTATGGAAATCATCAACAGTTCTGATGAACCTGACCAGAAAGAAGCTAAGCTGAAAGCTATGCCGGAAGCATATAAATATGTTCTCACAAAAATATTCCCATCTCTCCGCCGCTCTGAATACCGCGTGGATTATGTTGTCCGTGAATTTTCGGTTGAAGAAGGACGCGAAATCATCAAAACGAATCCAAAGCAGTTGAGTTTGAGCGAGATGTTCGCTGTTGCCAACAGCTATGACACTAAGAGTGCTGAATATAAGAACGTTTTTGCAACTGCAGTCAAGATGTTTCCGAATGACCCTGTAGCCAATCTGAACTCTGCAATCCTCGCTCTTCGAGAAAAAGATTTGGATTCCGCAGCACAATATTTGGAAAAGGCCGGCAACAGTCCGGAAGCTGTTCACGCACGTGGAATATGGAACATGCTGAAAGGCAATTTGACGCAGGCAAAGACATATCTTGAACAAGCTGAAGCTGCGGGCGTGAAAGAAGCAACAGCTAATTTGAAAGAATTAGCAAAGAAAGAAGCAGACAACGCAATTTTTGATAGCTTCAAATAGTATATTTGATATAAAAAATTCCTTGTATTTAATCAACTGATTCTATTTTTGTAGCGATTAATAAACGCCCAAAATAGTTGATTTATGGAACAAGGTTCAGAAATCGCTGATGTACTCATTAGAGAAGTCAACAATAAGAACGCTCTTTACCTTTATTTAGAAGGTAATAAATGGTGTGCCTACGAACGCTCAGCCTATTATCTGTCGAAGCTTAAGGCTCCGGTAAACATTAAACGTGAAATAGTTCACGATGGCTATGATGTCGTACTCCTAAAAGCGTTCTTTGATGTAAATGAGATGCAATTGCCACTTGCTCCTAAAACCGTGTTAAAGAAGGTCGCCGATAATAAGCTGCTGTTTACAGTAGATGATAAAATCGACGGATTTACAGAGTGGAAAGCGTCTCAACTGAGTACCTTACCAGCTTAATAAAATTATTGGAAAAACTTATCCCGGAAAAGGACTTCTTTTCCGGGATTTTTTATGGTCTGTCGCAGAAATATAAAATCAGACGAGAATTGGCAGATAAAGTTAAGGAGAAAGATTCACCAATCGCTTCGTTCAACGTTCCTTCCCACCAAGAAGTGAAACACCGATGAAAGATTGGATAAAGCAAACCCTCAGCAGAAAGTTCAGCTTCAGGATTTAAAGAGAAAATGGAAATCTGCTGACCTTTCTGACAAGCGAAAACCGAGGAACTTAAAACGGGAAGAAAACGCCCGAAATCGGTAAGTATTTCTACTCTATTAAAAAGCGGAGCATATTCAAGCAACAAAGAAATATTTCCGATTGTGTGATCTTCACGTAATCCAGTCGCACCTAAAATTGAAACATCCGTAAAATCTGATTGATGGGCAAAATAAACGGCCTTAGTCAAATCATTCGTTTCCTGATCAGAAACTTTATGAACTCTATCCTGAAAACGCTCTCGCAACTGGGGATTAAGACTGTCCAAATCGCCTACAATTGAAGTCGGTTCGAGACCGAACGACAATAATTTACCTACGGCACCATCGCAAACTATAATATTTTTCGTTTGCCTCAGCAGAGTCAACAGCTTCTCGGATTTAGGAAAATCGCCGTTGGCTAAGACAATGCAACGTTTTTCAGATTCAGAATCATATTTATCATTTTTCATCTTCTAAAAATCCTTTTTTCCAGTTAAGCCATCCCACAACGGCCATAATTGCATAAAAAGCATATAAAATCATCGTGGGATACAAATCTCGGAGATAATAAACATACACAGAAATCAAATCAGCTATAATCCAACAAGGCCATTGTTCAATATATTTCTTTGCGAGCATCCAAGAAGCTATAATTCCAATGGACGTCGTCACAGCGTCGACCGCTGGAACAGGTGAATCTGTCGCCTTAAGCAATATATAATATATAATAATGTATATCAAAATTGTCAAGCATAATAAAAGAAGCGAAATTTTCCAATTCAGACGACGATAAACAATAGACGAAAGTGATTTCTGAACAGAATCAGTCCCAGTTTTTGATTGTATAGGCTTTGACTTTCTCGTCCATTGAAAGAATCCATACATACTGATTAGAGCATAATAGACATTGAACGACATGTAGGCATAAATCTTTGAATGAAAGAATACAAAGATGTACACAAAGGAAGAAATGAATCCTAAAATCCACATCAACCGCAGCTGTTTTATTTCGAGATAAAGATAAATCAGACCTGTGACTACACCGAAAAGCTCCAAATAATCCATTAGAAATTAAATACTGCTCTGAACATCATGTTTCGTCCGGCTTGAGGGAAATAACCGTCTTCAGTATATCGGCTGCCTGCAACCATCGCACAATATACCCACGCATTTGTCTCATATTTCTCATTGAAGAGATTGTTGATAGACAAATCGAACCTCAATTCCTTCATAAAAGCAGGCTTGAAACTGCAACCGAAACGCAAGTTAGTAACAAAATACGGATCGAGAGAGCGATCACGACAAGAGGTATTGTCAATATACTGACGGCCGACATATTGTGAGTTGAAACCAGCGTCAAGATGTTTCCAATTAAACGTAAAAAGGCTATTTGCAATAAATTCCGGAGAGAATGCGATATTAGTCGTTCCCAAAACATTCTCTTGATTATTGAGATAATTCCAATCAGCATCGTAAACCTCAATATTCTCAGTGAAATGGCGGATTTTATTCCTGCTGAGTGTCATATTCCCGTTCCAAGAAAGCCAATTGAGTGGTTTAACAGATGCTGTCAGTTCAATGCCAGAACGATAACTATCTTTGATATTACTGGTCAAAGCCTCTCCTATTTCGCTGATTTTCCCAGTTAAAATCAACTGATTATCATAATTCATATAATATAATGTAGCGCCAACGCTGAAAACCGACGAACGGAAAGTGTAGCCTGCCTCGTAATCGTAAAGAGTTTCGTAAGTCGGACGCTCGTCTGCACCAGCTTCAGTAAAGTTATCCCGATTCGGCTCTCGATGTGCTGTGGAAAATGACAGAAAAGCCGTATTGTTCTTACCTGAGAAAGTAAGTCCAGCCTTAGGATTGAAGAAATGCCAATCTTTAGAAATATCCACATCGCCGGCTTTGTCATCCAAACCTTTGATTGTGTAATGAATGCCACGGTATTGCATATCCGCATAAAGGCTTAGATTTGGCGTAAAACTGTATGTCATCTTGGCAAAGCCATTATAATCGAACTTCTTTCCTTTATTGCGATAATATTCATAATCAGGTTTTGGCAATGCAGCAGCATTTTTAACCCACATAACACGACCATAATGAGCGCCTTCATAATTATTGGCAGCTGTTCCTATTGTGAGTTGAGCACGCTCGGCATGATAATTCGCACTATAAATGGCGCCGTAAAAGTCATTGTCAAGCCATTTCCGCCGAACCAAATCACTTTTTTTCACAGTTTCTCCGTCCGCAGATATATAAGAGGAAAGATTGTATTTCGAAAACTTCTGTTTCGATTTATAATCTTCGTAATATCCTTCGCCGTGCGTATAGTGTAGCGTAAGATTCATGTCCCAATTTTCATTCAATCGTTCGGAAGCAAGCAAATGATAATGCTGCTGCCAATAATTATCTGTCTGGTTGTTATAAAACTTGACTTTTCCGTCTTCTTCATACTCTCCGCACGGATTATAAGTTCTGTTTGTTTTCAACATCGATTTAGGAACACCGTCCCAAGCTTGATACGTTTTTTCTGCACTTCCGAAGGTCTGAAACTTCAGCATTGTATTCTCAGCATACCAAGTTGCAGAACCGAAATATGACTGCATTTTCGCCTTTGCTCGGTCAACATATCCATCAGTACGAATGTTGCTGTAACGAGCGTCAATCACCAAATGATTACCGAGCAAACCTGTTCCGCCTTGAAAAGTATTGCGGAAAGTTCCAAATGAACCGATACTTGAAGAATAATCAAAATAATGTTCAATCGGCGGATTTTCAGTTTGCATCGAAACTGTCGCACCAAAAGCAGCAGCTCCGTTTGTAGAGGTTCCTGCGCCGCGCTGAATCTGAATATTTTTCACCGAAGAAGCAAAATCAGGCATATTTACCCAAAAAACAGTGTGACTTTCAGCGTCGTTCATCGGAACTCCATTGACCGTGATATTGATACGATTAGCATCTGTTCCACGAATACGAAAGGTTGAATAACCGATGCCATTTCCGCCGTCAGATGTCATGATGACAGAAGGAGATTGCAGAATCAATGACGGAAGACTTTGACCGTCGTTGCGCCGTTTCAATTCTTGCGACGAAAGTTCGCTGTAAGCTACAGGAGTTTGACGAGACGCACGAGTGGCCGTCACCATTACTTCTTCAAGAGAAACGACTTTCGACACATTCAGAGTGTCGTTGTCGATGCGAACAGGCACTTTGGCCTCCGCAGACAAAATCGCTGCAAGAGCAGCAGTGAAAGATAAGATTACGATTTTCATCTTTTTGTTTTTGTAATTATACATCAAACAAGAAAGATGCAGCAGACAATTGACATACTTTTCCACGCCGCATTACCGGCCCGGTCGATGGGTATAATCTCAGCCTGTTTGTGAAACTTTTTTGGGCTTCACAACAGCACCCCTTGTAATCGGCTGCAAAGTTAAATATATTCCACGAATAAAGTTTAGGATTTTCAGTATTTCGAAAAATATCAATCTTCCAATGATATTTTGCGTGAGATTTTGTGGCGGCGGTATTCTTGCGGAGTCACTCCGAACTGTTTCTTAAAGCACCTCGTAAAATAAGCAGGATTGGAAAAACCTAACCTATAAGCAACTTCTGATACGGTAATGTCTTCCGGAACCGAAAGCAATCGTGCGCTTTGTTCCATCTTCTTCTTAAGAATATAATCGTTTGGCGTCATACCTGTAATTTCTTTGATCCGGTTGAAAAGACGCGTGCGGCCAATATTCATGGCATGACTCCAATCCTCAATATTGAAGTCCGTATTGCCATAGTTATCTTCTATAATTCGATTAGAAGAAGAAAGGAATTCCTTATCTTGTGCATTAGTCGTCATATCCACCATATTCTCTTCTTCTGCGAGAAAATGACGGACAATATTCTTATAGTTCTTCACAAGAGAATTGCAGCGCAAGAAAAGCATCTCCATATCAAAGGGTTTGACGACATAAGAATCTGCACCACTGCGATAGCTGTCCGTCTGCTGTGCAATAGAAGGCTGAGCTGTAGTTAGTACAATTGGGATAAAAGAGGTCTTCAGGTTTGATTTCAGAATATTACAAAGTTCTATCCCCGAAAGGCCCGACACATTGACACTGCAAATCACAATATCGGGAACTTCCTTGAGGGCAAACGAATATCCGAGATTTCCGTCTGTCATGTCCGTCACATCGTAGATTAAAGAGAACGATTCTTTCAAAAGTATTCGAACATCATCATCATTCTCAATGAGCAACATCTTATACTTCCTATCCTCCAAATCGTTCTCCGCCTCAGTGACAAGTTCAGGAGAAACGATTTTACTCTCACGCGATAAAGAAGGAATAAATGCATTTTCAACAATCGGAAGATGTTCACTTTCATGAAGAACATTATCAGGGAAATGATTTTTTCCAAGCAATAAAGAAACCTTAATAATCGCACCGATTCCATCTTTCTCCGCAGTTATCAATCCTTTATGCAATTCCATGATACCTTTAGTGAAAAGAAAACCGATTTCATCAACACTTTCTGAAGCTTTATCCTCACCAAAGTTGTCGAGTAGTTTCTGCAGAATAACAACATTTAGCTTCTCGCAAGAACAACGGATAAATACATTTTCATAACTGCCTTTTTTCTGAAAAGAAACCACAACATCACCTTTCTCTTCAACGATATAAAATATCGTCGTAAACAAATTATAAAACACATTCTGCATCTTCTGCACATCAAACCAAAGGAAAATCTGTTCAGAAGGCGGTGTTATGGTAAGACGGATATTGTGCTCATTCGCATATTCAGAATATGAAAGACTCATTTTTTGAATGAAATCCACGATATTATGTCTTGAGACATTCAGCATGAGATGCTTGTATTCCATCTTACGGATATCCGACAGTTCAGATATCAACTGTTGAAGACGAATAACTTGCGTACGCACTATTTCAACCTTATTTTTACTTTCTACTGTAATACTGTGTGATAATCTTTCGAGGATTGTAATAATTAATGTGAGCGGCGTACGGAACTCGTTTGCAATATTGGTGAAAAGATTGAACTGGAGTTGATTCGATTCTTCAGCTTTAGCAACCTCTTTTCGTTGCTTTTCCAACGAAACGAGCAGGGCTGTCTTACTCTTGCTGAAACGATACAAACAATATAGAGCCAAAGTAAATAAGATGAAATACACTATCCAAGCATACCAAGACATCCATAAAGACGGACGGACAATTATATTCAGCCGGACAATTTTGTCAGGATTAAGCTCTTCCTTTATCAGCAACTTATAATGACCTGGACGGAGAGAATTGTAGGTTATTGTTTTATGAATGGTGCTTGTCCAAAGCTGATCAAGTCCTTCAAGTTTATATGCATAAATGGTATTGAACGGTGCTTGATAGTCGGAAGAGGCAAATGTGATGCTGATTGAATTCTGATAGTGCGGCAATGTAATAGATTCAGTTTCACTAAAGCTTTTCTCCAAAATAGAAGAAGCCGGTTTAATCACTTTCCCATTGACGGAAAGAGACGAAAGATAAAGTGAATAATTGTTGTTTTCGTTATTCAAATTCTTTTCCGACATTACTGCAAGACCATTTAGACCTCCAATGAATATCTTATCCTGACGCTTTGAAACAAGAAGGCCGCAATCGCCTACCATTGCAGCTAGAGGAAATGAAGAGCGTAATTGTATATGGTAAACGGAACTTACATCTTTCCCTCCATGTACAATATCAAGAAGAGAAAGCCCTTGATTAGAAGTCACTATCAGTTTACCGGAAGGAGCAACAACGACATGATAACAGATGTCGCTCAACAGTTGCCATTTATCATGAGTAAAGCGAATGAATGTGTCTTGAGAAGCAATATAACTAAGAACACCCGAACGGAGAGTAGCTAAATACAATCCGCTTTGCGTGTTCCCACAGATGTCGAGAATTCCGCTTGGAACAACACTTTTACTGTTCGTACCATTTCCATAATTACGAATAAACCTGCGGGAACGCATATCGATTGTCATAAGTCCATAACGGGCTGAGGAAATCCAAAGAACATTTCTATCATCAATGAAGATTGTTCGATTAATATCACCAGTCAACAATCGCAATTTCGGATCATTAAAAAGAGGCTCAACGACAAGAGTATTGCGATTCAAGCTGAATAACCCGTTTTGAGTAAGCAAAATCAACACATCATTATAGGGAACGATCTTCTCAATAATTCGTTGAGAGATGGTTTTTAAGACTTCATCGTGAACAGAATGTATCCTATTATCCTTCAAGTCTAAAAAACAAAGACCTTTCATGTACAAACTTATGAAAACACGATCGCCAGCTTCATCATACCAAAGAGTCCGGACTTTATTATTGGCCAATTGATTAGACTCAGCTGTTATATGTTGGAAAATGTTAGATCCTGATTTTAACACATTTATGCCACTGCCTTGTGTTGCAATATAAGTATTTCCGCGTTTATCCTCTACAATTGTTCCAACAACAGAACCATGAAGCGCATTGGATATATTTTCGTCAGTCGGATAATATAAAAAATTATCCCGCTCTGGATTAAAGTAACGCACATCCCCATAATACGATCCTAACCATAACGTCCCTTGTTTATCCGAGTATAATGCATAAATCGAAGATTGAGGTAGAAAATGTTCCATCTTGAATTCATAACCAAACTCTGCCGCTTGAATCTTATAAACTCCATACATAGTTCCAATCCAAATCTTACCTTGTGAATCTTCAGCCATGCATAACGGCGAGCCCTCTGTCTTCTTAAACGGAGAAAGCGATGGTAAAAGAGAAAAAGCTCCATTTCTATCCAGCGAATAAATATAGACACTTCGAGAAGAACATCCAATCCAAACATGGCCGCTTGAATCATAAAATAAGCAAGATATTTCTTCGTCTAGTAAAATATGAGAAATGATTCTTTTACTCTTAACGTTCACCAAATATAGACCTTCTGAAGTGCCGACTAATATCCGTTCGTTGTCAATCATGAGTAAACTTGGTGCAGTTGTGGTGATTTTACTTGGCAAATAACAAACAACAGAAGAAATTTTCGTTTCTTTTATGTACTGACAGAGATTTCCCTTTTTATCAACATAACAAAGCTTTTCCCCCATACAACAAATAGAATTCGTTCGAATGTTTGTCATCGTGAACTTTTCGGCGGTGAGATTAAAAGAGAACAAACGATCTTCCAACAAAAAATACATCTGATTGTTCTTTCCACATATGTCATGAAGATTTCCATCCTCAACACCTGAAAAAAATTCTGAAAGACGGTAAACTTTTACTGATTCTCCATTAAAACAGTTTAACGCATCATTTCCGAACCACATTCTACCCAAATCGTCTTGCCAAATAGAGATTGCTGATGACTGTGAAAGCCCTTGCATACAGCCAATTGTACGATAAGGAAAGTCTTCCGCAGACAACGAAAAGAGGAAAATCTGCAACCAAATTAACAAATAGAATCTTCTCAAGGCCATCTTAAACATATAAAATCGTTCGTTAACACGCAAGAATCGTTCGCAAAATTAATTTATTCGATTAACAAACGCAACAATAATTAGTAAAAAATGTTTGTCGTTAATTTTGCAAAACAAAAATTATAAACGTCGTATTTAAAGACCGTCTATTATGTTAACAAATTTCAAACAAACAGGCTTCGTATTATTGTCTGCGCTGCTATTCTTTCAAGGAATAGCTTTTGCAGCAAATGATACCGATTCTAGTAGTACCAGTATTACTCAGCAAAAAGGCAGAGTAACTGGAAAAGTTGAGGATGCACTTGGACCGGTTGCAGGAGCAGCCGTTCAAGTGAAAGGCACAACAAATGGAACGATTACCGATGCTAACGGTAAATTTTCCATAGACATTAATAAAGGACAAACTCTAGTTATTTCCTTTATTGGTTATGTAACAAAAGAAATCAAGTACGCCGGAGAGCAATCTCTCAGTGTTCTGCTAGAAGAAAATTCACAGAACCTGGAAGAAGTCGTTGTCACCGCATTGGGAATCAAAAAGGAAGCCAAGAAACTTGGTTATGCTGTCAGTACTATCGCAGCAAGCGATATCGTAAAGACAGGAACGCCGAACTTCGCTACATCTCTTTATGGTAAAGCTTCAGGTGTACGTATTCAAGCAGCTCCTGGTGGTTCGACCTCAGCTGTATCCATCAACATTCGTGGCATGAGTTCTATTACAGGAACAAACCAGCCATTGGTTATCGTTGACGGTGTCCCTGTTCGTAACGGCGATGCCAACAAAGATGGATATTGGACAGATCAACGTATCAACAGCAATGGTCTTGTGGATATCAACCCTGAAGATATAGAAAGCCTCTCTATCTTGAAAGGTGCATCCGCTTCCGCTCTTTACGGTTCTGAAGCAGCCAACGGCGTTGTCATGATTACAACAAAAAGCGGTAAGGGTTCACAAGGCATCGGCGTCGATTTCAGTGCAAATCTAAATGCTGAATATATAGCTTACATGCCAGAAATCCAAACTGAATACGGACCTGGTTATCCTGTCATCTATCAAAATTCAGGTTATGAAATGGAAAGTGGCGGTTTCTATCAACGTACCAACGCCGCCGGCCAATCGGTTAAGAGTATCAGAAGGACCTCATACCAATGGGGACCTGCATATGATGGCAGCGATGTATACTATTGGGACGGAACAACACGCAAATACAATCCTATTACTCACAATCAATGGAAAGACATTTTCCGCACCGGCATCAACCAGACTTATAACCTGGCTGTAACACAAGGTTCTGAGAAAGGAAATATGCGTTTCTCCTATACATACGCGAACGACCGTCCGACTCAGTACAACAGTTCCTACAACAAGCACAACTTCAGCCTTGTAGGAAGTTACTCTCTCAATGATCATCTGAAACTGGATTACACTGTCAACTACATCCGTCAGAACATTAAGAACCGTCCTTATCGTATCAGCCGTTTGACTAACAACTACGGAGGTATGTTCGGATCGTTCGAAGATGTCAAGCTGATTCGTCAAAAAACTATTACAAGTATGGGTTACGAGAACACATACGGAACAAACAAAACACTCACGCCAGACGAATCTTTCGCATGGCAACCATACGGTTGGGCTTTGCTTGACGAATATTTTTGGAATATCATGGGTAAGGAACAACTTGAGGATAACAATCGTTTGATTGCAAGTGCTACTCCAAGTTGGAAAATCATAGATGGACTGACTCTTCGTGGTCGTGTATCTACCGATATGACATCTGAGAAAATTGAAAACACAAGCCGTTCAACTCGGCCATTGGCTTTCGGCAGCCCAACAGGTTCTTACGGTTTGACCAACAAACGTTATGAAATCTACTATGGTGAAGCAATGTTGATGTATGACAAATCATTCGGCAAGTTTGGCATCAACGCTTATGCGGGTGTTCAAGGACGTGAAGAGAATGTTTATAACGCAAGTGTTTCTACAAATGGTGGTCTGACAGTAGAGAACTGGTTCCACTTGAATGCAAGTAAAAATACAGCCAACTCAGGCATGACCAAACAAGAATTTTTGAAAACGGCAGTTTTGGGATCGGTAACATTGTCTTACGGCGACTGGATTTTCGTTGAAGCAACCGGTCGTCAAGAAAAGACTTCCACAATGCATTCTGGGAACAACTCTTTCTTCTACCCATCAATCAGTGCCAGCTTTATATATACAGAACTGTTTAAAGACAAACTTCCAAGTTGGTACACTTATGGTAAGTTACGCGCAAGTTATGGTATCGTAGGTAACGCTCCATCTATCTACATGGCAAACGTCGCTTACACGCAAAGTTCCATCAGCGGTTACATCTACAACCAAATGACCGGAACAGTAGGTAATGAATCCATCAAACCTGAAGAAAAACATGAAATCGAACTCGGCCTCGAGAATAAATTCTTCAACAACCGTTTAGGTTTCGAAATTTCTTATTACAACAACACAATCAAAGACCAGATTCTTAGTACAACAATGCCTATGTCTTCTGGCGCTAGCAGTATTCTGTTGAACGTCGGCGAGTTGAAGAATCACGGTATGGAATTCTCCATGTATGGAACGCCGATTGAAAACAAAGATTGGCGTTGGGATTTGAGAGGGAACATTGCTTTCAATCGCAACAAGGTTAACAAACTGCAGGAAGGAGTCAACGAATTGGTTCACGATACTTACGATGCAGCTGTGCAGCTTAAATCTATTGTCGGCCAACCGATGGGTGACCTCTATGCATACACACCTAAAACAGATTCAAAAGGCAACAAGATAGTTGGTGATGACGGCTTATACGTAATCGATTATTCAGAACGTCACAAAGTAGGTAATGCAATGCCAGATGCTGTCGGTGGTATTTCGACTTCACTCAGCTACAAGAATATATTCCTGGATGCAACCGTTGACTATCGTATAGGCGGTGATGTACTCAACCAGCCATATCAATATATGATGGAAATCGGTAACATTAAAGAATCTCTTGATCATCGTAACGAAAAGCATGGCGGTTTATCTTATTACTTTGTAGGAGATCCTGCAGATGCTAAATGTATTGCAACAACTGCATCGTCAGGCCCTAATGGAGAAAAGATTTACCACGATGGTATCATTCTTCCTGGAGCAAAGGCTGACGGCTCAGTAAACCAACAGATGATTCCTGTTTCTTATTACAAAACAAATGAATTCGGTTGGGGATATTCCGGTGCCATTACGTATGAGAAAGCAGTCATCGATAACTCTTACGTAAAACTACGCGAACTTTCTTTAGGCTATCAATTCCCCAAAAGTATTACTCAGAAGTTCAACTGCCGTAGATTGTCACTTTCTGTTTACGGACGTAACCTCTTTTACTTCTTCCGTAACATGCCTATGATGGATGCTGAAGCTACTGACGGTACATCTTGGATGTCGCAAGCAGTAATCGGCGGATCAACCGCTACAACAAGAACATTCGGTATTTCACTGCGTGCAAGCTTCTAATGATTTTCGATACATTTAACAATTGAAAAATATGAGACATTTAATAGAAAAAATAGCTATCGGTGCACTTGCACTGTTTACTCTTGCGGCTTGCAGCGATTCAGAGTATTCTGATCGTTATGCTAACCCAGCTAAAACTTCAACCGCTTCCTGCGAGAAGTTGATGACCGGCGTTTTCGTAGCCTGCAAAACATATACGACTCCTTCATACTGGAGATACTTCACTTTCGAAGTTGAACAACTCGATCGTTTTGCCCAGACTTTAGGTTTTACTAACGGAAAAGGCATGTACCTTGGCATGGGTGATAACTATAACAATGATCGTTGGAAAAATTTCTACACTACATTAGCTCAATTCCGCATTTTGCAGAATACGTATGAAAAATTGTCTGAAACTGATAAACCGAACTATAGCGTATTCGTTTGGTTGGCAAATATTGTAATTGACGAACAGATGGCTGAAGTGGTTGACCTTTGGGGAGACGCCCCATTCTCAAAAGCCGGTTATCTTCCTGTTACAGGCGATGTGGCAAGTTCTTATCCGTCTTATGATGACGCAGCTACAATTTACACAACAATGCTGAACGATCTGAAGACTATCAACAGTGAACTCGCATCATATTCCCCTTCAACACTTACTTCAACCTATCTTGCATCTGAAGATTATATCAACAAAGGTGATTTGAGCAAATGGCGCCGCTATTGCAACTCTCTTCGTCTTCGTTTAGCAATGCGCGTTGCAAGCAATGGCTCGCTCAGCTCTATAGGTCAAGCAGCAATTAAAGAGATCCTCTCCGACTCTTCAACTTATCCGTTGATTGATTCAAACACGTACAATGTCCTCATCGCACAAGACGCTGACGGATTCAACTTCTACGATGACGGTATCAATCAAGGATTCGAGAGCTGGAATGGCCAAGTCAACCGTGCAAGTCAAACTTATATTGATGCAATAGCAGACGGCGATCCTCGTCTTGAACTCATTTATGCTCCGAACGGTGAAGGCAAATTTGTCGGAATGAGCACAAAAGAGGCGGAGAGTGATCAGACCACAAGATTTAATAAGGGAGATTATTATTCTGCCGTTGATTCTGGAACATTTAGTAGGAACTATGGTTTTCCGGCAATATTCTTCACAGCAGCTGAAGTAGGATTTCTGAAAGCAGAAGCCTATCAAAAAGGCTATGCAACGGGCGACGCTGAAACCGCTTTCGAAACTGCAGTAAAACAATCAATCGATTTTTATTATCAACTGAACAGTACGGCTACATACAATACACCAAAGACGAAAGTCAGTGATGATGTAATTGCTGCTTTTGCAAAGAAAAAATGGAGCGCTTACAGCTCTAAAGCTGAAGCTATCGCAATGCAAAAGTGGATTCATTTCGGTCTGATTCAAACTCTCGAGGCATGGAATGAGATCCGACGGACAGGAATTCCAAGTCTCTACTTCCAGACGGATAATGCTACAGCTGAATGTCCGACAATTCCAGCTCGATTGAAATATCCTACGGATGAGAAGACCAGCAACCCAACCAACTATGCAGCAGTTCAGTCAAAAGATTCATATTATACCAAAATTTTCTGGGCTAAATAACAAATAGAAGGTTTAATTGATTCTAAATAGCCTTTGTCGCGAAGACAAGGGCTATTTTTTGCTATCTTATCTATTCCAATACTCTTATCTTTGTTTCAAGACAAACGAATATAAGCTGTATCTCTGAATATAATAAATATCGTGCAATTGAATAGCTATAAGCATATCCAATTTAAATATATTCTGTGATTTGTTTCCAACAGGAAAGCGATGTGTTACTTCTTTAGCTACAGATAATTTGAATATAACAAACTTCAGTAGAACAAGAACGGAATATCATTCATTTGAAAAATGGTGACAATCACCAATCTCACTGATCGCCTGCATCCCGGAAAGATTATCTGTTTCGGCAAGCGAATAGATCTTGACGAACTTCGCCTTGTAACAGTCCGATCAAGGAATCCTCCTGTTGACAAAGAAACAGAAACTCTGTAGAAAGTTTAACAAATAGATTCTTTTTAAGATAACCTTAAACGTATAAAATCGTTCATTAACATGTAAGAATCGTCCGGAAGATTTATTTATTCGATTAATAAACGCAAAAATGGTTAGTGAAAAAACTTTGCAAATAATTTTGCATAAAATTTTATAAACATCAAAATTAAATTCTATCTTTTATGTTAACGATAATTTATTAGCCTATGGGAAATGAATAATATTTTATCTTTTTATTATAGCTTATAAGCTGTATCTTGATTATTAACAAATACTTGAAATTAAAACAAACAAATCATTTTAAAAAGCATGAAAAAACATTCTCTTATCAAAAGACAAAGATTGTTGATTGGGTTTTTATTGTTGTTATTTGGAACAGGCTCTGTATTTGCAGATTCTAACATAACTATAACTGGCCCACAGCAAAATGGCAAAACAGTCACTTGTATCGTTAAGGATACTGATGGTCCAGTTGTCGGTGCAAGTGTTGCGGTTAAAGGCACATCGAATGGCCAAGCAACCAATCCTGACGGCAAGGCCGTATTGAACAACGTTTCTTCAAATGCCGTGTTGGTAATTTCTTTTATCGGTTATGATACGAAAGAAATTGCTGTCGGCAATCGTACAATCATTAATGTCATTCTTACTCAGAATTCCCAATCACTCGGCGAAGTCGTTGTGACAGCGTTAGGCGTAAGTAAACAAGTACGAGGATTAGGTTATTCAGTTCAGGCTCTTAAAGGTGAAGAATTACAAAGAGCTAACACACCGAACCTTGTCAGTTCACTTGCCGGTAAGATGGCAGGTGTCAATATTAATATGTCAAATACTTTGGAAGGCGGCTCTACACGTATTGTTATTCGTGGTAATAATAGTATTACAGGCAACAACCAACCTTTATTTGTAGTCGACGGTATGCCTGTCGAAAGTACAGCCAATATTGACGGAACAGCGGGACAAGGAACTGGTGAGAATATGACTAGCGGTGGATCTGATTATTCTACTGGTATAAATATGATCAATCAAAGTGATATTGAATCTATAGATATTTTAAAAGGCCCGGCTGCTGCAGCACTTTATGGTGCACGCGGCGCTAATGGTGTTGTAATGATTACCACAAAAAAAGGCAGTAAAAAAGAAGGTGTCGGAATAGAATTTTCTTATGGCTTGAAGATTTCCGACCCTAATAGATTCCAAGAACAGCAAAATAAATATGGTACCGGTGGTTTCGGTATGGCCCAACGGACAGCAAATTGGGATAATATGTATCGTACTGATTCAAAATATGGAATGCTTATGCCTACAAACGATTGGGACGGAAAATTCTATAGCGCATGCTACGACGCATTGCCATATACAGGCGGATTGTGGGACTATGCTGAAAAAGCTTTCTCATGGCATGGATACAGCACGTCTTGGGGACCTCCAATGACAGGCCAGAAATTACGTGTGAGAGGAACAGATGGAACATGGGAAAACGGTGATGATTACATTAACAATCCTAACCCTAATAACCAAAAAGATATTTACAGAACAGGATATACAAATACATATAACGTCGCTTTTTCTAATGGCGGCGATTGGGGATCTTTCCGCGTTGCTTTAGGTAATATTAATAATGAAGCTATTATTCCTAACTCCGGTTATAAGCAGTCTAATGTATCCATTGGTGGTAATATCAACCTCTCAAGGGTATTAAAAACTTCAGTGAGCGCAACATATACTGACTTTGACCGTCATAATCCTAATGTTACATCAGATAACGCTTCTTATACAAAATGGTTCTATAATTACCCTAGAGGTTTTAATACAAATTATTGGAGAAATCGTTATAAACTTGCCGATGGTTCAAAAGCAGGAAATGGAGACCAACATATCTCTGCAAATCCAGTCGAAATGTTCTGGAGAATGTACGAGCAAAATCAACATCAATACAACAACAAATTGATTGGATCCGTAGCCTTGACATATACACCAACTAATTTCTTGGACGTTACCGGCCGCATCGGTTTAGACCTTGATATGATGGAATTGGAAGCGAAGAATAATCCAACTTCTACATCAGGTATTGATGGTGGTTATTATAGCCATAGATTGGGGAAAGAGAAAGTTCGTGATTATCAATTCCTAGCAACCTTGCACAAGGATGGACTTTTCCTTCAGAAATTTAATGCTAGTTTCGCACTTGGTGCAGAATCCTGGAAAAGAAAAGATTATGATTTGTGGGCTCAAAATTCTCGCAAGTGGTCAAATCCTTATATCTGGTCGTTCAGCAACTACAACCTGGAAGGAAACAACGCTAATATGAGTGGACTTCTTCCTGGTGAGGATCGTTACGAAAAACAAATTAATTCCGTCTATGGTAATTTGGAATTGAATTGGGATAATTACCTATACTTACAGATAACAGGACGTAACGATTGGTCTTCTACTCTTCCATCAAATAAGAATTCTTATTTCTATCCATCAGCAAATGCCAGCTTCGTCTTTAGTCATTTTATACAAAACGATTGGTTGTCATTCGGAAAGGTTCGTGTCGCATACGCTAAATCGGCAAACGATACAGATCCATATCAGTTGCTTCCAACTTATTCGAGCGGGTCATTTGCAGGGAATCCTACTCATAGTGTCCAAGCTGCATTACCTCCAGTAAACCTCGAACCTCAATACGTTAATACTGTTGATGCTGGTCTTAATCTGAAATTCTTTGATAACCGAATCAAATTCGACTTTACATATTATAAAACTCTTGCATTCAATCAAATAATGTCAGCTCCACTTCCTTTATCATCAGGATATGAGAGCTATAAATTTAATACTGGTAAATTGGAGAACAAGGGTGTTGAAATTGAATTAGGCGCTGATATTGTTCGTTCAAATGATTTTGAATGGAATATGACATTAAATTTAGCTCATAATCAAAACAAATTGATATCCCTTGATGGTGAGACAAAGTCTCTTTATCTTGGTAATATCTTTGGAGCAACCAACGGACCTACGATGAAAGTTACTGTAGGTGAGAAGTACGGAGGTATATATGGTTGGGATTATGAACGCGATTCTAATGGCAACAAGATTGTCAACTTGGTATACGGAAATGGTGAATATAAAAATACTGTAATTGGTACAACTTATAAAACCACTAAAGACCAAGTGCTTATTGGTAATGCGACACCTGATATGACTGGCGGTCTGAATACATCATTACGTTATAAATCATTCTCATTGTATGCTTTGGCCGATTTCAGTTATGGTGGAGATATTTGGAGTGGTGACTATGCAACTGCATTACAATGTGGACTTAGTCCAGCAACCTTGTATGAACGTGATGGCAATGGTCTGCCTTATACTTATGGTGATGGAACTACAGCCAACCATGGTATAATCATGGACGGTGTGTTAGAAGACGGAACTAAAAATACACATGTGGTTCACTATACTTGGAAATATGGACGTTTAGGCTCTTGGGGTGGTAACGCCTCGCGCAATCAATTAAGTACTCCATCAATATTGAATAACAATTGGATTAAACTTCGCGAAGTAACATTGGCTTGGAGTGTTCCAGCCAAATTAGTTAAAGCTACCAAAGTACTTCAATCCGCACAATTGTCATTTACAGGTCGTGATCTGTTCTATATCTACTCCTCTCTTCCTGATAAAATTAATCCAGAGGCGACTTCTATGCAAACTGGTAATGCTCAAGGTATGATGTTTGGAGCCCTTCCTGGTATCCGTTCGTTCACCTTCGCAGTAAAGGTTAGTTTCTAATTTTTAAAATTTAAAATGACGAGTTATGAAAAAGATAAAAATATATGCACTTTCAATAATTCTAATGATGGCAGGATTGGTTCAACAAAGTTGTACCGATGGTTTTGAAAGTATGAACAGAGACTGGAAAAATCCTACTCAAGCGACTATTCCTACCATGATGAATTACGTTTTGAGCACTTTCAGCTTAGGTTGGCAAGAACAAAATGCTATTCATAATGGCTATTACTATGCCGTTACACAACAATTGGCAAATGCTGCTCCAAGATATGTGATCACCCAAGGTGAAACCGAAATCTGGAGCAATTATTACAGTTCGTTACGTACGATTAGGGCACTTGAAACACTATTAGCAAACAATACATCAAATTTGAAAACTGATAATATTTCAGCTATGCTAAAAGTTTGTTTAGCATATAAAACACTTCGTACTTGTGACTATTTTGGAGATATGCCGTTTACAAAAGCAGGATATGGCAATGAAGGAAGTACTGAATATTTGCGCCCTGTCTATGACAAAGAACAAGATATCTACAAAGCTTGCTTAAGTATGCTGAAAGAAGCCGCTGATGGATTCGTTAACAATACGTCCGATCAGGTTGTTTCCGTTGGTGACCCATATAATATCTTTTGGAAATCTGCTTTTGTTTCAAAAACAGATTATACAATGTGGCGTAAATTCGCTAACTCTTTACGATTAAGATACGCTATGCAGATATCTGCTGTTGATGCTTCAACTGCACAATCTATTATAGGAGAAATCTTAGGGAATCCGTCTTCTTATCCTTTGCTTGATTCTGATAGTCGCGACGAAACAGCCGGGTTATGGCCAACAAGACTGAGTTTGACCATCGATAGTCGTCCGTGGAGCTTTTCTGCTGAAAATCTTACTTGCTTAGGCTCGGTAATGTGGAAAGAGATGACAGACCTAGCCGTTCCAACAGTAGGTTCAACGGCATCTGCAACTGATGGAGTAGACAATCCTGGATTCTATGATCCGCGAGGTTATCTGTTTTTTGAAACAAATAACAATAACAAGTGGTTACCTCAAATGCAATTTAATGCCCCATTTACTCAATCACGTGGCGGATATTTTACTGGGACATATCCTTCTGGCAGAAACCATGGACAAACAGAACAAGAATGGAATAACAAACAGAATGCATATTATTCATCTGTCAATTATTATTTAGTTAGAGATGATAATTCATATCCGGAATTGATGATAACTGAAGCTGAAGTCAACTTCTTGAAAGCTGAAGCATACGCGAGAGGAATTGGCGTAACTAAAGATTTGGCGAAAGCTAAGACTTTCTACGAGAATGGCATAAAATCCTCTATGGAAACATGGTTCTCTTTCTACACATTAATTAATTCTTCAACATATAAGTGGGTTATGTATCCACCTAAAGTTCCTACAGCTGACGAAATCACGGCTTATATCAATCATGCCGGTGTCAAATTCTCTTCAGATGAGAATACTGCCATAAAGCAAATCTATAAGCAATTATGGATTGATTCTTTCCGTCAACCTTGGGTAGCATTTAATTTGATACGTAGAGTTGGTGCAGATATGCTTCCTCATGAAACAGGACTTACGACAGAATTCTCTAATTTCTATCGTATTCCATATCCTGAGACAGAAATCATTAACAACACTACGAATTACACTAGTGCATTGGGAGGAAGAGAGAATACACCGCAGAGTAAAAAACTCTTCTGGCAGAAATAATGATTAATGTATATTATCAACTGAATAGCACAGGTACAGACAACACACGTCTGATAATGCAACTGCAGAATGTCCTAGGATTCCTGCAAGATTGAAATATCCGACGGATGAGAAAACCAGTAATCCGACCAACTATTCTTGTATAGTCAAAGGATATATATTATACCAAAATTTTCTGGGCTAAATAACAAATAGAAGGTTTAATTGATTCTAATAGCTCTTGTCGCGACGACAAGGGCTATTTTTTTGTTCAATCGGTCCAAATTGATTATCTTTGAACCGTAAAGGCAGCTAACAGATATTCTGTCTTTTTATGACAGCTGAAAATTAACATAAAACATGAATGCAAGAAATTTAATAATTTACGGAATTGTCTCTTTGTTTTTGCTCGGTGTAAAAGTAACTGCACAAACGGCGACTAATGTTTCAGGCATTTACCCTTCTATTGCATTTTATGACAATGAAGGAGAATGTGGGACGGGAGCTGTTGTCCCATGGGCCGGAAAGCTTTGGGTTGTCACATACGCACCTCACGCACCGTTCGGCTCCAGTAATAAGCTCTACGAGATATCACCGGATATGACAGCTGTCGTCCGTCCGGAAAGTATTGGAGGAACACCTGCCAACAGAATGATTCATCGCGAAAGTAACCAGTTGTTTATCGGGCCATACGTTATCAGTGCCGTGGGAAATGTTCGCGCGTTGAACTATAAAGATACGCCGGGAAGATATACAGGCCTAGCTCGTTCACTTACCGATCCGGCGGACAAAATACTGTTGGCAACAATGGAAGAAGGATTCTACGAGATAGATGTTCACTCACTAGCTACGAAGTTGCTGTATGCCGATGCGAATACGTTGCAAAAAAAGGGAGAGCCTCTTCTTTCACCGCTTTTACCTGGCTATCACGGCAAAGGTTTCTATTCGGGACAAGGAGTAGCTGTCTATGCAAACAACGGGGAGCTTTCCGATGCTGCGATGAAGCATTTCAATGCAGAATCGGGTAGTTTATGTGAATGGAACGGGACTGACTGGAAGCTCATACGCCGAAATCAGTTCACTGAAGTAACTGGACCAGGCGGCATATACGGAAATGCGAAGCCTAAAACCGATCCCATTTGGACGATTGGCTGGGATTACAAATCCTTGCTGTTCGGTGTTCGGGATGCACAAAAAGGATGGAGCTTTTACCGGTTGCCAAAAGCGAGTCACAGCTATGACGGCGCACATGGATGGAATACCGAATGGCCAAGAATAAGGAATGTCGGCACAGATGAGAAGCCGGATTATTTAATGACGATGCACGGCATGTTCTGGCGTTTCCCAAAAAGTTTTACGGCTTCCAATACGGCGGGAATCCGTCCGCGCTCAGCCTACCTCAAAGTCATCGGAGACTTTTGCAATTGGAACGGACGTTTGGTCTTCGGATGCGATGATTCAGCTCAAAGCGAATTTCTCAACAAGCGTTCGGCAAAAGGAAACATAGCAGGACCAGGTCAATCAAACTCAAATTTATGGTTTACGACAACTACGAAACCTGATGAATTGGGACCTGCGACTGCCGAAGGAGCTGTCTGGCATGCCGACACGCTTCAAGCAGACGAAGTATCGGATCCTTTTCTGTTCAACGGATGGAACAGACGCTGTTGTTGGCTCAGCAATCTGGGCAACGATCCAGCTTCGTTCACTTTTGAAATTGACGAAGCGGGCAATGGTGATTGGAAAGCCTTAAGGCAATTTTCTCTTAAAGGAAAAGAAAGTGTCAACGTAGGATTCTCACCAGACGATCAAGCAGAATGGATTCGCATCCGTACAAACCACAACACAATTGCGTCAGCATGTTTCTCATACACATCAGACGACATGAGAACATCTAAAGCTGATAATATTTTCCAAGGGCTGGCTTCAGCAAGCAGCACAACAAGCAACGGAGGTTTGCTTTACAGCTTGGGAAATGATCGTAGAGCTCTCGGGTTTCTTTCCGGGAACAATTACTATGAGCTGGACGGAAATCTGAACTTAAAGAGCAAGGTTGACACAATGGCAGCGTTTATCCGCAAGAATTTAGCCATACCGAAAAATGTCATAAGCATTGAATCAAGTTCGGTTCTAATTAAAGACGATGCAGGTCACCGCTGGCGTCTGCCATTGGGAAATGACGCTTTCAGAAGTCCGAATCTGCAAGGCAAATTGAGGGTATGCCGCGAAGTAGCTACCGAACGCGACCTGTTTTCATGCATGGGAACATTTTATGAACTTCCGGCAGAAAATGCGGGAGGTTATGCAAAAATCAGACCGATTTCGACACACAATTTCCGTATCGGCGACTATGCGTCTTATCGCGGAATGCTCGTGATGACTGGCGTCGAACTTGGCAAAGCCAATAATCCGCATATAATTAAATCCGACGACCATAAAGCAGCTCTTTGGGTCGGGACTATCGACGACCTTTGGAGTTTAGGAAAACCCGTCGGTCACGGAGGCCCTTGGTTGGACAGCGAAGTCAAAGCTTACGTTCCGTCAGACCCTTACCTAATCGGCTACTACGACAAAAAGACTCTGATGATAACTCATCAAAGCGCGAAGCCCGTTCAGTTCAAGGTGGAAGTCGATCCCACAGGTGATGGAGATTGGCTGACATTCGGAACCTACATTGTCGAAAGTGGGCAGAATCTTCTGTTCCAGTTCCCCGAATCATTCCAAGCGCGATGGATTAGATTCACTGCAGATTCAAATGTGAAAGCCACAGCATGGCTTGAATACCGATAAAAATCCTCTTTTTAAAGTTTGTAACAGCTTTCCGTTACGCAGGAAACATGTTTGCAAAAGTGAAAACAGCTTTATGGTGCATCAGAAACGTGTTTGCAAAGTTGAAAACAGCTTTTTGGTACATCAGAAACGTGTTTTCAAAAGTGAAAACAGCTTTTTGGTACATCAGAAACGTGTTTGCAATAGTGAAAACAGCTTTTTGGTGTACCAGAAACGTGTTTGCAAAAGTGTGAACAGCTTTATGGTGCACCAGAAACGTGTTTGCAAAAATGAAAACACGAATTCTCATCTGTAGTAACCATCAAAAACACTGCAATCATATAGAATTTGAATATTTAAGGATATACGAAAGATAGAGGCTGAAGTGCAATAATAAGGAAGAGATTTCAGACTTTCATATTTCTTTACGCTTAAAGAAATCGGATTGAATAAAATGAGTACCTTTGTATCCATAGAAACTAAATACTCAGAGAATATGGAAAAGATAAAAGCTGCCATTATAGGTTATGGAAACATTGGCAAATTCACTTTAGAAGCGCTTGAAGCAGCTCCTGATTTTGAAGTTGCAGGAATTGTCAGAAGAAATGCTGACGACGTCCCATACGAGCTTAAACCTTACAAGGTAACGGACGACATAAAGAAATTGGGCAAAGTTGACGTTGCAATTCTAGCTACACCGACGCGCAAGGTCGAAAGCTATGCAAAGGAGATACTCGCATTAGGGATAAATACGGTTGACAGTTTCGATATCCATACACAAGTCGCTGATTTAAGAAAATCCTTAAATGAGGTTGCTAAACAAAACGGCACCGTTTCAATCATCTCCGCTGGATGGGATCCGGGGAGTGATTCTGTTGTCCGCGCATTAATGTACGCATTGCTGCCTGAAGGAATCACATACGTGAACTTCGGACCGGGAATGAGCATGGGACATACGGTCGCAGTGAAAGCAATAAAGGGAGTAAAAGCTGCGCTATCCATGACTATTCCTCTCGGAACAGGCATACACAGACGCATGGTTTACATCGAGCTTTGCGATGGATACAAGTTTGAAGAAGTAGCCGCCGCAATCAAAGCTGACGATTACTTTGCACATGATGAAACCCACGTTATGCAGGTGGAATCTGTTGCAGCCTTAAAGGACATGGGGCACGGAGTGAATATGACAAGAAAAGGAATCTCCGGCAAGACAAACAATCAAAGAATTGAATTTGACATGAGTATAAACAACCCAGCGCTTACAGGGCAGGTCTTGGTTTGTGTTGCCCGCGCTACTTTCAAACAGCAACCGGGTTGTTATACTATGATAGAAGTTCCTGTCATCGACATGCTGTTTGGCGACAAGGAAGACTTGATAAAGAAACTCGTTTAGTAACTCGCAAAAGTTTAAACAACAAATATGATAGATTTTGTGACTTGGACGGCTCACCCAGCCATTTTCTCCTTCGGTTCGCATGAAATACGTTGGTACGGCCTCGCTTTTGCCATAGGATTTGCAATCGGATATTATATAGTTCTCCAAATGTGGAAAAAAGAGAAGATAAATCCTTCATGGATAGATTCTCTTCTGATTTACACGATGGTAGGAACCGTGATAGGCGCCCGTTTAGGACACTGTCTGTTCTATGCTCCGGGATACTATTTAGCGAATCCGATTGAGATTCTGAAAATCTGGGAAGGCGGATTGGCAAGTCATGGAGGCGTTATCGGCATTATCATTGCCATTTGGATATACTCACGCCATGTCAGCCATAGAAGCATGCTTTGGACTTTCGATAAATTGGTGGTGCCAACAGGTTTAGTGGCAGCTTTGATTCGGTTAGGGAACTTGATGAATCACGAAATCTACGGTCACATCACAAATCTGCCTTGGGGATTCCGTTTCATTAGAAATCTGAACGCATGGGAACATGGTGCAGCTCCAATATTCACTCAACCGTGTCATCCGACTCAGATATACGAAGCGCTATGCTATTTACTGACATTCGCTTTGTGCATGTGGTTGTATTTTAAGAAAGAAGCTTGGAAAAAAGAGGGCTTGATTTTCGGCATATTCATGATTTGCATTTTTACGGCAAGATTCTGCATTGAATACTTGAAAAATTTCCAAGAGAACTTCGAAGCTAATCTTCCACTCGACATGGGCCAACTATTAAGTATTCCTTTCATCCTTGCAGGTATCTGGTTTGTTTGGCGAGCTCTTCATCCAAAAAAATTAACTGCTAAATAAATATGATAAAGCACATCACTCCTGATGTATGTTACATCGGCGTTAACGACCGACAGAAAACATTGTTCGAAAACCTTTGGCCTCTGCCACAAGGCGTTTCCTACAATTCGTACTTGATTCTTGACGAAAAGAACGTACTTGTCGATACCGTTGATTCCTGTTTTTCTTCAATATTTCTTCAAAAACTTTCTGCAGCTCTCGACGGCCGTCATTTAGACTATATCATTGTTGACCATGTCGAGCCTGACCATTCGGGAAGTCTTTCGCAGATACTCCAACAATATCCTGATGCGATAATTGTAGGCAACAAACAAACCTTCGGGATGCTTACGGGATTTTATGGCATTACGGGACCATTCTACGAAGTTAAGGAGGGCGACAAGTTAGTTATCGGAAAGAAAACCCTCAGTTTTTATATGGCTCCGATGGTGCATTGGCCTGAAGTGATGATGACGTACGACGAGAACGAAGGAATTCTTTTTTCAGCAGACGCTTTCGGCACATTTGGAACATTAGACGGCGGCGTAACAGATAAAGAGCTGAATACAGACAAGTTTTGGGATGAGATGGTCCGTTACTATTCAAATATTGTCGGCAAATACGGCAGCCCCGTGCAAAAAGCCCTGCAGAAACTCGGTGGATTTAAAATCAACATGATTTGTTCAACGCATGGACCTGTATGGCAAAAGGAAATCTCGAAAACCGTAGGCGTTTATGACAAACTCAGCCGTTTTGAAGCGGAAAAAGGAGTCACAATTGTCTATGGCAGCATGTACGGACACACCGAACAAATCGCGGAAGCAATTGCGCAATCATTGTCTGCAAACGGCGTACGCAACATTGTAATTCACAATGCTAGCAAAAGTCATATTTCCTACATTCTGGAAGACATCTATAAATACAGCGGCATTATTATCGGTGGAAATACCTATTGCAACCAAATCAATCCATCGATAGAAGCAGTTCTTGAAGCAATAGAAATTCGAGATGTCAAAAACCGCAATTTCGGTTACTTCGGCTCTTTCGCATGGGCCGACGGCGCAGTAAAAAGACTTTCGAGCTTTGCCGAAAAAATGAAATGGGATAATATTTGCGCTCCTATAAAGCAAAAGCAAGGAATGTTTGATGAAGAAGCATGTGACGCCTTCGGCAAAGCATTTGCTGCAAAATTATTTTGATTGAACACTAAACAAATAATAATATGAGACTCATTATTGAACCTAATTACGATCAATTGTCTGCTTGGGCGGCAAATTATGTAGCTGCCAAAATCAAGAAAGCCAATCCTACGGCAAAGAGACCATTCGTCTTGGGCTTACCTACGGGTTCCTCACCTCTGGGAATGTATAAGAATCTGATTGAACTGAATAAGAAAGGCGTTATTTCATTTCAAAATATCATAACCTTCAATATGGATGAGTATGTCGGACTTCCTGAAGACCATCCTGAGAGTTACCATTCGTTTATGTGGAATAACTTTTTCAGCCATATCGATATTCGTAAAGAGAATGTGAATATTCTTAACGGAAATGCTCACGATCTCGAAGAGGAATGTGCATCATACGAGCAACGGATGAAAAATGCCGGAGGAGTGGATTTGTTCCTTGGCGGAATCGGTCCTGACGGACATATTGCCTTTAACGAACCCGGCTCTTCTCTCGCGTCCCGAACAAGAGTAAAAACATTGACGACAGATACAATCATCGCCAATTCACGCTTCTTCGACAACGATGTAAATAAAGTTCCGAAAACGGCAGTCACTGTCGGAGTCGGCACAGTGCTTGATGCAAAAGAAGTTTTGATTATGGTGAACGGACATAACAAAGCCAAAGCATTACAGCAAGCTGTAGAAGGTGCAGTTAGTCAGATGTGGACGATAACCGCATTGCAACTCCACCGCAAAGGAATTATCGTTTGCGACGATGCAGCATGTGTCGATTTAAAGGTTTCAACTTATCTCTATTTCAAGGATATCGAACGGGACAACCTGATTCCCGATTCGTTGCTGGATTAATCAGTTGTTTACTTGTTATATAAAGAGGCGCAGAGCATTGATAATGTTCACTGCGCCTCTAATGTTTTAATAAAGGAGTTACTGATTGTAAATCTCCTTGTAATAAAAATTCAGATTGTCCATCATTGTGTCATACGCAACCTGCGCCGGACTTTGAGGATTACGATGAATCGCCTCCAAATAATTGTTCAAAGCAAGGCGAATCTCACCTTTTTTCCTGTATGCATTTCCTCTAAGAAAGAATGCCTCATCATTCGAGCTGTCGTGTGCGATGAATTCATCAAGTTGATTGATAGCCTCATCCGTCGAACCATCAAAGATTAATCTCTTTATATCTTCAAACATTTTTTATTTCTTCTTTTTCTAATTCAAACGCAAAGATAGTCGGTAGCTTTAAATATTTATGTAAGTTTGCAGTCGATTTCAAAAAATACTTTTATGCAAAAGAATCTTGTAATAGTCGAATCCCCTGCAAAGGCCAAAACTATCGAGAAATTCCTCGGAAAAGATTATTCAGTTATGTCAAGTTATGGTCACATCCGTGATTTAAAAGCTAACGAATTCAGTATAGATGTTGAACACGGTTTTAAGCCTGAGTACGTTATTCCGGAGGACAAAATGAAAGTCGTAACTGAATTAAAAAGTGCGGCAAAGAAGTCAGAACAGATTTGGCTGGCATCTGATGAGGATCGCGAAGGAGAAGCAATCTCCTGGCATTTATCAGAGGTTCTGAATTTGGACAAAAAGAATTCGAAACGTATAGTTTTCCACGAGATAACAAAAGACGCGATTCTACATGCCATTGAAACGCCTCGGGAAATAAATGAAGATCTTGTCAATGCACAACAGGCACGCAGGATTCTTGATAGGATTGTGGGCTTCGAACTTTCTCCGATTCTTTGGAGGAAAGTCAAACCGTCTCTCTCTGCCGGACGAGTTCAATCCGTGACAGTAAGATTGATAGTTGACCGAGAAAGAGAAATAAACAACTTCCAAGCTGAATCATTTTATAATGTCACCGCAGCATTCATCTTGCCAGACGGCAGTACAGCTTTATCCGCCGAATTGAACAAGAAATTCAAAACTAAAGAGGAAGCCGAAGAATTTTTAGAAGCTTGTAAAAGTGCGAACTTCAATATTTGCGATATATCGAAGAAGCCGATCCGTAAAACTCCTGCCCCACCTTTCACAACCTCTACGTTGCAACAGGAAGCAGCAAGAAAGCTCGGTTTTCCGGTTTCACTAACTATGAACATTGCTCAGAAGCTCTATGAAGCGGGCTTGATAACCTATATGCGTACAGACTCTGTCAATCTGAGCAATCTAGCACTTGGCACAGCCAAAGAAGCAATTGTTTCGACGTATGGCGAAGAGTTCTACCAGTTCCGGACATATCATACGACAAGTAAAGGAGCGCAGGAAGCCCATGAAGCTATCAGACCGACATATATTTCCCGTTCAACAATCGAAGGAACCAAACAAGAGCAGTTGCTCTACGATTTAATACGTAAACGCACCATCGCATGCCAGATGGCAGACGCGGAACTTGAACGTACGATCGTCACTATATCAGTAAGCGGCCGCACAGAAGCTTTCCTCGCCGTTGGAGAGGTTATGCAGTTCGAAGGATTTCTGAAAGTTTATCTGGAAGGGAAAGACGACGATTCTGAAGAGAAAAATGCAGGCATTCTTCCTAAAGTAGACATCGATGATCCGCTTTCTTTAAAATCTGCAACAGCTAAACAAAGTTTCACCAAGCATCCTCAACGCTATACTGAAGCCAGCTTAGTTCACAAACTCGAAGAATTGGGTATCGGACGCCCTTCAACTTATGCACCAACGATTCAGACCATTTTGAACCGTGGATACGTTGTTAAAGGCGACAAAGAAGGCAAAGAAAGAGATGTGACAGCCTTGACGCTGAGTCACGGCAAAATCAAGGAAACAACGAAAGTCGAGAAATTCGATGCTGATTTCAAAAAGATGTTGCCGACTGATATGGGTTTTGTAGTTACAGATTTCTTGACTTCAAACTTCCCCGACATCATTGATTATAATTTTACAGCAACTGAAGAAAAGGATTTCGACGCTATCGCCGATGGAGAAAAAGATTGGGAAAATACAATCGCCGATTTTTACAAGCGCTTTCATCCGGTTGTTGTCAAAACTGCAAACACAAAGACAGAACACAAAGCCGGTGAACGTTTACTTGGAAATGACCCCAAAAGCGGAAAACCTGTATATGTAAAAATAGGAAGATTCGGTCCGGTTGCCCAGATTGGAGATGCGCATACACCAGCAGAAGGAGAAAATGACGACAAGCCGACTTTTGCAAAGCTTATGAAAGACCAGTCTATCGAGACAATAACTCTCGAAGAGGCATTGAAGCTCTTTGATCTGCCTCGCACAATCGGTGAATTCGAAGGAAAGGAAATGGTAGCCGCTATCGGAAGATTCGGTCCGTTTATTCGTCATGACGGGAAGTTCACATCAATTCCAAAAGCTTTCAGTCCTTTGACCATCACCCAGGAAGAAGCTATACAGCTCATTGAAGACAAACGGAAGCAACTCGCAAACCGTACAATAAAGACTTTCGACGAGGATTCGGAGACGGAGATTCTGAATGGCAGATTCGGACCTTATATCACGAGTAATAAAGCTAATTACAAGATTCCAAAAACTGTAAAGGACCCTGCAAGTCTGACACTAGAAGATTGTAAAAAGATTATCGCTGAAGCTGCTGAAAAGCCCGCTTCTCCGCGAGGTCGTTTCACCCGCAAGAAAAGCTAGGCTTCAAATTCATCTACATTCGCTCCGGCACTTCTATGCCTAAGAGAGACATGGCTGAACGTACGATTTTTGCGACGTTGGCTGAAAGAATGATGCGGAATTTCTTTTTATCAAGGTTTTCCTCGTGAAGAATGGAATAATCATGATAAAACTGATTGAATTCCTTTACTAAATCGTAGGTATAATTGGCAATCAAGGCGGGACTATATTCTTCGCCTGCCTCCTTAACGGTATCGGCAAAGTCAGCGAGTTTCTGAATCAACGATTCTTCTTTCTCGGATATTTCAGTAGTTATCGGCAACGGTTCTTGGAAGTCAATCCCGTCTGAAGCCGCTTTACGAAGCACAGAACGGATTCGTGCGTATGTGTATTGAATAAAAGAGCCTGTATTTCCATTGAAATCGATGGATTCCTTCGGATTGAACGTCATATTCTTCTTGGGGTCTACTTTAAGGATGAAATACTTTAAGGAACCTAATCCGACAATGCGAGAAATATTATCCACCTCTTCTGGGGTCATATCATCGAATTTACCTAGCTCTTGCGAGATTTCCCTGGCAGTTTTAATCATTTCGGCAATCAAATCGTCGGCATCGACGACTGTGCCTTCACGACTTTTCATTTTCCCTTCCGGAAGTTCAACCATACCGTATGAGAAGTGTACAAGTCCCTTGCCGAAAGCAAAGCCCAGTTTGTCGAGCAAGATGGAAAGGACTTGGAAATGATAGTTTTGTTCGTTACCAACCACATAAATCATCTTGCTGATAGGAAAATCATCGAAACGCATCTTTGCTGTACCGATATCCTGAGTCATATAAACCGAAGTTCCATCCGAGCGCAGAAGAAGCTTTTCGTCTAATCCGTCACCCGTCAAATCAGCCCAGACAGAGCCATCGGGACGTTTGTAAAAGATTCCTTTTTCCAAACCTTCCTCAACCTTTTGTTTACCTATCAAATAGGTTTGAGATTCGTAGTAAATCTTATCGAAAGCAACTCCAAGCGCCTTATATGTCTCGTCGAAGCCTGCGTAAACCCAATTGTTCATCATTTCCCAAAGTGAACGGACTTCTTTATCACCCGCTTCCCATTTGCGAAGCATTGCATGAGCTTCCAACATCAATGACGATTTGTTTTCAGCTTCTTCCTTTGTGAAACCTTCCGCTTCGAGTTTTTCTGTCTCTTCCTTGAGTTTGCTATTGAAAAGCACATAATAATCACCAATTAAATGATCGCCTTTCTTGCCCGATGATTCAGGAGTTTCTCCATTTCCCCATTTCTGCCACGCCAACATAGATTTGCAGATGTGAATACCGCGGTCATTGACTATATTCGTCCTAACAACGCGATATCCATTTGCTTTCATGATTTCAGAGAGACTGAATCCAAGTAAATTGTTACGTACATGTCCTAAGTGAAGCGGTTTATTGGTATTCGGAGATGAATATTCAATCATCACCAACGGAGCATCAGGTAAAATCTTTGTGATGCCAAAATCCGGCTGACTATTAATGCTGTTCAACAAATCAATCCATGTTGCACATGAAACAGTCATGTTGAGAAAGCCTTTAACAACATTAAAGTCTGAAACTGCAGGCTCATTTTTCTTTAAGTATTCGCCTATCGCCTGGGCTGTCAATTCAGGATTCTGATGAGAAGCGCGAAGGAATGGAAAAACCACTAAAGTAAGATGTCCCGAAAATTCTTTTCTTGTTTTCTGCAATTGGATTTGTTCAGCTGGTATATCTGCACCATATAACTCCTTGATGGCTGTTATAACCGAATTGGATATCTGTTGTTCTACTGTCATAATTTCGAATTGTTTTCTAGTGCAAAGGTAAAGATAATCCGCGGATTGAAGCTTCATAATAATTACAAATAGAAATATAACCAAAGTTTTTTGGTCATAAATCAGATAATCACTACTTTTACGCGGGCTAATGATACATACAAAATTATGGCAACAAGAAGGGACTTTTTAAAAGCTAGCGGACTTACCATGGCAGGTTTATTAGTTGGTAATGATGCATTTACTGCTATAGCAACCACATCAGAAAAAGTTGAAGAGAAAATTTCTTCAACAACTTCTTTAGATTTTATTAGTATGCGTCCCATTCCGTCTAAAAGACTGTTTACGTCAGATGCAATTGAAAAAGCTATCAAGAATACAACTAAAAGAATTCAAGACAAAAAAATTGCATGGCTTTTCAACAACTGCTTCCCCAATACTCTTGATACCACTTGCAATTATCAGTTGAAAAACGGGAGACCTGACACCTTTGTCATTACCGGCGACATCCACGCCATGTGGCTCAGAGATTCTTCAGCGCAAGTATTTCCCTATATTCCCTTTGCAAATCAAGATAAAAAACTCAAGCTTATGCTTCAGGGAGTTATCAATCGTCAAACAGCTTGTATCTTGATAGATCCTTATGCGAACGCTTTCAACGAAGGTCCAACTGGCAGCGAGTGGGAGAAAGATCACACAGCAATGAAAAAAGAACTGCATGAACGGAAATGGGAAATAGATTCATTATGCAGTCCAATCCGTTTTGCATATCAATATTGGAAAGAAACCGGCGATACGACACCGTTTGATGACGATTGGGAACGCGCAATCGAATTGATTCATAAGACATTTGTCCAACAGCAGCGAAAAGAGAATCTTGGTCCGTATCGATTCACTCGCGTAACAGATAGACAAGGTGACACAATGCTTAACGATGGCTGGGGAAGTCCGGTCAAACCTGTCGGATTGATATTCTCAGCTTTCCGTCCATCTGACGATGCAACATTGTTCGGATTCCTTATTCCATCCAATTTCTTCGCTGTCACGTCTCTCAGGCAAGCCGCCGAAATGATTAGAGCTATTAGAAAGAATGAGACTTTGGCTTCGCGCTGCGAATCCCTGGCAAATGAAGTGGAAGCAGCAATAAAAGAATATGGAATCATTGAGCATCCAAAATATGGCAAAGTTTATGCATTTGAAGTAGATGGATATCACAATTACGTCTTAATGGATGACGCAAACGTACCAAGTTTACTGGCACTACCTTATCTTAAATGCGTCAGCATGGATGACCCGATTTACCAGAATACAAGACGAATGATTCTAAGTGAAGACAATCCGTACTTCTTTAAAGGAACCGCAGGAGAAGGTATCGGCGGTCCGCACATCGGTTTCGGATATATTTGGCCAATGAGTTTAATTATGCGTGTCAACACGACCGTCGACGAGGAAGAAATACTGAAATTCGTTCACATGCTCCGCGACACTGATGGAAATACAGGTTTTATGCACGAATCTTTCCAGGTTAACGATCCTAACAAATTTACCCGCAAATGGTTTGCATGGGCGAACACACTTTTCGGAGAAATGATTTACCGTCTTGTTCAAGAAAACAAGATTCAACTTTAAATCTTTCTCAAAGACACGCCGATTTCCATTGACAAACTTGAGAAAACGAAAAGAGCTTTATTCTGATAAATAAAGCTCTTTATTTGTTATCTGCAATTACCGCAACCCGAACATTTCGAAAGTTCACCTCTAAAACGCTTCTCAACAAGAACACGGAGCCTTTCTTTCAAGACATCAAGGCGCACATTATTTATTACATCATCCGTGAATGCAATGCTCAACATCATTTTTGCTTCAGCAAGACTAATACCTCGTGTTTGCATATAAAATAGAGCCATTTCATCCAGCTGACCCGTACTCATTCCATGCGAACATTGTACATCTTCGGCATATATTTCCAGCGCAGGTTTACTATACATCCGAGCTTCGCGAGTTGTACAAAGATTTCTATTTGTTTGATTGGCATTCGTGCCAGCGGCTTCTTCTTTTACTAAGATTCTTCCACTGAATGAGCCTACTGAACTGTCGTTCAAAACGTTCTTAAACAATTCGTCACTTGTGCAAGAAGGCGCATTATGCGTTATTAAACTATATGTATCGAGATGTTGTTCACCGTCAAGCACTGACATTCCGCACAACAGTGTTTGCGCACCAGGAGCGTTAAGTTCAATGTTGAAATTATTCCTTGTCAATCCGTTGACGAGAGTGATAGCATCTACAAGGACATTACTGCGAGCAGATTGCTTTGCATAAACATTAGAGAAGCGAACCGTTGTCGAACTGCTATCTTCCAAATCATAATAATCGAATCTCGCATCTTCATCAGCGAATATCTCAACTACTTGATTTGCAAAAAAGTTTACATCATCAATACTATGATCACAAACTAACAATCGAGCAGAAGAATTCTTGCCAACAATAATCAGTATTCGGCGATTTGCCATTAAATCGACGTCGCTTCTGAAAATGTTCACTAATTGAATCGGACGTTCTATTGAAATCCCATCGGGAACATACAAAACAAATCCATCTTCGACAAACATCGTGTTAAGAGCCACAATTGCGTCTGTTTTATATAGAGCAGCTTGCGAATAGTATTTAGCAGCAATTCCCGGGAATTTCAAAGAAAAATCTTTCAATCCGCCTGCAAAAACTCCCTCAGGCAAATGAGCTTTCGGTGTAGCTTGAGTGGAAAACACATCGTTGACTACAAAATATAGAGACGTACTCAGATTTGGGACATCACATTTGAATACATCATAAGGATTGACAGGAATGGCAAGGTTGCGAAGATTCAAACCATAATCCGGTGCAAAAACTTCTTGCACATCGGTGTATTTATAATCTTCAGTTTTAAGAGAAGGGAATCCCAAACGCTCGAAAGCTTCTGCAGCCTTCGTTCGCGGAGTATTCAACGCTGCAGCACTATTCTGACAAATTAATGCTTCATTGGACGCGAACAAATCAATATATTGCTGTTCTGCTTTCATAGTCTATTCGCCCAATTGTTGTTTTATCCAATCATATCCTTTCTCTTCAAGTTCAAGAGCCAATTCAGGGCCTGCACTCATTACTATGCGTCCTTGATAGAGAACATGGACAAAATCAGGCTTTATATAATCGAGCAACCGCTGATAATGAGTAATAACAATAGTTGAATTTTGTGGAGTCTTTAATTTATTGACTCCTTCCGCTACAATACGCAGTGCATCGATATCCAAGCCGGAATCTGTTTCATCAAGGATTGCCAACTTCGGTTCCAGCATCGCCATTTGGAATATCTCGTTTTTCTTCTTCTCCCCACCACTAAATCCTTCGTTCACACTTCGTCCTGCAAGCTTATTATCCATTTGAACGATTGTGCGCTTTTCTCTCATCAATTTCAAAAAATCTGTAGCAGTTAGCGAAGATAGACCTTTATATTTCCGATGTTCATTTACTGCCGCACGCATAAAATTTACCATACTGACTCCTGGAATCTCTATCGGATATTGAAAACTTAGAAAAATGCCTTCTCTACTACGTTCTTCAGGCGACAATTCCAATAAGTTCCTGCCACAAAAAGTAACAGAACCTTCAGTTACTTGAAATTTTGGATCTCCTACCAAAACACTACTTAAAGTACTTTTACCAGAGCCGTTCGGTCCCATAATAGCATGGACTTCTCCTTCGTTGATTGAAAGATTAACTCCCTTCAATATTTCTTTGTTCCCAACGGAAGCATGTAAATTCTTTATTTCTAACATAACCTGTAAATTTCTTTCTAATGAGTTTCACCAAATTTTATCCAACCGTATTTGCCAGAGAAATACTCAACAATTTTTGAGCTTCAACTGCAAACTCCATAGGTAATTTGTTCATTACTTCGCGTGCATATCCATTCACGATAAGTCCTACAGCTTCTTCTACCGAAATTCCGCGTTGCTGACAATAGAACAATTGATCTTCATTTATTTTACTTGTAGTCGCCTCATGCTCAACAACGGCCGTCTCATTTTGTATATCAGCGTAAGGGAATGTATGCGCTCCACAAGTAGGACTTAACAGCAAACTATCGCATTGACTGTGGTTACGAGCTCCTTCAGCACGTGGAGAAATCTTAACCAAACCGCGATAGCTATTTTGACTATGTCCGGCAGAAATACCTTTTGAAACAATTGTGCTTCTAGTATTCTTTCCTAAGTGAATCATTTTAGTTCCAGTATCAGCCTGTTGCCAGTTGTTCGTTACAGCAACAGAATAAAATTCTCCAATCGAATTATCTCCAGCGAGGATACAACTTGGATATTTCCAAGTAATAGCAGAACCTGTTTCAACTTGAGTCCAAGATATTTTACTTCCTTCACCTTTGCAAAGTCCTCGTTTTGTAACGAAATTATAAATTCCGCCTTTTCCGTCTTTATCTCCGGGATACCAATTCTGAACCGTTGAATATTTCACCTCAGCATGATCTCGGACAACTATTTCCACGATTGCAGCATGCAACTGATTCTCGTCACGCATTGGAGCTGTACAGCCTTCCAAATAACTGACATAAGCGTCATCATCTGCGATTATCAATGTGCGTTCAAATTGTCCAGTCATTCGCGCATTGATTCGAAAATACGTACTTAGCTCCATCGGGCAGCGAACGCCTTTAGGAATATAGACAAACGAACCATCAGAGAATACAGCCGAATTGAGTGCTGCAAAAAAATTATCTCTATAACCGACAACGCTTCCGAGATATTCTTGAACTAAATCCGGATGATGTTTTACCGCTTCACTTATTGAACAAAAAATAATTCCTTTTGATGCAAGAGTATCTTTGAACGTCGTCTTAACAGAAACGCTATCCATCACAGCATCAACAGCCATTCCTGTTAATTGAGCTCTTTCCCGAAGTGGAATACCGAGTTTATCAAAAGTTTTCATTAATTCAGGATCAACTTCATCAGGATTTTGAGGAGTTGACTTTTTCGGGGCTGCATAATAAATAATATCTTGGTAATTAATCTGAGGTATATCTAAATGCGCCCAATGAGGCATTTCCAATGTTTGCCAATAAGCAAATGCTTTCAACCTAAAATCAAGAAGCCATTCAGGCTCTTCCTTTTTGGCTGAAATTATTCTGACAGTCTCTTCATCCAAGCCATGATGAATTATATCTGTATCTATTGAAGTTACGAAACCGTATTTATACTCATTATTCGTCACCTCTTTTAATATATCATCTGTCTCCTGCATATATAAAATTACTACTGTTTAGATAACAAAAAAAACGGATAAATGGTTGGAACGACCTTCTGTATCGGAGTATAAAACATGGATTCAGATTTAGTTTGCTTTCCAATTATCACGTCATGGCCGATAATTTCAATGACATTTAAAAACAAACTCAGAAAAATAACAGCCAGAAATAAACCTAACAAACCACCAACAAGATGATTGATTAAAGCTAACGGAGTAGCATTTACAATCGAACTCATCAGCTTACCAACAATAATGACGATAAAAACAATTAACAGAAAACCTATAATATAGCTCATCACCGTAATTCCTCCAGATGAAGAACTACCTTGATTAATAAAATGTAAACTCACCCACGCTGCCGCACTTCCGCAAAAAAGAATAGCAAGGAGAAGTGCGCCTAACGTCGCGACCTGTTTTATAATTCCATCAAACAAACCTTTTACAAAGCCCGCTGCTGACAGGCAAAGTAGAGAAATGTCTAACCAATTCACATGTTATAGAGTTTTCTTGATTTCTTTCTCATCAAATGCTTCGATGATATCGCCAGCTTGAACATCATTAAAATCGTTAATGTTCAAACCGCATTCTTGTCCTGAAACAACCTCTTTGACATCATCTTTATATCTCTTCAGAGAACCTAGTTCTCCAGTATGTATAACAATTCCGTCTCGAATAACACGGACCTTACTTGTACGTCTGATTTTCCCATCACGGACAATACATCCAGCAATAGTTCCGACCTTCGAAATTTTAAAGGCTTGTTGAACTTCAACATTTGCAGTAACTTCTTCCTTAATTTCAGGAGAAAGCATTCCCTCCATGGCGTTCTTCACTTCTTCGATAGCATCGTAGATGATTGAATAAAGACGGATTTCGACACCTTCGTTCTCGGCTTGTTTACGAGCCTGAGCAGCAGGACGAACTTGGAAGCCAATGATGATAGCATTTGAAGCAGCCGCCAAAACAACATCAGATTCCGAAATCTGTCCGACAGCTTTATGAATGACATTAACTTGAATTTCTTCAGTAGAAAGTTTTATCAATGAATCAGACAATGCCTCAACAGAACCGTCAACATCTCCTTTCACGATAATATTCAATTCCTGGAAATTACCAATAGCGATACGCCGTCCTATATCATCGAGTGTGAGAATCTTATGAGTACGAATTCCCAACTCTCGCTGCAATTGTTCACGACGATTTGCAATCTCTCGAGCTTCTTGTTCAGAATCCAAAACATTAAAAGTATCTCCTGCCTGAGGAGCTCCGCTAAGTCCAAGAATCAATGCAGGTTCAGATGGTCCAGCCTGCTCGATTCGCTGATTTCTCTCATTAAACATTGCTTTGATACGACCTTGATGAATTCCTGCAATAACAATATCTCCAACATGCAGAGTACCGTTTTCAACAAGAATTGTCGAGGTGTAACCACGACCTTTATCAAGAGCCGATTCAATAATCGTTCCGACAGCTTTCTTTTTTGGATTAGCTTTCAAATCAAGTAGGTCTGCTTCCAAAAGCACTTTATCCAACAATTCGTTGACGCCAATACCTTTCTTAGCAGAGATTTCTTGAGACTGGTATTTTCCTCCCCAATCCTCAACAAGATAATTCATATTTGCTAGCTCTTCCTTGATTTTATCAGGGTTTGCATGAGGCTTATCAATTTTATTAATTGCGAATACAATAGGTACACCTGCAGCAGAAGCATGATTAATTGCTTCGACAGTCTGAGGCATGACACTATCGTCAGCAGCAACAATAATAATTGCAATATCTGTCATCTTAGCACCACGGGCACGCATAGCCGTAAAAGCCTCATGACCAGGTGTGTCGAGGAAAGTAATGTGACGACCATTAGGAAGCGTAACATTATATGCACCTATATGCTGTGTGATACCACCGGCTTCACCGGCAATCACATTCGAACTGCGGATATTATCGAGTAATGAAGTTTTGCCGTGGTCGACATGTCCCATGACAGTGATAATCGGTGGGCGTGGAACCCAATCTTCTTCATTATCATCTTCGGTTCCGTCAGCTTTTATAGCTTCAACAACGTCTGCACTTACATATTCAGTCTTGAAACCGAATTCATCTGCAACGATATTAATAGTCTCCGCATCAAGGCGTTGGTTTATACTAACAATAATGCCGAGATTCATGCAAGTACCGATAACCTTCGTTACAGGGACATTCATCATATTTGCCAAATCGTTAGCGGTAACAAACTCCGTCAATTTAAGGATTTTGCTTTCGCGTTCGGCTTCAACTTCTTGTTCGTGTTCACGTTTTACCGCTGCATCACGTTTATCGCGGCGATATTTTGCGCCTTTATTACTCTTATTGTTTTTACTCGTTAAACGGGCAAGGGTTTCTTTTATTTGTTTCTGAACGTCATCGTCGTTAACTTCTGCTTTCGGTTTCTTAAGATGAGGTTTACGATCGAAACGATCATTATTATTATTGTTGTTGTTATTACGATCATTTCTAAAGTTTGGGCGAGGATTAACCCCTGGAGTTGTGTTTACATCAACACGTTCTTTTTTGATACGATGACGTTTCTTCTTGCCATCAGCATCAGTAGGCCTAGCCGTAGCAGGCGCTCCCGGATTATTATTATTCTGTTGCTGAGGGAATGGAGCTCCGTCACGTCTTGGATGGTTTACAGCAGGATTTCCTTGAGCAGGATGAAAAGCAGCATGCTTATCATCTCTCTCCTTTTTCCGTTCTTCCTTTGTTTTTCTTCTTGGACGGGTTGAAAGATTAATAGCTGATAAATCGATTTTATCTACGACCTTGATATTCGATTCAAACTTTGTATTAATACGATAAACCTCATCACCTTCAGTTCTCGGTTGCTGTACTTCTGCTTTAGGAGTTGGAACGTCTTCTTTTACTGATGGAGCCTCGACTTTTGGAGTTTCCTTTGGGGCTTCCTTCGAAGTTTCCTTAGGAGTTTCTTTTGGAGTTTCTTTTGGACTTTCCTTCACTGGTTCAACCGGTTTTACCGGTGCGACCAGTTTCTGCTCTTCCTTAACTTCAACTGGTTTCTTTTCCTGTTCAACTTTTGGAGAGGCTGCCTCAACTTCAACCTTTTTTTCTGGTACTTCTACTTTTTTTGGTTCAACCACTTCTACTTTAGGCTCAACCTTAACCTCTGGAGTTTTCTCCTTGACAGGTTCTGGCTTCACCTCCTCTGGTTGAACAGGTTTGTCAGCAACTTTCTCCACAGGTTTACTTTCGACCTTTTGTGGTTGAGCAGGAACTTCAACAGCAGGTTTTACTGTCGGTTGTTCACGACGGTTACCAGATATTTCATCTAAATCTATATGCCCTTTAATGATTATCTTAGGACGAGACTCTACAGGAATAACCGTTTCTATTTCAGGTGCTTTAGTTTCAGATTCAGCCATTGCCCTTGCTTTGATTTCTTTTTTAGCAGCCATCTCAGCACGAAGGCGTTCCGCATCTTGATGTTCTTGTTCGCGGTCGCGTCCATCGACAGGTAAATCTTTTCCAAATTCCTGCAATAGCAAACCATATTGCGTTTCGTCAATCTTGGTATTGGGATTTTCCTCAACATCATGACCTTTCTTATGTAGAAATTCCACAATAGTGCTAAGTCCTACATTCAGTTTTCTCTGTACTTGAATTAATTTAATAGGCATATAAAATTTGGTCGTAATATTTTTAATCAATTAGACGTCTTGATCGCCATCACTCTTCGGTTCAGTAGCAGCCTCATCCGAAGGAGCAGCAGGTTCGTCATCATCAAATTCTGCAGAAAGGACTTCAAACACATTGTTGACAGTTTGTTCTTCCAGATCTGCTCTTTCAGCAACTTCAGCCGGATCCATAGCTAAAACACTCTTGGCAGTAAAGCAACCGATATTTTTCAGTTGATCAATAACCCAAGAATCAATTTCATCAGAGAATTCGTCCAAATAAATATCTTCCTCATCAGCTCCTTCGACATCACGGAATACATCAATAGTGTAACCCGTCAGCATTGAAGCCAGCTTAATATTAAGTCCACCTTTACCAATGGCCAAGGAAACTTCGTCAGGATGCAAATAAACCTCAGCTCTGCGTTCTTCTTGATTGATCCGGATTGAAGATATTTTTGCAGGACTTAATGCACGTTGAATAAACAATGAAACATTGCTTGTATAGTTTATAACATCAATATTCTCATTTCTTAATTCACGAACGATTCCATGAATACGTGAACCTTTCATTCCTACGCATGCGCCAACTGGATCAATTCGCTCATCATAAGATTCAACTGCGACTTTTGCACGCTCACCAGGAATACGGGCAACCGCTTTGATAGTAATTAAACCGTCGCTTATTTCAGGAACTTCAATTTCAAATAGACGTTCCATAAATCTAGGATCAGTACGAGATACAACGATTCTCAGATTACCGCTATCAGCATTGACATCAATGACCACTGCACGGACAGAATCTCCTTTGTGAAATGAATCAGCTGGTATTTGTTCAGATTTGGGAAGAATCAATTCATTTCCCTCGTCATCAAGTAAACGGGCCTCCTTTTTCCAAGTTTGATTGACTTCAGCAACAACTATAGAGCCAATACGATCTTTGTATTTGGCAGATAAAGTATCTTTCTGAAGTTCAAGAATTCTAGAAGACAGCGTTTGACGAAGATTAAGTATGGCGCGACGGCCAAAATCCGCGAAATGCACAGCTTCAGTAACTTCTTCATCGATATTGCAATCAGGATCAATTTTATGAGCCTCTGTGAGAGTAATCTCAAGGTTCGGATTTTGCAATGCGTCATCAGCGACGACTTTCCGATTACGCCAAATTTCGAAATCACCCTTTGTGGGATTGATAATTATATCATAATTCTCATCCGTGCCGAACATTTTTGCGATGACATTGCGGAAGGATTCTTCCATCACATTGATCATCGTTTCCATATCAATATTCTTCTTCTCCTTGAATTCAGCAAGGGTATCAATCATGCTGATAGATTCTTGTTTATTGGCCATAATGTATCTACTTGAAACTTATTATGTATTTTGTATATTTTATTTCATCTAAAGTAAAATGGAGATCTTCAGTAACTGAAATCTTTTTCTTTGCACCTTCCGGTTTCACTTTCTTTTCGACAGAGATTGATATGCCAGAATCATCCGCGCCTTTAAGTATGCCTTTCATTTTAGGGCCCTTGTGAAGCATCATCTCAACCTCTTTACCGATATATTTATGATATTGACGAAGAGTTTTGAAAGGAGAAGTAATTCCGGCAGAACCAACTTCCAAATTAAAATCCTCTTTATTACGATCGAGATGTTCTTCAAGATATTTACTTAAAGAAATACAATCGTCAATCGAGACTGACTCATCATTGTCAATTTCAACAACTATTGAGTTGTCAGGCGTAACAGAAACATCCACCAAGAAATTGTCTGACGAGGCCAATTCTTCTGTCACCAGTTGCGTTACCAAATCCTTATCAATCATCTATCATCAATTGAGAACAAAAGGAGGGGACTGCCCGCCCCCTCCGTCACATTCACTTTCGCCTGCAAAGGTATATATAATCAATCAGTTTCCAAAGTATTTCGATAAGTTTTTTTAATCAATGATTACTTTTTAGCTTCAGATTGAACCGGAGTATCGAGAGTCTTCTTATACAAAGCCGTGTCGTTGAGTACTTGTATCGCTTTCTCCAGCACCTTGTCGTCTTTCAAACTCTCAATCAACTCGCCTCTTTGGTAATAATAACGTTTAACGATTTCAGAAGCGAGCAGACGTTTTACCAAGGATTTGTTAGCATCGAAATCACGAACCAGATTTGGTGTCAGCTTAGCTTGAAGCTCGTCGAATATAGTAGTGTCAGCATCAGAAAAACCTTCAAATTGAGCAACTTCTTTAAGATTTTTCAGAAGTTTTTCACTCTGACGGTCATAAGTAAAATTATGATCTAAAGCATATTTCTTGAATGCTTCAAAATCCTCATCTGTCACTTCGAACTGTTCAACAGGCGCAATTGTCTCATGTTTTTGGCACCAATCTGTGACGAAATCAATAAGGACGAAATCGGTAGCCAAGTAATAAAGCATTGTAGCAGACTCAGGTTCTTCAACCTCAAATTCAGGTCTCACACCTCCTCCGTCCCGAACAGGTCTATGATGAGCTGTATAAAAGACAGAAGTCAAGCTGTCGGGAATGACATCAACAGAACCATCGGCTTTACGATGAGTATAATCAAGCTGTTGAATGCATCGGCCGCTTGGAATATAGTATCGGCTTGTAGTAACCTTTAATGTTCCATTATAAGGCAGGTCACGTGGAGCCTGAACAAGCCCTTTTCCATAAGAACGTTCTCCTACAAGCACTGCACGATCCATATCTTGAAGCGAGCCCGAAAGGATTTCGGAAGCTGAAGCTGAAGAACTATTAATCAAGACAGCGATTGGCATCACAGTATCCAAAGGCTCGACAGGAGTACGATAGGTTCTATCCCTTTGGCTGACTTTTCCTTTTGTCGTAAGTACAAGACTGCCCTTCGGGACGAACATTCCGACAATTTGCACTGCGCTTTCGAGAACACCACCGCCATTATTGCGAAGGTCGATAATCAAAGACTTTATATGCTGATTATTCTTTAAATCCTCAAATGCAGATTTAACCTCTTGTGCGCTCTTGTCTGTAAATCCTTTCAGATAGATATAACCAGTATTATTGCCTCTAACACCATAATAGGTTACCTGATTTTCCAATATCTGGCGCCGGATAAGCGAAAAGGTACGAGGTTTCTTTTCATTCGGCCGCTGAATTTTCAAAGACATCTTAGTGTTTGGAACTCCTTTCAACAAAGAACTGACTTCATCAGACGATTTCTTTGTCACGTCAACATCATCGACAGCCAAAATTCTGTCGCCGGCTTTCAGTCCTGCTTCAGCCGCAGGCATTCCTGCAAACGGTTCTACAATATAAACGCCACCACCTTTACGTTCTCTAATATAAGAACCTATACCGCCATATTCACCAGTTGTAATAAATTTCAAATTAGAAACGTCCTGTTCAGGAAAATACTCTGTATAAGGATCCAATCCTTGTAACATTGCATCTATTCCACGGCGCACCATTTTTTCAACATTGATAGAATCGACATAAAACATTTCTGTCTCTTTTACGATGGCATTCAAAATGTCGATATTCTTGCTAACCTCAAAATGGTTTTTATCTGTTTGTGCCACGGACGGCATACCTGTACAAAGAAGTAAAACGATAGCCGAAAGAGCAATAATCTTTAATCTAGACATAAATGGTTTGTTTTTGACGGTGCAAAAGTATATAATAATACGGCTGTTAAGCCAGAATCCGGTTGACTTTTAACTTTATTTGTTTCCAACGATCAGCAGGAATCTGCGCTCCTATGACATGAATGACTTCACTTGACAACAAAGATCCTATTTGTGCAGCCTGAGAAAGAGACGCTCCAACCGAAAGTCCATACAAAAAACCTGCTGCAAAATTATCTCCTGCGCCTGTTGTATCAACCGGATTGCTGCTTGCAGCCGGTTCGTGCAAAACTTCTTCTTTACCGCCAACAAGCACGCCATCTTTACCGATGGTGACGCAAGCGACCGTTGACACAAGTGAAGACAAAGTCTTGACAGCCTGTTCCGGCTTCTCAGAAGTGAACGCTTCAGCCTCAGATTCATTAGAGAAAAGGATATCCACATACTTCGGAACAATATTTTCAAGCAAAGGCATGAAATTCTTTACAATATTAAAGTTCGAAAGGTCAAGAGCGACCTTCAAGCCCAATTGATGTGCTTTTTTCATTGTTTCGCGCACCAAAGGTTCGTTGACTATCATATAACCTTCAATATATATTACCTGGAAGTTCTTCAAATAATCTTCTTTCACTTCTTCGGGAAGAATAGTAGGAGCCGGACCTAGGAAAGTCGACATTGTGCGCTCGCCATCAGCTGAAATCATCACTGTACAATTTCCACTGATTCCTTCCGTGCGAATCAGGAAAGGTTGAACGCCGGCATTCCGAATCGCCTGCTCATAAAACAATCCGTCATCGTCATTTCCGACTTTACCAATATAACCGGCTGTACCGCCAAGCATTGCGATAGAGCGCATAGAATTACAAACTGAACCTCCCGCTTGACGAGTTCTCTTATTCTCATCAATTGTCTGCCGCAAAGAAAGCATCTGTTCGAGTGAAATCATCTCCATAACACCCTTCTTAAGCCCTGCTTTAATTAAAATATCATCATCATTAATCTTCACTAATGCATCCACTAATGCATTTCCCATTCCTATTATACTCATAATACTTAGATTTTTTTTTGCAAAGATATTGCATAATTCAATTTTTGCTATTACTTTTGCGGCGCATTTCGAAATAAAAGATATTCTTCCTTAGCTCAGTTGGTTAGAGCATCTGATTGTTAATGAGAAGGT
>Ga0183095_10553_pt2 | contig 86460 bp, 110 predicted proteins | sample BioMet4_FD_130346 | JGI IMG/M metagenome (GOLD analysis project Ga0183095, IMG submission 130346) | Microbial communities from bioreactor (seeded with sewage sludge) at LBNL, California, USA - Biofuel metagenome 4 (v2) (version 3) | ecosystem: Engineered > Bioreactor > Anaerobic > Unclassified ...
AATAAATTATTCCGCACAGGATAATGACATTTTAACGGCCATCGGGTTCAGGCCTGACGTGGCTTCACGGGATGATAATCGTGAAAAATTCACGCCTGCACAAAACCAGAATTACGTCCGAAAACGCACTGAACTGGCCGCGCAGTAGCCTGTCAAAAAATCCCCGTAAATCCCGCCCTTTTTCCCGAATTAAGCCATGCATGCATAAGGTGCATGGTTTTGCATGCGTTTTCACGCTCCCGCCCACCCTGCCAGCGCCAGCTCTGGCGCAGCCTGAGGCCACCCATGCACCTGCATTAAAAGCGCCCCTTTAAGCGGGCAGGCGGGGCGGGGAGAGCATTGCGCGCCACGCACTGACATCAAATAAAATATATTTTTTGTAACTTCACCAATATATCCTGAGCAAAATTAGTATATATTTTCTCTATAATTTTCTCACGACTAACAATAATATCATCGCGATTTAATTCACTATTTAAAAATGCCTCAGTTGGTATGTGCTCATCAATAATGTTATAAACATAGTCATTAACATCAACAGCATGATTTTTTGTATAGAAAATTTTTCCGCCTAAACGACTATATTTATGCCCAAACATATTTTTAGGCGGAAAGACAGAAAAGTCGTTGATATCCGCATTAATACCACGCTCATCAAACACTGCAGAACAATAATTATTCAAAATTATAGAAACGGTTTTACCTGAAGCAGAACCTGCAGTATAGTCACCTGTTAAGGGAGGAATCCCCTCCGCAGAGAGAATATTTTTTAGTTGCCTTCCCATTTTATTTTTTTGCATTCCGAACTTAAAGAAATCGATAACTTCTTCTCGCTTAGATGGACTGGCGCTTCCTATCCCAAAAACAGAAACAATAAACAACCAATATTTCATAACTTCAATTGGATTAAATTTTTCACCACTATGGAAATAATGAAACACCATAAACAACTGGTGCGTATAAGGTAGCAAAGAAATGCTATTGATAGATAAAACATTAACTAAATAATTTAATGTTCTATCTAAAGATTTTATTATGCCATCAAGTTTATAAGGTTCTCTCTCATCAATAAACTTTAATCTTTCGACTATTTTATTCCTATCTTTATCATAAATCTCCAAGCCAATAGCTGTTTTAATCAACTGGAGATAAATATCACCACTGCTTTTTTCGACTTCGATATAATTAGCAAAACACTCCTTAACCTTATTTATAAAATCATTCACTCTATTGTTATCACTGCCACTGTATGTAAGAGCGTAAATAAGATCTTGCTGTTTAATATTTTTTCCTAATGAGTTTAGTCTTGAGAAAACCTCAACAACCTCAGCTAAGGTTCCACCATCAAGTTTGATAATGGCCATCTTATATTTTCTTATTCTATCTGCCAAAAACTCAGCTTTTTCTACGAGTTTGTCGTCTCCTGTTTCTTCTATTATTCTCCTTGCTTCTTTAAGAAAAGAAGTCGTTTTCCTGATGGAACGAATGCTTAGATAGCAACCTTTACTTGCAGACTTATTAATTGAGTGAGTAAAAACCTCCTCACTTAAATTAAAGTAAAGGTCCCATTTACCATCTTCATCATAAATATCGTCAGACAAACAACAAAATAAAGTTGTCAATCTTTGTTGGCCATCAACAATATAGTACTTATCTCCTGTACTCTGTCCAATATATCGCCCACCGATACTTCCTATATATGGGATATCATTTCCGCCACCATCCCATAGCAAAACTGATCCAATAGGATAGCCTTTGTAAATACTATCAAAAAGGTCTCTTATATCATTTTTCTTCCATACATAAGGTCGTTGAAACTCAGGCAACACCATTTTACCATTTTCGATGTTAAGGACAAGGTCATCGATAAATGTAACTTCAGGGCTTACAGAAGGAACGTCATCTTTGTAGTCATTCATAGTATGTTCTCAATGGCCTCACATATGGACTCAAACTCAGCACGAATGTTACCACATCTATCAGAAAAGTCATCGAGTGAAATAGTCTGATAATTATTATATACCGTGTCCGCAATATCTTTTCCAAAGCCATTTTTTAAGTGTTCATAAGCATCATCACTCATTGATTTAAATAAACCATTAAAAGATTCATCATCTTTCTTTTTGAAACCGCCTTTTTTCTTAAATCCAATTTTGTAATCATAGTGATCTCTCTGCTGAGAACTTAATGTTTTTAAATATGAAACCATTTCTTTTCTTGCCACATCTAAGTTTTCAACAATAACATCGGGAATGTAGTTTTCTATTTCCCGCTTTAATAAGGTATGACAATAAATATTATATTTGTTAGCTGTTTGAATTATTTTCAATTGAGCTGGCGCTAATTCTTGTCCTGGATAAATCCTATCTGAATCATGAACAACAATAATTCTCATGACCCCTTGAGATTTACTGACTTCACTTTCAATGCTTTTTGGTATTTCTCCACAACCGCCAGGCCCTCTTACCTCCCAGCTAATATTTTTCTGAGATAATATATTAGCCTTGCCTTTTGCGTGAAGCAGTGCATCTAAAAAATATGAATCACTATGTTCATTTTCGATAATAATGACAGCCTTTCTACTCATAATCTGATTCAGCACTGTAACATCAACAATACCCTCCTCTTGTAGATTATAACCAACATTTATTGTAAATTTATAATTACGTTGAGCAGAGAGCACTGTAAGTCGTCTCAACTTCTCGCATAAAGGAATATTGGTTTTAAAACGTGCCAAAAGCTCATCTATATTCAAGGTGTTAAGTGAATGTGATTCTCTATGCGCTGACATACATGAGAAAAAAAAGTCACTTTGAGCATTAGAATAAAATATAGATGGATCACATTTTATTTTCATGTTCTCTACTCGCTTTTTGCAATGCAATTACTTCATCAAAATCCTCTTCAAATATACCAGTAGGCCATTTATCAACAGCTCCTTTTTTGTCAATCACTATAGAGTCTATTTTTGCAGATTTATTATTAACATCAGAGTCAACATAGATGATATTAAAATCTTCATTATTTAAACCTTCAGCAATTCTTCTACGGATTCTCAATAAAAATTCTTTTGAATGCGTTTCGACGAAAACGACATTATTTATCATTGCAGTCAAATATAAATCAGCAACTACTCCACAAGCAGCAGGATGCATATGAAGCTCAGGTTGCTCAATTATTTCAATGCCCCTAACCTTATCAAGGTCCCGAACATTACGATTTATTATTGATGGAAATATTTGGGCAAACCCCATCCCTTCATCAATTATATTAGACTCACCTGTCACCCCACTGCAGTTAACCGAAAAAGATTTTTCATATGATTTAATAAAGAAATACTTACCATCGAAATGTTTCTGCATCCATTCTTTTATTTTATTTCCAAGGACGCCATTTGATTTATCCTCTTTGTCTTGAAAAACATATGGTGTGAATTGCCCTTTATGTCCAACGAAATTATTTTTAACAGTTTTAGTTGTAAACGTCCTACTCAATTCACTTCTAAAAGGCCCTAGATAGCTAAGATTGAATCTATTATATTTTATTGCATTAAGCAAAGAAAATAAATCATGAACACTCTCACTAAAGGAGGCATCTAAAAATGATAAATCAGGAAGCAATCCATTAAATACCATAGGGATAGAAGTACCATCATAAATATATTTTAGCACCCCTTTCTTTTCTAAGCCCTCAATATCCAAATGTACTTCGAAGGCTGGCTCATCATTTTTTGAGCAAATAAAATGTGATACAATAGTCCTTTTTAGCTCAGTTGAATAAGTTAACTCTGTGATAAAACTAAAATAATCATCAATTACAGAAAATGATGCACCTAAACTCATTCGAGTAAAATCATTATGACCATGGACAACATCTGAATAATTAGCACCAATATCAATACCTTGAGGTGAAAAATCCACAACGTTATCATCATCTAAATTCAATGAATTTATAATAAATGGTACCAATCTAATTATCGAACTCTTACCAGCACTATTTTTCCCAATAAAAATTGTGAATCTGCTTACATTAAATTCAAGTTCTTTATATGCTTTATAATTTTTAGCATATAATGCTTCGAGGGTGATCATTTTACTTACCTATCAATTTACAGGAATAATAATTCATCATCACATATCTCTTATCGAGATAGATAGCATGATTGTAGGTGCCACGAATACTGTTTTTATCCACGTGAGCCAACTGTAGCTCTATATATTCTGTTTTAAAACCATCTTCATGTAAAATAGTTGAGAATGTATGTCGAAAACCATGACCGGTTATCTTCCCGCCAAAACCAATTCGCTTGATTAGCTGATTTATACTCGCCTCACTCATAGGCTTGTTCGGATCGTTCCGCCCCGGAAAAACATAACGATAGTTCCCTGTCATGATCTTGAGTTCATTGAGTAAATCTAACGCTTGAGTCGACAATGGCACAAGGTGCGCCCTACGCATTTTCATCCTTTCTGCTGGAATTTCCCAAATAGCGTTATCTAGATCAAATTCCGACCACAATGCAGCACGTAATTCAATGGTTCTTACACCCGTAATCATCAGTAATTTCGTAGCAATCTGGACAAGCCGACTCCCTGTGTAACTTTCTAAAGCTCGCAGAAAATCGGGTATCTCATCAGCTTTTAGGAACGGAAAATGATTGGATTGATGTACTTCGAGCGCACTGGAGAGATCTGCCGCAGGATTAAATTCCGCCCTTCCGGTAGCTATCGCGTAACGAAAAACCTCTGAACAACGCTGCCGAACTTTGCGCATTTTCTCTAACGCACCACGCTTTTCAATTTTACGCAGCACACTAAGCAGTTCTAGCGGTTTTATTTCACCGATGGGTCTTGTCCCCACATACGGGAAAATGTCGTTCTGAAACGCTTCCATGATATCTGACGCATATCCTACCGACCATTTGGTGGACTTCATCTGATGCCACTCTGTGGCTATCTTTTCAAACGCGCTTTCGGATTCCGTTTGCAAAGCAATCTTCTGCTCTTTTCTAACCTCACTCGGATTCTTTCCTTCCGCGACCAGTTTGCGGGCATCGTCACGTCGAGAACGCGCATCAGCAAGTGTGATTGTTGGATAAACACCAAGCGAGATCATTTTGGGTTTACCGGCAAAACGATAACGGAACCGCCAGCTCTTGCTTCCATTAGGTTCTATAAGCAATGAAAGCCCTTGCCCATCTCCAAGTGTATAGGCTTTAGCTTCAGGCTTAGCGCGGCGAATCTGCATATCGTTTAAAAGCATGTGTATAGGAATCCAAGACCGAACAGGAACATATACACAATCCTATACACATTCAGTTCCGGATTCTACTGGATGGTTGCGGACTACCATGGATATAAAATAATAAAAATATTTATAAATCAGATAATTTACGGACTAATACGGACACTTGAGGAAGTTGAAATGGTGCCGATAATAGGAGTCGAACCTACGACCTTCGCATTACGAATTAGTAGAATCACATTTAACTAACTGTTTTACATACACATTGCCGCATTCACATCAGGCAACTCAATGGCACATGATGTAAGGAAGAGAAAGGCGATTTACCATGTATGACACAAATCTGGCACATCGCCAAAATGAGTCTAATCCGCTGGTGGCGTAGGCCAAGTGATATCTGGCGCGATAGAGGTATTCACATCTTCCAGCTCATCAAGATAATCCAGCCACAAATTATACTGGGCTTTTTCGGTATCCTTCAGCCGTCCCATAGCAGCTTTCCCTGGCCACTGCTTACTGTTCATATAGTCGTTAGCCTGGTCAATCCTCTTTTGTTTTTCAGTATTGGCAGAGGCAACAAGTTCTTCATGCGTTGGCGGTGGAATATCAGCCCACGACGGCATTCCATCAGCACCCGCGATGCGTATTTTCCCCGCAGGGGCTGCATCAGCTTGCCAGCCAGCAAACCCATCCTCTTCAAAGTCAACGCCCGTCTCTGGCCATAGCCCGGCAGCTAAATAATTTACTTTATTGGAATATGGATAAAACGCATTTGTTTTTGCGTCATAAATATATTTAACCATTATTTATCTCCCAGATGCAAACCAGCGGCAGCTCGCCAAAATAGGCGTATTAAATGCTGTGCTGTCTATTGTTAAAGTACCAATGTTATAAGCATTGACACCCATATTTGATGCCGGACCAAATTGCCACATCGTCATGGATTTTCCGTCCGGCGAATTATCATGTTCATTGAGTGATATCAAGCCAGTGGTGAATGGAATTGGAAAACTAATGTAAATGACCGAGGTTACATTTGTTGTAAAACCCCATTGCTCGATATATCCGTCTGGGCTGCGTCGCCAACCATTGGTCGAATTACCACCACTTGTCCAGGCACTCATATCAGGTATCTGATTTGCACCTGTCCCAACATCCCTTTTTGCTGCTTCTCCCAAACGAAGGTATGTGAGAATGTCTGCAATAGTATTTTTCCCGATAATGTCACGGCCTACAGAAGTTAAATCAGTCTGCGCTGCCGTATCATTTCCAGTGAAATACGGGAGTTTATTTGCACCGGTTGCGAGCCCAGCCAATGCCGTCAGCGTGGCATCAAGCGCCTGGAAATCCTTCCCAAAAGCGGTCCCCATTTTGGAGATAAACCCGTTCAGGTCACCATCATCAAGCACGTCCAGCCCGCTTTTGTTAGCGGTGTACTGCGCCAGCGCTGCCGCTATAAAGCTGGCCTGTCGAATGGCTTTGTTTACCTGCGCTGATTTTGCTGGCCCGCTAATAAAGCCGGACAAAAGCGCCGGTAGTGCTTCCCAGTCAGCCTGAGACATCACGTTAGCATTCGCTGCTGTCGCGAACGGTTTAAAGTTGTTTGTTGCCATTAGAGTATTGTCCCCCATGCTCCAACATCGAACCCGCCGATGTATTCGTTATCCATATCAAACCCAAAGAATTTAGAGCCCTCAGATGGTGCTTCTACCGAAGGCGTTTCAACATCACCGGCCCATACGCCAGCAGATTTAACGGTGAGATAGCCCTGTTTGATAGCGGCAATCAGTTCAAGAGACACATCAGAAATATCAGTCTCGGGGAATACCCAGACCGATATCGTCATGTCCTGGTTGTCGACAATTTGTATCCTGAGGCCTGAGCCAGCAGTCGCAGCGTCAAGGATGGGAGGCAGAGAATCGTTCCGGCCGTCCCAGTTGTTGATAGCGATTTTCGCTTTCAGAATGATGCGGTACGTCTCATCACTCAGCGTCGTATAGCCAGAATCAGGATCATATGGCCCCTGCCAGATGCCCTGGTCATATCCAAGCCCGTCAGTGTCCCAGCTGAAATAAACTCCGCTAATTGGCTGGCTGACTATGCGACTGCGTCCGATCCACAGACCGAGGATGTCGAGCTGCACACCGACCGCCGTATCGATATCGAAGGCTGTTAAAAGCCCTGACATAGTGCTGGACACATCAATCAGCGGGCGGGTGCTCAGATCTATATGGTCAAAAAAGAGTGGCTTGGTAGCGTGGTAGTTAGTGATCAGTTCGGTGTATTTGCTCATGAGGTCACCGTGATACTGATATTCGCGGTGCTACAGGACGCCGAAGCATCATAGGCAATATCAATGTTTGATGCCGATACGCTGCCTGATGACTTACCGATCAGCAGGTCGGTAATATCGTAATAGCGGGCATTTCCGCCGCTCACCACGCCAAGGTTTGCCGGGGAATAAATACGGCTCAGCAGCACGTCGTCGCCAATTGTCAGGCCATTAATATAATCGGCAACAGCCTGTTTGATCTGCTCGCCGATTTGAGAGGTATACCCGGTAAAAACTTTCAGGGTAATGGCTACGAAAATCGGTACGTCGGTCGAGCGCGAAAAGTTAATGACGTGGGGATTACCGTAAGTATCTGGCACCGTGACAGAAGTTTTCCCGTAAGTTGCTGTTCCCTGCCCTTTATTGCCCCTGATAGTCTGGGCGATTTCTGTCACATCACCGCCGTCAACAATCGCAGAAATGGAATGAGGCGGCAGCCCGTTGCTATCTGTCGAGCCAGTGTCATTCTCGTACAGTTTGTGACGTGTCACGCCATTAACATTAGCAATAGCACCGTCGACACCTTCAAACGGGGTGATTGACGGTAGCGCGACGCTCTGGCCCTGCCGGATGCGAAGCTCCGCGTCTGTCTCGGCCGGAGAACCAACCGTAGCCGCTGCTGGGTTGGTGACTGATACCCATCCGCGAGTCGGTGTGTTAATGGTGGTGATAGTCCCGGCCATCGCCGCAACCGAACCGCTATTCGCACATGTGGCCGTCACCAGCACAGTACCGTCAACGCCGATCGCTACACTCGCGGGAAAATTCCAGATAATGCCGTTTTTATCCCGTGCGGAGCCATTCGTGATAGTCGTGCCTGCCGTACCGGTTAACAGAAGGTCAGCAGTAGAGTTTGTCGCTACTTTTCGCGTGATCCCGTTAATTTTCACATTGCTGCTAAGCGCTGCGGCCTGCGCTGTCATCGGTGAAAACGAGTTGTAAATCTCGATAGCGGTGTTGTTAGCGTCATGCACGGCAAGAGCCACCAGCGCGACCATCTGCCCGTCTTTGCTGTCTGGTTCGAGGTAGGCATCACTACCGTAAATCTGCCTGAAATAGCTGGTCAGTGTATCGAGGATTGTCTGGTAATCAGGCGCACTAATCCCCTGGGCGGTTACCGTTGCCGATAGCCCCAGCGTGTCGAGGTTCAAAGCCATTTATGCCTCGCTTGTTACAGTCGTCTGGCCGTAGATTGTGTCAATGGAGGAAGTGAAGGTGACGCGTCGGCTGGTACCGTCATAATTGGTATCAAAGGAAAGAATCGACAGAACGCCCGGCGTGTCCTGAATGCGTTCGCGTATAGCCAGGATGTAGACGTCAGATCGCTGTTTACCAAGCACTGACTGAACATACGGCGTTCCTTCCGTCAGGTCGAGAAACCACTGACCGCGCCACAGCTCGAAACGGGTTTTTACGGCCTGGGCGACACACTCCGGACTGTCAATAAGGAAGGTGTCGTCACCCTGCCCGAAAGTGTAATCGCCGTCAGCATCCTCTCGTCGGTATCGCATTATTGCGGCCCCCCGGTAGTTCCCCCGCCAGTCTGTACTCCTCCATGTTTATGCGTGGCGACACTGATACCGGAAGCTGTTACGTCATTCGTTACCGTAACCGGTCCAAGCATCGTCGCAGTACCACCACTTTCTCCCATTCCCTGAGACAGGCTACCGTTAATCGTTACGTTGCCGTTCAGCGTGATAGTCGGGGATGTAATTGTCGTTCCACCTTCAGCCGTAGCTGTAAGCTGGCCCGGCGTTTTAATAGTGATGTTATGTCCTGCGGCGACCTCTACGAACGCCGCGCCATCATCTGTTCGCAGCTGCGCGGCGCTGGTACTGATACCACTGATTTTCTGCGCTTGCGACTGCGGGCCAACGATGGCGAACGCATCAGATAAGTCATGCTGGCGCGGGTCGACAGTCTCCTGAACGCCGCCGCTCTGCCACCAGAAATCGATGCAACGGTCAGCAAAGATCAGCAGGCACTCGTCGCCTTCTTTAACCGGAAAGGTCAGCGTGCAGCCGCCGCCGCGCGGAAAGATAACAGGCACATCCACCAGCGGTTTTAATTCGGTGGAGCCATCGCCAACAATACCGCGAAGCGCCACCTCTACTGTGCAGGTAACAGTGTCAGGATCGAACGACTGAATGATGCCTGGCATCGCTACGCGCATCTGGGTAGACACCGAATCGGCAATGGCCTGCGCGGTCTGCTGCTCGCCGCCGATTTGTGATTGAGTTGGAATTGGCATAAAAACTCCATAAAAAAACCCGCTCAGCGGCGGGTTTGTGTTATTAAATTCGCTTCATCTTTTCTGGGTGGAAATTGGGGCACCAACTACACCCTTTACTTACTGCCAATGCTTGTATTTGGTCAGCCAAACTAAATGGCAATTTATCGGACACTCCGCCTTCCCACCCCCTAAGTAAACGGCAAGGTAAAAGGTAGTTACCCGGGTAGTTAGAAACGCATTCGCAATAAGACTGCTGATTGTTGGCTTTTAGTGATCGAGCATAACACCCAAGAGAAGATGATAACTCCTGAACATTTACAACCAACTCACCGTTAATAAAGGCTTGAACGCCAGTAATTCCATACACCAGATAACATAGGTTTGCAGCTCTTGAAAGTTGATCAGGCGTTTTACTAAAGGACGCTAAATGGAATTTTTTCCCTGCTATCTCACCAATTTTATTTACATCTGAAAGCTCAGCAATGGCTACAGCCATTGGATAATTTTTTGCCGTCGAATGAGGAAAAACAATGGTAATAACAAAGTTATCATCATTTAGAGATGCCAGATCCAAAGGGCCAATAGTTGACAGTCCCTTACCTGTCACTCATTTCACCTTTATACAATCATAGGTTGCATACTGACGCGGCGCATTCATGCTGGCTTGCAGCCACTGGGCATTGAGAATTATCTTGCCGTTTCGATTGATGTACTCAAGACCAACCCATCTTCCAGGCTGATCGGTAGCCATGCGCCAATCCATCTTGATATTGTTATAATCGCCTTTGTTTTTCAGGAAGGTGATTTTTTGCATTTCTGGCTTTGCGCCATTGATTCTGGCTAAGCCATCATCTGCCCAATGGATTTTAAAATCACCACATTGCTGATCCGCAAAAGCGGGTGCTGATATAAGCACCGCGAACACGGTAACAGTGCAAAGTAAATGTCTCACGGCCCCACCTCACTAATTCGTCGTCCCTTGCATTGCTTTCGGGCTATAAAGATCACGAGCGCCACGCGCAAAACACATCAAATCCATGTACCACGCCTGACCTCTTGTGTCGCCAGTATAGTCGATAGCTTTGACGATATAAACGCCATCTGTCGCAATGCTGGCAGCCTGTTGTTTGCTGGGTAACGTGTCACTTTCGATGTTCCCATTATATACAGACGTCCCGATCCGCCCAAGCGATTGCGCAATATCGGAGTTGCCAACTGTCGCGCGGTATACCGAAGCCTGATCGAGCTGAATAAGCCCATTAATGCGGATGTTGGGGTTTATCAGACACCGCACATTTACGCCGCCGCCCATCGTCTGTTGCGGCATACCGATCAGGCCAGTATCAGCATTCAACACAATGGCTTCGTGAATGTATTTATCCTCCGGCACCATCTGAACCTGACCATCCACCAGCTGCCATGTCGCTTTGCACTGCGCAGCAATATTATCCATCACGTTACGGGTGGATGAGTAAATCGCGCGGCCACGAGGAAACACGGTATCAGGAAAGTCGCCGGTAATGCCCTGCGTCACGCCGAACGCGTTGAAATCCTGCATCGTTGCCCGGTGCAGATCCGCAACGGTATAACCAGCTGCAAGCGTGGTGATGGTGGTCGCATAGAGGAACGCTTCGTGATCACCAATGGCCTGAATCAACACCCAGGAATCCGTAATGTTGTCCTTCCCGGTGACGGTGAAGCGAATATCACCGTCAAAGATCAGGCCGTAGTTCTGACCATTCACCTGCCCTATCTGGTCTGGTGAAATCTCACGGGCGACACCAACCTGGCTCGCATCAACATCCGGCGCTATGCCGTCATACCCGGCAATAATGCGAATTTTGGCAAACTCCTGCCCAAGTATCTTATTAGTGGTGGTGGGTGAAAGGTTATAGACTTTCACGTTAGCCACGCGCGGCCAGCGCGTGTCTGCCCACTCGATCTGGAACGTGACCTTAAAGTCAGACAGGGAAACGCCCTGCCCGTTCTGGTCCAACAGCTGTAACTCAAAATGGCGCATCCAGTTAAAAGACATTTCTACTCCTGTACGAAAATGAGGTGGCTGTATGTGCCGAGGTTGGTTTTGGTGGGCTCGTCTGGTGCACCCTTATCGGTCGCCACCACCAGCGCGCCATCAATGCCGAGCTGTGGATATTGTCGCAATAGGTTCACGCCGGTCAGTAGAGGTACGCCAGAGAGCAGCGCAGCGCCGCCGCTATCCATCACGTCCATGATCCAGCCAGCCGCATCACGCCAGATGATCCTTAGCGTATACGTGGTATTGCCCAGCAAGACGCGGAACTGCTGATTGTCAGGAGAAAGCGGTATTTCGTTAAACTGCATATCACCCTCCGGCAAGGCGCTGACCGCCAGTGACGATGCTGCTGAGAAGCGATTCATTTGGCGGTGTCGTGGATTTCGTCCCGGAATTCTGAACCGCCGACGTACTGACGCCATCCTGCATATCTGATTTATCAGCAACGCTAACGCTCTGCGTTTGCGACATGATCACTTCGCGCAGGGTAAGCGTGCAGTTCAGCACGTTCTCGCTGGTTTTGTCCGTTGTCACCTCAATGGCTCGCACCAGCATATTGCTGTACACCCGCTTTCCGGTCACCACATCGAACGGCACGCGCTCAAGCTGCATATCCAGCAGCTTTTGGTATGTCTCCTTTGGGCTAAGCCCAGCGCTAAGACCGATTGAAGATGTATCAATGAAGTCCAGCAACGAACCGCCACCAGCGAAGCCGCATTCCATTGTGACTTCGCTGGGACGCTTATACGCATGATCGGCAATGAAACCCGATGCGCTATTCGTTGTTGGCTTCTCCACCGGGTGCTCAGTAATTTCAAGCACATCAGAATGCTTTTCGGAAACGACTACACTGGGGATGAGTATGCCAATTCGCCGGGATTGCTGGCGAAAAATCGCTGATAAAATATCCATTAGCTATTTCTCGTGATGAGTTGCTGAGTTAGAACAGAGTTGACACTCCCTTGGCGTTCAGCTGAGAGACGAGCCGCTTCACGTGGGTCGGAAACACCGTGGATGTTAATGTTCGTTTCCTGCTGAATCACCGGGGCGCTGGTGGGCATATTGCTCATCACTTTCGGAATGTAGTTGCGCGTTTCCTGCGGCATTAGCCCCATGCCATAGCGCTGAACGTTGCCGATCCCCCAGTTATATGATGCCAGTGCCTTGCTAAGGTCTCCGCCGTTCTGCCGCAACAGCTGGCTAAGGTACTTAGCGGCTGCCTGAGCTGACTTTTCCGGGTCGAACACATCGTTTCCACGCAGGCCCATGTCGCGCGCCGTGCCATCCATAAACTGGAACAAACCCTTTGCACCCGCACCGGACATGGCGAACTGATTACCACCCGACTCGGTGATCGCCACGCTTTTCAACAGACCAGCAGGCAGCTGATAAAGCGACTCCAGTTTATTGAACATTGGCCCCATCCAGTCGAGCAATACTTTGCCCTGGGCTGTCGCCTGAGGTCGCTTAACAGACTGTGCTCGCTGCTCTGGCTCCAGTCCCATCTCCTGAATTTTTCGCTGGATTTGCTCATCAGTGAAAAAATCTTTGCCGGGGTTTTCCTTTCTCAGCGCCTCATATGCCTGCTGCCTTTCGGGTACGATATTGCTACCTATACCGCCAATCGACGCCATTTCTTCGCTGGTGGTCGGCGTATTGTTGGCAGGAATGAACATAAGCAACCAGGGATTCTTGATTGCCAGCTGCGCGATCCCCTGCGCCAGCTTACCCAACCCACCAATAGAGCCGCCAATTGCCTTACCGAGGCCCATAAATCCGGCGACAAGTCGCCCGATCCCCGTGAGCATGGAGACAAGCTTCGCACCGGCCAGAAAGCCAAACAGGATGGTGAGCGTATTTTTCCAGCCGCCCAGGTTGTCCTTGAGCTCCAGAAACTTATCGCGCAACCATTTGAATACCTTTTTGGCCTGCTCAATCTCTGGCTGCCACTTGGACCAGTCAATCAGGCTTTTGCCACCCTCTTTCCATGTCTGATAATCGTCATAGAGTAATCCGATCGCCAGAATCAGCGTAGTGATCAGGCCTATAGGGGATTTCAGAAATGCAGCATTGAGCAAACGCCAGGCGATGAGGATCGCGCCGATGGTCATCAGGAACTTTTTGCTGCCATCGTCCAGCTTTTTCCACCATTCAATGACAGAACCAGCGGCCTGAATCACCCGCCACGCCATTCGCGTGAAGGCGTTCGCAAGCCAGATCACGCCTTTAATGACTTTGGTCAGCGTGTCCTCAATCTTCGGAAAATTATCGAGGATGCGCCTCCGTAGGCTGTCCAGCGAACCAGCCAGGCCACCAGCCAGATTTGAGCCGATCTTGTCCCGCATAATGCCGAACAGCGACGTAAGCCCGCGCATGGACGTCATAAATTTGTTGGACTGAACGGCCGCCTTATCAGCATTGAACCCCGTCTTTTGCAGCATCGACTGGTAATCGGCGGTAAAGCCATTCATGCCGCGCCGCATCGCCATCAGCGTGTTTTCATCGATGCCGAGCATCTGCGCGTATTGCTTCGCGCGGTAATACGGCATGTTGTTGAGCTTTTGCCCAACGCCAGTAAAGATGGCCGCAGTATTACGCATCTTTCCGCTGGCATCGCGGGTCTGGACACCCAGACGGTTCAGGAACCCTTCCGCCCCCGGATTGCTACGCATGAAACCAGCCAGTCCTTCAAGGGAGGACATAGCCGACTCGGCGCTGGCACCGGTTTGCGATGCGGCATAGCCCAGCGCTTTGATGCCCTGGACACTGGCCCCCGTCCGCTGGGATGCCCAGTAAATTTTATCCAGACCATTCGCGATCTGGGTGGTAAATCCGACAATGCTCAGCGCTGCGCCTTCCACCACCGCGCCGACCTTCAGAACGTTCGCGGTAACGCCTTTCAGCACGGCTTCAAACTTATTAGCGCCAGCCTGATCGATATCGAATCCCAGCGAAACAAGGAAATCTTTAATCGTATCTGCGTTACCGCTCATTGGCCGCTCTCCATTTATCTACCCGGGCGTCGTTATCCTCGCGCATGTCGAGGTAGTCATTGAGAAGCGCGATGCGGCAAAGATCTACCGCACCGCTGTTAAGGTCTTTCTGGTCAATATGGAAGGCAAGCGCCGGACGAAGAATAAAATCTTCACCACCCGGCAGGCTGTTGAAGGTTATTCCGCTGGCGGGGTAAGCGTCTCGTCGGTAGGGAGTCCTTGCAAAAAATTTCCCAGACTGTCGGCGACCACCCGCGCCACCAGCTGCAGCATCGTCAGCAGGTCGATATCATCAAATGACATCTGGCCCTGCTGGCATACCGGTACCCAGCCTTTCATGTGGTCGCGGGACACGACGGACAGGCACGGAAAAAGGATGGCGTTCACGTCCTCATCGCTCATGTCCGACACCGCTTCTGCGATTTTCGGAAGAATGCTGGACATGGCCCCTTCGATATCCTTGTTGGTGATTTTTTCCTGCACGCTGCGGAACTCTGAAACCATGCCGGCGAGCACCGGCAGCAGTTTGCGGGACACCTTCAGCTGCTCAAAGACGCTAAGCTTCGCGGTGCGGTAATTGACGCCGTTAATTTGAAATTCCATCGGTTAAAACTCCCCAAGCAGCTGATCGATTTTAATGCAGTCAAACACCCAGGCCACGGTGCCGCCCTCTTTGGCGTTGTTGAAATCGGGCTGTTTCTGGAAAGCACACTCGCGGGCCGTGGAGATATCACCGGATGCCGTGTTACGGATCACAATAATGTTCTTTCCCCAGGTGGAGGATGACTGGCTCTGCGCGTTATACGCCAGCGACAGCTTTTTATTGACCGGGGAGGTTTTGAGCAGGGTCACCGTAATGGTGCCGGATTTATCCGCATGCAGACTGTGCATGCCTTCACCGTCGGCACCGATGGTCATGGTGTTTTTATTCCCGCCCATAGTCTGGGTGATACCTTCTTCAGCGTTCGCGGAACCCTGACCAAGATCGATAACGCCGGTCGGCCCGGTGAGCGACGCGCTTACATCGAGAAAAGAATAAGTTGCCATTTATCGCTCCTTAGCGAACCACGTTGATCTGCACATCGGCGTAATGAACTGCACCAGCCAGCTTACAGGCCACCTGAATTAACGGTGCTTTGCGCGCTTCGCGGTCGGCCTGAGCCTGCTGCACCAGAGGTTGCGCATACACGTAATAACCTTTGGTCAGCGTATCGCCGGAATTCAGCTGTCCGATAGGGCCACCATTCCACACGCCAGCCGCTACCAGACCGTTCGTGACGGACTGATCCATGGACTGTTCAACGTTGGAAAGCAGACGGGTCACACCGGCATCAGTCTGCGGAATTTTGGTGGTGCTGGTGTAAAGCAGGTTATAGAGATTGGTCTGAACGTAGTTCTGCAACCAGTCGAGCCCATGGCGCTCGTCGAAGAAGTCGCCGTTCGCCATAACACCCTGTTGGAGGATCGCCGTGTCGTTGGCGTAGTACACGAACACGTTCGCATTCTTCGCATCCACAGCCGCCGCCTGTCCTACCGTCAGCGTTTCGTGGGTTACGCTCGGTTCCTGTTTGAATTTCAGGGTAATGGTGGTATTGCTGCCGTTGAAATTGACAGTAAACGCGCGACCAAAAGCCGAGACTGCGGCATATGGGCTGCTGGTGGAATACTGAATAAAGGTACGGGCATACTTGCCAGCCTTTAATTTCGACGCAACATCGGTCGTCGAAGTCGTGCTGATAATCTCGGCGTCGGCAGATGTTACCCCGAAAATTCGGCTCAGACTGGACGCTTCGATGAGTTTAGCAACCTCAATCACGTCGTCAGCATCAAGCACATCACCGCCATCAGCAACATCATCAGCGACAACCAGCCCATACCAGTTGGTATATTGCAGGCAGGCATTAACAGCTTGCACAATGGTTTCCACGCTTCCACCTTCGGAAGAGGTCAGCGTTTTCGCCCAGCGGCCAACATAAACCTGCGTCGGCTTCGGTGACTGGCTGAAGAAAACCTGCGCCGCTTTATATTCCGGGCTGTCGACGCCGAAGTCCTCGCCAATGTCCTCAACGGAAGCATAGAGGCGAACGCGCTCTTGCACCGGAATAACGGTGGAAGAACCAAGGATCAGCAGCGCGCCGAAGTTACGACCAGTAGCCGCTTTCGGCGAGATGATCACATCAACGTTTACAACGTTGGATACAGGTAAGCCCTGCGTCATAGTTTATTCTCCAAAAAAGGTGACTGGCGCTTCCGCCAGCGATTTGATGCCGTACTCGCGCACGACCTTCCGGCGCAGGCGCACCGTCATGTCGTAGCGGCGAACCCATTGCTGGTTGATAAGTTCGGGGAAAGGGGTCAGACCGGTATAATCGCCCAGGGACAAACCAAGCGCGTTCAGCTCAGCATTGTTTTGCGGGACAGATATGCCATCGCGAAAACGGGACGCATAAGACATACCAGCCGGGCCATAGAACGACGCCATGCACTCGAACGTTTCATGCCGCCAGAGCTGAGCGCCCTCGTCGGTCTGATTGGTGAATGCAGGGTTGTTATCAATGAGCAACCCGGTAACGCCAAACGCGCACCAGTTCGTTTCAACGGGTGGCAGTGGCGGCTGATTTTTCTGCCAGCGCGGACGAACCATTCCAGACGGCAAGCCGGAAACATTGCGCATCCACTGGCTTAGCAGCCTGTCGAGCGCTTCGTCATAAGCCGGATCGCCGCTGGTGGGTGTCAGCCAGCCGCGCTCTGTGCTGGTGTTATTGCTCAATGGGAGTTCCCCCATCAAACGGCAGTAATTCACAATGAGCCTGGACGAAGCCAGCACCGTAAGCCGTATACGGGTCGACGAATGTCACGCGATAATCACGGTTCTGATACGTCACGATATCGGCATCACGGCCAGTCTGCCCCTGCGTAAGTCGTTCAGTCGTCACGATAAGAATCGCGCCGCTGATAACCTGCCCGGCCTGCATGCGGCGGTTTTCCAGAGAGCGGTCAACGGTAACAACCCCGGCAAACTGCGTTTTAACTTCGCTGTCGCTGCCGATCCCGTCCTCGTCCACCGTTTGCGCGCGACGCGTTACCCACAGGTTGAAGTCGCAAAAATCGGGGTCAAAAAGCACGTCTGTTACATCAAGATTCGGCATCTTTATCCCTCACAACATGGGTAATGGCTCTGCGATATTGCCCGGTGTCGATTAGTGGTTTCACCAGATCGGTTCCGGGGGACTCGCCAGCAGCGCGTCGGGCAAGCTCCGCTTTCGCCCCTTTGCGCCCTCGACGCGCGCGTGCTTCAACGGTGCTATCAGCAAGCGGTGTAAAGCCGGTAATGGTCATGTAACGCCTGACGCCATTCGCGGCCAGCGTTCCGGCGCGGTTAAGCGCTCTTTCCGCACCCGCCGCATTTCCATCAAGCGCAGCCTGCGCCGCTGCTTTGAGCTGCGGCACCGTCTGTTCCTCTACGGATTTAACGCCGGGGATCAGGTGCGGGCGTGGGGGTATGTTTTGCGCTGGTGAGCCGTATTCGTTGACGTAACCGATCCCGGCATTACCAAACGGAACATCCTCACGCTCGCTGTCTTCTTCCGGGATGCCCACCAGCACATCCTTTTTGGTTAGCGACCGGAGCGCATCCAGAATGGCCTGAGCGTTATCAACCCTCGTTGTTACACCACTTTTGAAACTCATAGCTGGCGACCGCCCGCACCGAACATCGTGATCAGCTGATAAAATTCAGCGCCATATCGGGTGTTATTCCAGAAGCCTGCGTCAGGGTTTAGCGTCGCGCTGGTGTCATAGCTGACGCTTACCTTGTCAACGGACTTGGAGGACTGAACACCATTGGTTGAGCCACCCGAGCCGCCGACGAGCATTGCCCGGCTATCTGCCGCCCAGAGCGTCATGTAGTGAGCCACGAACAACTCGACAAAGTACGGAAACAACTCTTTGCCGGTGACGTTTTCGCTCAGCAGCACATCAGCCAGATTCAGACGAAACTGGATTTGTGCTTCGGGATATTTGGCAGGGTCAGCAAACTGTGGAAAGTCGCGCCGAAAATCACTTACTGTTGGCAGGCTTTGATTCTTTGGCATCTTTCGCCCCATTACCGCCAGTCTGGGCGGCAGCAATCTGCGCTTGCAGGCTGTCGTTCTGCTCTTGCAGCTTGAGCAGCGCTTCTCGCAGATCGGCAATCAACTGATCTTTATCGATAATCTGCTTATCTTTGTCGGCAATCTGCGCTTGCAGGCTGTCGATAATGGGTTGCAGATCATCGGTGTCGCTAATCACGCTTTCGGAAAGCTCGGAGTGCGCCTGGGTGAACCAGTGCGACGCGACCTCTTCCGGTACGTTATGCCGTCCCCGGCCAAACTCCTGTTTTGACTGATCGCCGAGAGTCAGCGTAAACGGGGTGTGAACATGGATGGTAACCAGCTTTTCTTTCGCCATTTTCAGTTTCCTTCTGGCCCCTTTCGGGGCCGTTCTGGTTATCAGATACCGTCCACGTAGGACAGGGTTTCTTTGTACACTGGCTCAACCGCACCGAGCTTGCCGTAGTAGGTCGCAATCTGATACAGACCGCGATACTGGATAGGAACGCTCTGCAACGGCACCAGTGGATAGCGCACGTATTTCTTGTCGTTGGTGTAGGCGACCATACGATCTTTACCGCCAACCCCGCGCCCTTTCAGCCATTTGACCGCTTTGATTTCCAGCGGAACGCCGTTCTGGTGGAAAGCGATAGTGTTCACGGCCAGATAGGTCAGCAGCGACTGGTTACCCGCTTCGGAAACCTTACGGCTCGCCAGAAGTGAATACTGCTCTGGCGGAATACGCAGATCAGAAGGCACGACGGAATAACCGGAAGCAGCCCAGGCATTCGACAGAATGCTGTTCACGCTATCGAGGATCTCGTCGTTGGTGGAGTTCGCCCAGGTCTTCGGCGCGTTGTTCAGCGTCACACCGATGAGGTTTGCCAGACCTTTCAGGCCGAGCGCATCATCGCCGATGTAAACCTGCTCGTCGTTGTCCATCTGCCATTTGAGCTGCATCCCGTCGTACTTCTGGGTATCAATCGGGCGACCTACCTGCTGAGCTGCTGCCAGCTCTACAACGGTCCAGCCCAGCTCCATGCCCCAGAGGTTCAGCGGATTGCCGTCTTTGCCGATATCAACGTTCACGCCAGCAATAGCAGTGGAGTCTTTGCCTACCCAGTTTTTACCGTTCGGATTTGCGCCAGTACCCGCAGCGCCAAAGCTGGTGTTAGTCCAGCTGGAAATGTCATCTGCGATAGAAACGTCTTCACGCAGTTGAATGTCGCGGCTCCAGGTGTAACCCACCAGCGGCAGGTTCAGCGTCTGGTCGAGTCGCTCCAGCTCCCCGATGAGAAAGGCACCAGAGCTATCAACGGTTGCCTGATCAAAAGTAATCATTCGTCTGTTCCTTAAATCTTCCAGGAGATTTCTGCATTGCCGTTAGCGTCACCGGCCCCTGTGAATTCGGCGTTGGTCAGCGCCACGTTTTTGCCACTGACGGACGTGGACATGAAGCCGCCCAGCGGCACGTCAATGGTTGAATCGAGCGAAACAACCACGTAGACAGGCGCGCCTTTTTTGATGGTACTGGCATCGAAGCCAGATCCGAGGTTAACGGTCATGTAGCCACGCTTCATGGCGTCGCCCGGGAAGTTCTTATCCGTCCCCACCTGGCGAACCATGTCTGGCTGCGATGTGGTCGGATACGGACGAACATAGATACCCTTCACCTTGTCGGCGGTGTCACCGTCCGCCAGCGGCACGAAAAAGCCGTCAGCATCGTATTTGCCAGCCAGACCATAGGCAGCGAAGGCGTTATCGGATTTAAGGATCACCGGTTCGACGGTTAAGTCCTGCGGGCGAGAGATAGCCCCGGCAATGCCAACAGGCATCCGGTACAGGAATGCAAGGCCATTATTTAATCAACTGAAATATAAGGATTTATTTGCAGCCTGATTTTTGGTGTAGTCCATAGGCTGCTCTGTGATGTGTGGCACTGAATGGGGTAAGTTACTCAATACCTGATCTGTAGGATTTGCGGGGTATTTCAATATGCAATCTGTGCCACCAGCCCATTAACTGGCAGTGCAATTTTTCACGCGTGACGTGTCACAATGCTGGTGGTTATCCCATAAATTTGCGGTATACCTCCCCGGCTTCTTCGGCAGTTAGGTTCGTTGTTTCCGTTCTGATCGGACCGCCATCTTTACCCGTTGTTTCAACCTTTAATTTGTTGGTGTAAGCGTCCCCGCACTCTTTCGCGGCCTGTTCGATAAGCTGCGCTGTTAATGCGTAGTTTTTGATTGCCTCTGCACGGTTCGCCATGCGATCGAGCATACGCAGCCGATACGCTTTGTTGGCGATAGGGATATCTGATATTTCACTCTGGAAGCGGGCGCGAGTGTGATTAAAGAGATCAACCCATTTTTGGCTAAGATTTTTAGCCATTGTATTTTCGGGGTTGTAGGCCGATATCTGTTGTCGGGTAACAACGATGCCAAAATCTTGTTTTACAAGTTCGACGATTCTGGAAGGGGGTTCATAGCAAGCTAATGATTGAATAATCATAACCTTAGCCATTGTTGGTAATGCTGCCATTGTTCACCTTTTGACAAAGGAAATAAAAGTAGCGTTCGGAGTTCTGCCCCCTGCACCGCTACTTAAAGTTACAGATCGCATCATCAGTTAATTCCCGTGGAAGCCATGTCATAGCTTGACTCCTGCTCAAGAAAAGGAGTTGCCCGGTCAATAAAATTGATGCCAATTATCTGGTTAAGTGAATTGCCACGGATAAAATAATTATGCTCAAGAATACTGGCTAATTTTTCTACTTTATCCCAGTGTTGCTTAACAAGTAATTCAGTTTTGTTAATCATGTGCTGAAGCATATCTTCACGAACGGTTCCTTGATAGCACTCGCAGAACGAATCCAGCATTTCATCAACCTTCATCCGATCTGAACCAGGTGAGCGCTTGCTAAAAGAACAAGTTGGGCTAAATATATTTCCCCCACCATATGCAACCTCACATACTGGGCCAGCAAGAGATATGAATAAATTACGCTGAATATCTCTTTTTATTGCAGCCGCATGATATTCAATAAACGATATTTTCCTTCCATTTTCTATAACTCCGGATTTACTTTCCCGCATTCCTTTCAGATCCCACGTATAGCAAAAAGAATGGTAAACAGCTCCAATACACTCTTCTTCAAGAGCATGTTTTTCACCCAAGAAGCCGAATTCATCCATAATAGAAATACTATAAATATCAACGCATAAAAGCCATGCTGCGATGGCGTGCCCCGCCTCATGATAAGCGACACACCTCTTACCTTTTGGAAGCCAGCAGAAAAAATCTTTCTGTTTTAGTTCATTGACGCGAGCTAACTCTGACATAACCGCCCTCGAGCTTTCCCAATCTGAATTTAATATCGTAAAAAATACCCATTACACGATGCCTTCCACCTCAGAAATATTCATCATCTTTATCCCTAACAACATATTTAATAGCATCGCGGTATTTCCCTGTATCAATCAGCGGGCGGGCATTTTGATTACTTATAAATTGGCCTGATTCAGGGTCAATGGCATTCAACTTTCCATCGGCTGCTCTGCGAGCCATCTCGGCATTCGCACCTTTACGACCTACTTTGCCTCTCTTTGCACGAGCCTCGATAGTGCTGTCAGAAAGCGGAGTAAAGTTCGTAATTTTCATGTAATGGCGAACACCATTCACCGCTTTTTGCCCTGCCTGATTCAACGCTCTTTCCGCTCCCGCCGCATTACCATCAAGCGCAGCCTGTGCCGCTGCTTTGAGCTGCGGCACCGTCTGTTCCTCTACCGATTTAACGCCGGGGATCAGGTGTGGGCGTGGGGGGATGTTTTGCGCTGGTGAGCCATATTCATTGACGTATCCGATCCCGGCATTACCAAACGGAGTATCTTCACGCTGGCTATCGTCTTCCGGGATACCCACCAGCACTTCTTTCTTACTGATGGATTTAAGCGCATCCAAAATGGCTTGGGCGTTATCAGCGCGAATGGTTACTCCGCTTTTCATTACGCCCCCTCAGTCGTCATTGATGCCAGCGCCTTAGCCACCAGCCCACGGGCAATTTGATGCACAGACGGCGCGACGCCAATATCAGAGCGCTGCCGTTCGCGCTCCTGGATCTTGCAGATAGCGGCGAACTGGTCGCCAGATAGCAATACGGGCTTAACGTTTGGCTTTTTCATCCTGTTCACTCCAGAACTTTGCATTCGCTTCGTTGGCTTTTTCCAGATTGCGGCATTCGTTGTTGAAGTTGTTACGCATCCGCAATTGCTCGGCCTGCTCGCGGCCAAAGAGTTTACGCCCGACGCTTTGCGGGTTTCCTGCTGCTAATTTCGGGTCATAGATAGCCATGCTCATATCTCCTTAGTGTTTTTTGCCCCAGAAACTGGCGTTGTCGGTGTTAATACTGCGAATGGCGTCGCCTGTGGTGAGAATCTTCGGGGAAACGTTGTTAACCCGCATGTAGTCGCCTACCTGCTCCAGCACGTCGATAGCCTGATCAAGCTGAATCTCTGATAGCGGGGTCGGGTGTACCGCACTGAATGCCTCAGCGGGTGCGTAACGCAGCACGTCGAGCGCAACAAGGCGGGGGTCGGTATCAGGAAGGGCGTTGTCATATTTTGGCGCTACAGCGCGTACCAGGCGCATAAATTCGGCATCCATTGACGTTGGCGCTGTGGAGGTCGTGGAAGCGCCGCTACCGCTACGGGTAATCATGTCACTATCGCGGGTGTACATACGGCGCAGGCGGTCGCCGGTTGCAATGCGTGTTGCACGTTCCTGCTTAAGCGTCGTTGCAAGATTCGCAATGACGAGAGCCACAGGCAGCGAACAGGTCAGCCTTTCGAACGTATCATCGGAGTAAGTCACCTCGACTGTTCCACCAGCGTTATCGCTTTCCAGATTAACATTGGTTATCTGTTTCATTGTTCATAACCCTTTGCGTTGTTTAAATCCTGATCATTGCATAAATTGCAATATTAGTAAACATCGTTGCGCATATTGAAATAATAAATCGACGTGATACTATGAGGGTGATCCACCATTGTGTGATTGCATTAACATGGTTAACAAAAGCCCTCGCCTCTCCAGCGCGGGCTTTTTCTTTTCCGCTCCGCAAAGTTGCCGTTTCGGCATACTGTCGCTTAGGCGATGCCCCTCCAAATTCGTAATTTCTCTCCGAAAAAAACTCTATAGATAAGCAAAAACATGTTGGTTCAGTTGGTTCAGTTGGTTCAATTTGTAAAGATTGTTGTTTTATAAGGATTATTTCTTGGAGAGTGAACCAACAAAGCCCTGTTTTGAACCAACAAACGCTATTTTCGTGTTGGTTCAGTGAGAAGGATTAACAGGCCAGCCAGAAAAGGGTGTTGGTTCAATAGCGGCACCTGTTGGTTCAAAATGGGAGTTTGTTGGTTCAGTGTTGGTTCACTTATTAGCAGGTAAATACATTAAATACATACACTTAACTTAATTAAGTAGTTACTGAACCAACTGAACCAACAAAAAACAATCTCGTATGTGTACTTTATTCTTCACCCTCTATCTCGTCGGGTCGTAGCTGGAGCACATAAACGTTTATCTGGCGTCCATCAATTCGTGGGGATTTACGCTGATACCCCCTTCCGCTGGCTGGCGGTTTCAGCACCCCAGCCCCGGCAAGCACACGGGCAAACTGTTTAGCATTAAAGCCCTGCGCTATCTCCTTTTCGAACGCAGCCGGAAAGGTGTAGAACACTACGGGGCTTTCGTCATGCTCACCTTTCTGACGGTATCCGGCTAAATCCCGGATCGGCATGTCAGCCGGGCTATACGGGAATGGCGCGAAACGGCTCAGGCCGTAGGCATTAAGAAACGCCTCCGCCTGCTCGACGATCTGCTTATGCTCACGGTTCCCCGTGCCGAACTCTTTTACCCAGGCGTTAAAGCCATGCTGGATAGCGTCCCGGCTTTCCTGCTCCCCCCAGCCAGTGACAGGCATCCCCAACACCAGAGCCGCCTCCAGAATGGCGAACCGCTCGCCCACACGGTGAACCTGTTCGCCATAATCAGCAGGGATAAGACCGCGCCAGCGCTCTTGCGCAGCTCTGACAGCCTGTTTTGCCTCCTGCTGGTGGCCTGCAAGCCATTTAATCCATTCACGGCCTGCGGCTCCGTGGTTCGTCTGGTAAGCCTCTTTGAGCGCGTCGGCGTGCTGCTTGCCGTTCTGGTACTCATGGTGCGTTACTGATTTCTCCATCGGTAAATTAAGCAGTCGCACCAGTTGCCCGGCCTTAACTTTCAGCCCACCAGCAGAAAGAAACGTCTCAATGTCCATTTCCCCGGTACTGATCGCTACGGTACGCCAGCGCTTCAACTCGCGGTTGCCGCCCTCCTTCGCCCCCTGTAGCTTTCCGGCACCGTTAAACAGCGTGTAGGCAGAGGTCGCAACGTCTTTGGCGCTGCTGCCCTGCCCCACTTCGTCCAGCGGTAACAGGCTGTCGTTATGCGCTTCCGCTTCGTTGGCGATACCCAGCGCAGTACCGTACCAGGTAAGGCGCAGGGCGTCAGGTTCACCGTAAAGGCTGCTGGCGATATTGGCTGTCGTCGTCTTCCCTGCGCTGGACTGCTCGAAAAGATGCACACCGAACCCGTCAGCACCAACAAGCCCGATCAGCGGCGCAGACAGCGCAGCAGCAACACCCAGCATCATTGACGGGTTGCCGAGCGCAAGGCGCGCCACCGAATCACGCCAGCTTTCCGGCGTTCCACTGACGGTATAGCCACCAGCCGCCGCACTGCGGCCACTGAATAACAGCGGTATCTCTGGCTCACCAATAACATCTCCATCCGGCATGATGTAGGCTCCGCTGTGCCAGCCTGTGGTGTGGCTGATCTGCCACTCCTTACCGCTACCGGTTCGCTGTAGCCAGTCAGCCAGAATTGCCCGTAACGATGGTTTGGTCGTTACACTGACACCGCCGTTTTTCAGCGTTCGCCATCCCTCACGGTCGCCAATGTCCTCCCATGGAAGCGCCCGGGTAACTTGCCCCCGGTTGCCGGGGACGTCCCAACGCAGGATCAGAAAGCGCTGCCTCGCGTTATCACTCCCCGCACCAGCAATCTCCAGCGGAGAACATAACCACGCCTCGGTATTGATAATTTCCCCTGTGTCTTTGTCCACTTTCGGGGTGATCCAGTGAATGCCATCCGAACGGCTCTCCACTCGCGGCTTAAGGTCGTCGTCGATACCAGGGCTTTTCTTGCCGCCGTCGATAGCTGTCAGTGTCGCACCCACTTTCTTACCCTCCGGTTGGTACATTGAGGCGTTAAATGCTGCTGTGGTCGCTTCAAGGCCGTATTGCTGGTGGTAGTCGTTCCAGTCCGCTTTATAGTCCACTGGTGGCATGGAAACCCAGCCAGAAACGGCTTTCGCGGCTTTCTCTGCGGCCTCCTTGCCAGTGTTAACTTTCACTCCTTCAATTCCGTCACTTTCGCTGCTCTGGTCGTTATCTGCGGCAATGATGATCTGCGCATTCGGGTAACGCTGGCGCATCGCCATAGCAACGGCGGGGAGGTTCCCGGCGTCAATCGCGGCGATAACTGTCGCAATTTGTCGCAATTCCTGAACGGATAACGCTGTCGCCAGCCCCTCGGATATCACTACCGTTTCCGTATTTTCAACGGAGTTAACCACACAGAAGGAGCCTTTCTTCACCGTTCCGGCCACCAGCCGCTTACTACCATCAGGCTTAATGACCTGTGCCCCGGTAATCGCCCCGGCGACGTTCGTCAACGTGATCAACATCGAGCCGTCTGACAGCAGCGGGAAGGGGCGCTGTAGCCCCTTTGATGTGAGGTAGTCAGACTGACCCGGCGCAGTTTTGGCAGCCAGACAGGCTATCTTGCTGGCTATATCCGTTTGAGGCTTCTCTCTGGCTGGCTTCTGTTCCGGCAACGGCAACGCCATCACTTCCGCCACCATCATAGCCGCCTCACGCGCACCGCATTGCCTGACCTTCATCACCAAATCCAGCCCCGTTCCTGCGCCACAATGTGAGCAAAAGTAAGTGCCTCGCCCGTCCTTGTCATCAAAGCGGTAACGGGTATTGCCACCGCAAGCCGGACATGGTCCCTCGCTGCGGTTGGTCGGAATACCGAGCCGTTCAAAAATTGACTGCCAGTGACCGGTCGCCTTGATGCGCACATCGTAAATAAAATTATCTTTCACGGCTTAACCTCATCCACTGGCTGAAACTCTGTTAAAAATCGCAAATCCGACTGCACACACGGCGATGCGTAGCCATCCCGATAAAATGTCACTCTGTTGAATCGGTAATTTTCCACTGTTACCAGGCAGCCCCGTTTATCCTTCCATTTATCGCCTTTGCGGATCACAGTGCGAGCGAAGCCACTGGCAGTAGAGCCAGTTAATTTCTTTTCCATGGTTATTTACCTTTAGTCATCTGACGACACTGAGATTCCGCATTGGCAGCGGTATCAGATAACGCTCGCGCCAACGGCATTAATTCCATCAGCATTCCGCCAATATCTCGGAAATCTGTTGCTGACGGCTCATAGGCGTCGTTATCAGCTCCTCCAGCGTAAAACATCATTTTACCAACGGCGGCGATCCCATTCAGGATGCTATCTGCGGCGCACTCAGCACGAGAAGACAGCATCAGGAGGTCATCTTTATCGGTATCGGGGAAATTGACGCGCACAAAATCGTTGTAAAGGTTCATGCTGTGACCTCCATAGCCAGACGTGACTGGATCGCGGATGCTTTGCTACCAAGCTGTAAGTAGGTGCGGGTTATAGCCGGGTTACTGTGCCCCAGCATTTCAGAGGCCACCAGCAAGCCCTGTTCGCCTCCGGCAGACATGAGGTTAAACGCTGCTATTTTGCGGCTGGAGTACGCGCTCAGGCGCAGCTTGGCATTAATGAAGCGGGTAAACCACGCCATTACGCCATGGAGTTTTCGCCAAATGGTTTGGCGGGTCACGCTACCTTCCAGACATTGGCAACGGTTACTTTCGATTTGAGAGCGGGAAAATACCAGGTCGTCCTCTACCAGATTCCGATCCTGACGGTCACGCAGCCGCTTGATGATGCCGGGCGGTAACTGTTTGGTGTCGTGTTTGACGTCCGCCTTTGCCACCAGCTCGAATACTATGGCCTGTTCTTCGTCGTTCATATCGGCGGCCAGCTCGTCGCAACCGATACTATCCCACTTCATATAGGCGATATGGTCAGCGGCGAGACGTGCGGCGTCCTTGCGCTGCTGGCGCACAATCTCGATACCTTTGCGGGTTGCCCGCGCTTCGGCGGCTTTGGTCTGCTTGGCAACGATAATTGTCGCCTGCCCCGTTTCCCAATTGACGCAGGAATAGCGCAGGTTGCAAACGTCGCTGGTGCGCCAGCCGGTCACGGTCGCAATATCCCACCAGAGCAACACCCAATCCGGTTGCGTATGCTGGATGCGCTCGCGTAGCTTGCGCTGCTCGTCGCGGTCATAGACAGGGGTCATGGTGCGACTGCCCTTTGTGCTCGCCGCCTTAACGACATTGCCGCGCAGCTCGCGGGCTTTGGCTGTCAGTGTCTGGAGGTTAAACACGGCGCACCTCCGGCACTGGCAGACGTGCGGCCAGAGACAAAATAAAGTGCGGCGCAAGGATGCGGCGGGCTTCGCGTTCGGTCGCAGCCTCAACGGACAGACGGCAAGGTTTGGCTTTTTTATCGTGGCGATTAAGCGCAAGAAAGCGCCAGGTGAATTTTGTTTGAGTGAGGGTAGGGATAGTCATCATGATGATGATCTCCTTTGACTAATTTAAGGAGCCACCACCTGAGTTCTCACGCTCTAAAGGGTGGTGACACTGACAGGGGTGAGAATACCGGCGTCAAAGGGAACCGGCCAGCCCGAAAGCTGCCCTGCCAGCGCCACCATTGATTCTGTGCAGTTCTACGCCGCTGAATATGGGGGGGACTGACATTGCGACAATAAAAAAGACGCGATAGGCGTCTGTTGTCGCCTTTGACCTTATCCGGGTTCTCACGCCCGGCACCCGTTTTGTGAGGTGCAAAATAATCATAACCACACTGCCCCGTTAAGCGCAAGGGAAATATCCCCTGCGCCCGCAATGCAAACTTGTGATTAGTACCCGCGAGAAGCGTAAACTCGTGCCATACCAGCCCAATGAGAGAAAAGAATTTCCCACTTGATAGGGTTGTAGGTAATACTTCCATCGACTGCGGCAGCGTTCCATGCCCGATCAGAAATAGAGCTATCTTTAGCAGTTTTCCCCCACTCAACAATATCCCTCGCTAAAGCCTGCACACATGCCCGACCTACTACCTTTTCGTCAACATACGCCCCTACATCAGAGCATGACTCCATACTCATGTTCAGGCTATTTTTGAGGGACTCCAGCCCGGCCACTGACATAAAACGACGACCATTAGCGTATGCAACACCATCATTCCTGATAGTAAATTTAACAGTGTGCAATGCGTCGATAATCATCCGCTGCTCTGGCGTCGGGTTCTGCCATAGCACAAGGTTAATCTCTCTTTCAGAAGCTATTGATTCTGCTTTCTCACGCTTAACTCGTGCATCCCGTTCTGCCTGGTATTGTTTTTGATTTTCATCATGAGCCTTTTGATAACTGGAGGCTAATGCGTCTCTGTTTTTGGTAAATGTTGCAATGCTATTTTTAAAATCGCTTTTGCTAACCTTGTTTAACCCCATACTCCAGCGGTCATTTTCGTAATCATCGTAAATGGCCTCAACTCTTGCCGGATTACTCAAAACAGTAGCTAAATTAAGCGGAATTTTAGCCATCTCGTCACTGACTCTCGCTCCATGTTCGAAAGTCGATATAGAGCCAACTTCATAGCTCCCATACTCATGATAAGCGGCATAAAAAATTGGTATAGATTGAGGATTTTCATTCACTGACTTAATGATGCTTTTTTCATCACATAAACGATCACCCCATTTGAAAACACTTTCCCCACCATTTTTGTATGTGGTGCAATCATCAATACCCAAACGGACCAGCGCATCCCATCCCGGTCGCTTCTTGTAATCCTCGCTCTTGACAACATGCATTGTGGTTAGGGCTTTCGCAGGATCTAACTTGCCAGCAGTACAAGCCACGATAGGAAAGGCCAGAGAAACGCAGGCTGCTATCCTGAAAAAGTTCGTCAATCTTTCTTTTTTCATCGTCCTAATGCTCTTTCAAACCAAGAATGTAGGACATAGTAAATTGTGCTTAATGGCAAGTCGATATAAAGGCCGGGTTAATGGATTCGGCGTCAATATCATTCATCCGAAATTTCTTAACACCTGTAATCGCTCGTGCTCCCATCTCGGGAACATTTCAAAACTGCGAATCAAAGTGCGAATGGAACTGCGAATTCGCAAAGAGAAAACACCTATCAAGGCTGGTGGGGCAAGGTTTTGCGGACAAATTGCGAATGCAAATTCACCAGAAACGAAACGCGATCCATCCAGAACCGAAACCGATACACAGGGAGCGCGCTGCCCGCACTCAATCGGCGGAGAAGTCCGCCGATTAAAATCAGGCTCCGACAATCCCCTGAGATTTCAGGAGATCGAGAGCCACCAGCGGCGAACCGTTCATGCCATCGGTAACTTACCCACTATGATGTAATCATTTACATCGCTTATTTGTGATGTTATTATTTACATCAACAAGGAGATAAGCCAATGCCCGCTGTTGAGTTGATGAACCGCCGTATCCAGATAGCTGATAACGCTTTCGCCTCTATCCGCATTCTGGAAGTAGACCCGGCAATTTTAGGTAGCCAGCACCAATACAAGTACAGCCTGGCCTACATCGTAGATGGCGAGTGCGTCATGCGTTACGACAACGAACGTGGCAAAGGCGACCACAAACACATTCATGATCGGGAATATCCGGTGACATTCACCACCATTGAGAACCTGATCGCCAGTTTTCAGGCTGACATAAACCTGTTGAGGAGGTAATACCATGCGAGTGCTGACCGTCAGAGTAATGACCGTTGATGACGCTTTCCGGGTGGCAATGGCAGACGCCTCCCGCGCAATGAACGGGGATTTCATCGGTTCCGAACTGATTTTTCCCACTGTAGAACAACTGGCTAAAACGATGCTTGCCCCTAACCGCTGGCAGATCATCAAAGCGATGGAGGGTGCGCAAGCCGTCTCAATCCGCGAGCTATCACGCATTGTTAACCGTGATTTTCGCGGTGTTTATAACGATGTTCAGTCACTGCTTAACGGCGGCGTTCTGGACAAAGACGGCGAAAAGATCGTGCTGCCTTATGACCGAATTCACATTGAATTCAACTCAGATGATGCGGCGGCGTAATAGCCATGCCAGCAAAGCCACCAGCCAGAAGGTGATTACCGGTGCTGGTGGCCGTAAGTTACAGATCCCCACCACTGACAATAAAAAGGGCTTGCCCGGATAGCCGTTAGCAAGCCCTCTTTCCCAAATCTGCAAACACTCATGATGTGCAGATCCCGCGCTTCTCGCTTTGTTTACTTATCCAGGCGTCAACTTCATCTTCATACCAGCAGTTACGCCCACCGACTTTAAAAGGCATTGGAAAGCCGTTTTTCTCGTCTTTTAGGAACTCGTAGAATGACGAGTCTGAGCGATACCGTAAACGCGCTTTCACTTCACCCTTTAGCAAAATATCACCGCCACTTATAGACATAAAAACCTCCGCATATATTCGATATGATTATATATAATTTGAATAGAAAAAACGCATTCCGGTTAGCTTTGGGCATAAAAAAAGCTGGCTTGAAGCCAGCTAAACCCTTTTAAAATCGTGATTATCCAGATATGGATATGCCTTATACCACCAGCCTTAACCCCTTATCGCCACTTGTCTCCAGTATTTCGCCACGTTCTGCGGCCTCGATAAAGTCCCCCCACCATTGCATTAAAACCCGGCGTTTTTCCAGATAGTCGCTACGGTTATAAACATTTCGAATCGCATCAGCGCTTTTATGGGCGAGGGCAGCCTCAATCACGTCAGGATTAAACCCTTCATCGTTCAAAACGGTCGAGGCCAGCGCCCTGAATCCATGAGGAACTATCTGTCCTTTAAACGCTGTTTTATGTATTCCGGCCTGAGTAGCACATCGTGAGATCGGCTTATTTTCTTTTCTCCATGAGGGGAAAACATAATCGCAGCGCTTCCACTTCTCGGCCTCTTTAAGCACGTTTATAGCCTGGCTCGATAATGGGACTACGTGGGGGCGCTTTCCTTTCATCCGGCTTGCAGGGATTTGCCAGACTGAATTATCGAAATCAATCTCATTCCAGAGAGCGCCGCCAGCCTCCGTAGGTCTGACCATTGTTATGATCTGAAATAATAAAGCCAGTTTCGACGGCTCCCATAAGCTCAACTCGTTCCATGCGCTTAAAAATTCGGGCAACCGCTCTTTCTGTAAAGTCGCTCTTGGTTCATTTTTTTCAGCCGGGAATGCTTTACCAATTTTCGATAGCGGGTTGTGCTCAATAACCCCAATATTTACCGCATAATCCATTATGGCGTTAATGGTAATAACCATTTTCGTAAGCGTTGATGGCCTTTCCCTGAAAGGTTTAAAAGCCTGAATAGTATCGGCTGCGTTTATTTTATGTACCGTGGTATGCCTAAAAATCGTGGAAAGATGCTTCAACGTCACATTGTGCGATTCAAGCGTGTTGCTTCTCGCACCTTCTTTGATCTTGATTTTTAGCCATTCATCGGCAACGGCCTGAAATGACTGTGCGTACATTTTACGCTGTTCATTCCTGGCATCTTTTTTGACTTCGTTCGGATCTATCCCTCGAGCTACCATGCGGCGTAATTTCGAACGCTCCTCCCTCGCTTCGGACAAAGTAAACTCCGGGTATCTACCAATGGTATAGGTTTGTCTCTTCTTCGTTACCGGATGCACATACCGAAAGCGCCATGACTTACCGCCCCGGCTTGTGATGTAAAGCAACAAACCGAAACCATCGTGCAAACTGAAATCCTTGCCCTGTGCCTTCGCGCTTTTCACTTCGACGCTAGTTAGTGGCCTAACAATCATTCAACACCTCTCTGTCTACCTGTAATGCAAACGGCGCTTGATTCTCGTTCTAGTCCCTCATATACCGAATCAAAGCGAAATATGGCGAATAAATCCGCACATGTTCGGAGTAGGGTTTTTATGGTTCAGGCCAGTAATGCCGCATGATTCCGAACGATAACGCACTGATTAATAGATATTAGTTGCATAAGGTACAGATATGCAGTCATTGGATTATCCTTTGCGGTTAGACCAGAAGTCGGCGTTTTGTTTGTTCAGGGAAGCGATGCTGGTCATGCCCATATTTTGGCGTTGTGCATCGCCCGTGGTGGTGCGGGTGTTTCGCCCTTTGGCAATCTCTGACACGGCGTTAAACGCCATATCTACCGATTGCTTGGGCAATTTGCGGATATCCGCATCACCTACAACCTGGCGAACCAGTGTTTTGTCAGCGGCAGCCAGCACATCACGTTTGAACGCGGTCGGTTTCACCTTACGGCTCAGATCGATACCCGGGACGATAACCTCGGCGCGATAGGCAGAGTCACCGGTAATCGTGGTTTCCTCTTCGTCGTCCTCGCCGTCACCGGTCGGATCTTTTTTGTCTTTTTCGTCAGGCTTATTGTCGTTATCGCCCGTCGCATTCCCTTCCAGCTTAGCCAGCAGGGCTTTGAGCAAGGTTTTGATATCGTCCTCGCCGTCGCCGGTTGGCTCTCCGCCCATTTCCGGCTTTTTGTCCGGCAATGGTTGCTGCGGTGAAAGGTTAATGTTGAGGTTAACGCCGCTCGGCAGATCCCCTTCGTCACCCGTTACCGCCGCTGGCGCAGAGTCCAGCAGTTCGTTCATGGTGTCAGCGTCACCCGTTTTGATGGCCGTGCGCATGCGGGTCCACCAGCTTTTCTTTTGATTTGCCATTGTGTCTCTGTCTCCAATTGCACAACGATTTCCGGCTCTGCCTTTAGGGACAAGAGCCACATGGTTTCCGGTAATATCGACTTGCTCGGCTTTACCAGGCTCGGTCTGCTCGTACTCCGCGTCATAGCCACACGACACTTCGCGCAGGCCATCTTCGATAAGCTGAATGGCGCTTTCGTCTTTGACGATAAGGTCTGCCAGCATCAAATCAGACTGGTCCCCAGTCCCGCGCAGAACGTTCTGGAGATGCCCGACAGCAAGCTCTTTCCAGTTCTCGGGATTTACCAGCCGCACATTCCCGTTTTCATCTTCAGGATGCAGGATCGTGATGCTCATCCCTTCGAATGAGGCGAGCGTGGCCGGATGGAATACCTGCCCAGGAGAGCGCGTTACGACTATCTCACCGAGCTTGTCGGGTTTGAGGTTTGGCAGATCGGCAGCGCCGTAGAGCTGTTTACCCGTTCGACCTATCGGCACGTCTTTGCACAACAGAGAGCCGTCAGCCAGCTGATAGCGGGTTTCCCCCAGCCGGGTATTGAAAAAATATTTCATGGTTTACCTGCTATTCAGGCGAGATAAGAATGAGGGTTGGGGAAGACGATCTCTTTGTAACAGCGACAGTTCGGCAGCTCGCCAGCGTGACCGGTCATACCGTCAAGAGTTGGAGGTCGGCCCCATTCGACAAACTTACCCTCCATCTCCCGATGAGAATGCCGGACGTCGCCATCTTCAGCTGTACGCCAGATATAACCATTCGATCCGATTGATAGCGCGCGAGCCTGATCCAGCGCGCCGGTTGCACGCCCAAGCTCGGTACGGGCGATAAGGTTCGCTCGCGAGCGTGACACGTCACCGGACGCAGCTATCTCTTTCGCGAATGGCTCAGCGCGGCCACCAGTCACAACGGCCTCGATGGCTTTGTTCTGAATGTCATACACCCGATCGGCGGCCTCAAGAGGTAGCGATTTGATGTACTTAATCTGCTCGGCAACGATGGATTTCATTACCTGGCCTACCGGGGCGCGGTCAACCATGTTGCGCAGCTCTGCGCTGATGTTCCGGCTGTGCTGACGCCACTGCTTTTCATTCTGGCGCGCAATGTCGGCGGTAAAGTTCTCAGCAACCTTCGTCGCCCAGGGGGTGATAATTTCGCTGTAGCGCTCCAGCGCATCCATTATTTCGGTGACGCTATCGTTTGAACCATCGTAGCGCCCATTTACGATATCCCCGACCGCCCGCGCTATCTGCCGTAGGCTCGTTCGATATCGGATCTCCGCCTGGCGACTCTGGCGGTTTGTCGCCAAGTTCGCCGATGCCTGGCGGCGCTTCGTCTTCGGCATTCTCGATATCCTCGTCGGTAATGGATGCTCCGATACCAGTGACGTCAGAGTTTTCGCGCAGGTCGGTCATTGCCGCCTTACGCGTCATCAATCCGTCGCCCAGCGCGGTGCTGATCGCGGTGGTGGTGTTTACGGCCACCGTTGAGCGGTCAACGTCAGACATTTGCCATAGCGGGTTAAACTCAAACGTGAAATCGTCCGGCAGCGGCTTACCGAGTTCCGAGCGGTGCATAATGTCCAGTATCCTGCGCATCGGCAGCCGTAAGCGGCGCTCCTGCAATGAGCTCACCCGGTCGTAATAGTTGGCGAGGTCAGCATCACCAGTAGAGAAGCCTTTCGGGGATTGACCGAACAGGCGTACCAGCGGGATGCCGACGGCACCGCTGATCTGCTCAGCGAACTGCGAAAGAATGTCATCCAGACCGCTGAAGCTGTACTGGTGGGTTTCGAAGGTATCCTTGGCATCCATTAGCGTCATGCCTTCATTGCTCTGAAACTGGCGAATCAGATCAATGTTTTTCAGCAGCGCCTCGAATGCCGGTCCGCCCAGCGCAATAAGCTCACGGAGTTTTTCCACCTTGTAGGTCCGCAGATGCGCTTTGTAGACCAGCTGCGCCGCGCCGACAGTGGCGCTGTCGAACGCAGTAAGCCGATCCCAGATACGCTCTACCACCGACATTCCCCATTCGTTTTCGGTCATCTTCTGCTGAAATGGCAGCGTCACCCCGTCGAAGCGGATCAGGCGGCTGTGATGGATGCGCCAGGCCGGGATGCCCGTTGCCGTTGTCACCACGTCGTAAAACTCAGGTTTGCCGAGATCCGGCCCCATTTCTTTAATGCGACGGGTCAGGACCGGGTTAATCATCCAGCGGTCAAGCGGGAGAATGCCCTTAAACTTGCCCTCGCCAATGGTTTCGAGCCGCAGAGGGGTCATTGGTGCCTGCCCCTCGATCATGATGAAGCCGACCGCGCCGCCGTAAAGACGCGACCATTTCAGCACGTCGTTCAGCGCATCCCAGATCTGCAACTCATCCAGCTGCGCTTCGAGGGTGCCACGATCTTTGGCGTCAATCTCCGAAGTGATGCGAATGCCTTTCCGGGTCATATCGTCCGGGATAGCGTCGACCGCTTCGCCGATAACCCACGATCCGCGATATGACCATTCCACCAGCATGCGGTTGCGGCTGGTGAAGTTCGCCCGGTAGGTCGATGCTGAGTGCTGGTTAGGCGTCTGCATCCCCACGCGGGCGACAAAGTTCTCATAGCCATCAGCGGTGGCCTGCGCCGTTCGCTGAGAGGCTTGCTTGTTTCGTGCCATCAGGCCTGTCTCCCTAGCAGCTCCCAGATGTTCAGGGCTGAATTCATTGGCGCGTAGCTGATCATCACCGAGTCGGCGAGGTTCGGCGACTTGGTGCCGTCAGGCTGTTTATCAACAACGATTTTCCCCACGCCGTTAATGGAGTAGGTCGGCTGCGACAGCTCGATGATGAGTTTGTCTTTGCTCGCCATAGCGCTGCTGATTGAGATGATTTCGTCCGGGTTGTAGGCCATGCCCTCGACCACGGCGCGATAGGTATTCTGGAAAAGCTTGCGTAACCGCCACCAGCTCTGGGCCTTAGCGTTAGCGAAGAAGTCCTTATTCAGGCGGGCGGCCTGCCCGTTGTCGCCGCGCACCGCTTCGTCATCCGGATCAAACACCGCGCCGCTACCGCGAAACGGTGTGGCGAGTATTGACGGTCGGCGCGCAGCGTTGCGCAGTTCGTTGATGGCGCGCGCATCGCCGCGAACGCCAGCGCCCAAGCCGTCCTCGTCGAAGCGAAACTCTTCGAGGTTGTCCTGTTCGCAAAAGCCGAAGACCTTCTCAACGGATTGGTAAATGTCGCTGCCCACGCCGGACCATTCCCGCACGTTCTCCAGGAGGAAGCCGTGACGGGTCGAAAAGGCGTTTTTATCCCGGCCTTCGTCGGCGACGTCCATCGCGCCCAGCCGTTTGCCTGTTGGCTGGATGCCCAGCTTGATATGCGCGTCGACGGCAGCCTGTACCCAGTCGGACGGGATCAGAACGCCTTCTGCTGATGCGCTGTAGTTCAGGTCAAGTTCCTGCGCCACCACCACCGGATTGTCGATTTTCTCGCATTCCCTGCGATACCACTCTTCATCCTTGCGCGGGTCGTTTCGCCAGTGGAATGTGAATACCGGTATCTTCCCGCCGTGACGCTTCTGCGCGAACGGGTTCGCCATGCCGTTAACCGAACTCAGGTCAATACGGCAGCGAGTGGTTTGCGACAGCGCCGCGTCAATCAGCAGAGGACGCTGGAGGAATGCAGCCTCATCCACCAGGTAGAGCGTGGTACGGTCACCACGTCCGATATTGTCGCCAGCTTCGCCTTTGATGACCGCGCCCGTATCGGGAAACTCAACGCGCATGTACGGCGCGTGCTTCTTCTCGTCCCACGAACCGCGAAACTCGACGGGCAGCGTTTCCACGAATTTGCGCGCCTTCCAGAACAGCGCCTTCGGGTCACCGGTGCTGTCGACGTATTCCTCTTTACGGGAGCCGAAGCCGATGACCATTTCTTTGTTGAAGAGGCAGAGCGAGCAAGCCAGCCCGATCGCCGTCCAGCTGAGCCCCATTTCGCGGCTCTTTTCGGTGATGCCGTTCTCCAGCCGTTCGCGCCGCTCCATGATCCAGTGAATCCACTCTTCCTGTTTCGGGAACAGCAGAAAAGGGATGGTGACCGGCAGGCCATAATCGATGTTACGCGGGTCAGTAGTCATACCCCAGTCGATGATGAACTGTGCCGGGTTGGTGCGGTAAAACTGCTTTAGCGCTGGCAGCATTTCAGGGTTCTGGCGAATGCGCTGTAAGCGCTCCATCCGCCATTCAAAAACCATCTGGTAATCAGGGTTTCTGAAATCGAATTCAAACGGGAGAGGCATGATCACCCCATCATCTTGCGGTAAATCTCTGCGGCCTGATCTGCGGTGAGGTTGGTCGTCTCGGTCTTGATCGGGCCGCCATCCTTGCCAGTGCTCTCAACCTTCAGCTTATTGGTGTAAGCGTCGCCAACCTCTTTCGCGGCCTGTTCGATAAGCTGCGCCGTCAGGGAGAAGTTTTTCATCCCCTCGGTTTTGGTTGCCATGCGGTCAAGCACGCGGAGGCGATAGGATTTGTTCGCTATCGGAATGTCGCTGGTTTCGGTCAGGAACCGTTCGCGCGTCGCGTGGAACATCTCGATCCACTTTTTGGCGAGCGTCTTACCGCTGGCCTTCGTGGGGTCGTGAGATTCAGCCTGCTGGCGGGTAATCTTGATCCCGAATTCTTTTTGGACAGCCTCGACCACCTGCGATGGCGTGTCATAGCACGCAAGCGACTGAATGATGAAGGCTTTCACATCAGGTTTTAATGCAGCCATAAATCACCATTCGTCTTATACAGTCCAGTATTTAAGCCAGTCGCAGCATGCACGTCCCGCACGCTCTGGCAATATCGAGATGAGCAACCTCCGCTGGCTGATTCGCCGCATCAATCATTTCCTGCACGTCCCGGCTTGCACCGTAACGGCGAACCACGCCCACAAACTCTTCCACGTCATGGCCGCGCAGCTTCAGCTTTGGCTGCCCTTCCTGCGTGAACTTCGGCGCGCCAAATTCATCTGTCGCCTGGCAGATGTGATAAAGCTCGTGCTCTATCAGCGCACAGAATTCCAGATCGGAACATTGCGAGCAGTAATCAGCGGCCAGCGTGATGATGAACTGCGGCACCCTGCCGAACCATTCATACATCTGCTGCTCCATCCGCGCTTTCTGCCAGCCTCCAGCCCGCATTGCCACTTCTTCCGCCTGCCCCAGCACGGAACGCCCTTTCTTCTCGAAAGCGTTAGACGCCCAGAGAAAGCACAGATCCGCTTCAAGCAAATGCTGGTGGTCATGGTTGTAGAGGTCACCCTCATCGCTCAGGATGTGCTGATTCAGCCACTCGCCAACGTCATTAGCGGGCATAATGCTGATGTACGGCTTCGGGTCAGGTGGCATCGTAAAATGCGCTGGTGGGTGTGGTCTGTTCATGAATAATTCCAGTGCTCCATTATCGAAGCCCCTCAATGAAGGGCTTCTGTAATGCCGCGATCAGCCAATAAGTAATTCCGGCTGCGTTACCTGCATGATGTGCTCATGTTCGAGCTCCAGGACGCGCTTCTCTTTCTTCCGCTCGTTCATCAAACGGCTTCCGATCGTGCCTTTCAGCTTTGAGCGCGTTTCTTTGATGGCGTAGCGATGCTGCAATTCTTCACCCATCGCCATGCGCCGGTTTAGCTGCTCGGCCATCCAGTTGAAGGCATTGATGTAACACTCCTTCACTGCGGCAGCTGTTTTGCCAGTGAATCCCATCACTAGCATCATGCATCCGTCGCGGGTGATGTTATACATAGGCTGAACATCGCCATTTTTATCAATGAAATCAATGGGCGCAAAATTGCGCTGGGTGAAGTCATCGGAGCATTTCAGGTTACGTATGGCACGCAAAACGTCTTTGTGTCGCTTGCCAAAGTAATCCGCCACCTTGAGTGATGTGGTGATTATCTTGTTGTCGAGGGTCGTGACCATTTCGCGGAAGTTGAAGGCCGGAATAACTGACGGATTATTCATAGCGTCTTTACCTTTTAGAAAGTGAGCCTGTCTCACAGAAAAGCCGCCCGAGAGAGGTCGCCACCTATAACGGCATTTCTCAGGCTCGCTTACTGAAAGGCTCTCGTTAATATGCGCGTGAGATGCGCGTTTACTGCGGACATAAAAAAGCCCCGCATCGCGAGGCTCATTAAATTGACTTTGTGATTTGCAAAAAAATTATTTCAGGCATTGCGTCCTGATGTATTCCTGCAGGTAGTTAACCTGCGCGGTTATCCTGTCGATTCCACTTCGGAGACGGTAATAATTGAGTTCAGCATCTGCTGTAAGTCTTGGGCTTTCTCCATCGCCCATGCTGCTGGCTCCGGTCGTTGACTTTGCACAGGTGGCGGCGACTTGCAGCCGCTTACGGCCAGCAATGACATCGCTATGCAGACGCTCAATGGTTTCTTTCGCATCAGCCAGTTCTCCGGTGTATTTGGCATCCAGTGCAGCGACATCACGCTGGCGGGTCTGCATGTCTTTAATGGTGGCGGTCGCCAGGAGGAGTTTCTCAGTGGCCTTATCGCGCTGGTCTCTGTAAGTGATGGCGTTGTCGCGGTAGTGGTTCACGAAGAAAGCCAGTGCGCCGATTAACGCCAGCACCAGCAACTGCAGCCAGTAACGCTTAACCAGTGCGCTAATCATGACAGGAACAGAGCTCGCTCTGCCTCCCGCCGACGTGTCAGCCCATTCAGCACCTTCCCACCAGCTTTATTCCAGCGCAGGAACTCATCGGCTGCACCAGCGTAATCTCCGGCGTTGAGTTTTCGCAGGAGAGTCGATGTCGACAATGACCGCGCACCGAGGTTATACGTGAACGACACCAGGGCATCGAACTGGCCTTGTGTCAGCTTCACCCTGACAACTTTCAGCACGTCATTCTCATAACCAACAAGCCCTGTTTTCAGAAGCCTGTCAGCGGTTTGCTGGTCGATAGTCATACCGCGCTTTACTGGCTTTCCGTCAACCGGATGGGTCCAGCCATAGCCGATGGTCCACGGCGCATCTCCCGTTCCGGGGTCGGGGTAAGCAGTCAGCCGACAACCTTCAAATTTTTTTATCAGAGCAATTCCGTCAGGACTGGTTTGCATCGTCAACTCCCGCCTTTTTTGCTGCAAGTTTTTTAATCAGATTGCCGATCGAATCGGTGCCGATGTATCCAATAAAGACGCTGGCTATGTAGGCGAGGTTGCTGCTCAGGCCGATAAAGTCCAGAAGGTCACGAACGAACCAGGCAATCATCGCGCACATCAGCGCATCAATTAGCGTTTTTGTTACCGCGCCGCCGTTATAGCGACCACGCAGATACGCCATGATAAAAGCCAGCATTGCACCAATACCCTGCTCCTTGGCGGCAAGTAGCGCAGCGATGAAATCTTGTTTGTATGGCATTTTCATAGGCCTCACCTCCGATTTTCCGGATGGTGCTGTGTGTGTTTGTAGGGGAAAGGCCGTCAGACTCTGATTGCTACATGGCATCTGAAAATGATATCTGCGGCCTGCAATAAAAAAGCCCACGGCGCGGTGGGCAATAGAGGGTAGTGCGTTGAGCTTTTGCTCTTATGGTCCTGGTAGGTATTTGGCGGGACAGGAAGGATTCGAACCTTCGACCAATCGGTTAACAGCCGATCTCACAACCTCTGTGCTTCTGACCCTGAATGCAAAAAGCCCCTGCATTTCTGCAAGGGCTTAAATGTGGTTCACACCGCTCCGCGCAAGGCATCTCCGCTGGTGGGTAAGCTCTTTCGCCTTTGACGTCCGAGCATATCTGAATTATGCAGTTTCAAAACTCGTTTTCAAGTCTTTTTCGCAAGTTTTTGCATTTTCGAAGCCAAATTCATCTTTTAACGTGAAGAAGACAGCAGAATTAAACAACTCAATACACCAGCGCACGCGGTCAATACATTGCTTTTCGGTCAGAAACGGCGCGTAGTAATATTGCATCCACCGTGCCATGTCATTAATGGTTTTCCTCCAGGTGTAATAGTCCTTCCCTATCTCATACACGGGATTCCCCGGCTTGAAGGACTTCAGGATGATAGCCTCCATGAATGCAGCTTCCTCTTGATCCCCGGCGTTGCCGATCAGGTCAGAAAGTGATTTCTTCGGCCAGATGATGGCTTTAGCCTGCTCAAACAACGCATCTCCGGTATAGCCAATTTTACGCAGACCAGACAGTACGGTAGCGATCCGCTCCTGCTGTTCGCCAGTCCAGCCGGTCAATATCATTGACCACATACCACCGCCACCTGAAAGGTGTTCTATTCCGCTGCCTCCATACATGCCGCCCCAGTGGTTCAGCAACGAACGAACCCAACGGCTTTGCGATGGTGTCAGTCGGCGGTATTTCCCCAGGTAAGATCTGCGTGGTGCTGCTGCCAGCGTCACCCAGGCGTTTTGCGGGTTGGTACGCTCAACAGACGCTTTCTGGTAATTGTTAATATCGGTGCGTGTCATTGTCCGTTCTCCCGAATGATGATCTGGCCTTTCTCGCCCCATAGCTTTGTAATGCGACAATCCCAGACACTGGAATCATCATCAAACAGGGCATCCATCAGTGCTTTAAGCATGTTGTCGCAGTCTGGTTTTGACTGGTGCGGCTTGCCGTTGAGCTGTTCACGCTTCTTTTTGCTCCAGCTCGGAGGCATTGGCATAACGAAGGTGATATGCGCGCCGGACTCAGGGAGATTGATTTTGCGCAGACGTGCTTCATCGCAGAATGCGCGGTAACGCATGACCGCAGGCCGTGTTTTCCATTTGTCGGCGCTGGTCATACGGGGCTTGCCGATCGGCGTGATGTCGTAAATTTTCATGCTGGCACCACCAGCCCAAGGCGGGCTATCTGGATAACGGTCAGAACGATAGCGCGGTCCATCAGCTGGCGGCGTTCGTCTCGCGATAGCTTGCTGCCGTTGTCGATGCTGTCGTGGCAGCAAACGCAGATCGCCGCCGTGGCGCAATCATCGGCTTTCAGGCCCATGCCTTTGCCTTCATTGCGATGCGCTACCTGTGTCCCCCACGAACCGCATAACACGCACTGCTCGATCTGCCCGACAGCGGCGAGCCATTTTTTGCTGCGGTAGGTTTTCTGACTGGGGTTATTTCGCATTGCTGTTCCCCCAGCGCTTTGCCCACTCGATTTCATTGCGGGATTGTTCGCTGAATGTGACGCCCTGCTGGGTGCCGAACCAGTAAATCGCCTCGATGACCTCTACCATCTGGGGAATGGTCATTTTGCTGGTGCGCTGGCCGAACATCACGACGCCGCCATCAAGCCCGGGGGCCATTCGCTGTTCCTGCTTTTTGGTCTTCGCCACCAGCGCGGTGATGAGGTCTTTCCAGTCGTCGGAATCGTATTTATTGCCGAACCAGAGAACCTGGTCGGAAAGATCTTTCAGTAGCGGCCACATCTTGCGATTTTGAATAGCGGTGCGCGTCGACTCTTTGACGTCGAGTATCAGCGGGCGCTTACTGTCGACTGGCAACTGACGAATGTAGTTGATAGCGTTCTGCTTAACGCTTTCGTTAACGAGGTGGAATTGTTGGCTCACGCGTCACCCCCGAAGAGGTTAAGCGACAGATACGACAAATCGCTGACGTCGGATAACGTCAGGCGAATGTGTTTAAGCTGGTGGTGCTGCGCCATGGTGTTCTCCGTGGCGCGAATGTCCGGGTGTCAGTTGTTCAGGCTGACAGGGATATTATGGATGGGCATTGTGGCAAAAGCAATTTAACGCCGACAAAAAAAGCCTCCGAAGAGGCTTGTATGTTATTGATTACATTGTGACATGTCACAATGCTAATTTAGTTTCATGCCAGCCACGCGTAACCCAGCATTTCGAATCACCGTCGCACGGACACGACTTAACCGGCAGCGCATCTCCGCATTTACCGCAGCGGTTCGCGCTGATTGACTTAATGCGACCACGAACGCGGGCATCGTCCTGGCGGATCAGCATCGCGACGTATTCGCTCATTTCATACGGCGCTCGCCCCGGGCGGCGTGATGCACAATTGCGCTCCAGCATCTCCAGTTCCTGCGTATCAAGCATGAGCTCAAATTTACGACCACCAGCAGCAGCTTGCCGGGCTCGCTGGGCGGCTTTGCGTTCAGCGGCAGATTTAGCCATGACCGGACTCCTGAATAGCGGCACGACAGGCTTGTTCAACATGTGTGCGTACCATTTCCCGGCAATCTTCCGCATTGTCGGCATAAGTTGCCATAATTCCATTTACTGCTGCGCTGATCACAGAATCAGGCACTGTCTGCGGCGCTGGCTTAAGATGCTGGCGCGGCTCTCCGTCCTTCGGCTCCGGCCACTGGCGCGCCATGTTCACTTTCAGCTTTTCTTCCATCGCAGCTGTGATTTCACCGTCACTGATACCGGCGCGCCGCTGGGCGTCCCATAACAGGAACTGCATGTCAGCCCACTCGCTGAGGTCGTCAGGTTCTGCGGCAGCTTCCAGCGCCTCTTTCGACAGGTGTTTAAGCGGGCCAACGGGACCAACATCGCCGAAAGTCTTATCTGACCATTCAGCGTGTTCACGGCGAACCTGTTCGCGCTTACTTACAGGTTGGCTACCCTGAAGCATGGCGGCGTGGCAGGCATCCTCAACGTTCTTCACTGCATCTGCGCAGTAGTTATAGCGATTGCATTCCACTAACTTCTGCTTGAGATTTTCAATTGCTTGCGCGACATCAGCCTGTATTGGCGGAACGGCTGTCTGCTGCTCTCGAACGTCATTAGTCGCTATCGGTTCTGCTGCCAACTGACTGGCATATTTGTTAATGGTAACGATAAGCTCTTGCTCGGCCTCATCCAGACAATCACCGATACCTCGTCTGTCGCCGTCGAAATGATCGAAGTCTGTGCGAATTCTGGCGACTTTACGGATTGCTGATAACACCTCATCAGGAATCACCGGAGAGTTGCCACCCTGAACAGTAGGCATATCCGGACCTTTGCGAATCGCCCTGGCAAGATCGATTGGGTCATCGTACAACCAGTCACCTGTTTGCGGATGATTGGCTTCTGCCAATTGTGCAGCCCACTCCAGGCCGTCTTTGTGTCCTTGCAGATAGTCCAGCGGTAACTCATCACTATTACTTACAGGTTCGGCCTGAAGCATGGCGGCGCGATAGGCGTTCCATCCAACAAGAATCCATTGCGCCTCTGATATGGAGACCTGGAATTTATTGGCAATATAGTTAAAGCTCTTTCCGGCTAACTCATCAGGCACAGATACCGGCGCTGGCGGGGCGGTGTATAGCGCAATATCAGTTTTAAGAAGTTTGTTCTCAGTGAGAATGTTGATTCCATCATCCGGAGTCCCAGCATCTATGTATCCGCGCGGCTCCGCCTCGAGCGATGCCAGCAGTGCATCCATAGCCACCACTCCCAGCCCAAACATATCGTACTGCTCTTTGTCTTCTTCCGGGTCATAGTCCTGCTGCCAGCACTGGAATGCGTTGCGGAGGTCTTTGGCCTGTTCTCTGGTAATAGTGCTCATGGGTTAGTCCTCACTGAATTCCTGATACCTTCGGCAATATCAAATAACGTTTCTGAGTAGTCTCGCTGAGCGTCATTGCCAAACTCAAACGTGCCTGTATCGTTATCAGTGCGCCCATGCTCGTTGTCGTATGACTCTCGCTGTTTTTCAACCCAGTTAGCGGCAGCAGATACGCCGTCATTGAAAGCTGATTCGGTAGGCATGAAAGACAGGTCAGTGAAGAACTCGCCAAACTCAAAGCACACTGAATAAGCAACGCGGCCGTGATGCTTGTAGCCAGGGTTGGTAATGTCCGTAGTGGCATACGTCGCTGTGATTTCTGCCACTACTACCTCTGGTTTTGATGGAGTTTCTACCCATGGGATGCAAATCAGGTCAAAGTCACGCGCCATTGTTCCGTGAATTGCCATTGCATAGCCGTGCTTGCGCGCTATTTCTGCCAGCGCTGGGTAAAGAGCGCAGTAAACTGGTGCCATATTTGCTGGTTTCATGATGCCTATCCTTTACCGGCTGCGGATGCGCGTTCAGCTTCGCTTTGTTCCCAGAACCAGCGGTGAAGGTTCATGAGTTCTTCGTCGAGAGGAGCGTATTTACGGTCAAAGTAGGCCTGGGCATCTTTCTCCGATTCGTCAGGCAGTTCGCCTGGACCAAACAGCGTGTTATAAATCCATGCCAGGCCATTTTTAGCGTCGCCAGTACCCTGCCATTCGATGATTGCAGCCTGCATTACCAGAATGTTTTTGCCGATTAACAGGTCCAGTTCTTTGTAGCGATTGCGGATATATGCATTGTCGCTCTCCAGCTCAGCAATCTGCTTATCTTTGGCTTCCAGCTCATCCAGCAGCGCCAGCACGGTTTCCGGTCCAGTGAGAAGATTGAATGCATTCGCAGCGTCAACATCACCATCGACGTTCAGCAGCGCCTCATCAAACAACTCATCGTTTGGCATCATCAGCAGGCGTTTCATCGCTGGTAATGCCTTCTCCGCCGCCTCGCGTAATGCGCGTTTGTCGATGTTGCTCATTTTTTAAGCTCCATATCCGTAGTTATGGCCCGTACAATCGGCTCACCAACAAACCGCATATCTCTTCCTCCTAACGCACCACTGATTCGACGCTTTGCCTCAACAAGTGCCTGGCGATACACCTGATCAATCTGGCAATCAGGCCCCCAAGAGCCAACATTTGAAATCTGGATAGTGAGCGTTACCGTCGCTCCAGTGGTCGTTCTTACTTTTGGTTTGTCGATGTTGCTCATTGGGCGGCTAGTCATTCCAGGCCTCCAACTCGTTCTGAATCTCTTCGTCGATTTCCTCTGTTGTGACTAAACAGCAGAGGTGCGCGTAGGCCTTACGTTTGTACTCTTCGCGATGCTTGCTATACCACTCTGCAAATTCAGGTGACCAGCCATAGGTTGAACCGGTCCTATCCATTCGCGCCATATCTTCAGCAGTGCGTTCAATCATGCAATCTGCGGTTGTCAGAGCGCATTCACGGATATAGCCGCGCAGGTCACGCTTACGCCAGTACGGACTGTATTTAGAATCGCAGCGGCCTTTAAATTCAACTTCCCAGCGACGAATGCAACGTGAATTAAGTGACTTGCTCATGACTGCACTCCTTTGCGAATTTGGTCGGCGAACTCACGCACACTGGTTTCACTGGCGCTGATGTTCATGCCAGATAAGTGATCTGCAAACATCTCCACACCGCTGGCCCGCACTTCAGCCAGGAAAGCGTCAGTCGCTGGGGTTTCAGGTTCGATGGCTTCAAGTACGGCACGAATAACATCGGTATCGTTCTCCACCCATGACCATTCGCTTGTCTCATTCCAGTCGTGGTCCATGATGGCTGTTTCAGTGAATGCTTCGACTGCCGCGTCTGGGATTACCTCAGGATTTAATGCAGCCTTCAGCCCCGCATTCTCCGCAGCCAGCGCCGCGCATCTGGCTTCTGATTCAGCCAATTTATTGCGCAGACCATCAGCACAGTCATGCGCGCCGCTGCGACCTCTCTGAAAAGAAAATCCACAGTCGCAATAAAAAACATTATTTTTTTCGGTAATCATGATGTTTCTCCATGACGCTGTGCGGCGATAGCTTTGTGCTCATCGATAATTTGAAGGACTTCTGCATGGGCCAAACCTTCGAGAGAGATAACGCCTGTGTCACTTATCCCGGCCAGGCTAATCAGTTCAACAAGGCGACGCGCTTTCTTAACGCTAATTTCTGGCGCTATAACGCTGCGGGTAACTTTCTTCTTACCTTTGGCAGCAGCAGAAGCTTTATCTTTCTGAAGAACCTCACCGGCCTTTTCGCCGAACTCTTTTACCCGGTCCACAGCTACATCTACTGACACGGTACCGGACTTAACTTCCCGCTGTACATCGTGGTTAGCGGTGCTTAGTAGCAGAAGTTTTTCAACAGTCGGCACAGATTTGTTGACCAGTTTTGCGATCTCGCTGGTGGTCTGGTTGAAGGCGTTATGCAGCTCCTGAATAACTGCTGCCTGTTCCATATCGGAGAGTGGCAGCTGGTTATTACTGGTCATGATGCGATCCAGGCGCTGAACATCGTTACCGTTGAACGGCATGATGTGAATGCGGTCCACTGGCTTTCCAGCTTCAGCACAGCGTGCATAGCAGCGACGACGGCGGTGACCTTCAACAACCCACACGCCACCCTCATCGCGAGCGATAACTTCCAGCGGGGGAACAGAACCACCGTTCACCAGATAGTTGAACAGGTCATCATCTGCCTGGCGGGTGCGTTCGTCGTCCTCACGCTTGTTAAAACCTTCACGAACGTGGATATCGGAAAGAGCGATAAACATCCCGGTATCGGTACGCTTAATCAGGCCTGACGTGGTCATTTTCTTGAATGAGTTAGCCATTAGAGAGTGACCTCATTATTCAGGGAAATGACGACACGAGGCAGCTCACGGAGTTCTCGCTGAGCTTCCAGCAGGTGCATGTTGGTAGGCGTTTTGGTGTGGCGCTCTTCGATGCGGTAACACTCTTTGGCCCAGCTGGCAACATCATCACGCAGTGTGACGTTCTGCTCAGCCAGTTCTTTACGTTGAGCCAACGCTTCACACAGCGCAACGCTGGTAACATCAAGGCGTGTAGCCAGTTCGTTAACCATCCAGCCGTAAGCGGCAGGAAGGAGAGGGACGGCCTTACGAGCTGCGTCAATAAGCTGCTCTCTGGTCATGCGTGGTTGTAACTCGGTGACGTTCTGTGTGTTCGTCATGGATAGTTTCTCCGTGTTATATGCGCTCTGCACAGCGCTAAATTCTTGGCCTTACAACTTAGAAGAGGCCACCTTGGTCTTTAGGGGAGGTTCGTTTCCGCCTGGTAACTTCAGCCTTTGAAACCTGTTTGTCTGCCCAGGCTTTTGCGTGCCTCATTACATCGTCGAAAATCGCACCCTTCTTACTGGCCTGTGACATGCGCTTATATAAATCAAGTGCTTGCCATGCCCCCCCCCTGAGCCACCGAAGAGGAAAAGCCTTGCTTAATCAGCTGTTCCCTCACGTTTTTCTCAATAAATTCGAGGTGGTTCATCAATCCTCCAGTGGAAATATCCGCTGAATTTTGGTTGCACTAATCCCTCGCCAGATGACGACAAAAAATAAAGGGATTTCGTTTTAGTAAGCACCCAACCAGGGCACTTAGTGAAACGGGCGGCTGCAACCGCCTGTTAGCTTCTCCACAATTGGGAGCGCGTTCACCTGAGTTGATTTAACGACTGCGGCCTCTCAGAAAAAAATGCCGAACGCGCTTTCAGTTGTGTAAAATGGGCGGTCGACATTAAGGACATTCACAACTGCCGACCGCCAAGACTACACACAGCATCTGGTACAGCTACTACGGGTCTACCACATCGAAAAGAGCACTACCGCGTTCTGCCGTTCCATCCTGGCTTTTGGTACTGCTACGGCTGCGAGATGTTTTTTGCATGCCAGCGCTCTTTTAGTTATGGCCTCGTCTCTTCCGAGGTGTCACACCGTATCGCCGCGATGGTGAATCGCTGGTTCGTGCATATGAAACGAGGCTTGCACATTCCGGCTACCCGCTGGATCGGGATACTGCCTAAGGAATCCCCGGACCGCTGCGGCACATGTGCCATATGCCGGTGAACTAAATATGTACCAATAGTTCAATAATGTAAAGTACCAAAAGTACACTCAATGTGTAAAACAACGCAACGTATTGTAAATTAACATGTTTTATTTATTTAAATACAAATGATGCGATTTAAAAACACCACAAAGAGGAATGGGCATGGAATGTGATGAACTGCAGATGATCGGGTAGCCTTCATGGCTGGAGAAGTTGGGTGTGTGGTGTTCGAGCTGGTTTACAATGGGATTGAAATCAACAAGGACAACATCGTGGGATTTCTGGAAGGGAAGCGTAAAGCTGTCGGGAACGTGATTCACAAGGGATTATTACGGGATGCTGCTGAGTACGTGCGGAAAGGGCAATAAAAAACCCGGTACAATGGCCGGGCTATTTAATGAAATATCTTGAGAAGACAGCTATCAGAACGGTTATGACCAATGCGGTTATGATCTTCCAGGTCTGTGCATTAAGCTCTTTATGAAGTTCAGTCTTAACAGATTGTATGTCTTCTTTGGTGGCAAGTTTATCTTTAATGATTGCAACATCAGTAACGAGTGTCGCAACCTTACCTTCAAGTTCTTTCACTCTTTGCAGCATATCGTCACCTCCGCCATCGCCTCCGCCATAGTTATTAGTATGGTGCATGGAGTTAGCGTCTTCAACGGGTTTCTTTGTCAAGATATTTACTGGTTGGGCCATTGTTAATCCGTCTTACTCATTTCAGTAGGTAGCCAATTCTTAGCTAAAACGAAATGGCATTCATGCTGGTCAAGTAGCTCCCTGTCAGCGTCAGTAGCACCCCCCGTATAGAGCAGCACTCTAATCGTGTATAGGCCTTCTTCTTGAACATCGATGGCAGAAATCAGTGTTATGGTTGTTGAGATAAAATCATCTCTATCGGAAACAGCCGGAGATAATAACCTGGAATCAACAGCTGGCCTGTTATCGGGTATTAAAGATATTCCATCGAATATCACATCAACGTCGAAGCTGTAACTTCTTATAGTGTTAAGGATTAGTCCAGCAGATACGTAGAAAGAAAGCTTGCTCGGAAGCTCGGCTACCTGCATTCCTATCTCAGGAATGAATGGCCCGTTGGCAGAAAGTCCAGGCTTTAAAAAAGTCGGGTAGGCGAATGATATTTTCGGATAGTCTTGCTTCATTATTCGCTTCCTACTCAGGTTTTATTAAAGCTTGTTATAAGCTATCGACTCGTGGATCAGAGCCTTGCCCATGATATACAGCTGATCCTGTGTCTCTTCAGTCACATACCAATCTTTGTATGCAGGGTTATCTGATAGCACAGCCAGCTGTAAGCCCTGCATCTGCAACCGTTTTACGTGGAAGTGTTGGCCGAACACAAACGCATAAACGCCATCCACCTTAAAGTTTCTTACTGAGACGTCGAAGAATAGACGGTCACCAGACCGTATCGTTGGATTCATACTGTCCCCATCCACCGTCATTACCTTCACATCATCCTGAGAGCGATTGCCGAATAGTGATCGGGCGTGCTCGGTGGTGAACTCAATAGCATGCAGAACTTCTACAAACTCAGAAATCATGAACGAGCCTGGCCCTGCACTAACAGTCAGGTCAAGAACGTCGACGCGGTAAACATCATTGGCAATGCTGGCTTGTCTTTTGATAATTCCATCCTCAGAAGAGTCACCCAACAGGTAAGTTGCAGACGTGCCGAGAAAAGCTGCTAATTCCTGCAACTTTCCACGCCTTGGTATTGCTTCCCCGTTAAACCATTTGCTCACAGCTTTAGGTGTTAGCTTCATTTTCTTGGCAATTTCTGCCTGTCGACCATGAACCTGAAAACCAGCTTTTTCACAGGCCAGCGCTAGCCTTTTGGAGAAGTCTTGTCGCGCTTTTTCCTCATGAACCATGAGTTCAATAATAGGTGTACTTGCGTGAACTATCAGTTCCGTCATAATATGTACTTTAAGTTCATAAAGTGAGGTTCATATGCAAGAGGAAAAACTCCCAACTCTTACGGAAGCCATCAAGGAGATTGGTGTCATTACGATCTCTTCTGCTTGCGGATGCAGCGCTCGTTCCATCTACAAATGGATGAAAAAAGGTAGCCTACCTCGTACAGATTTTACTGGCGAGACCAATTACGCGGAAAAAATCGCTTTAGCCTCCAAGGGAAAATTCTCAAAGGAATTAATCAAAGCGATCAGTCGTCCCCAAAAGGCTACAGATTCAGCTGCTTGAAAGTAACTACAAAAGGGAAATCAACATGGTAGAGGCAAGTCTGAAAGAAGTAGTTAAAGCGATGTGCAAAGCATACCCAGGAGGCCGTGAGGCTATGGCTGGTGCTATTGGCATGTCCGTAACTCAGTTCAATAACAACCTGTACGAAAAGAACGGATGTCGCTTCTTTGAAGTGAACGAGTTGGAAGCGATGGAGGATATTTCAAACACCTCACTCCTGGCTGATTACTTTGCCCATCGTCGTGGCGCTCTGCTGGTGGACGTTCCGCAACTGGAAGACCTCGATCGCGTTGACCTGTTTACCCGTGCAATGAGAACTGCCGCTGCGCGTGGACGCGTAGACATGATTATCCAGAAAGCGCTTGAGGATGGAGTAATCGAATCATATGAAGCTGAAGAAATTAATGAGTATCACCGCCGTCACCTGGCAGCGCGTGAAGAAGAAATCCGCGCGATTGTCGCGCTGTTTAGCCGTAAGAAAAGCCAAAAAAAGTGACGCCCGCGAGTGTGCAGCTCCGGGCGTCTTGGCGTGTCGTATTCAGTGGAGAAACTAACGCATGAACAGTTTAAACCGATTGAGACCAGCGAAGCAATTCAGATGCCTTCCACTGGTGGGAAAAGACTCCCCGTTCGGCTATGTGGAGAGATTAAACGACCAGGCTGAAGCGAACAACTACCAGTCTGAGAACGCGATGGTAGAGGCTTTTGCTCTGATGAACGAGAAGGGGCGTGAGGAATGGCTGAAGTTGACCGGTGATTCAGAGACCACAGAGGAATCACAGTCCACGTCATCAGATGGGAGCCCGAGACTCGACGCGTTATATACCTTCGCGAAGGGTACGATCATGAGTGCTTCAGCCCTCTTGAACAATTCCAGCGTAAATTTACAGAGTTAAAGGACGACCATGAGCACTAAATTAACCGGTTACGTTTGGGACGCTTGTGCTTCTTCAGGCATGAAGTTGTCCAGCGTTGCCATCATGGCGCGTCTGGCAGACTTCAGCAGTGATGAAGGAGTAAGTTGGCCTTCTATCGAGACTATTGCACGTCAGATTGGTGCGGGACCAAGCACTGTAAGAACTGCTATTGCCAAGCTTGAGGCTGATGGCTGGCTGACACGAACCTCCAGACGCAAAGGTAACCGAAACGGGTCGAATATTTACCGACTGAATGTTACGAAGCTCCAAAAAGCCGCACTTTCTCACCTGTCAGAATCTGACACGTCAAAATTTGATGCGTCGGAAAACAGTAATAACGGCAGTTTTCACCCGCCAGAATCTGGTGGGGATCCGTCAGTAAAATCAACTACTGATCCATCAGATAAAAAACCTTCTTGTCAGGTTGCCCCGCAACCCGACGATAAGCGTGATGACCAGAAGCCTGATCCTGATGTTTTGCTGACAGACAATTCAAAACTGGTGCTTAAACATCTCAACCTGGTGAGTGGTTCTCGCTTCCAGAATTGCTCTGCATCTCTGGATAACATCCGCGCAAGACTTCGCGAAGGGTTCACCCTGGAAGAACTCATGCTGGTGGTCGACTACAAGCACGAGCACTGGAAAGGCTTGAAGGATTACCAGTACATGCGTCCAAAGACTCTGTTCATCCCCGGAAAATTTCCGAGCTACCTGCAGGTTGCTACTCGCTGGGATGCGAAGGGTAGGCCACAGCGCGAGGACTGGGATGCAGCCCGCAAGAAAAATTCCCTCACCTTCGGTGGCCCAGACAAAGCAATTCCAGCAGGTTTCAGAGGAGCTAAACCATGAGTTTTCTGAAAACAATTCAGCTGTTCGTGGCCAATAACCCTGGACTGACGAACAAAGAGATCGCCGCAGCACTGCCGGAGTACGAATTACACAGTGTTCAGCGTGCGGTATGCCGCCTGGTTATGCTTCATCGCGCTGAACGCAAAGGCGAACGTCACAACTTCCGTTACTACGCAAAAGCACCAACAGGACCGATTGGGCCAGTTATCCCGCGCGAGGTGGTCGAAAAATCTGAAATTATCCCTGAGCCAAACCAGGAAACCGTACCAAACCCGGCTGTCGTTGCGATGATGGATAAGGCGCAGGATCTGTTTGATAAAGGGCTTTTTCTGCGCGCTGCAACCGTACTCATGGACGCATTCAACAGGTCAAAGAACGAAGGTATGCGGGAGAAGATTCTGGCAGAGCGACAGCGGTGCCTGAACATGGTACCGAAGGTTAAGGTTCCAAATGATGGATGGTGTCTGGCTGGCCGAGCGAGGAACGTCTGATGAAATATTCACTGATTTACGCTGATCCTGCATGGAGCTATGACAACAAGGCCAGCAATGGAGCAGCAGAAGACCACTACGACACGATGAAGCTTATCGACATGAAGCGTCTTCCTGTTTGGGATCTTGCTGCCGATGATGCTGTTCTGGCTATGTGGTTCACCGGCAAGCATACCAGAGAGGCTATTGAACTGGCTGAAGCATGGGGCTTTAAGGTTAGAACCATGAAGGGTTTTACCTGGGTGAAGCTCAACGCGCAGGCAGAACAGCACATCAACAAAGCGCTTCAGGCTGGTGGAGTAGAGGACTTTTACGACTTCCTCGAACTGCTGAATACCCAAACCCGTATGAATGGCGGGAACTACACCCGAGCAAACACCGAAGATCTGTTGATCGCCACCAGGGGAAATGGACTGGAACGCCAGTGCGCCAGCATCAAGCAGGTTATCTACAGCCCGCTCGGCGATCACAGCCAGAAGCCTGCAGAGGCCCGCTTCCGTCTGGAGAGGCTTTACGGTGACGTTCCGCGCATCGAACTGTTCAGCCGTTGTGGTGCGCCAGGCTGGGATCACTGGGGAAACCAGGCAGAGGTACCAGCAGTTGAGTTGATTCCTGGCACTGTTGTTCAAGTTATTAATACGCAGGAGCGCGCAGCATGAAAAAACTCTCTACCGAGCATGAGAACGCTGTCCGTGATGTTGCACGTCAATGCAATGATGCAATTAAAAAAGTCATGAAGCAGAAGCCAAAGCCAAGCTGGAATGTTGTGGTACCGCCGATCCTGAAGGAATATCACGAGAAGGTTAAACCGATGGGCGTAAGCCTGGTGATGTTCAACAGCGTAATCGGACGCCTGAATGGGCGCTATGGAGTCGAGTCATGAAACTTGTTCTCCCGTTCCCTCCGAGCGTAAACACCTACTGGCGGGCCCCGAACAAGGGGCCGTTAAAAGGCCGCCATCTTATCAGCGAGAAAGGCAGGGCATACCAGAGCGCTGCATGTGCAGCGATTATCGAACAGTTGCGTTGTCTTCCAAAGCCCTCATCCTCTCCGGCTGCTGTGGAGATCCTTCTCTATCCGCCAGATGAACGCCGCCGCGACATCGACAACTACAACAAGGCTCTGTTTGACGCACTTACTCATGCTGGCATCTGGGAGGATGACAGCCAGGTACAGAGAATGCTGGTGGAGTGGGGGCCGAAAGTACCAGGTGGTCGCGTAGAGATATCGATCAAGAAACATGAACCTTTGGCGGGTGCAGCCGCCTGATAAGTGGATAAGAGCATGAATCAGATGAATATCACCGTAATGTGTCCGACGCACCATGCCGCCGCGATGGGTCAGCAGATAACTATGTCCAGCCGTGAGATTGCAGAACTGGTCGACTCACGTCACAGCAATGTCTGTGTGACCATTGAGCGCCTGATGAATTCTGGAGTCATAGGGGGGTATGCTGCAATGCAGTACACCCATCCACAGAACCAGCAGGTTTACCACTACTACGAAGTGAATAAGCGAGACAGCTACGTGATTGTCGCGCAGCTGTGTCCTGAGTTTACCGCCCGTCTTGTTGACCGTTGGCAGGAACTGGAGATCGGGGCCGGGATGGTGGTACCCCAAACGCTCCCTGAAGCACTCCGCCTCGCAGCAGACCTTGCTGAACAGAAGCAGCGCCTGAGTGAAGAGCTGGCAATTGCCGCGCCAAAGGCTGAATTTGTTGATCGCTACGTCAAAGCCACTGGCTCGATGACATTCAGGCAGGTTGCCAAGCTCCTGAACGCCAAAGAACCCGAGTTCGCGATGTTCCTCATTGAGAACGGCATCATGTACCGGTTAAACCGCGTGCTTACCCCGAAGAGTAAACACATTGAAGTGGGCCGCTTTGAAGTTAAGACGGGAACCACTAACCAGACCAACTACGCATTCAATCAGTCTCGCTTCACTGCAAAGGGTGTGCGCTGGATTGGCGGCCTGTGGGCAGAGCATATCGCTAAGGGGCAAATTGCGTGAGAGCCATACTGACACCTGAAGTTGCGCCAATGTCTGGGGTGGTGTTGTTCCGTCCAGGTAACGAACTGCTGTGGTTGTTTCGTCGTGGCCGGGTGGTGATTGAAACGCCATCCGAAGCAATCCAGCATCTACCATCTGGGCTGATTCCTGAAGCCCACCAGCCGCTGACAGATGATGTCAGTATGCAGGTTATTTTCGTGAACGAGAGGGTTATAAATCGTGCTGGTGGCCTCAGTGGTCTTGATGCCTGGCTGGAAAGGAAATTCGAATGTCAGTGGCCTCATACAGACTGGCACGCAAGAGACTTCACCGTTATGCGGCATGCCCCCGGCAGCATTCGCCTTTGCTGGGGGTGTGATAACCAATTACGTGAACAAACTACTGAAAGACTGGCAGGAATTGCCATGCAGAACCTGGTAAAATGGCTACTCGAAAGGGTGAATATTATGCTGGGATTTAGCGAAGACCATACCCTGACTCTCCCGGAGTTCTGCTGGTGGATGGTACGCAATGATCTGGCTGACCTTATTCCTGAATCGGTGGCTAATAAAGCGCTCAGGATTAAGCCAGAGGAGCACAGTTCCTTAATGCGGGAAAGCGACATTGTTCCCTCATTACCGGCAACCGAAATCCTCCAGGAGAAAGCAAAGAAGATAGTGGCGGTGAAGGTCGACCCCGAAACGCCAGAGTCTTTTATGCTGAGGCCTAAGCGCCACCGCTGGGTGAATGAGAAGTACACCCGCTGGGTTAAGTCGCAGCAGTGCAGTTGCTGCAATAACCCGGCAGATGACCCCCACCACCTGATAGGCCACGGGCAAGGTGGAATGGGTACTAAAGCGCACGACTTGTTTGTGATGCCGCTGTGCAGAGCACATCACGATGAGTTGCACGCTGATCCTGTGGCATTTGAAACGAAATACGGCGACCAGTTAACGCTGCTGTTTCGGGTTTTAGATCGTGCGCTGGCAATCGGCGTACTGGCGTAAGTGGAGACGCTCATGGACCTTGATAACGTTGTTAAATTTTTCGCCCCGAAAGGAATGCATATTTCCGATAGTGTTCGCGCTACTGCCAGTGAACAACTTACGGTAACTGATGTTATGGCGGCGCTTGGTATGACTCAGGCAGACGCTGGTATTGGGCTTGCCATGTATCTTGGTAAGGCTGGGGTAAGTAAGCAGGACAGAGAAACATCGATAAGCTGGCTTGCTGAATACGCCAAAGAATCCGCGCCTTTTGCAGTTCGCCGTCTCTCCGGTAAGAAATTCCCTCTATGTATGCTCATCCTGGCTAAGTTCGCCTATAACGACTATGCATCGTCAGCTGCTGATTTATTTGATTGTTCTAAATGCAATGGCAAAGGGCTCATTGAAAAAGTTGGAACGGTAACGAAAAGCCATTACACGATGAGGCTTCCTCAATGGGCTAAGGACCTAAGGCAGTCCCCATCAGATTTCGAAAAGAAGCGGGAAGTTAAGAATGTTGAGCAATCACTCTGTGCTAAATGCCACGGCACTGGAAAGCTAAGTAAGCGTTGCCAGTGTGGAGGGACCGGGAAAACACTGGACCGCAAAGCAACTGATCTTCAGGGTGTTCCTGTTTATAAGGAATGCAAGCGTTGTGAAGGTCGCGGTTACAGCAGGCCAAAATCCTCTGTTGCTTACCGGGGTATATTCTCAGAACTCCCAAGCCTTCCTGATCGCACCTGGCGCTATAGCTGGAAACCATTCTATGAGAAGCTCGTTTCGCGCTGCTTCCAGGAAGAAAGTTATTCGAATACACAATTGAAAAAAGTTACCAGAAACGAAAGTTTGACGGATATCGCGTAATTTAACGTCACGTTACTTGCAATGTTGCCGTTTTTGATGTAATTTGACACTAACGATGGGCATTGTATGTTCACGGTTAGAAAGAAAATATAAAAAACCTCGCTACGGCGGGGTTTTGTTGTTTCTAAGGGCTGCCTATTGGCGGCCTTTTTTTGTTTCCCCTCGTTCTGAGAGGACTCACGGCAAAAGAGGGGGCTAAATGTCCGATCCTGTTTCTGGCACTACGGTAGCTGCTAGTGGTCTGATGGGGGCCAGTATGTTTGGCCTGGCAACCGGCATTGATTACGGTGTGGTTTTTGGTGCTTTTGCTGGCGCGGTGTTCTACGTCGCTACGGCGGTTAACATCAGCCGCCTGAAGCTGGTGGGCTACTTCATCACATCATTCATCTTCGGCGTAATTGGCGCGCCTCTACTCGGTTCTTACTTCTCCAAATGGACGGGGTATAGCGACAGGCCGCTTGATGCGCTTGGTGCGGTAATCGTAGCCGCAGTAGCGATTAAGCTGCTGACGTTCTTCAACAGTCAGGATTTGGGTAGCCTGTTTGGAATGCTTTCACGCTTACGTGGAGGAGGGACAAGCAATGGTAACAAGTGATCCGAGTGCAACGTTCAATGCCATCATCTGCGGGATCATCGTTATTGCCCTGATGCTCTACCAGCGCGGTGGGGCGAGACACCGCCCGCTAATATCGCTGATGGCTTACTTCACGGTGCTGGTTTACGCCAGCGTTCCTTTCCGTTACCTGTTCGGCCTGTATCACGAATCACACTGGGTTGTAGTACTGGCGAACATCCTTATTTGCGCTGCCGTTCTCTGGGCTCGGGGAAACGTAGCGCGTCTGGTTGATGTACTGAGGCACTAATGAACCAAACACAATTTCAAAAGGCGGCTGATGTAAGCGCCGGGTTAGCTGCGCGCTGGTTTTCACATCTGGATGCCGCAATGAAGGAGTTCGGTATCACAGCGGTTAACGATCAGGCCATGTTCATTGCACAGGTAGGGCATGAGTCTGCTGGCTTTACCTCGTTGGTAGAGAACTTCAACTACTCGGTAGACGGGCTGAAGAAAACCTTTGGTAAACGCTTGACGCCGTATCAGTGTGAAATGCTGGGGCGTGTGGATGGTAAGCAGGTCGCCCATCAGCCGCAAATAGCCAATCTGGTTTACGGTGACCGCATGGGTAATAACAGCCAGGGTGATGGCTGGAAATATCGTGGTCGTGGCCTGCTGCAAATCACTGGTCGTGAGAACTACACCAAATGCGGTACAGCGCTGAAGCTTGACCTTGTCAGTACACCGGAACTGTTAGCGCAGGAGCAACACACGGCCCGCTCTGCAGCATGGTATTTCACGCTGAGTGGTTGTCTCCTGTATTCGGGGGATGTCGAACGCGTCACGCAGATCATCAATGGTGGACAAAACGGTATTAAAGACCGCCGTGAACGTTACGCCAAAGCAAAAGCCGCACTGGTGTGAGGAGTCTATGGGACTTGAAATGATTATTGGGCTGGCTGCCGCAGTGATTGCTGCTATCGCTGGCGCATTCGGGTTAGGTCATTCACGCGGCATAAGCAAAGCTGAAGCGAAAGCAGACCAGCAGCGCACTGAAGACAAGGCCGCTGCTACTGAAGCAGTAGCCGAACGCCGGGTAGAAGCAACGAAAGAGGCCAGCAATGTACAGCAGACTGTTAACCATATGCCTGATGACGATGTTGATCGCGAGCTGCGTGACACGTGGAAGCGTCCCGGTGGTGGTTGATACTGCCTGTGACTGGGTAAAGCCAATCTACCTTACTGATCACGACATCGATGTTATGGACCGCCAGACGAAGAAAGACATTCTGGCGCATAACAAAGCGTGGCAGGCGAACTGTCAGAAGGTGAGCCAATGAGTTACACGCGATGTACCTTTTGCGGTTCAGGCCTACACACCCGTGATAATTGCCCGCATACATGGAGTGGCAGCGCTCGCCGGGTAAATCTTCGCTGTAGCTACTGCGGTGTAACTGGTCACAATTCTACTGCCTGCCCGCATAATGCCAGCAGCGCGAACCGTCGTCGTCTGAATAACGATTTCTATCTCGATTAAGGATTAGAAGCATGAATTGAGCTAAATCGCAGGACTGAAATGACCTAATAACAGTAGGCTTATTTTACTTTACGACATAGACTCAACGTTACCTATTTCCTGCGGAGCAACACAATGCTTGAGGGAAGGTTGGAGACTATGCACAGTGGAACGCCCTGCTTCGCGGTGTATGGTAAGGAAGAGTTCATAAATAGCCTTATTGATTACATCAGGAGCAGTACGAAGTATCCAGCCGAAATTCGTATCATTGGCGGGTTGGATGTGATGGGGCGAATGAAAATCATCATTACAGGTAAGTATATAGACGAAATGTCGCTGGATGATTTTCAGTCAATAATGCTGAAAAGCTACACACATAACGATTAACTCCTCCCAACCGCCTTCGGGCGGTTTTTTTATTGCCTTTACCATAGGCTGCTCTATTGTAAGGGTATTAAGTTACGGAGTTTATATGCAGGTCACTATTGATGGTGTCCCGTTTGTGCCTGTCTGCGCTTCAGCATCACGGATTGTAATCACAACCCAAACCGGACCGACGTTCTAGTGCGCGCTGGAACAGCATCAGAAGCATACACCTGCCGGTGCACTGATGGTGGTTATCGATGATGTGACTGGGTAAAGCCAATCTACCTGACTGATCACGACATCGACGTTATGAACGGTCAGACGCAGAAAGACATCCTGGCGCATAACAAAGCGCGGCAGGCGAACTGCCAAAAACAAAACGGAAGCTCGCAATAGTGGGCTTTAATTTTCAAAAAAGAGTTCACTGAATTGATTTTTATTGCGATTATTTTGATGCTGCGAGCAGTTTATGGGCTAAGTGATTTAGTGCTTTGATGAAGGTCTTTTCGGTTAAAAAGTAACCGGTCGTGGTATGATAACCCTTATTCTTAGAGGGGGTATATTATGTCATTCTTCGATTATGCACTTAAACGTGTTGAAGCAGCGACCAAAACAACAGTGACTTGTCCGATATGCGGACATAACTCTAATCATCCGACAACAAAGGTACGCCAGGAACAGCCCTTGCTCTGTCCTCGATGTAAATCATTGTTTGTCATTCATCGATAATATTCTGAACTGCTGAATGTAACCGCCTCAGGGCGGTTTTTTTGTTGTCATCACCATGAGCATTATCACAGGCATTCACTGAGTGCCTGTGATAATGCTCAACATGGGAGGGATTATGGCAAAGCTAACTGTAACGCTGAAGCGCCTTGAGGAGTGGAAAGATGGAATTGTTTACGGAACGGAAGTAACTTTTAGGGCTATTCAGTCAGGGATGGTGCTGGTTGAAGATACAGTGTCGGGCAAGTGCTCTTCCTCTTATAGTCGAAGCTATGTTGTGGAGAAAGGGACGGGCGATATTGTTATTGAACACAGCCGGCCAGACCTTCATTACCTAAGCATTACCGCAAGCCTTGAGAGCTAATATTTATTTTGTTGCCTGCTTTGAATAGTATGCCTCTGGGTACCCAAAGGAGGCATATATGTTTGTTGCAGAAGGATTGAAACCTGATATTGATAATGACGGTTGGGTTAAAGGCTGGGGTGTAGTTCGTAATGCCCCTTGGCACCTTGCAGGTGTTTATGCGACGAAAGACGTTGCAGAGACAAAAGCAGGGATGTTGGGCGATGGCTATGAAGCGCGGTATGGCTCCCACAAACTGGGGAGTGACGACTTTATATCCTGAACCAGTCAATAGCCGAACATCATATCCTGAGCCACTGGCATTCGCTGGTGGCTTTTTTATGCACGCTTCACATAACACTCCTAATCAAATACTAATGATAATCAATGTTATTTGATGGGTCCTCCCGGCGGGGTGGCCTGCCACGGGGCGGCGTCCGCGCAGATTCTCGCTATTTATGAAAATTTTCTGGTTTTTGCCGTTTCCGTTCTTCTTCCTGTTATCTCTCTGTTTTTACTTGAAACACCCCCTCAAAAGAAAGGAAACGATCAGGCCTTAAAAACGGTAATTTTCCATTTATCGTTTCCTTTCTCTGTTTTTCGCCCGGAGTGAGCATGGAAGTTAACAAAAAACGGTTATCTGAGATTTTCGGTGTCAGTGTTCGCACTATTCAGAACTGGCAGGATCAGGGAATGCCCGTTGCTCGTGGAGGCGGTAAGGGGAATGAGGTTCTCTACGATTCTGCAGCCACGATCGAATGGTACAGTGCCCGTGATGCGGCGATTGAGAATGAAAAACTGCGGAAAGAGGTTGAGGATCTGCGCATTGCTTCAGAGTCAGACCTCCATCCCGGAACGATTGAATATGAACGTCATCGCCTGACCCGGGCACAGGCCGACGCTCAGGAACTTAAAAATGCAAAAGAGTCCGCTGAAGTGGTGGAGACCGCATTCTGCACGTTCGTGCTGTCGCGGATAGCCGGAGAAATTGCCAGTATTCTCGATGGGATCCCTCTGTCGGTTCAGCGGCGGTTCCCGGAGCTGGAGAACCGACATATTGATTTCCTCAAGAAGGACATCATTAAGGCCATGAACAAAGCAGCTGCGCTGGATGAAATTATACCGGGGTTGCTGAGTGAATATATCGAACAGTCAGGTTAAGGGGCTGCGGCACTCTGCTAGCGCGGGGCTCCGTTCGCTGTACCGGCCAGAGCCGCAAACAGCTGTTGAATGGGCAGACGATAACTACTATCTCCCGAAAGAGTCTGCCTACCAGGAAGGCCGCTGGGAAACTCTGCCATTTCAGCGGGCAATAATGAACGCGATGGGCAACGACTATATCCGGGAAGTGAATGTCGTGAAGTCTGCCCGCGTTGGCTATTCAAAAATGCTGCTCGGGGTGTATGCATATTTCATTCAGCATAAACAGCGCAACTCCCTTATCTGGTTACCAACTGACGGCGATGCTGAAAACTTCATGAAGTCTCATGTCGAACCCACAATCCGTGATATTCCAACGCTGCTATCCCTTGCTCCCTGGTATGGCAAAAAGCACCGTGACAACACGCTCAGTATGAAGCGTTTCTCTAATGGGCGCGGATTCTGGTGCCTCGGTGGAAAGGCTGCGAAAAACTACCGCGAGAAATCCGTCGATGTGGCGGGCTATGACGAGCTGGCGGCCTTTGATGAAGATATAGAGAAAGAGGGATCCCCGACATTTCTTGGAGATAAGCGCATTGAAGGGTCTGTCTGGCCCAAGTCTATTCGCGGATCAACACCGAAAGTCAGAGGAACCTGCCAGATTGAGCGTGCTGCGAAGGAATCTCAGCACTTTTTGCGGTTCCACGTTCCCTGCCCACATTGTGGGGAAGAGCAGTACCTGAAATTTGGTGATAAAGAGACCCCGTTCGGGTTTAAGTGGACGCCTGGTGATCCTGCCAGTGTATTTTACCTTTGCGAGCATAATGCCTGTGTAATTAAGCAGCAGGAGCTTGATTTTTCTGAAGCCCGTTATATTTGCGAAGAAACGGGCATCTGGACACGGGACGGGCTGAACTGGTTCTCATCATCTGGTACTGAAATTGATCCCCCGGATAGCGTCACCTTTCATATCTGGACAGCATATAGTCCATTCACTACCTGGGTACAAATCGTCAAAGACTGGAGCAAAACCAAAGGGGATACCGGCAAGCGTAAAACCTTTGTGAATACCACACTTGGCGAGACCTGGGAGCCGAAAATTGGTGATCGGCCGGATGCGGAAGTCATGGCCGAACGTAAAGAACATTTCGGCGCTGCATTACCAGAACGGGTGGTCTACCTTACGGCAGGGATCGACTCACAGCTTGACCGTTATGAAATGCGTGTCTGGGGCTGGGGACCGGGTGAGGAAAGCTGGCTTATCGACAAAATCATCATTATGGGCCGCCATGATGATGAAGCGACGCTTCTCAGGGTAGACGATGCGATCAATAAAACCTATTCAAGGCTGAATGGTGTGGAAATGCTCATTTCCCGTATCTGTTGGGATATCGGTGGTATTGATCCGACGATTGTTTATAACCGCTCGAAAAAGCATGGTTTGTTTCGTGTGATCCCTGTTAAAGGCGCATCTGTTTACGGTAAACCCGTAGCAAACATGCCCCGCAAGCGTAACAAGAACGGCGTTTATCTGACTGAAGTGGGTACTGATACTGCGAAAGAGCAGATTTATAACCGTTTCACGCTGGTGGCTGAAGGTAATGAACCCCTTGCGGGTGCGGTTCACTTCCCGAATAACCCTGAAATCTACGATTTAGCCGAGGCTCAGCAACTGACTGCTGAAGAGCAGGTTGAGAAGTGGGTAGACGGTAAGAAAAAAATCGTCTGGGACAGCAAAAAGCGCCGAAATGAGGCGCTTGACTGCTTTGTCTATGCACTGGCGGCTCTGCGGATAAGTATCTCCCGCTGGCAACTCAATCTGGATTCTCTTCTGGTCAGTCTGATGGAAGAGGACAGTGGTCGTAAAAATAACAAAACTCTGGCGGATTACGCCAGGGCATTAGCGGGAGATGAATAATGGCGACACAGGCTGACCTGGAGGCTGCACGTACTGCGCTGCATGACCTTATGATGGGAAAGCGCGTGGCAACAGTACAAAAAGACGGTCGGAGGGTAGAATTTACGGCTACCTCAGTCAGCGAACTTAAAAAGTACATTGCTGATCTTGAATCTCAGGTCGGTACCACTTCACGACGCCGGGGGCCGGCAGGGTTTTATGTATGAAAATACCATCATTAGTGGGGCCTGACGGTAAAACATCCCTTCGGGAATACGCCGGATATCATGGCGGAGGTGGAGGTTTTGGTGGACAGTTACGGGCATGGAACCCGCCAAGTGAAAGCGCAGATGCGGCGCTTCTGCCCAACTTTTCTTGCGGTAATGCACGGGCTGACGATCTGGTACGAAATAATGGCTATGCGGCAAACGCCGTTCAGCTTCATCAGGATCATATTGTCGGGTCTTTTTTCAGACTCAGTTACCGACCGAGCTGGCGTTATCTTGGCATTAATGAGGAGGATTCACGAGCGTTCTCGCGGGATGTGGAAGCTGCCTGGAATGAGTATGCCGAGGATGATTTTTGTGGGATTGATGCCGAGCGCAAGCGAACGTTTACGATGATGATCCGTGAAGGTGTTGCCATGCATGCGTTTAACGGCGAATTATGCATGCAGGCGACATGGGACAGTGATTCAACGCGGCTTTTCCGGACCCAGTTCAAAATGGTCAGTCCGAAACGCATCAGTAATCCAAACAATATCGGTGATTCCCGTAGCTGTCGTGCCGGCGTAAAAATCAATGATAGTGGTGCTGCGCTGGGGTATTACGTCAGTGACGACGGCTATCCGGGATGGATGGCACAAAACTGGACCTATATACCACGGGAACTGCCAGGGGGAAGACCCTCTTTTATCCATGTTTTTGAACCACTGGAGGATGGTCAAACCCGGGGGGCGAATGTGTTTTACAGCGTGATGGAGCAGATGAAAATGCTCGATACGCTGCAAAATACCCAGCTCCAGAGCGCGATAGTGAAAGCTATGTATGCAGCCACCATCGAGAGTGAACTGGATACCCAGACGGCGATGGACTTTATTCTTGGCGCTGACAATAAAGAGCAACAAAGCAAACTGACGGGCTGGTTGGGTGAAATGGCATCATATTACTCCGCCGCACCGGTTCGCCTCGGTGGCGCAAAAGTCCCACACCTGATGCCAGGGGATTCCCTGAACCTTCAGTCAGCGCAGGATACCGACAACGGCTATTCAACGTTCGAACAATCCCTGCTGCGTTATATTTCCGCAGGGTTGGGCGTGTCGTATGAGCAGCTTTCACGAAACTATTCTCAGATGAGTTACTCGACTGCGCGTGCAAGCGCTAATGAGTCCTGGGCGTACTTCATGGGGCGTCGAAAGTTTGTGGCATCCAGACAGGCCTGCCAGATGTTTCTGTGCTGGCTTGAAGAGGCCATTGTACGTCGCGTGGTCATCCTTCCTTCAAAAGCCCGATTCAGCTTCCCGGAAGCGAGAACAGCCTGGGGCAATGCCAACTGGATCGGCTCAGGCCGAATGGCAATTGACGGGCTGAAAGAGGTGCAGGAAGCCGTCATGCTCATCGAAGCGGGCCTCAGCACGTATGAGAAAGAGTGTGCTAAACGCGGAGAAGATTATCAGGAGGTTTTTGCCCAGCAGGTACGGGAAACTATGGAGCGTCGTGCTGCGGGTCTGAAACCACCGGCATGGGCAGCTGCCGCTTTTGAGGCAGGTGTAAAAAAATCAAACGAGGAGGAGCAAAATGGCGCACGAGCTGCGTAATCTCCCGCATATTGCCAGCATGGCCTTTAATGAGCCGTTGATGATTGAACCCGCCTATGCGCGGGTTTTCTTTTGCGCGCTGGCAGGTCAGATGGGTATTACACGTCTGACAGATACGATGTCTGGCATAACGCTTGGTGCCGATCAGATTGCTGAACCGCTGGCGCTGTTTGGCGACGATGAAGACATGGCCCCCCAGCCATCACGCAGTTATCAGGTGACGAACGGCATCGCGGTGCTGCCTGTTTCCGGCACGCTGGTCAGTAAAACCCGGTCGCTGCAGCCTTATTCCGGCATGACGGGCTACAACGGGATCATCGCTCGCCTGCAGCAGGCGATCAGTGACCCCGGTGTCGACGGCATTCTGCTTGATATGGATACGCCGGGCGGAATGGTGTCCGGGGCGTTTGACTGTGCCGACATTATTGCCCGTATGCGCGATATCAAACCCATCTGGGCGCTGGCAAATGACATGAACTGCAGTGCAGGGCAGCTTATTGCCAGCTCGGCATCGCGACGGCTTGTGACGCAAACGGCCAGAACCGGATCCATTGGCGTCATGATGGCGCACAGCAACTATGGTACCGCTCTAAAAACTAACGGCGTTGAGGTAACGCTGATTTATAGCGGCGATCACAAGGTTGACGGCAACCCTTACGCAAAGCTACCGGCAGACGTTCGCGCTGATTTTCAGACGCGTATCGATGCCACCCGTCTGATGTTTGCCGAAAAGGTTTCCGCTTATACCGGCATGTCCGTGCAGGCCGTGCTGGACACCGAAGCAGCTGTATTCTCCGGCCAGGAGTCCGTGGATAACGGGCTGGCGGATGAACTTGTTAACAACACTGACGCGCTGAATGTCATGCGCGATGCACTTAACAAACGAAAAATGATGACTCCCGGAGGGAATATGACTCAAACCACGGCATCCGCTGCTACCACTCAGCCATCAGCAACAACGGCTGAAACTCAGCCTGCCCAGACTACCGCATCGACCGGGCAAGTCACCACAGTTGAAGTGGCAACGGCTACCGCTACCGCTACAGCTCCTGTAGATGTGAGTGCTCAGGTCTCAGCAGCCGTCGCTGCAGAGAATGGTCGCATTATGGGGATCCTGAATTGCGAAGAGGCGAAGGGACGAGAATCCCAGGCGCGCGCACTGGCTGAAACGCCGGGAATGACGGTTGAGAGCGCACAGCGCATTCTGGCTGCTGCCCCGCAAAGTGCTCAGGCGCGCACCGATACCGCTCTGGATCGTCTGATGGAAACTGCACCTGGCGCGTTGTCAGCAGGCAGCGCATCAGCTGAAGCCGGCGACGATTTGTTAAATACCCCTGTTTAAGAGGCTATCATGGCAATTACTGAAGTTTTCACACATAACCAGCCGCTCGGTAACAGCGACCCGGCGCACACCGCGTATGGTCCTGGTGAACTGACGGCATCTACGCCAGCAATGACGCCGATCATGCTGGATGCCACTTCCGGCAAGCTGACCATCTGGGACGGCACTCACGCCGGCACAGCCGTGGGAATTCTGGCTGTTGCCGCAGACCAGAACAGTGCAGAGCTGGCATTTTATAAATCGGGTTCTTTCCGCCTTGAAGATGTGCTCTGGCCATCAGCGGTTACCGACGAAAATATCAAGCGTAACGCGTTCGCCGGCACAGCTATCAGCATCGTTTAATCCACTTTTTTACAACCATCATCATTCATAAAAGCCGCATATGCGGCTTTTTTTACGGGAAAAATCTATGTCCGTTTATACCACTGCTCAGCTGCTGGCGGTCAATGAGAAGAAATTCAAATTCGATCCGCTCTTCATGCGCATCTTTTTCCGCGAAACCTATCCCTTCAATACAGAGAAGGTCTACCTGTCGCAAATTCCTGGCATGGTCAATATGGCGCTGTACGTCTCGCCAATCGTCTCAGGCAAAGTAATCCGCTCCCGTGGCGGCAGCACATCGGAATTCACACCGGGGTATGTGAAGCCTAAGCACGAAGTTAACCCGCAGATGACCCTTCGCCGCCTGCCGGATGAAGATCCACAGAACCTGGCAGACCCTGCCTATCGCCGTCGTCGCATCATCCTTCAGAACATGAAAGATGAAGAACTGGCGATTGCGCAGGTAGAAGAGAAGCAGGCCGTTGCAGCCGTCCTCAGTGGTAAATACACCATGACAGGGGAAGCGTTTGAGCCGGTTGAAGTTGATATGGGCCGCAGCGCCGGCAACAACATCACTCAGGCAGGCGCGGCAGCGTGGTCAACCCGCGACAAAGAAACGTATGACCCGACCGATGACATTGAAGCGTACGCGCTCAACGCCAGCGGCGTGGTCAATATCATCGTGTTCGATCCGAAGGGCTGGGCGTTATTCCGTTCCTTCAAGGCAGTCAAGGAGAAGCTGGATACGCGCCGTGGCTCCAGCTCAGAGCTGGAAACTGCCGTGAAAGACCTCGGCATGGCAGTCTCCTACAAAGGTATGTATGGCGATGTGGCCATCGTGGTGTACTCCGGCCAGTACATCGAAAACGACGCCAAAAAGAACTATCTGCCTGACCTGACGATGGTGCTGGGGAACACCCAGGCCCGTGGCCTTCGTACCTATGGCTGCATTCTTGATGCCGATGCCCAGCGCGAAGGTATTAACGCCTCGACACGCTACCCGAAAAACTGGGTGCAGACAGGTGATCCGGCGCGCGAGTTCACCATGATTCAGTCAGCCCCGCTGATGCTGCTGCCAGACCCGGACGCGTTCGTGTCCGTCAAGCTGGCATAACTTCCCCCCAGTGGCCCTGTCGGGCCACATTTCTGGAGTATTTTCCATGACAGAGAAAGAAAAACTGATCGCTCGTCTTAATGAGCTTGGTGTGAAGTTAAATCGTGAAGTCAGCACCAGCGGCACTGTTCAGGAGCTTACGATGCGTATTGCTGAACTTGAAGAGGAGCTGGATGGTGACACCGTGACGGTTGGTAGCGTTCTGAACTCTTCCGTAATCACTGGCAGCGAAGAGGACGGTAATAAAAGCGAAAATACCCCGGTCAATCTTATCGTCACAACCACTACATCCGGTGAACTGGTATCAGTTGAAACACTGGCCACCCTGCATATCGATGCCCTGCATGCCACGCGGAACGAACCGGTGTCGATTGTTGAACCCGGTGCGATTATCCGCGTATCCGAAAAGGATGCAGACGAGCTGATCGCGAAGGGGCTGGCTCGCGAAGTCTGACGGGGGTCGCATGGCTGATTTCGATAACCTCTTTGACGAGGCCATATCGCGCGCGGATACCACTATACGCGGCGTGATGGGCATCGAGATAAAGATAACATCAGGCGTGTTATCAGGCGGAAACCTCAACGGCGTATTCGATGATCCAGAAAACATTGGTTATGCCGGTGCGGGGATCCGTGTTGAAGGTACCAGTCCTACCCTGTTTGTGGAGACCGCCACGGTCAGACAGTTACAGCGTATGGACACGCTGACGATTAACGGGCGGCCATTCTGGGTTGAACGTATTGGCCCGGATGACTGTGGCTCCTGTCATATCTGGCTGAGTAACGGCTCTCCACCTGCATCTTCGCGCCGCCGTTAAGGAGCGCCTATGTCCATAAAAGGTCTTGAACAGGCTATAGAAAACCTTAACAGCATCAGTAAAACGGCTGTCCCACGCGCATCGGCACAGGCCGTTAACCGCGTGGCAAACAGGGCCGTCAGCCGCAGTGTGGCCGTCGTCTCAAAAGATACCCGCGTACCGCGAAAACTGGTAAAGCAACGCGCCAGGGTGAAGCGTGCGACGGTTAATAAACCCCGTGCGCTTATCCGTGTTAACCGTGGCAATTTACCGGCCATAAAACTCGGTACCGCCAGCGTGCGACTTTCCCGCAGAAAACGGGACAAGAAAGGGGCTAACAGCGTTTTGCGCATCGGGCCTTTCCGTTTTCCGGGCGGTTTTATCCAGCAACTTAAAAATGGTCGCTGGCATGTCATGAGGCGAACGTCAAAACCCCGTTACCCCATTGAAGTGGTCAGCATCCCTCTGGCAGCACCATTGACTTCGGCATTTAAAGAGGAACTGCCGAAGCTCATGGAGTCAGATATGCCCAAAGAACTCCGGGCATCCCTTACCAACCAACTCAGGTTAATTCTTACACGATGAAACACAGCGATATCCGCAAGGTGATTATTGACGCGCTGGAAAGCGCGATTGGTACTGACGTCATTTATTTTGACGGCAGACCTGCAGTGCTCGAAGAGGGTGATTTTCCGGCTGTTGCCGTCTACCTGACCGATGCGGAATACACCGGGGAAGAGCTGGATGCCGATAGCTGGCAGGCCACTCTGCATATCGAAGTCTTCCTCGCGGCTCAGGTACCTGATTCTGAGCTGGATGACTGGATGGAGACGCGAGTGTACCCGGTTCTTGCAGAGGTTCCGGGGCTTGAATCCCTTATCAACACAATGGTTCAGCAGGGTTACGACTACCAGCGCGATGACGATATGGCGCTGTGGAGTTCTGCCGACCTGAAATATTCCATTACTTACGAAATGTGAGGACCCTATGGCCACACCAAATCCGCTGGCACCGACAAAAGGTGCCGGTACCACTCTCTGGGTTTACGCCGGAACCGGCGATCCCTACGCCAATCCGCTTTCAGACGTTGACTGGTTGCGTCTGGCAAAAATTAAAGACCTGCAGCCCGGTGAACTGACCGCTGAATCAGAAGATGACACCTACATCGATGATAAGAATGCCGACTGGACATCAACGATGCAGGGGCAGAAATCAGCCGGTGAAACCAACCTGACGCTGGCATGGATGCCGGGGGATTCCGGTCAGCAGGACCTGGTGAAATGGTTCGATGAAGGCACCGTGAAAGGATATAAAATCAAATATCCGAATGGTGTTGTCGATGTCTTTAAAGGCTGGGTAAGCAGCCTGGGTAAGACGGTTTCATCCAAAGAGGTTATGACCCGCACGGTAAAAATCACCAATAATGGCAAACCATCGCTGGCAGAAGACAGCGGCACACCGCCGATTGCCGTCACGGGGATCAGCCTGGATAAATCTACCGCAGCTGTGGCGGTTGCTGCCACGACGCAACTGGCGGTATCTGTCCTGCCGACAAGTGCTTCAGACACATCCTTCCGTGTCGCCAGCTCTGATCCTTCCAAAGCAACGGTCACCGTCAGCGGTAATACCCTGACCATCACCGGCGTGGCGGCAGGTACCGTCGAAATCATCGTCATGAGCAATGACGGTAACTTTGTGGCGATCTGCAAAGTCACTGTTTCCTGATAACCGGGGCGTGAGCCCCGTTCCCCGGAGTAATTATGTTTCTAAAAAGCGAACTGCTTGAAAGTAATGGCAGCAGTGTCACATTGTTCCAGCTGTCGGCGCTGCAGCGTATTGAACACCTCGAATATCTGAAGCAGCTGGAAGCAGTTGAAGAGGGCGATTTTCAGGCGGCCATTGCACTCACCGTGAAGAGCGGGGCATACCTCGTGGCGATGTCGCTCTGGCACGACCACGCACTGAAAGGCTCGGGAGAAAACGCGGTGGCGGAAGTCGTGAAGATTCAGGATGAAGTCATGCAGTCATGGCCGACTGAACTCATTGCCGAAGCAGAATATAAGGTAAAACTCCTGTCCGGCATGATTGCGCCTGTAACTGATGAACCGACAGAGCAAGACGAAGAGCGTAATGATCCTGCAGAACCCGTGACTGCGGAAAAGCCCTCGCCAGTGAGCTGAAATTTGCCATGAAACTGGCGCGTGAGTTCGGTCGCCCTGACTGGCGCGCCATGCTTGCTGGCATGACTTCAACAGAATACGGCGACTGGAAAATATTCTACCGGGACAATTTCTTTCATGATGTGCAGCTGGATGCTCACTTCTCCAGCCTGCTCTACACCATCTCAACCCTGTTTTTTGCCGATCCGGAATTATCCCCGGACAGTTTCAGCATTCTTTCCCCTGAACCGGAATCCATCGACATCGATGATCCGGATGACGATACGCTGATGGCGAAGGCTGAAGGTATTTCAGGAGGCGTGCGCTATGGCCCAGACGGCAGTCGGTGATCTGGTCGTTAACCTTGACGTTAACTCGACGAAATTTAACGAGCAGCTCAACTACGTCAAAAAAGAATTAAAACAGACCGGCAATGCGGCAAATGACGAAGCTTTACGGATCCAGCAGTCCTTCAGCCGCCAGGAGAATGCCGCGCGTAAGGCGGGTATTTCTGTCGGTCAGTATACCCAGGCGATGCGTATGCTTCCGGCGCAGTTTACCGATGTGGCGACGCAGCTGGCGGGCGGCCAGAACCCCTGGCTGATTCTGCTTCAGCAGGGCGGGCAGGTTAAGGATTCCTTTGGCGGGATTATTCCAACATTTCGGGCGCTGATGGGGACAATTTCCCCCATGATGCTTGGCATTGGAGCATTGTCCGTCGCAACGGGTGCGCTGTTTTACGCATGGTACCATGGCTCTTCCACACTGTCTGATTTCAACAAAACGCTGGTATTGTCAGGGAACACTGCCGGGTTGACTGCCGACCGCATGCTGGTACTGGCACGAAACGGCCAGGCAGCGGGGCTGACGTTCAATCAGACCAGCGAAGCCCTGAGCGAGCTTATCAACGCGGGGGTGGGCGCGGGTTCACGCTTTGATGAAATGAGCCAGGCGGTGGCGCGATTTACTGATGCCTCCGGCGTGCCGGTGGAGAAAGTCGCAGCCGCATACGGCAAGCTCACTACTGACCCTACATCTGGCCTGATCGCGATGGCTCAGCAGTTCCACAACGTTACGGCCGAACAGATTGCCCATGTGGCACAGCTGCAGCGTGCGGGTGACGAGGCTGGCGCACTGCAGGCGGCTAACGAGGCTGCTACTGCCGGATTCAACGATCAGACCAAAGCCATCCGCGACAATATGGGGTCGATTGAATCTTCAGCTGATTCCCTGAAGCGCGCCTTCAAGTCAATGTGGGATGCCGCACTTGATATTGGCAGACCTGACACTGCCCAGGAGATGGTGGCAAAAGCCGAAGCCGCATTTAAAAAGGCTGATGAAATCTGGAACCTGCGTAAAAATGATGGCTATGTAAATTCGCAGGCTCGAGATCTCTACTGGAATGATCGCGAGGTGGCGAGAGCTGAGCTTGAAAAAGCCAAGCGTCAGGCCGGAATTGAGAAGGAAAAGCAGGAGAATGCTTCGCGCGAAGCAACGCTTGAATCTGACCGTCAGAAGTATGCCGCGCAGGCGCAGGCGAACTATGCCAAAACCCAGACTGCCCTTGAGAAATACACGGCCAGGCAGAGCGAGCTCAATAAGGCTCTGAAAGAGGGGCGGATCCTCCAGGCTGACTACAACATCAACCTGGCCGCCGCGAAAAAAGAGTACGAAGACACCCTCAAAAAACCGAAGAAAACCCCTGCAGTCAGGACACCTGCCGGTACCCGTGCAACCGATACGGCCAGCGCCCAGACGATGGAGCTGGAAGCGCAGCTGCGTACCCTGCAGGAGCATAAGGGGATCAATGACACTATCAGCCAGCAGCGTCAGGAGCTGTGGCGTCAGCAGTCCCGTTTTACGGTTCTGGAAGAGGCCGCGAAGACCCGGACGCTTTCTGCAGAGGAAAAATCCCTGCTAGCCAGCAAAAGTGAAGTGCTCTTCCGGGCTGAACTGAATGCAAAACTCGGCGATCAGATAGTGGCTCAGGAGCGACTAAACCGCCTGCAGGATACCTCCCAGAAATATGTTACGCAGATTGGCGAGAAAACCCGTGCGCTGAAGGACGGCGGGGCAATGAGTAGTCGTGCTGCGCAACGCCAGAATGAAGAAGCTCAGCTTCGCCAGGGCTGGATGAATGCCGGTGGATCAGAAACCGATCAGGGCTATCAGAACGAACTGGCTGCGCTCAAAAACTACTACGCTGAGCAGGATAATCTGCGCGGAGACTGGCTGTCTGGTGCAAAATCAGCCTGGGCCGACTATGCCGACTCCGCTGCTGATGCCTATGGCCAGATGAAGTCGTTTGCCACCAGTACGTTTGATGGTATCGGGCAGAACATGGCGGATATGCTCACTACCGGAAAGGCAAACTGGGCTGATTTTACCCGGTCAACATTATCGATGCTGACGCAAATCCTGATGAAGCAGGCAATGTCAGGTCTGGTGAGCTCGGCTACATCGGCGTTGGGATTTTCCGGGGGCGGGTTTACCGGTTCAGGCGGGAAATATGAGCCTGCAGGTGTTGTTCACCGTGGTGAATTTGTCTTCACCAAAGAGGCAACCAGCCGGATTGGCGTCAGGAACCTTTACGGGATGATGAAAGGCTACGCCACTGGCGGTCTTGTTGGGGGCAATGGTACAGGGCCAGCTGCAGCACCTTTCGGTGTCAGAGTGTATGCGCCCGTGACGGTCGAGAATGCCTCCGGGGGATCGCAGCAGCAAAATGACGGTGACAGGCTGGGTAAGGCGTACCAGCAGGTGATTAACAAATCTGTCAATGATGGTATCGCTCAGGCAATCCGGCCAGGTGGGCTCATCTGGAATGCGACCAATCGCAGGTAACCGTTATGACGATAGAGACATTTTCGTGGGGCATTAAGGCATCGAGTCAACCCTCCCTCGGCAGTAAAGACACAGTGAGAAAGGCTCAGTTTGGTGATGGATACGCCCAGGTGAGCGGTTCAGGTCTGAATGACGAAATGCTTACCTATGAGTTTTCATATTCAGGAGATCCGCACACAGCGAACCAGATTCATGCTTTCCTTCGTCGGCACAAAGTGAAGTCATTTATTTTCACTCCACCTTTCAGTGATACCGCGCTGTGGCGTGTTGAGGCTGACACCCTCAAAAAAGTGGTTAAAAACGTAAAAGTGGTAACCGTAACGGCAACGTTTGAACAGGCATTTGCACCATGAGTCTTCATGCTGATTATCAAAAACTTGAGCCGGGCAATGAAGTCCGGCTTTTTTCTGTCGATGGCACGGTATTCGGCATGTCGGATGTGCTCTGCTTCCACACACATAATATCGCACACACACCTGAAGAAATTGAAGCCGCTGGCGGGGATGAGAATAAACTTCCGGCGAAATCCATCTGGTGGCAGGGGCAGGAATACAAAGCCTGGCCGTGTCAGGTTGAAGGTATTGAGGCGACCACGGACGGTACCAGCCCGCAGCCTAAACTGACGGTGGCTAACCTGGACAGCTCAATCACGGCGCTCTGTCTTGCGTATGACGATCTGCTGCAGGCCAAAGTCAGTATCCATGACACTCTGGCGCGGTATCTGGATGCCCGAAATTTTCCCCAGGGTAACCCATCAGCTGATCCCACTCAGGAAAAGCTGAAGGTCTTTTACATCGATGCAAAAAGCAGTGAAAACAACGAGGTTGTGGAATTCACACTTTCCAGCCCGATGGATCTGCAGGGGCTGATGATTCCGACGCGCCAGCTGCATTCGCTGTGTACCTGGTGCATCCGGAACAAGTACCGTACCGGTGATGGCTGTGATTATGCCGGCACGCGCTATTTCGATAAGCACAATAATCCGGTCGATGATCCGTCGCTCGACGAATGTAACGGCACGCTGACGGCCTGCAAGCTCCGGCATGGAGACGGCAACGAGCTGCCGTTCGGCGGCTTCCCCGGAACATCCCTTATCAGGAGCTGATATGCGCCAGAAAACCATTGATGCCATCACGGCTCACGCCGCTGCGGAATATCCGCGTGAGTGCTGCGGGGTAGTGGCTCAGAAAAGCCGGGTTGAGCGCTATTTTCCCTGCCGCAACCTGTCAGCAGAGCCGACTGAACATTTTCACCTGTCACCCGAAGATTACGCCACGGCGGAGGACTGGGGGACGGTGACAGCGATAGTTCACAGCCATCCGGATGCGACGACACAGCCGAGCGAGCTGGACAAAGCCCAGTGCGATGCCACGCTGCTGCCCTGGCATATTGTGAGCTGGCCAGAGGGGGATTTACGCACTATTCAGCCGCGCGGCGAACTTCCGCTGCTGGAACGCCCATTTGTGCTCGGCCATTTCGACTGCTGGGGACTGGTGATGAGCTACTTCCGGCAGACGCATGACATCGAGCTGCACGATTACCGGGTTGATTATCCGTGGTGGGAAGATAACTATCCGGACAACTTCTACCAGGACTGCTGGTATGAGTGTGGTTTTCGGGAGTTCACCGGCGCACCACAGTCAGGCGATATGGTCATCATGCAGGTGCAGTCGAAGAAGTGGAACCATGCGGGGATCCTGTTGGAAGGTAACATGCTTCTCCATCATCTGTACGGTCATCTGAGCCAGCGAGTGCCTTACGGTGGGTACTGGCAGGATAGAACGATGAAAGTTCTTCGCTATAAGTCTCTGTGCTAACCTTTACTAAATTTCAAAGGAGCATGAAAATGAAAAAGATATTCTTAGCGCTTATTTTTGGCTTGGCGGGCTGCTCTGTGAGTTCTCTCGAATCGCAAAAACCTATTCTTTCCGAGCACTCGGCTAAAAATGTAGATCAGGTTAATAGATGCCTTGCACCAAAATGGGTCGAACTTCGTTCGTCCAGTACCAGTATTCCAACTGAGTCAGGTTATAAAATAACAGCATCAGATGATATCTTCGGTGCGCTGTCAGTAGTGAATATTGATAAATCTATTAATGGTGGCAGCGATATTAAGGTATATGCCGTTGCAAAAGGTTGGAATGACCACTGGGCAAATGCTGCCAGATCCTGTATTTAAATATCCACATAAATATTTAACAAGCCACCTCTAGGTGGCTTTTTCATGGGGGAAATATGACAGAGGTGATGACCAGAATAGAACTTGGCGGCGTATTGGGGAAAACCTATGGAAAGGTTCATCATCGTTTAATAAGCACTACAGCAGAGGCAATTAACTCCCTTACAAAAACGATTGATGGATTAGAAAAGTTCTTAATCACGAGTAAAGCCAGAGGGCTTACCTACGCGGTATTTAAAGATAAGAAAAATATTGGACAGGATGATTTCGGATTTCCTGTTACGGGCGAGGTTATTCGCATCATACCAGTAGTTATTGGTAGTAAAAAAGCAGGGGTACTTCAGACGATTCTTGGTGCTGTCCTTGTCGTTGTTGGTGTGGCAATCGGATATTTCTCAGGTGGAGCACTATCCGTAGCTGGATATGGTGCTGCAAAATTAGGCGCAGCCATGATGCTGGGTGGCGTTGTCCAGATGCTTTCCCCTCAACCATCAGGTCTTTCCAGCAAACAAAGTGCAGATAACCGTGCTTCATACGCGTTCGGTGGGGTAACAAACACTGCTGCACAGGGATATCCGGTACCGCTACTTTACGGGCGCAGGCTTATCGGCGGCGCAATCATCTCCGCAGGGATCTACGTCGAAGACCAACAGTAATTTTCCTCTTCTTTCAGGCCACCTTTCGGTGGTTTTTTTATGGGCGCAATATGGCAACTGAAACCATTATTAAAGGCCGCAAGGGCGGCAGTTCCAGCGCACGAACCCCAACAGAGCAGCCAGATGATCTGCAGTCTGTTGCGAAGGCAAAAATACTTATTGCACTGGGAGAGGGGGAATTTGCTGGAAAACTTACAGCGCGTGATATTTACCTGGACGGCACGCCGCTGGAAAACTCGGATGGCTCGCAGAACTTCAGTGGTGTAGCGTGGGAGTTTCGACCGGGAAATCAGGCGCAAAAATACATTCAGGGTATTCCAGGTACTGAGAACGAAATTAACGTCGGGACTGAAGTTTCGAGTGATACGGCCTGGACTCATACTTTTACCAATACGCAGCTCTCAGCAGTTCGTCTGCGCCTGAAGTGGCCATCGCTGTTCGAGCAGAAAAACAACGGCGATCTGGTTGGTTATTCTATTAACTATGCCATTGAGCTGCAGACCGATGGCGGCTCCTGGCAGACGGTGTTGAATACTAACGTTACCGGCAAAACGACGTCCGGTTACGAGCGCAGCCACCGCATAGACTTGCCTCAGGCTGGAAGCACCTGGACGGTGCGACTGCGCAAACTGACTAAAGATGCCAACAGCGCGAAAATTGGCGATACGATGACGCTCCAGAGCTACACCGAAGTCATCGACGCGAAGCTGCGTTATCCAAATACTGCTCTGCTGTACATCGAATTTGACTCAAGCCAGTTCAACGGCTCTATCCCGCAAATATCATGCGAACCGCGAGGTCGCGTTATCCGCGTACCGGATACTTACGACCCGGAAACCCGCACCTATAGCGGCACCTGGACGGGAGCGTTTAAGTGGGCGTGGACGGATAACCCTACATGGATTTTTTACGATCTGGTGGTCACTGACCGTTTCGGCCTGGGTGATCGGCTCACAGCAGCCAACATAGATAAGTGGACGCTTTATCAGGTCGCACAATACTGCGATCAGGCTGTGCCAGATGGTAAAGGCGGCAACGGTACTGAGCCACGCTATATCTGCAATGTATACGTCCAGGAAAGAAACGATGCCTATACGGTTCTGCGGGATTTCGCAGCCATCTTCAGGGGGATGACATACTGGGGCGGTGATCAGATTGTTGCGCTGGCGGATATGCCCCGCGATGTTGATTATAGCTACACTCGTGCAAACGTTATTGACGGTCGCTTTAACTATGCGAGCAGCACATCTAAAACACGATATACCTCCGCGCTGGTATCGTGGTCTGATCCGGATAATGCCTACGCAGATGCGATGGAGCCAGTTTTTGAACAGGCACTTGTGGCACGCTACCGCGGATTTAACCAGCTCGAAATGACGGCCATCGGCTGCACCCGACAGTCGGAGGCTAACAGGAAAGGGCGCTGGGGGATTCTGACCAACAATAAGGATCGTGTGGTTTCGTTCGATGTCGGGCTTGACGGTAACATACCGCAGCCAGGTTACATCATCGCCGTTGCAGATGAACTCCTTTCCGGCAAAGCAATGGGAGGCCGCATCAGCGCGGTTAACGGTCGCGTTATTACCCTTGATCGTGATTCCTCTGCAGCTGCAGGTCATCGTCTTATGGTTAACCTGCCATCCGGTGCATCGCAGAGCCGGACGATACAGAGCGTCAACGGTCGGGCTATAACAGTGTCCACGGCATACAGTGAGATACCAGAGGCAGAGGCGGTCTGGGTGGTGGAGTCTGATGAACTCTATGCTCAGCAGTACCGTGTTGTCAGTGTGTCTGACAATAACAATGGCACATTCTCTATCGCTGCGGCATACCACGACCCTGACAAATATGCGCGGATTGATACCGGCGCGATTATCGACCAGCGGCCAATAAGTGTTATCCCGCCAGGGAACCAGGCACCGCCGGATAACATCGTGATCAACTCGTTCTCTGTCGTTCAGCAGAACATCAGCGTTGAGACTATGCGCGTCAGCTGGGATCAGGCTCAAAATGCCATAGCCTATGAGGCACAGTGGCGTCGCAATGACGGGAACTGGGTAAATGTGCCGCGCAGCTCTACCACATCCTTCGATATTCCTGGCATTTATGCAGGACGATATCTGGTACGCGTGCGAGCCATTAACGCTGCTGAAATTTCATCCGGATGGGGTTATTCAGAAGAGAAAACGTTAACCGGAAAAGTGGGAAATCCGCCGAAGCCGGTGAGCTTTATCGCTTCGGAAAACGTGGTATTTGGTATCGATCTGAACTGGGCGTTCCCGGCGAATACGGACGATACGCTGAAGACGGAAATTCAGTACAGCCTGACGGGGACGGAGGGCGATGCGATACTGCTGGCCGATGTACCATACCCACAACGTAAATATCAGCAGATGGGGCTTAAGGCGGGACAGATTTTCTGGTACCGCGCGCAGCTGGTTGACCGAACCGGTAATGAATCGGGGTATACCGACTTTGTACGGGGTCAGGCCAGCATCGATGTTTCTGATATCACTGATGCCATCCTGGAGGATATGAAGGGGTCTGAGACATTCAAAGACCTGATCGAGAACGCTGTGGACAGCAATGAAAAAATTGCTGATATGGCGGATGACATCAAAAGTCATGCCGATGAGCTGGAGAAGCAGGCGCAAGAGATACAGGAGAATGCTGACGGTCTGGCGCAGGCTGCTGTAAAAATCGATGAGATTTCCGTTTCGATGGACGGCATGACAGGAGGCGTGAAGAACTCGGCAATTGCGATAATCCAGAACGGGCTGGCGCAGGTAGCCACGCGCAAAAGGCTGTCGGCTACGGTCGCAGGGAACAGCGCGCAGCTGGATCGCATCGACGAAGTGATCGTCAACGAAAAGGAGGCAACGGCACGCGCATTACTGAGCCTGCAGACGAACGTCAACGGTAACACGGCATCCATCAACAGCCTGAGCCAGACAGTTTCGAATTATCAGCAGGCCACGGCCACGCAGATAAACGCCATCACAGCGACCGTTAACGGACACACAGCTGCGATAACCACGAACGCCCAGGCAATTGCGAACGTAAACGGCGAACTCAGTGCGATGTACAACATCAAGGTTGCAGTCGATGCAAATGGTCGACAGTACGCAGCCGGGATGGGTATAGGCGTTGAGAACACGCCAGCGGGTATGCAGTCGCAGGTGATTTTCCTGGCTGACCGTTTCGCAGTTATGACCCAGGCAGGAAGCGATGTTACGCTCCCATTCGTTATTCAGAACGGGCAGACGATTATCCGGGATACGGTGATTGGTGACGGTACGATCGGTAACAGCAAAATCGGTAACTATATCCAGTCCTCAACCTGGGACGGGACTGGCAATGTTGGATGGCACATCAATAAATCAGGTTATGCAGTGTTCAATAACGTCACCGTACGTGGAACTGTTTATGCAACAAGCGGAAGCTTCAAAGGTACTGTAGAAGCAACCAGTTTTGTCGGTGATATAGCAAACGTGGGAATTGGCAGTGACGCCGTTATTTCTGGAGGAGGGAACGCATCAAGAACAATTACTTTTACCGATTCGTCTTCATCATTATTAGGGAAGTCAGCACTCCTTGAGGCACTTATTTTCGTTTCTTCTTTATCTGGCACAACTACCGTAAATATAACCCTCAATATCAATGGCAGCATTCGTGATTTTGGAACAATCAATGTACCTGCCGGAACAGGTGGTCTTTGGATAACGGTAAGGCATGCGGTGAGTAACATAACATCCAGTACAGTAACCGGAACTATTACAGTCGTAGGAACAGGAACGGCGGGTAAAACTATTTCTTCACCCACTTTGACAATAACGCGAGGAACAGGCTCTTTCGTCTGACGCAGATTTTTAATCTCACTTATAACCCGCTCTGCGGGTTTTTTATTGCCAGGAGAAAATATGCTTTATAACTCTGGAACCATCGCAATTAACGGAAACACCGCAACTGGTACTGGCTCGAACTGGACGGCACCTGCCAGCCAGGTTCGTGCTGGCCAGACGATCATCGTCCTGTCTACTCCGGTTCAAATTTTCCAGATTTCAAGCGTGGACAGTGCAACATCGCTGACAGTAACGCCAGCTGCGTCGCCAGCGCTCAGCGGCCAGAAATACGGGATCCTCATTTCTGATAATGTCTCTATCGACGGACTTGCGCAGGCGATGTCGCAGCTCATCAAAGAGTATGACGAGAACATTGGCGCGTGGGAGACGTTCGCCACTACATCAGCCAATCAGAGCATCACCGTGACAATCAACGGCATCGCCGTAACCATCCCCGCCATCGGTAAACTGGCTCAGAAAGGGACCAATGGTGCGCTGCCTGTAGACCAGGGTGGAACCGGCGCGACGACTGAGGAAGAGAGTCGCAAAAACCTCGGTTTGGGAAGTGCAGCAACCAAAAATACTGGTACTGATACAGGTGAAGTACCGTTACTTGGCACACTGGGTTTTGGCTTTGCTCAAACGGTCGATGGCTACAACCAATACTTTGATCGCGCGATTTTTCTTGCGACTAACTCTCCACAGTCGTGGTTCCCCGGAAGCCAACAGGGAACAATCATCAATATAGCCTATCCTTCGAACACGAAGTTTGTTTCTCGCTGGATGGGTGACACGAGCGGCAGAGCTTTTTTCCAGTCTGTGGTTAATGGGGCATATAGCAACGCAGCAGAAATTTGCATGATAGGTAAGAGTGTCACAGTAGATGGAAATGGATTTATCAAGAAAGCATCACCCATAGTTAACATTTTCATGGACGGAACCTCAGAGACAAATGCTGAATCTGAAGGTTGTGTTGTTACCCGTACTTCAGTGGGGGAGTATCTGATTGAAGGCTGCACTGGGCTGAATGCTGATGCTGCATGGGGCGGCATTGATGGTGGTTTTGAGATCCCAACAGACAGGAATAAGCAGCCGCTGGTATGGCTTGATTACGAAGTTTATGCTGACGGTTCTGTGCTTGTTAAGACGTTCCACCGTACCCATTCAGACGCACCAAAGTTCGCGCAAAACCTCATTGATGGATTTTCTGACCGTGACCCAATTGATATCCCGACTGACCAGTTCATCAGTGTTCGTGTTGAAATGCCAGCCGATTCGTTGTTCAACAAAAAAATGCGTGTAGCCGAGATAGCCCTAGTTAATAAAGGCGATGAATAAAGGTCGGTTTGAGCGCATTCTTGACTCTTGAAGACCAGAGTACTGTCTATGGCCCTGCACGGGAGCAGGCAATTATGATTCGCAAAAACGAGTGGGTAGCCTGTACGAACATTGGAGCCATAAGACCAAAGACAGCGCGTTTTGTATCCGGTGAAAACCCGACCAGTCTTGACTGGAAAAACAGCACAGGTTTTATCACTGGTCAGGTTGAGGGTGGAGCGGTCGGAGCATGGATGGACATTACCTCTGCCGATGAAGGCGCGCGGATGCAGTTAATTGGATTTTATGGAGATAACAATGGCAAGCATGGGTTCGGTTACAAGGTCTACAACCCAAACTCTCAGTCCTGGTACAATTTCGCAGTTGCGCGGGATACAAACAACACGACTATTGATAGTAACGGATTTATAAAAGCCGCCTCGCCAATCGTTAACATTTTCAGAGACGGAACCTCAGAGACAAATGCCGAATCTGAAGGTTGCGTTGTTACCCGTACTTCAGTGGGGGAGTATCTGATTGAAGGTTGCACGGGGCTAAATGCTGATGCGGCATGGGGCGGCACAGATGGTGGCTTTGAAATCCCTCTGGACAGAAACAAGCAGCCTCGTATCTGGCTTGACTACACAGTTAATGCCGATAGCTTTGTTTCAGTTCGCGTGGAAATGCCGGTCGATTCTTTGTTCAACCAAAAAATGCGTCCTACTGAGAAAACACCGCATGCTGGAGAAGGCGAATAAATGTCGTAACGCAGTTACACCGTTGAGTTTTTTGGCTATCGTTTGCAGGCGATTAAAGAGTTGAATGCTAAAGTTGAAGCTTTTTCTCAGAACAAATAAGTGTAAATGAGTTGGTTTGTGGTTGCGTTAATAATAAACTCATGCATGTTAGATAGGTGAATTTGATTAGTAAGGTTGATATGGGCTGCTAAAAAAAGCCTACGTTAAGCAGGCGATAATAATGATGCATAGTTATTATAGTAATGCTGTTGTAAATCGGTTTTCTACAGCAAGGGCTTAAAAGTTAGAATCTTACAAATATTTTTTTGCTGCATCAAATATTTCCTCTGAAGTAAGTTCTCGATCTGATGCGACATAGATAATTTCATGGTCTCCTGTTAATGATGGAAAGCCAGCAGACATTATCTGAAGATTAATTTCTTCTCCATTTGGATACTCTTCACGTATTGATGTAACACCCTTAAGTACTGTGATAATTTTGCTCGGTTTTCCATTAAAAAAAACGATCACTGTTTTCATATATCACCATGTATTTGTTCGTGATTTTTCAATCTAAGACTATCAGAAAGAGTTTGCTTTATAGATTTTTTTGTCTCTTCCGAAATTAAAGCAAGCAATGTCTTGCCTTAACGTGTACTGTGGCAGTCCATTTAAACAGGAGATGCCTATGTCTGGACGTAAAAATACTCAATTTCGCCGAAATTATTTAGTTAAATGCCCTTGTCCAAACTGCTCTAAAGATTCTGAGCACAGTTACAATCGCATACAAAAAGGGGCCCAACTGGTCTGCCCTTACTGCAGCGCTTTGTTTAAATCAACTCAACGCTTCTAAAGACATTCTCTTACAAAAAATTTAAAAAGTGATGCTTTTGGAGGCTGCCTAACCTCTTACGCACTTTAATATTTTACAAGCAGTTAGCTTCTGCTTTGAGACTGTTCGTGCAGCAGTCCTGCACTTCATCACATCGGTCAGCAAACTCGTTCGAAAGAAAAAATATGCTGGCCTGTTGGAATGACACTCAGTTACCTTATCAAGAGCCCGTCTACTCAGTAAAAACGTCATCGTTATCGCGGGCCAATGATAATATTACTTATCGCAGAGCGTTACGTTGGCTGCAGCAGGGCCTTTATTACCTGCCATTATAGCAAATTCGACTTTTTGACCTTCAAAAAGTGTTTTGAAACTCTCTCCCTGTAGGGCAGAAAAGTGAACAAAAACATCTTTACTTCCATCAAGCGGGGAGATGAACCCAAAACCCTTATCTTCGTTATACCACTTGACCAGACCTAAGATCTTAGATGACATAAAACACTCCATTTGATGACTATAAAAGTAACAACGTTATGATAAGAAACGTATATCAGAATACGTATGAACTCAAAAGGAGGGGGTATCAGAGATAGCGCCTGGTTATGAGGACTGCTTGTGGAATGTCACATTCGATATTTTTCATCGAACCAACTAAATCATTAAGGCATGAACTGAGTCAATAAGCAAATTTTATTTTAGCCGTATGGGTGGCTGCTTAAAGATGATTAGCTAAAAAAATTATTTCCTGTATAGTCGAAGTTCGATTACTACAAGGAAATTATTTGTCTCGTAAAATGACAGGAGTTGTCAAAAGTTTTGACTTCAAGAGTGGAAAAGGTTTTATCATCCCATCAGATGGCCGAAAAGATGTTTTTCTACATATCTCCGCATTAAATAACAGCGAAAACCAATCGTTAATACCAGGTGTTCGTGTTGAATTTTATCGCATAAATGGGCTCAGTGGTCCGATGGCGGCAAACATATTTCTTTCTTGAAAGTATGACTGATATGAAAATAGTCTGAACAAAGTGCAAGTCCTAAATGGTATTGGATTGGATATCTATTGGTTCTATTAAATTTCCCCCTTGATTTTTTACATTCCCCACAGCACGTATAATTGCATGCCTGATAAACTTCTCCGCAGGCGCAAAACCGTCGGCTGCTATCTCTTGAGCCTCTTTCCCTCCAGCATCCTGTCGCATCCATTCACGGGCAGCTTCAGGTGACATAACAAGCGGGCACTGATCGCGAATATCAACCAGGCCCTTATCAGCTGCAGACGTTACAATGAGAAACTCCTCTGTATCATCTCCGCGCTCGAACGGTGTACTGCCGATAGCAGCCATGAATATGGGTTGACCATCTGCCTGGTGGATGAAGTACGGCTGTTTCTTATCGCCTTCCTTTTTCCACTCGTACCACCCGTCATCGAAGCAGAACGCCCGGTCGTGCTGTCATAACTGCTTAAACAAGTGGCTTGTGGCAGCAGTCTCTACGGGGGCATTTATCAGCGGCGGTTTGTCCCACCCACCTACCTAACATGAGTACCACGGTTCGCAGCGCTGACAATTTGCGCATTTCTTATATGCCTGAACCTGTTTTTTCGCATTAGTTGTACCAAAACCGTCATCTGGAACAACTTTTTTGACCCCCACTTGTTCCACTTTATGAAGAGTATCTTTTTTAAAAACATACGATTACGTCGCCTGGAACAACTAGAACAACTGGAACAACGTTTTCTGAGTATATATGCGTGTTTTTGTTTTCGAGTTGCACCAGCATGAACTATGCCATCGCACTAAATTTTGTTAGCGTAGTGTTGTAATTCAGTACGGATTTCCGTGATGGCTCTTGGCGCTGTATCCATATAAACGAATGTGGGGGTACTTAAAGGGGTATGTATGATTGTTGAATGCGAAAATTAATTTATTTATCAATATGTTGCTTTTTAATATCCAATCCTACAGGGCCATTCAATACCTTCGCTCATCGTCACGTCATCCTTTCAGCCTTCCCGGTTATCTGTCTGTTGCTTAAATAATCTGAAATAACCCTGGCGTCAGCTAATCAGCCGTCTTTTTCAGATTTAAGGTTT